>WPCJ01199401.1_pt1 | contig 17637 bp, 11 predicted proteins | sample 5399831 | NCBI WGS metagenome assembly WPCJ01 (sample SAMN12869470, study PRJNA574797) | sludge metagenome | isolation source: wastewater treatment of pH10 | place: China:Beijing | collected 2019-05-20 | reverse complement strand
CGACCCTGCCCGCTCGGCGGCGATCGCCATCATCAAGCACGCCAACCCTTGTGGCGTCGCCGAGGGCGAGACGCTGAAAGCGGCTTATGCCAAGGCGCTGGCCTGCGATCCGGTCTCGGCCTTCGGCGGCATCGTCGCCCTGAACCGCTTGCTCGATGCCGAGGCTGCCGAGGAAATCGTCAAGACCTTCACCGAGGTGATCATCGCGCCCGAGGTGTCCGAAGAAGCTGCGGCGATCGTCGCTGCCAAGAAGAACCTGCGCCTGCTGGTCACCGACGGCCTCCCAAATCCGCGCCAGACCGGCACCATCGTGAAATCAGTGGCCGGCGGATTGCTGGTGCAGAACCGCGACAATGCCGTGGTCGACGATCTCGATCTCAAGGTCGTCACCAGGCGCGCGCCGAGCGAAGCCGAAATGGCTGACCTCAAATTCGCCTTCCGCATCGCCAAGCATGTAAAATCCAACGCCATCGTCTATGCTAGGGACCGCGCCACGGTCGGCATCGGCGCCGGCCAGATGAGCCGTGTCGACTCCTCGCGCATCGCGGCGCGCAAGGCCCTCGACGCCGCGGAAGCAGCCGGTCACGCAGAGCCGTTGACCAAGGGTTCGGTCGTCGCTTCCGACGCCTTCTTCCCCTTTGCCGACGGTTTGCTTGCAGCCGTCGAAGCAGGTGCCACGGCAGTCATCCAGCCCGGCGGCTCCATGCGTGACGACGATGTCATCAAGGCAGCCGACGACCACGGCATCGCCATGGTCTTCACCGGGATCAGGCATTTCCGGCACTAACCCTCGCCTGTCCTCGTTCACCGGGAAGGCAGCGCGGGTGGCGCGCTGCCGAACCAGAGTTCCGCTGCTCGCCGGGCAAGACAGGAAGTTGCTGCCTAGCCTTCCTTCCTGTCGGCCGGATAAGGCGTACCGGCAAGAATGACCATGCCCCCGACCAGGAACAGGATGATCATCGCCATGCCGAGACGTGGCGAACCGGTGGTCGCGGTGACGGTGGCGATCAGGAACGGCGCCAGGAAGCTGGTTGCCCGCCCGGCCAGCGCATAGATGCCGAAATAGCGGCCGGACTCTTCTGCCGTGACGCTGCGCGCCATGTAGGAGCGTGACGACGCCTGCACCGGTCCGAAAGCCACGCCGATCAGCAGGCCGTAGACGATATAGGCCTTTTCGGCCGGCGTGCCGAACAAGCCGCCCGAATCAACGCCGGGAAGCTGCAGCCAGCCGAACAGCGTATAGCCAGGCCCGGTCGAGATGATGCCGACCGTGGCGATGGTCAGCAGCACCAGCGAAATCATCACCACGACCTTCGACCCGAGCCCGGTATCCAGCCGCGCCGCGACCCAGCAACCCAGGATGGCAACAACGTTCAGGATGATGCCAAAAACGCCGATCTCGGTGATCGACCAGCCGAACATCGCCGCTGCGAAGGCGCCACCGAGCGACAGCAGCGCGTTGACGCCATCCTGGTAGATCATGCGCGCGACGAGGAAACGGAAGATGCCGACACGCTTGCGCACTTCGGCAAGCGTCGATTTCAGCTCTGCCAGACCCTGCTTGACCGCTGGCCCCACCGGGATGCCTTTCACCGCGTCCGGCGTGAAGAAAAACATCGGCAGGATGAAGATCAAATACCACAGTGCCGACAATGGTCCGGTGGCACGGGCGTCCTCGCCGAGCCTGGGATCGAGACCGAAGATCGGGTCGAGGCCGACGATCGTCTTGCCGGTCTCCGGCGAGCCCGCCATCAGCGCCACGACGAAGATCAGCGCCACCATGCCGCCGAGATAGCCGAGCCCCCAGGCGATGTTGGAGATCTTGCCGATCTCCGCCTTGGGCACCAGGCGCGGCATCATCGAATCGTTGAAGACCGTCGAGAATTCCGCCGCCACCGAGGCCAGCGAGAAGAACAGCACGATCAGGAAAAGGTTCGATCCCGGTGCAGCGAACCACAGCAGCATCAGGCTGACGATCTTGATCGTGGCGAAGAAAGCGATCCACGGCTTGCGTGGCCCGGTCTGGTCGGCGATCGAACCGAGGATCGGCGATAGCACCGCGATCACCAACCCCGCCGCAGCCAGCCCGTAGCCCCAGACCGCCTGGCCCATGGCAGGATCCGCCGACAGGCGTGAGACGAAATAGGGGCCAAAGATGAAGGTTGTGACCACCGTGAAGAAGGGCTGCGCCGCCCAGTCGAAGAACATCCAGCCCCAGATGCCGCGCCCGGAGGCGCGCTGCATGGTCACGTCGCTCATCTGTCCTCCACCGCTTTGTCCCGTTCGCGGTGGCCCATGTCTGCACGTTTTTGACTGCACTGCAAAGACCTGAAACCTACCTGGTGCCGTGACCCTGCGGGAAGGCCGATGATCGTGCGGTTGCGAACGCAATCGACGGATGCTGAAATCCTGCGACGCCAGCGCGAAGGCGCGCGGGTGCCCGTCAGGTGCTCCGCACCGCCACGGTGCGCTGTTCGATCGCGCGGACGACGGCAGCCATGTCGGATTGACCGAGGCCCAGCGCCTCGGTCTCACCATAGAGCACATGGCAGACGTCGAGCAAAGGCGAGGCGACTTTCGCCTCGCGCGCCGCCTCGGCTATCAGGCGGTTGTTCTTGAAGACGTCGGTAATCGCAGCTTGTACGCTGAAATCACCGGCAACCAGCTTTGCCAGCTTGATGCGCGAGACATCGCTCGCCATCGGGCCCGCATCGAGCACAGCCGTCAGGCGCGCAAGGTCCAGCCCATGCCGCTCGGCGAAATGGACGGACTCGGCCAGACCCGTCACCGTGGTGATCAGGAAGATGTTGACCGCGAGCTTCATCAGAAGAGCTTTGGGCACCGCGCCGCACCGCACGATTTCCCGGCACATCGGTCGCATCAGCGGCTCGACCTCCTCCACGACCGCAGCCTCGCCGGCCAGCATGGTCACCAATTGCCCCGCTTCCGCCGGTTTGCGAGAACCCGAGACCGGCGCCTCGACATACTGGCCGCCTGCGGCACGGATATCCGCCTCCAGCTCGCGCGAATAACCCGGCGAGGTCGTACCCATATGCACGATGACATGGCCCGCCACGTGGGTGGAGAAATCGGCGGTGTCGCGCGCCAGCACCGCATCGATCGCCTGCTCGGTGGCCAGCATCAGGATGACGATGCGCGTCCTGGCAAAGACTTCCCTGGCGCTTGTCGCCACGCTTGCGCCCGCCGCTTGCAGCGGTTCGCAGAGCCCGGAAGACCGGTTCCACACGAAAAGCGGCACGCCTGCTCGCGCCATATTGAGCGCCATTGGCTGCCCCATCACGCCAAGGCCAATGAAGCCGACCCGCTCGTTTGTGCGCATATCTGTCATCTGATTCACAGCCACATCGGTACGATCGAAAGCGCGAGCAACACGCCGAGCACCATGTTGAGACCACGCCACTGAGCTTCGGTGCGTATCAGCCGTGCCATCAGCGTGCCGGCAGTGCACCAGAGCGAAACCGAGACTGAGGCGGCAAAGCCAAAGGCAAGGGCCAGAAGAATGCTCAGCTGGGCCGGGCCGCTGGCCAGCGTGGCAAAGGAGGCCGCCGCCCCCAAGGTCATCGCCCAGGCCTTCGGATTGAACCACAGCAACCAGACCCCGCCGACAAAACTGGTCGGGCGCGCCAGATCGGCATCGAGGCGTGGCGCACCGGCGGAACCGACCTTCCAGGCGAGCCACAAAAGATAGGCCGAGCCGACTGCTTTCAAGGCAAGCTGCAGTGACGGCATCGCCGCAAGAACGCCGGCCAGGCCGGCGGCGGCAGCGGCGGCCATGCTGGCCAGCCCGGCGGCGATGCCCACCATCAGCGGGATCGAGCGTCGGAAGCCGAAATGCGCACCCGACGCGGTCGCCATCGTCGTCGCCCCGCCCGGCGTGACGGACGAGACCAGCGCAAAGATGACCAGCGGCAGAATGGTTTCGGGCGACATGGGCGTCTCCAGGCGACAGCGGCAAACTCCTAGCTAGCGCCGGACACACCATTAGAGAAACGCATGTTGATTATAGATATCATTAGCACTCATAATGATGTCTATGACCCGCAATCTCGACCTTGCCTTGATCCGAACCTTCCTCGCCGTCGCCGAGCGCGGCAACATGACGGCTGCGGGCAATGCCCTGCACCTCACCCAAAGCGCCGTCAGCCAGCAGATCGCCCGGCTGGAGCAAGCCCTGGGCCATGATTTGTTTTCGCGTGACCGGCGTGGGCTGCGGCTCACAAGCGCCGGAGAGCGCCTGCAAGGCAAGGCAAGGCGGCTGCTTGGCCTCAACGACGAAATCTGGGCCGACATGACGGTACGTCGCGTCGAAGGACCAGTCCGGCTCGGCGTGCCTTTCGATCTGGCCGGTCCACTCATCGCGCCTGTTCTGAAGGGTTTCGCGGACGCCTTCCCGCAGGTCGAGATTTCGCTGCTCTGCGCATCCTCGCCCGATCTCACGCATGCGCTGGCCAGGGGTGAGATCGATCTGGCTCTGGTCGAGACGCCGCTTGGCGCTTCGGAAGGCGAGTGTCTCGCCGTCGACCGCCTGGTCTGGGTCGGCGCCAGAGGCGGTGTCGCGCACCTGAAGACGCCGCTGCCGGTTTCGATGGTGGCCGAAACCTGTGCTTTCAGGCCCGCGGTCCTGGCGGCCTTGCACAATCAGGATCGCGAATGGCGCACGGTATTCGAGAACGGCAGCATCGATGCCACCACCGCCACGGTGACAACGGATCTGGCGATAACGGCATGGCTTGCTTTCACCGTGCCGTCACATCTCGACATCCTGCCGGCAGAAGCCGGCCTGCCGCCGCTGCCGTCCTTCGCGATCAACCTGCATCTGCCAACCCGCGATGCGGCCCCCGCGACGCTCGAGCTTGCCCGCCACATTCGCGAGGGCCTGTCGAGAAGCCGGCTTGCAGCCTAGAAGTTCGAAGCTTCCAGGCTGCATACCAGGCCAGACCGGGATGGGCATCAAGCCCCGATCAGGTCGCTCATCAGACCGGAGGCGACGGACAGACGCGACACCGTGATGTCGCCGCCTTCCGTCAGGGCCTGCAGCCGTTCACGCACGCGCGCGATGCGTTCGCCGCCGGCTTCCAGCCAGGCCGCGACCGGGTCGGCTGCCTTGCCATGCTGCGCAAGTGCCGCCACCGCGATGCCGCGCCGTGCAGCGCCGATCGTGTCGGTGGCACGCGACAGCGCCAACTGGTCGTAATAGTCCGGCGGCGTCACCGATCGCGCGGCTTCCTCGATGCGAGGGATGCGGAAGGCTTCGCTCACGGCAAAGAATGCCTTCGCCGCCGCGACGATATCCGATCCGGCGAGGCGCGATGTCAGCGCGATGTCCGGGATCAGCTCGGCGACATCGGCCAGAGCCAGCCGTTCCGCCAGCTTGTCTGGCGTGCCGACCTTGAACAGGCCGTGCCGCTTCTCCTCCAGCCGCTCGCGCGAGAAATCCGACAGCAGCGACACCAGCTTCGGCTCGAGTGCCTTGCGGGCCTCCTGCAGTTCGGCAATGCGCTGGCTGAGCGGTGCGGTGCCGGCGTCGTTCTTCAGATACCAGCCCGCCGTCACGAAGATAAGCCGGCTTACGATCTGATAGAGATCGATCTGCACCTGTCCGTCGATCTTGTTGTCGAGTGCGTTGATCTCGTTGTAGAGCGCGGGCAGGCCGAAGCCGTCGCGGATCACCGCGAAGGTCCGCACCACGTCGGCCGCGCTGCGTCCGGTCGCTTCCATCAGCCGGTTGGTGAAGGATGGGCCGCCGCGATTGACCAGGTCATTGGCGACGACACGGGCAATGATCTCGCGCCGCAGCCGGTGACCATGGATCTCCTCGTTGAACTTCTTGACCATTCGTTCCGGGAAATAGCCGGTCAGGTCGGTGTTGAAATGTGCGTCGTCCGGCACATCCGAGGCAACGATGTCCGAGAACAGCACGATCTTGGCATAGGCAAGCAGAACCCCGAGCTCGGCCCGGGTCAATGGTTCGCCACGCGCCTCGCGCTCGGCAAGCGCCGCCGGCGACGGCAGCGTCTCGACGGCGCGGTCGAGCAGGCCACGCGCTTCGAGCGCAGCCATGAAGCGTCCCTGATGCGCTATGTCGGCCAGCCCGCGCTTGCGGGCGAGCGACAGTGCCAGCGTCTGCTCGTAATTGTTTGACAGCACCAGATTGCCGACTTCATCGGTCATCTCTGCCAGCAGCTTGTTGCGCGCCGGCCGCGCCAACGAACCCTTCCGCATCGCCGATGCCAGCGCGATCTTGATGTTGACCTCGACGTCGGAACAGTTGACGCCGCCGGAATTGTCGATGGCGTCCGAATTGTTGCGTCCGCCAGCCAGTCCGAACTCGATACGGCCCCGCTGGGTGACGCCAAGATTGGCACCCTCGCCGATCACCTTGGCGCGCAGATCGATCGCATTGACGCGGATCGGATCGTTGGCGCGGTCGCCGACATCCTGGTTGGTCTCCGAGACCGCCTTCACGTAGGTACCAATGCCGCCGAACCACAGCAGATCGACCGGAGCCTTGAGGATGGCGGTCATGATCTCGGCCGGCGTCGCAGTCGACTTGGCAAGGCCGATCGCTGCAGCAGCTTCCGCCGGCAGCGTGATCGACTTCTGGTTGCGCGAGACGATGACGCCGTTCTTGGACAGTTTCGACTTGTCGTAATCCTGCCAGCTCGAACGCGGCAGGTCGAACATGCGCTTGCGCTCGGCAAACGAGGCCACCACGTCCGGCTCCGGATCGATGAAGATGTCGCGATGGTCGAAGGCCGCTATCAGCTTGGTCTGTTCCGACAGCAGCATGCCGTTGCCGAACACGTCGCCCGACATGTCGCCGACGCCGACCACCGTGAACGGCGAGGTCTGGATGTCGCGGTTCATTTCACGGAAATGCCGCTTCACCGCTTCCCAGGCACCCTTGGCGGTGATGCCCATCTTCTTGTGGTCGTAGCCTGCAGAACCGCCCGAAGCGAAGGCATCGTCCAGCCAGAAGCCGTGCTTTTCCGAAATCGCGTTGGCGGTATCGGAGAAGGTTGCCGTGCCCTTGTCGGCCGCGACGACAAAATACGGATCGTCGGCGTCATGACGCACCACACCGGCCGGCGGCACGACATGGTCGATACCGATGTTGTCGGTGATCGACAGCAGGCTGGAAACGAAGTTGATGTAGGCCTGACGGCCGGCCTCGAACCACAGGTCGCGCTGGTTGGCCGGCGGCAGGCGCTTCGGATAGAAGCCACCCTTGGCGCCGACCGGCACGATGACCGCATTCTTGACCTGCTGCGCCTTCACAAGGCCCAGCACCTCGGTGCGGTAGTCCTGGGCACGATCCGACCAGCGCAGGCCGCCGCGCGCCACCGCGCCGAAACGCAGATGCACGCCTTCCACCTCGGAGCCGTACACGAAGATCTCGCGCCATGGCCTGGGTTCCGGCAATCCGTCGACGGCCCGCGAGTCGAGCTTGATCGCCAGCGACTGGCCGCGCTCCTTCTTGCCATCCACGAAATGGTTGGTCCGCAGCGTCGCCTCGATCAGGTTGAGGTAGCGACGAATGATGGTGTCGTCGTCGATGCTGGGCACATCCTCCAGCGCGTCCTTGATCTTTGCCTTGAGGTGCTTGGCCGTGGTGACGCCTTCGCCTGCCGCGTCCGCACCGTGTCGCGCAACGAAGAGCGCATGAAGGCCCCGGGCGATGTCGGGATAGCGGTTCAGCGTCGCCGCGATGAAGTCCTGGCTCTGCGGAATGCCGGCCTGCTGCAGATAGCGGCCATAGGCACGCAGCACCAGGATCTCCGTTGCCTTCAGCCCGGCTGTCTGGGCAAGGCTGTTATAGCTGTCATTGTCGACGTCGCCGCGCCACACCGCCAGGAACACATCCTCGAACAGCTTCCCCTCGTCGGCAAGGTCGATCGGCTGACCGTAGGCGTTCTCCAGCTCCATGTCGTGGATGAAGACGCGGTTGCCGTCCTCCTTGTCGACCTCGAAGGTGCGCTCGCTGATGACCCGGAATCCGGTGTTTTCCAGCAAAGGTACGCGCCGCGACAGCGCCACCGGACTGCCGTGATGATAGATCTTCAGCGAAGCCTGCTCGGGCTTCTGGCCGGCGTCACGGTAATAGTCGATGTCGATCGGGTTCTCGGCGGAGATTCTTGCGATGCGTTCGGCATCGACCAGCGCCACCGCCGACGAGAAGGAATCACGATAGCTTTCCGGAAACCGCGCGGCGATCGCCTTCAAAGCCGGATCGTTGCCGCCGGCCTCGGCGGCCTCCGCCAGCGCATCTTCCCAGGTGCGCACGATATCGCGGATCGCAGCCTCGATCGTTTCCTGCTCGACCTTCGGCGTCTTGCCGCCGGAGCGGCCGATGATGAAATGCACGCGGGCCAGGCCGCCTTCGGGAAAGGCCGGATAATAAGCCGACAAACGACCATCGAAAACGGTCTTCAGATACGCACCCATCTTCTCGCGTACGACGCTGTCGTAGCGATCACGCGGCACGAAGACGAGGATGGAGACGAAGCGGTCGAACTGGTCGGCGCGCACCAGCGCGCGCACGCGCGGCCGTTCGATCAGGCCGAGAATGGCCTCCGCATGTTTGCGCAAGGTGGGTATCGGCACCTGGAACAGTTCGTCTCGCGGATAGCTTTCCAGCACGTTGATCAGTGCCTTGCCGGAATGGTCGTCCGGATTGAAGCCGGATTTGGCGATCACCGTTTCCGCCTTGGAACGCAGATAAGGGATCTTCATCACCGAGCGCGTGTAGGCGGTCGAAGTGAACAGGCCGACGATGCGCAACTCGCCCGCCAGCTTGCCGTTCTTGTCGTAGGTCTTGATGCCGATGTAATCGAGATAGATGCGCCGGTGCACCACCGACTTGGCGTTGGCCTTGGTGACGATCAGTGGTTCCGGTCCATGCAGGAAGGCGCGGATTTCGGGCGTCGTCGTCACCGCCTCGGTGCCGCGCCGCAGCACCAGCACATCCGGATCGGCGAGAATGCCCAGCCCCGGCTTGTCGGCGCGCTCGAGGCTGCCGCTCTTCTCGCCGCCGGAATATTTGAACTCGCGCATGCCGAGGAAGGTGAAATTGTCGTCGCGCAGCCATTCGAGGAAAGCGATGGCTTCGGCGACATGCTTCTTGTCCAGAGGAACCGGCGCATAGCGGAATTCCGAGATCGCCTGGTCGAGGCGCGCCAGCATCGGCTTCCAGTCGACGACGGCGGCGCGTACCTGCGCCAGTGTCTTGGTCAGCCGCGCACCAAGCGCCGCGGCCGCCTCTTCCGAAAGCCGGCCGATATGGACATGCACGACGCTGACCTTGTCGAGGCCCGCGTCTTCCTTGACCAGGCCACCGTCTCCGACGATTTCGGTCACACCGGCCTTCGAATGCCTGACCGCGATGACAGGATGGGTAACCAGTGTCGGCTCGCCCGCGGCCTCGGTGATCTCGCCGAGGATCGAATCGAACAGGAAAGGCATGTTGTCATTGACGACGGTGATGACCGTGACTGGCCGCCCCTGGCGCGACACGCCGGATGCCGTATCGATGGCAACGATGCTTTCGCCCTTCTTATGGCGGGAAACAGCATTCTCGGCCAGTTCGGCGGCGCGGGCGATATCGGCCGCGTCATACGCAGCAACGTCTTCGGATGGTGCTCTCGCCAGCAGATGATCTGCCAGCCGCCCTGGCCTTTGACCTTCTTTTCCGCCTCCCTTCACCACCGGTTTCTTTGGTTTGGTTGCGGACTTCAGGCTGGCCATGATGCGATTTACCTCCGCCATAGGCTGCATTGCGACTATCGTAGCAGATGATCGCCTTTTGGCGACAAAGGTTTGACGGCTGCCTAAGAAAAATGCTGCCTGCATAAGAAATTTGCAGGCGCCGACGAAAGGAGACCGCGATGAGCGAGAAAATCACCGCACTGGATTTGCCCCAGGGAGAACTGAGCGACGCCACCAGGGCCTATTTTGCAAAGTGTGAGGAAAAACTCGGCCTCGTACCCAATGTGCTCAAGGCCTACGCTTTCGACGAAAAGAAGCTGCGCGCCTTCACCGACACGTACAACGACGTGATGCTCGGTGATTCCGGATTATCCAAGCTCGAGCGCGAGATGATCGCGGTTGTCGTCTCCTCCATCAACCATTGTTATTACTGCCTGACCGCGCATGGCGCGGCCGTGCGCCAGTTGGCCGGCGATCCGGCATTCGGCGAGATGATGGTGATGAACTTCCGCGCCGCCGACCTGACCGAAAAGCAGCGCGCCATGCTGGAATTCGCGGTCAAGCTGACCGAGCAGCCGGCAAAGATCGTCGAGGCCGATCGCGAGGCCTTGCGCAAGGTTGGTTTCACCGATCGCGACATCTGGGACATCGCTTCGACAGCAGCCTTCTTCAACATGTCGAACCGCGTCGCCGCTGCCATCGACATGCGACCGAACGCTGAATACCACGCAATGGCGAGATAGCCTTCTTTCCGAAAGGAAAACTCAGCTTCGCGCCGCGATCGCCGCAGCAGCACCCGCCATGGTGCCGGCAGAGACCCGGTTGGCGATTCGCATGGCGCGCGGGCTTTTCAGGAGCCTGCGTGCCTGTGCTGCTGCCACGATCCAGGCAAAGTCGATCAGAATCAACACAACAGCCATCGTGACCGTCAGCTCCATCCAGCCGAGCATGGTGACCGAAGCGAGATCAATGATGGTGGGCAACAACGCCAGATAGAACATCATGATCTTCGGGTTGCCGAGCGTCACCGCCATGCCGGCGAGGAAAAGCTTCACCGGCGAATCTTCCTTCGGCAATGAACCTCCGGTCGCTTCGACCGGCGCCGTCCACATCTTCCAGGCGAGGTAGGCGAGATAGGCAACGCCGAGCCATTTGATGGCGACGAAGGCGAGATGGAAGCTCTGCGCCACCACCGCCAGCCCGAACACCGCAAAGGACAGCCAGATCGCTTCGCCGATCCACATGGCGAGCAGGAACGGCAGCACGTCGCGGAATCCCTTCGAAATCACCCGCGCCACCAAAGCAGCGATCGAAGGCCCGGGGGAGCCGGCGGCGACGAACAGCGCACCGGCGAAAATGAGAAGGGACGTGAACGTCATGGACGCGCTCCTTGAGGCAGGCGCCGAAGCATAGGCCGAATGTCATCCGATGCAATGCGGGGCCGTTCTCTCATCACCCCGCTTTCAAAAAGTGCGGAAGGCACATCTTGATCTCATCGGCGCCGCTCGTTAGAACGCCGCATCGTCATCAGCCTCGGGCTCCCGACTTTGCCATCGTAACCGCCGGTCTCGCCAGCTCTCCCAGAACTCGCATGGCAGCGCGCAAGAGCGTTGCCGCTTTTACAATTGCGTTCGTTCCTGTGGTGGTTCGAGACCGGTTTGGCCAGCGCCTCTGCGCCGGACGATGCCTTGATTTGGTGCATGATCCTTTCAAAAATCGAATCTGATTTTCGGGTCATGCGCTGAGGCTCTCCTCGCCTGATCTCCACACGAACGCCATTCCGCGCCTCGAAGAGAAGCATCTCGTTTATCGCCGCTTGGACGGACTTCCCGACGGGAAGGACCAACCGGCATGTCGTGCACGCTCCGCGTCCGATGGACTCTCATTGCAAACCGTTTTCCCCGCCCCTGGCGCTCCTGCCCGCGTTGCGGCATCCAACGCGCCTTCGAATGCAGCGGCAAATTCCGACTCAACGCCAATGGCAGGCGGCTCGATGCCTGGCTCGTCTACAAATGCACCACGTGCGACGACACCTGGAACCACACACTGTTCGAGCGCCGCAACGCCCGCGACCTCGATCCGGATCTGCTTTCGTCCCTGGAGGCCAATGATCCGTCTCTGGTCGAGCGCTACGCCTTCGATGTCGCGGCCCTGCGCCGGTTCGCGCACAGGGTCGAGGAATTCGCGGGACGCGTCGCCCGCAAGGAGGAGATTGCGAACGGACCAGCCGCCCCGGAGCGACTGGAGATCGCTCTTGCCACACCAGTCCCGATCGCTCTCCGGCTCGACCGCCTGCTCGCGGCGGAACTTGGCCTGCCCCGTGCCCGGATCGGTGCCATGGCGCATGCGGGCCACATCATTACGGCCGCGGGCCTCAATCGGCCGGTTCTGGACGGTTGCCGGGTAGAGATCGACCTGGCCGTGGCCGACGCGGACGTGATCCTGCGCAACGCTCGCCCATAGTGACCGGTCAAAAAGAAAGGGCGGGGAATTCCCCGCCCTTTTTGAACCATCAGGCCGCGCTGACCTTCGATTTCTCGAAGCGCTTGCGCTCGTTCGGATCGAGATAGAGCTTGCGCAGACGGATCGTCTTCGGCGTCACCTCGACCAGTTCGTCGTCCTGGATCCAGGCGAGCGCGCGTTCTAGCGTCATCCGGATCGGCGGCGTCAGCTTGACCGCTTCATCCTTGCCCGCGGCGCGGATGTTGGTGAGCTTCTTGCCCTTCAGCACGTTCACTTCAAGGTCGTTATCCCTGGAGTGAATGCCGATGATCATGCCCTGGTAGACCTTGACGCCGGCGTCGATGACCATCGGACCGCGATCTTCCAGATTCCACATCGCATAGGCGACGGATTCGCCCTGCTCGTTGGAGATGAGCACGCCGTTGGTACGGCCGGGCAGTTCACCCTTGTAGCCCTGGTAGGAATGGAACAGACGGTTCATCACCGCGGTGCCGCGTGTGTCGGTCAACAGTTCCGACTGGTAGCCGATCAGGCCGCGCGTCGGCGCGTGGAACACCAGGCGCTGGCGATTGCCGCCCGAAGGCCGCAGCTCGACCATCTCGGCCTTGCGCTCCGACATCTTCTGCACGACGACACCAGCATGTTCCTCATCGACGTCGATGACGACTTCCTCGATCGGCTCGAGCAGCTGGCCGTCCTCGTCCTTCTGCATGACGACGCGCGGACGCGACACGGCAAGTTCGAAGCCTTCGCGCCGCATCGTCTCGATCAGAACGGCGAGCTGGAGTTCGCCGCGGCCCGACACGAAGAACGAATCCTTGTCGGCCGACTCCTCGATGCGCAGCGCGACGTTGCCTTCGGCTTCCTTCATCAGGCGGTCGCGGATGACCCGGCGGGTGACCTTGTCGCCTTCGGTGCCGGCGAGCGGCGAATCATTGACGATGAAGGACATGGTGACGGTCGGCGGATCGATCGGCTGCGCATGCAGCGGTTCGGTGACGGCCGGGTCGCAGAACGTGTCGGCAACGGTGCCTTTCGACAGGCCGGCGATGGCGACGATGTCACCTGCCTGCGCTTCCTCGATCGGCTGGCGCTCGAGACCACGGAACGCCAGGATCTTGGACACGCGGCCGTTTTCCAGCAGCGAACCGTCATGATGCAGAACCTTGACGGCCTGGTTCGGCTTCAAGGTGCCGGAATGGATGCGGCCGGTGATGATGCGCCCAAGGAACGGATTGGCTTCCAGGATGGTGCCGATCATGCGGAACGGGCCGGGATGGACCGTCGGTTCCGGAACATGCTTGAGCACCAGATCAAACAGCGGAGCCAGTCCCTGGTCCTTCGGGCCTTCCGGGTTCTCGGAGACCCAGCCGTCGCGGCCCGAACCATACAGGATAGGGAAATCAAGCTGTTCGTCGGTGGCATCGAGGGCGGCGAACAGATCGAACACCTCGTTGATGACTTCCTGGTGGCGGCCGTCCGGACGATCGATCTTGTTGATCACGACGATCGGCTTGAGGCCGACCTTCAGCGCCTTGCCGACCACGAACTTGGTCTGCGGCATCGGGCCTTCGGCGGCATCGACCAGAACGATCGCGCTGTCGACCATCGACAGGATGCGTTCGACCTCACCACCGAAGTCGGCGTGGCCGGGGGTGTCGACGATGTTGATGCGGGTATCCTTCCAGTCGACCGAAGTCGCCTTGGCCAGGATGGTGATGCCACGCTCCTTTTCGAGGTCGTTCGAGTCCATCGCGCGTTCGGCGACACGCTGGTTCTCGCGGAACGAGCCGGACTGCTTGAGGAGCTGGTCGACCAGCGTGGTCTTGCCATGGTCGACGTGCGCGATGATCGCGATATTGCGGATGTTCATGCTGGATCTCGGAGGTTGTTCGGGCAGCACGCCCGGATAGTCAAATCGAGACGCCGCCTTTTTCAGTTGCGCGGCTCATACAGGGTTTTTCGCATTTGCGAAAGGGGGCGGTGCACCGGCAGTTGGTTGGTCACCTTTTGTTAAGTGGCAGGAGCGTAGAATTTCATTAACCAAACGCGGAACCTTTTCCGCTGTGGAGCATTCGGGCGTCCATGATACGCAGTCTGAACCGGTTCGTGATGATCTCCCTGTCGGCCACCCTGGTCGCCTTGCTGGCGCTGGGTGGCGCATGGTCGGCTGCAACGCCCGCCGACAAGCCGATGGCCGTGGTGTCGACGCAGGCGGAAAAGCTCTTCCCGGACGCGCCGGACGGTGTCGACCCGATCGTCACCGGTCCCGTGAGCGCCGCCTTCAAGCAGCGCCAGGCCGATGTCGGCTGCGAAAAGGCGACCTGGCCAAACGTGCCCGCCGCCTGCTTCGAGCACTGATCCCGATTACGCAGCCCGAACCGGATCGAGCGTCGTCTTGTAGAGCTCGTTGTCGTCGCGATCCATCAGCCTGACCGTCAGCTGTTCGGTGCTGCCGTCGATATCGACAAGACCGAAAAACTGGAAGCCGGCCGAAGGCGGCAGATTCTGCCCCTGTTCGGCGCTCGGCGCCTTCACATACTTCACCTCGGGGCCGAAAGTCATGTCGAGGTCGTTGGGGCCGAAGGTGCCAGAGTGGATCGGTCCGGAAACGAATTCCCAGAACGGCTCGAAATCCTGGAACTGCGCGCGATCCGGGCTGTAGTGATGGGCGGCGGTATAGTGCACGTCCGCCGTCAGCCAGACCGTGTTGGTGATGCCTGCGTTCTTGATGAAGCGCAGCAGGTCGGCGAATTCCAGCTCACGCCCCTTGGCCGGGCCGTTGTCGCCGTTGGCGATCGCCTCCGAGCCTTTCTTGTTGGCGGCATCGTCCCACACCACCAGGCCGATCGGCATGTCGGCGGCGATCACCTTCCAGGTGGCCTTGGAATTGGCGAGCTCGCGCTTCAGCCAGCGGGTCTGCTGCTCGCCCAGCATGCGTGCATCCGCAGTGAGTTCGGCCTGCAGGTTGGGACCGTTGGCGCCACGGTAGGAGCGCATGTCGAGGAAGAAGACGTCGACCAGCGGACCATAGGCGATCTTGCGATAGACGCGGCCGGGTTCGGCCGGCGTGAAGCGGATCGGCGTCATCTCATGGAAGGCGCGACCAGCACGCGCCGCCAGCACGGCGATCGATTTTTCCTTGTAGCGGTCGTCGGCGGTCAGATCCTTCGAGCTCGACCAGTTGTTGACCACTTCATGGTCGTCCCACTGAAAGAAGGTGGGCAGCGCCGCGTTCATGGCAAGCAGGTTCTTGTCGAGCAGGTTGTATTTCCACTGCCCGCGATATTCATCGAGCGTCTCGGCGACCTTGCGCTTCTCGTCGATAAGCACGACGTTCTTCCACTTCGTGCCGTCCTTCAGATCGACTTCATCCTTCATGGCGCCGTCGGCATAGATCGTGTCGCCCGAATGCAGGAAGAAGTCCGGCGTGTGCCTGGCGATCGAGGCATAGGTCTTCATGCCGACCTCATCGATGCCCCAGCCCTGGCCGGCGGTATCGCCCGACCATGCGAAGCGTACAGAACGACGCGAGGTCGGCGCGGTGCGGAAACGGCCGATGATCGGCTCGGATACGGCATTGACGTCGTTCAGGTCGGCGAGCGTCATGCGATAGAAGATGTCCTGGTCCGACGCCAGGTCGGTGAGCAGGCGCTTCACCGCATAGTCGCTGTCCGGCAGCGCGTTGAGCGGCGCCAGGCGTTCGGCGTTGGCGAAGCTCTCTGTGGTCGACACCTCGAACTGCACCCGGGACGGCCGATCGGCACGAGTCCAGATCATGCCGGAGACGGCATCGATGTCTCCCGACTGGACACCATGGGTGAACACCGGACGCGTATTCGCGCGCGAATAATAGGGCATGGCCAGACCGGACAATCCGACCAGGCCGGCTGCTCCTGTCGAAGCGAGGAAGGCGCGGCGGCTGATGCTGGGTGGCTTGCTCATGGCTGGCTCCTTGGCAGCGAGTAGGAGCCGCCAAGGTCCTTGGCCATTGTTTCAGTCACATTTCGGAAGCATGAAACTTTCTTGACGGTCCACAGATCGCCGACCAGGGTAATTCCTGCAAAAGAAAGATAGAGCGTTTCCGCGTTTCGGTGAAAAACGGAAACGCTCTGGCATCAGGCAGGCTGCCCTTTTGGTTCCAGCATCGGGCGGTTGGTGTTGATCAGCAACGACAGGCAGGCGGCGATGATGCCGGTCATGCCCGCAATGATGAAAGCGAGCTCGTAATTGCCCTGGAACTCGCGCATCGCGCCGCCGAAGAAGGCGGCCGTGGCCGCTCCGACCTGATGGCCGGCAACGATCCAGCCGAACACCAACGGTCCCCTGGCGTCGCCGAAGGCCTCGTTCGACAGGCGCAGCGTCGGCGGTACGGTGGCGATCCAGTCCAGGCCGTAGAACACCGCGAAGACGATCAGCGCGGTCGCCGAGAAGCCGGAATAGGGCAGATAGATCAACGACAGGCCGCGGATGGCATAGTAGACGCCGAGCAGCTTGCGGGGATCGAAACGGTCGGTCAGCCAGCCCGAGAGCGTTGTGCCGATGAGGTCGAAGATGCCCATCAGCGAAAGCAGGCCGGCAGCCTGGATCTCGTTGATCCCATTGTCGGCACAGAAGGCGATCAGATGCGTGCCGACCAGGCCGTTGGTGGTGAAGCCGCAGATGAAGAAGGTGGCGAAAAGGTACCAGAACACCCGTGTTCTGGCGGCCTCACGCAATGTGCCCAGCGTGTGGGAGATGAAGTTGCCAGCTGCGGCCGGCGGCGTCGGCGGCACATCGTCCGGTTCAGCGCCGAAGCGTACCTGACCGATCGACGCCGGACGTTCCGGCACCAGCAGCCAGACCAGCGGCACGAGCGCTGCCGTGGCGATGGCAATGACGAGCGCCACCGGTTTCCAGCCGCCCGACTGCGCGAGCCATGCCAGGAACGGCAGGAAGATCAGCAGGCCGGTGGCGCTGGACGCCGACATCAGGCCCATGATCAGGCCGCGATTGGTCTTGAACCAGCGGTTGACGATAGTGGCGCCGAGCACGGTGGCCACGGCACCGGAACCGACACCCGAGAACACGCCCCATGTGGCGATGAGCTGCCAGGATTGCGTCATGAACAGCGAAAGCCCGGTGGATGCAGACATCACCACCAGCGAACCGATCACCGTCTTGCGCAGGCCGATGCGTTCCATCAGCGCGGCGGCGAAAGGACCGGTCATGCCATAGAGGAAAATGCCGATCGCCGCCGCCAGCGACACCACGTCGCGGCGCCAGCCGAAATCATTTTCCAGGGGCAGCATCATCACGGAGGGCGCGGAACGCAGGCCTGCGGCGATGAGCAGGGAGAGGAAGATGACCGCAACGACGACGAAGGCGTAGCGCTGGCCAAACGGGCGGGACTGGGCTATCATGTTACTGACCGGTACGTTGCAGTTGCCGAATGTGTACGTACCGGTT
>WPCJ01222723.1_pt1 | contig 17666 bp, 10 predicted proteins | sample 5399831 | NCBI WGS metagenome assembly WPCJ01 (sample SAMN12869470, study PRJNA574797) | sludge metagenome | isolation source: wastewater treatment of pH10 | place: China:Beijing | collected 2019-05-20 | reverse complement strand
TGCGGTTGGCCCTCAATCACCAGTCCGCTAAACTATCATTCCGCACAGCCTGGCGTTGGCCACAGTTGCGGTTGGCCCTCAATCACCAGTCCGCTAAACTGCCCATGCCGGCGGACTGCCAGCCGAACGAGTTGCGGTTGGCCCTCAATCACCAGTCCGCTAAACTGTGACCCCAGAATTCCGGAAAGCCGTTCCCGTTGCGGTTGGCCCTCAATCACCAGTCCGCTAAACTGAGCGCGAAGGCGTTCGAAAGCATCTTGGGGTTGCGGTTGGCCCTCAATCACCAGTCCGCTAAACTTCCGGGGCGAACCTATGGTGGAACCACCCGGTTGCGGTTGGCCCTCAATCACCAGTCCGCTAAACTATCAAGGGAATGGACCTCGTCGGGTCGGTCGTTGCGGTTGGCCCTCAATCACCAGTCCGCTAAACTATTCTGACGGTGGTCTGATGGGGCTCATGAGTTGCGGTTGGCCCTCAATCACCAGTCCGCTAAACTCTCGCACGCAATGATCGTGGTGCCAGAGCCGTTGCGGTTGGCCCTCAATCACCAGTCCGCTAAACTTTGTCATCGGTCCGATAGGCGCTGCAGACAGTTGCGGTTGGCCCTCAATCACCAGTCCGCTAAACTAAGCTGCATAAACGCCCGTAGCTACACTCCGTTGCGGTTGGCCCTCAATCACCAGTCCGCTAAACTACAGAGCCTGATGGCCTGCGGTCGATGCCTGTTGCGGTTGGCCCTCAATCACCAGTCCGCTAAACTTCGCCCATGATCATGCCGCGGGGCGCCGCAGATGCGGATGGCCCTCAATCACCAGTCCGCTAAACTCAATTGGGCCGCCTTGTTCCTTAACAGATGGTTGCGGTTGGCCCTCAATCACCAGTCCGCTAAACTGCCACTTCCATGCGCTTCAACGGGCTATCCGTTGCGGTTGGCCCTCAATCACCAGTCCGCTAAACTTTCGGGACGATTTTCGTCCTCATTCGCCGTGTTGCGGTTGGCCCTCAATCACCAGTCCGCTAAACTCGGTGTGGAATTAAGGCCCTGGAAACAGGGCCTTTTTTCTTGTCGGGCGGGTGTCGTCAGCGGCGCGCTTCGCTCAGAACAGCGCGAATTGATTCGGATTTTGCGGGCTCTGTTCGCGTTTTCTTCCGCGATAGGTGCGGATGTTTTCGTATTGCTTGTCGGTGATCCCCAGGATGTGGATCTTGCCGGAGGACGGCATCGCCTGCTCGATCTTGCGCTCATAGGCGTCGGCCTGTTCCTTGCCCGCACAGAAGCGGAAGTATACCGAGAACTGGCTCATCTCAAAGCCGAGATCAAGCAGATGCTGGCGGAATTTGGTGGCCGCCTTGCGCTCCTTCTTGGTGCCCACCGGAAGATCGAATAACACCACGAGCCACATGATCCGATAGCCTGATAAAGCTGGAGGAGCGCCGTTGCCGTTCGCCGCCATGGTCAGAAGCCGAGCGGCAGGCCGGGCTTGGGCAGGACGAGACGGTCGGTCTCGCCGGAGTAGGCTTTGGCCAGCGAGTTCGTGAGCCGTTCGAGGCAAGTCATCAGCGGGCTGACGCCATCCGCTGTCGGCAGATCGATGACCATCAGGCGGGCGAGGGTGGCCTTGGTCTCGCTGGTCACCTCCACGATCTTGTCGCCGCGCAGCCGATGTACCTCGCGGTCGATGACGGGGCGGAACGGCTCCATGAGATCGTCCACCAGCACCATGGCGTTGCCGCGGTTGGAATGCATGAGCCCGAGGCTCGGATGCAGGCCCGCCGCCATCACCGCGCGGGCGGTGGCGGCGCGCAGCACGGCATAGCCGTAGTTGAGAAGGCCGTTGAGGCCGTCGCCATCCTGGTCGCGGCGGAAAGCCGAGCCGAACAGCAGCGGCCAGTAGCGCCGCGCGGCTTCCGCCTCCACATTGCCGGGATCGCCGGCGCGGACTTTTCGCGACAGCAGCAGAAAACCGCCGGACTCTGCACCTACCGCGGCCAGCGTCGCGCCTTGCGCGAGAATCTTCGCCTGCACGATCTGCTGCCATAGCCGCTTCTTCAGCGGCGCGCCGGCATTGGCCTGGTCGTCCATGCGGCCGGATTGGGCGTGGTGGCCGTCCACCGGCCAGACCACGGCCATCGGCCGGTGCTGCGGGCCGCACAGCACCACGGGCACGCCGCGCGTCGCCAGGGTCACCAAGAGGTTGTTGGAATAGGTCAGGCCATGGGCATTGGCGACGACGGCAGCGAGGTCGTCGAGCGGCACGCGGCCGAGTTCGTTCTCCTTGTCGGACACGGTCATGAACCCGCGATCGATCGCGAGATGCCGTCCGTCCGATGCGATCTCCACCACGCGCCCGATCATCGCGGCCCCATGCCCTTGATGCGACCGGGGCACTATGAGGTTGTCGAAATGATCGGGGCAACCTTGGCGTTAATACATGGTTAACCCTGGCGGATGCGCCAGACCCGGCCGAGCGGATCGACACGCACGGGGACGGCGCCGAGTTTCTTGAGCGTATTGTAGGACGCCATCAGCCAGCGGAACGGATCGATCTCGTTGTCGGCGGCGTGGCGCTTGTCGAGATTACCGGTTTCGTTATGGTCGGCGAGCTTGAAGCGCCCAGCCGCGGCATCGAGACGGTGCACCACCATGATGCGCGTGCGGCCGTCATGGTCGAGGCGGATCAGGTCGCCTTTGTGAACGCGCATCACCAGTTTCGCGTCCGGATTGGCTGCCTGCCATTGCGGCTGATGCGGAATCTTCGCACCGGCATTGCGCTTGTTGGCGTCGAAGCGGCGGACCGCCTCGCCATCCCATCTGCCTTCCGCGGTTTCGAACACTTCGATGCAGAAATTCTCGCCGGCGCTATAGGCTTTATAGGGCACGCCAGTCTGCCGATCGGCGACCGGGACCAGATAGTCCGGCTTTTCCTTTTTGAGAATGCGGACGTGGCGGAGCCCATGTTTGATCTGCGGATGTGCGCCTGCTTCTTGCAACTGGCGAAGCGCCACGTCGAGTGCGATGCCATTTTTCTTCCCTGCGTCCACATGCGCGCGCACGATGCCGCGTAGTTTGCGATCGCGGATGCGGTCGATCTCGTTGTCGTTCAGGCCTTCGATGGCTTTGCGATAGACAAGATTGGCGCCGTCCTTATCGCCGTCTTCGATCTTCTCGGGCGCCTTGAGCACGCCGTAAGCGCTGTCCTCATGCAGCTGTCCCTCGATGCCGTGATCGGGCTTGTGCGAGACAACCATCTTGTCGAGCGCGGATTTGAGATCGTCGCGCATGGTCGCCCAGGGCGGTTCGATCACGAATTTCTCGCGCTCCTCGTCATAGGCATTGGCCATCTTCCATAGCAGCGAACGATCCGTCAGCGCGGCGACGAGGCCATCGATGGCGTGATGACGATGATCGGCACGGTTCTTGACGCCGGAAAATTCCATATCGTCCGTGGCGGCAAGGAATTCCTCCGACCGATTTTCGACGCCGCCGAAATTGTGGTCTGGCAGCAGCGCATTGAGCCCCCATTTGCCGCGCAGCATGCTGGTGAGGCGGCCGGGCACCACCCAGATCGCATTGGGGTCGGCGATGGCGCCTAGATACTGTTTTGCCAGCCGCGCCAGCCAGCCGGTCTCGTTGAGTTGCCGTGCTAGGAAGCCGCCGCGCTTGTCGAATTCCTCGCGGGCACTGCTATCGAAGCGCCAGCGCTTGTTGCGCGGCAGGCCGCTGGCGCGTGCGGAGATATCGTCCCAGTCATAGCGGTGGCCCTGCAATGTCGGGCTCGATCCGAAGGCTTCGGCCGGCGTCATCTTGCGCTTGTGCCGGTTGGCGAAGCGCATGCAGATGATCTTGTTCGCAGCACTGTCGTCCAGCGTCATCGCGACCGGAAGGATGTGATCGATATCCACTTCGTCGGACAACAGCCGCTCGATGCTGATCTGCTCGCCGGTATAGACGCATTTGCGATCGAGGGGATCGCGGGCGAGTTCTTCCCACAGCCGCATCTTCAGCAAATTGCGGGGATTGGGAGGCCGGCCGAATTTGGCAAGCTCTTCGGCGCGAGCCTTGTTCTTGTCCTGGTTCTTGCGCTGCTCGCGTTGCTTCTCGCTTTTCTGCTTTTCGGAGAGTTTGAGCGCACGCGTGAATTCGATGGAGATCTCCGTGGGCGGACCATAGGCCTTGATCAGGTCGTTGGTCAGGCGTCGGAGCTGCCCGAGTCCGATATGCACGGTCGGGTTCGGAAACTGGCCGTACTGCTTTTCCTTCTTGTCGCGGGCATCGCCGCTGCCGACCACGTCGTCCTGCAGCCACTTGCCGTAATAGGGCAGCGCATCGAACTGCTCGCCGGTCGGCAGCCTGGCGTGGTCGTAGCCGGCGCGTCTGGCGGCGATGTGATAACCCGCGCCGGAGCCGCCGTCCTCGTCGAACTCATCCTGCATGATCGGCAGGATTTTTCCGATCGCACGCAGGCCGAGCTTGCAATGGCTGTCCGGCAGCGTGGTGTTGGCGACGCGCGCGGCGGCTGCGCCGTCGAGGCCGCATTCGGCTTCAAGCCATGCGATCAGCGCGTCCTCGTCCTCGGTCTCCTCGAGCTTGCGCACGATGGCGATCTGGCGATCCAGCGGATAGGAGCGCCACTTCTCGCCGAACGCTTTCTTGTTCGACAGCCGTGCCGCCGTCTGGTCGCCATCGAGCCGGTCGCGGCGCTCGGATTCCAGATTGAACTTCGCTTCCACCGGCAGCTTGAACATGCTGCGCATGCGGTCGAAGCTGAGATCGTTCTTGCCGATCAGCGCCAGCACGACGAGACCGCTCTGCTCCTTGGTGAGCTTGCGCGAGCCTTTGCCGGTTTCGCGGATTTCCAGATTGCGTGCTTCCTGCAAGATGCGGAAGCGCTGGGCGAGGGGATGCGACCACGGTGCGCGGTAGCCGTCCGGGTCTTCCTTCATCGGCCGCGTGGCGGGATCGAGCGTGCATTTGCCGACGATGGCGGGCTTCAGCGGCCGCTGGAAGAAGATGATCTCGAATATCTCGTCGCGCGCAGTTGGGGTCATCGCCGCATGATGCGAGGACTGCCTGTCCCAGATCGCGGCGAATTCCTGCTTCAGCATGTCGCGCGTCGGATAGAAATCGTAGGACGCCTTGGTGCCGTTGATGGTGGCGCGCGCACGCACGCCGTCGGGCGCTTTTTGCGGCGGCAAGACGTCGTCGCCATAGAGCCGCTTGCGGATCTTGGCCCAGATCTTCTTGCGCGCATTGCCGGTGAGGTGATCCTTGCCGAGCCTGACGAGTTCGGCGCGGATTGCGGTCTGCCGCTCTTCGTATGAGGAGGAGAGATGCTTGTCTGCGAGGAATTCGCCGAGCGTCTTCGCGCCGTCGTCTTTCATCGCCTGGGTCAGCTTTGACGCTGCCTGCTTGATGGCGCCATCCTCGCTTTCCTTGCCGTCGGTCTTGCGATTGGACTGAAAGCCGCGGCGCTGGTTGAGATGAAACAGCGCGCGCCCGACGTGATGCGCGGACAGGGCATCCTTGAGCGCGGTCTTGCGCAGCGCATAGGGATCGAGGCGTTCGAGTGCTTTTCGTTCGGGCGCGTCGGCCGGCATCAGGCCGTGCGCGATGAGCGCAGCCATCAATTCCTTGCGCCGCTCGACAAACCGGTCGCGCCGCTTGCGCGCCCCACGCGCCATGCGGCGATCGACTGCGTTGGAGGCTTTGCTCTGTGGATCGCGGCCGTCAGGGAAGATGCGGACGCCGCCCGGGCCGAGGGCGGTGGGTTCAAGGCGTTCGCCGCGTTCGTCGAGATAGGTGACGAACCAGCCGAGCGAGTTTGAGCCCAGATCGAGTCCCAGCCGATAGGGCCTGATATTCTTTTGAAGCACACCGCATCCCCCTTGACGGCCTCAATTGAATACCTCACAATCTCAACGTGCAATAGCCGTTATCGTATGGTTTCGTCGGTTTTAGCGGACTGGTGATTGAGGGCCTCCCGTTAACAAGCTTAAGCACAAAATGGGGCACCCTGCGGGGTGCCCCTTCCATTTTCGGTGCTAGACGTCCGTCAATCGAGCAGAGCTGCGATCGCTGCCGCCAGTTCGGTTTCGTCGCCATCGAAGCTGCGGATCATTGCGTCCAGCATGCGCTTCGGGCCTATCCGGCTCAGATTCAGTGGATGTCCGGCGCTGTGCGCGAGCAATGTCAGGAAGGCGAGTTGCGTTCGGCCGTTGCCTTCACGAAATGCATGAATGGCATTCAGCTCTGCAACGAGATGAGCAGCACGGCGCGCAAACGCTTCTGGCGATAGGCTCCGAAAATACGAGGCGGCCCGCAATCCATCGAACAGTTTTGTGAGTTCGGCATCGATGTATTCGGGATAGCAAAACATGTTGCCATCCTTCGCGATCCGAACGGTGCGCACGTTCCCGGCCCAGTCATAGATGTCCTGAAACAGATGCGCGTGGATTGCGAGATAGTGCGCTGTGTCGAAGTAGCCGATCGGCAGCGGTTCGGAGGCGCGCTGGCTCGCAATTTCTTTTTCGAAAGCGTCGAGCTGCCTTTGATCGCGCAGGTCGAGTTTGTTGATGAGGATCGTCGTTCCCGGATAGCAATAGGGATCGACGACCGCGTCATACATCGCAGCAGCTATGTGCGGCGATGGGCGCGAATGATCGCTTCGCGACGTTCTTCGTCGGTGAGGCCATCACGATCGGCTTGACGCGCGCGGTTCATCATCTTCTTCGACAGCCGAATCCCTTCGACCGCGCTGATTTTGGCAAAGCCTTCACGGCCTATGACGAAGCCGGCCGGAGACTTCGCGCGATCGTCATGCTTCTTGGTCATGAGTGGATTATGCCATGTTTTCAAGAAGGTGAACAGGTCGGACTTGTTCGCGGCGCGAGGCGTCATGCTGGCCCCGCGTCATCCCGCCACACCCATCCTCCCCAAATTACAAAACCTTAATCCCCCTGCCAGCGGGCGGTAATGTTGGCTCGTTCATCTTCGGATCACACAAGGCGCCTTGCCCCCCGCGCCGTGCTCTGGAGATTTCTTCGATGTCCGATCGCCCCACCGATTTTTCCGGCCTGCCGTCCTACAAGGCGCCGCGCCGCTCGCTGCTGTCCGTGCGCAAATTTGCGCTGATGGCGTCCGTCGTCGCCGGTCTCGGCGTCGCCGCTTACGGCATCTCGCCGTCGAGCAACGGCATCAATTTCACCACCGCTGCCCATGCGCAGGTCGACAAGCAGGTCAAGGCGCAGGCCGCCCAGCCGGTCGGCTTCGCCGATATCGTCGAGCGCGTGAAGCCCTCGGTGATCTCGGTCAAGGTCAACATCAAGGAGAAGGTCGCGGCGAAGGACGACGACAACAGCGACTCGCCGTTCCAGCCGGGCTCGCCCATGGAGCGGTTCTTCAAGCGCTTCGGCGAGAACGGCATGCCCCCTGGCATGCGTCCGGGTCCGCGCGGCGGCCGTGGTCCGATCAGCGGCCAGGGCTCGGGCTTCTTCATCTCGGCTGACGGCTATGCCGTGACCAACAATCACGTGGTCGATGGCGCCGACAAGGTCGAGGTCTCCACCGATGACGGCAAGACCTATTCGGCCAAGGTGATCGGCACCGATCCGCGCACCGATCTCGCCCTGATCAAGGTCGAGGGCCGCACCGACTTCCCGTTCGCCAAGCTGGCCGATGGCAAGCCGCGCATCGGCGACTGGGTGCTGGCGGTCGGCAATCCGTTCGGCCTCGGTGGCACAGTGACGGCTGGCATCGTCTCGGCCTCGGGCCGCGACATCGGCAACGGTCCCTATGACGATTTCATCCAGATCGATGCGCCCGTGAACAAGGGCAATTCGGGCGGTCCTGCCTTCGACGTGTCGGGCGAGGTGATGGGCGTCAACACCGCGATCTATTCGCCCTCGGGCGGCAGCGTCGGTATCGCCTTCTCGATCCCCGCTTCGACGGTGAAGACGGTGGTCGCGCAGCTGAAGGACAAGGGCACGGTCTCGCGCGGCTGGATCGGCGTGCAGATCCAGCCGGTCACCCAGGATATCGCCGACAGTCTCGGCCTGAAGAAGGCGGAAGGCGCGCTGGTCGCTGAGCCGCAGGCGGATGGTCCGGCGGCCAAGGCCGGCATCAAGTCGGGTGACGTCATCACCGCGGTGAACGGCACGCCGGTCAAGGATGCACGCGAACTCGCCCGCACCATCGGCGGCTTCGCACCTGGCAATACGGTGAAGCTCAACGTGCTGCAGAAGGGTGAGGACAAGGTGTTGTCCATGACCCTCGGCCAGTTGCCGAACACGATCGAGGCGAAGGCTGCGATCGACGGCGGCGATAGCGGCAACTCGGCGCGTGGCGCCGATGTGCCGAAGCTCGGCCTCACGGTCTCGCCGGCGAGCAGCGTGGCCGGCGCCGGCAAGGAAGGCGTCGTCGTCACCGGCGTCGATCCGAAGAGCGCGGCAGCGGAGCGTGGCTTCAAGGAAGGCGACGTCATTCTCGAAGTCGCCGGCAAGAACGTGGCTACGCCGGGCGAAGTGCGCGAGGCCATCGTCGCCGCGCACAATGACAAGAAGAACAGCGTGCTGATCCGGGTTCGCTCGGGCGGCTCATCCAAGTTCGTTGCGGTTCCGCTCGCCAAGGGCTGAACCGTGCGGCGTCCGACCGATCTTCGATGGATCGGAAGCCGTGTTTCTCTGAGTTAAGCATGATCCGATCCGGATCATGCTGTCGAGACGGAAGGTATCGCCGGCATAGTCGCCCCCGCTGACGGTGCTTTCCAGGGAGCGAGTGAACAGCTCGCTCCCGCTGTTTCCTTCCCTCGGATGTGCCCCTTTTCCCAGGGAAGGCATATGGGCGGTGAAGTTCCCCCAGCTTCACCGCCCATCCCCCTTCAACGGCAGGGGACGATCCGCCGCCTTGCATGAGAGCGCAGTGCACGCCATGGTGACAGAAGTTCAACCGATCCGCAGCGAAGCCGCCCCGTCCAGAGCCGTTCCCGAAATGCGTCTGCTCATCATCGAAGACGACCGCGAATCCGCCGACTATCTCGTCAAGGCGTTTCGCGAGGTCGGTCATGTGGCCGATCACGCGGCCGATGGCGAGGAGGGCTTTGCGCTGGCCGATAGCGGCGATTACGACGTGCTCGTCGTCGATCGCATGCTGCCGAAGCGCGACGGCCTGTCGGTGATCGGCGGCTTGCGCGAGAAGGGCAACCGCACGCCGGCCTTGATCCTGTCCGCGCTGGGCCAGGTCGATGACCGCATCAAGGGGCTGCGCGCCGGCGGCGACGACTATCTGCCAAAACCCTATTCATTTGCCGAACTGCTCGCGCGTGTGGAAGCGCTGTCGCGTCGCCAGGGCGGTCCGGCCGAAGAGATGACCTATCGCGTCGGCGATCTCGAACTCGACCGGCTGTCGCATGGCGTCACCCGTGGCGGCCAGGAACTGATCCTGCAGCCGCGCGAATTTCGTCTGCTCGAATATCTGATGAAACATGCGGGGCAGGTGGTGACCCGCACCATGCTGCTCGAGCATGTGTGGGACTATCATTTCGATCCGCAGACCAATGTGATCGACGTCCACATCTCGCGCCTGCGCTCGAAGATCGACAAGGGCTTCGATCGCCCGCTGCTGCACACCATCCGCGGCGCCGGCTATATGGTGCGCGACGGGGTGAAGTGAGCTCGTCGTTGTAGCCCGGATGAAGCGAAGCGCAATCCGGGGATGTCGAGATTGCTGAAATGCCGGAGCCCGGGTTACGCTGCGCTTCACCCGGGCTACAGGTCCGTATCCTCAGAGACAATCCGTGACCGCCCTCGGCAAACTGTTTCGCACCACCGCATTCCGGCTGACGCTTGCCTATCTGCTGCTGTTCGCGTTTTTCGCGGCAGCGCTGCTCGGCTATTTCGCCTGGAATACGAACCGGCTGATCAACGACCAGATCACTACCACGGTGAATGGCGAGATGAGCGAGCTCAGCGAACTCTATGCCAAGCGGGGCCTGAGGGGCATCGTCTTCGCCATCGAGAACCGGGCGCTGCGGCCGGGCGCCAATCTCTATCTCATCACCACGCCTCAGGGACAGGCCGTCGCCGGCAATGTGTCGTCGCTCGCGCCCGGGGCGCTTGAGAAATCGGGATGGTCCGAGACGCCGTATCGCCGGCTCGACGATCCCGACTCGTCGAACCACCGTGCACTGGTGAAAGTGGAGCAGCTCTCCAGCGGCTTCCGTCTGCTGATCGGCCACGATCTCGAGGAGCGGCGACGGCTGTTCGACATCGTCGGCGATGCCGCCAAATGGTCGGTGCTGATCGTTTTCGTGCTCGGCCTTGGCGGCGGCATTTTCGTGTCGCGCCGTGTGCTCCGCAAGATCGACGCGATCACCGGCACCACCCAGCGCATCATGGCCGGCGATCTCACCGGCCGGCTGCCGGTGGGCCGCAGCGGCGACGAACTCGACCGTCTCGCCGAAAATCTCAACATGATGCTGGAACGCATCGAGGCGCTGATGAACGGCCTCAAGGAAGTCTCCGACAATATCGCTCACGATCTGAAGACGCCGCTGACGCGGCTGCGCAACCGCGCCGAGGAAGCGTTGGCGCGCTCCCGCAACGAGGTGGACTATCGGGCTGCGCTGGAAAGCACGATCGAGGAATCCGACGGCCTGATCCGCACCTTCAACGCGCTGCTGATGATCGCGCGCGCCGAATCCGGACAGGCGCGCGGCAACATGACCGTGTTCGACGCGGCCGAGGTGGCCGCGGGCATTCACGAACTCTATGAACCGCTCGCAGAAGACGCCGATCTCGTTCTCAAGGTCGAAACCTCGCTGGCGCCACTGCATGGCAATCGCGAATTGATCAGCCAGGCCCTCGCCAATCTCGTGGAAAACGCCATCAAATATGGCAAGCCTGCGACGTCCGACACCGCCGCGACGCCGGAGATCCTGATCCAGGCGCGCCGCGAAGGCGAGCAAGTGCTGCTCAGTGTCTCCGACCACGGCCCGGGCATTCCGGAAGCCGACCGTAAACATGCGGTGGAGCGCTTCGTGCGGCTGGAGGCGAGCCGGACGCTGCCGGGCTCGGGTCTCGGTCTCAGCCTTGCAGCGGCGGTTGCCACGCTGCATGGCGGCGAATTGCGACTCGGCGACAACAATCCCGGCCTGCGTGTGACACTGGTATTACCGGCCGCAACCGGAGAGGCCCTTGCGGGGCAAAGCGCGAATGTGCAACAGAAGTCGGCATGACTTCAGCCACTGCAGGCGAGGGCCAGCCGATGCTGGCCGCGCAGTTCGTGAGCGGACCGGAACTGTTCGATCCTCTTGAGGCCGAACGCCGTTTCGCAGGTTGGCTCACGGATATCGCGCCCGATCAGGCCAGCGCATTGCAGGCCATCGTCGATCAGTATCCTCATGCCCGCGCGATTCTGTTCGGGATTGCGGAAGCATCTCCCTATCTGTTCGATCTGATCCGCGTCGATGCGGCGCGCGTCTTGCGCGTGCTGAGTGGCGATCCCGACAAGGCGCTGCCGGATCTCATCGCGCGCGCCGTCGTGCTGGTGGGCGAGGCATCCAGTGAAGCCGAGGTCATGATTGCGTTGCGGCGGATGAAGTCCGAGGCGGCGCTGATGATCGCGCTGTGCGACATCGGCGGCGTGTGGCCGGTGATGCGCGTGACGCGTGCGCTCACCGATCTCGCAATCGTCTCGGTGCAGACGGCCATCCGTTATCTGCTGACCCAGGAAGCCGGGCGCGGACGCATCCTGCCACCGAACCCGGCGGCTCCCGAAGAGGGCAGCGGCCTGATCGTCTTCGCCATGGGCAAGATGGGCGCGGGCGAGCTGAACTACTCCAGCGACATCGATCTGATCGTGTTCTTCGATCTCGAGGCGCATTCGCTGCCCGAGGATATCGAGCCGAATACGTTCTTCGTGCGTGTCGCGCAGGGCATGTCGCGGTTGCTTCAGCAGCGCACCGGCGACGGCTATGTGTTCCGCGTCGATCTCCGGCTGCGCCCGGATCCGGCCTCGACGCCGGTGGCCGTTTCGACGGCATCAGCGCTGTATTACTACGAGCGCGAAGGGCGCACCTGGGAGCGCGCGGCGATGATCAAGGCGCTGCCTTGCGCCGGCGATCCCAAGGCCGGCGAGCGTATGCTGGCCGAGATCGCGCCATTCGTCTGGCGCAAGCACCTCGATTTCGCGGCGCTGGCTGATGTCCACGACATGAAGCGCCAGATGCAGACCTATCGCGGCGAGAACGAGATTTCGGTCGAGGGCCATAACGTCAAGGTCGGGCGCGGCGGCATCCGCGAGATCGAGTTTTTCGCGCAGACCCAGCAATTGATCGCCGGCGGCCGTCATCCGGAACTGCGCGTGCGGCCGACGCTGGAAGCGCTGGGCATTCTCGCCGCCCGCAACTGGATCACCGACGAGGTCCGCGACGAGCTGACGATCGCCTATGAATTCCTGCGCCGGGTCGAGCACCGGCTGCAGATGATCGCCGACGAGCAGACCCATGCGCTGCCGGAGGATGCAGAGGCCGTCGAACGCTTCGCGCGCTTCTTCGGCTATGCCAGCCGCGAGGCTTTTGCGCACGATCTCCTGAAGCATCTCAACTGCGTGCAGGGGCATTACAGCCGGTTGTTCGAGGGCGATGCCACCGACGACACGCATCTGCCTGCGGTCGACTACAAGGCCGGGGCCTCCGATCAGCGCCTGCTCGAACATCTCGCCAAGCTTGGCTTCCGCAAGCCGGCGATGGTGGCGCAGACCGTGCAGCACTGGATGCTCGACGACGACTATCGCGCGCTGCGGGTCGAGAGCACGCGGCAGGCCTTTCTCGATTTCGTTCCGCTGCTGATCGTCGGGCTGGCCGATGCCGAGGAGCCCGACAGCGCGGTGATCGCTTTCGACCGCTTCCTGCAGGCCCTGCAGCGCGGCGGGCGGTTGATCTCGCTGCTGAGCCAGAACCGCGATCTGGTCGCTCTGGTTGCGCTCGTGCTCGGCGCCGCGCCGCGGCTTGCGGATATGCTCGCCCGCCAGCCGCAGCTCGTCGACGGTCTGATCGATCCGCGTTTCTTCGGCGCCATGCCGGATCGTCGCGAACTGTCCCTGCGTCTCGCCGCCACGCTCGAAGATGCCAACTCCTATGAAGAGTTTCTCGATCGCTTGCGCCTGTTCGGGCAGGAGAGCCTGTTCCTGATCGGCACGCGCATTCTGTCCGGCACGGTGACGGCGCCGCAGGCGAGCACGGCTTTTGCCGATGTCGCCGAAGGCATCGCACAGACCCTGCATGGCCTCGTGCTGGATCAGTTCGTCGAACAGCATGGCCGCGTCAAGGATCAGGAAACGGCGATCATCGCCATGGGGCGGCTCGGCAGCCGTGAGATGACGGCGTCGTCCGATCTCGATCTGATCCTGATCTACGACTTCGACCACGACGCGCCGGATTCCGACGGCCCGCGCTCGCTGCACGGCGCGCAGTATTTTGCGCGGCTGACCCAGCGGCTGATCAGCGCCTTCACGACGCGCACCAATTACGGCGTGCTGTATGAAGTAGATATGCGGCTGCGGCCGTCGGGACGCTCCGGACCACTGGCATCGCGTATCGATTCATTCTCCGAATATCAGCAGAGCGAAGCCTGGACCTGGGAGCATATGGCGCTGACGCGCGCGCGCGTCATCTCGGCATCGCCTGCCTTCCGCGACAGGGTCGAAGCGGCCATCCGCGACGTGCTCACCCGCCCGCGCGAGCATGGGATCATCGCCAATGACGTCGCCGAGATGCGGCAGGCGATCGCCGAGGAGAAGGGCGAGGATGATATCTGGGATATCAAATATGCCGCGGGCGGCATGGTCGATATCGAATTCATCGCGCAGTATCTGCAGCTCGTCCATGCGGCGGAGAAGCCTGCCATCCTGAGCGTGAACACGCAGCAGGTGCTCGAAAACGCCGCCAAGCTCGGCGTGCTGCAGACCGAGCATTTCGACGTCCTGCGCCGCGCTGCCCGGCTGTTCAACGATCTCACGCAGATCCTGCGGCTATGCGTCAGCGATGGTTTCAAACCGGAGACCGCCGGCGCCGATCTGCTGCGCCTGCTGGCGCGTGTCAGCAACGAACCGGACTTCTCTTCGCTCGAAGCACGCGTCCGCGACACCCAGCAGGACGTGCGTCAGGTGTTCCGCCAGATCGTCGAAGGGCAGGGCTGAGGCGCGCATTTTGTCGCACCTCAATGGGTTGCGTGAGGTCGCCATCGGGTGATCGCACGCGAATGGCTGGATCGATTCCAGATCGGCGCCATTGTGCGTCCCGTATCGTCTCCTCTACGCAATGCGCTGTCGTTGCGTCATGCAGCCCAAGGGCGGCATGCGCTGGTTCATAGTGCTTGCTCAGGAGTTGATATGCAGGTTCGAGGCCTCCATGCCGCCATCGTCGTTCTGGCTTTGACGAAAATATTCGTCCCGTCGGAGGCGCGGGCCGACGCTGTCGCTCTTGTTGAAACGTCGCTTCCGGGCGAGGGGCAGCGCCCGCAAGGGATCGTGCTCGGACCCGATGGGAATATGTGGGTCACCGAAGTCATCAAGCATCAGATCTTTCGCGTGACGCCGGAGGGAACTGCGACGGCATTCCGCGTGCCCGGTGAGAAAGTCGGCGTTCTACAGGGCATCACGGCTGGGCCTGATGGCAATCTCTGGTTCACGTCGCGCGAAGAGAATGCCATCCGTCGCATCTCGCCGAAGGGCGAGTTCAACGGCATGTTCGTGATTCCCTCGCAGGCGACGACGCCGACCAAGTTCAACACGGGATCGTGGCCACGCGGAATCACGGTGGGTCCCGACGGTCAGATCTGGTTCGCGGAAATGGCGGCGAACAAGATCGGGCGCATCTCGCTGACCGGTGAATTCAAGGAGTTCGAGATTCCCACACCCGATGCGCAGGCCTATGGCGTGGTGGCTGGGCCCGACGGCAATTTGTGGTTCACCGAAAGCAATGCGGGAAAGATCGGTCGCCTCGATATCAAGACGGGCAAGATCACGGAATTTGCGCTGAGCAATCCACAGTCGCGGCCGCGTGACATCACCGTCGGACCGGATGGTCATCTCTGGTTTTCGATGAATGGATCCGATCACATCGGGCGTATCTCGATGAACGGCGAGATCAAGGAATTTCCGTTGCCGGCCGAGACAAAGCCGATCGGCATTGCTACTGGCGGCGATGGCAATGTGTGGTTCACGGCCTTCAAACCTCACAAGATCGGGCGCATCACGCCGGCAGGTGTTGTCTCTTTCTTCGATCTGAAGACAGAGAATGCGCAGCCATTCGGCATGACGAGAGGTCCGAACGGCACGATCTGGTTTACGTCGCAGGCCAACCAGGTGGGGCACGTCAACGGCTCTGCTCAGAGCAAGTAACGGCAATCGTCGTGAGATGACTACAATCGCGTGGCGAGTTGTGTGCAACTCGCCACGCGTGGATTGGCGCGAACAGTTAGATAGAATCTAGCCGCACCGCAATTGTGACCGCACCATGTCGTCCTGTAAGGCCCCGATACTATCGGTTGATAGAAGTCAGCCGGGGAATTAGGGCGACGAATAAAATGACTTGCGGGACTACACTTCACACGAAAACCCTTATGGCCGCAGTGAGCGCGACTGCGCTGCTGCTCGGTGGCGGCGACGCTGTTGCGCAGACGGCGCGTGAGCTTCCCGCTGTGGAAGTGCATGCGCCGAAGCCGCGTGCGGCTCGCCGCGCAGTGCCGCGCCAAAATGTCACACGCACACCGCAGGCCGCTGCGCGTGTCGTTGCGCCGCGTGTGCCGACAACGCCGCCGACCGGTACGATGGGCAATCTGCCCGCCGCCTATGCGGGCGGTCAGGTCGCGTCCGGCAGCCAGGTGGGCCTGCTCGGCAATCGCGGCGTGATGGATACGCCGTTCAACCAGATCAGCTATACGGCGCAGACGATCCAGGATCAGCAGGCGCGCAAGCTCGACGACGTGTTTGCAAATGATCCGTCTGCACGCAGCACCGTGCCGCGCGCTTACGGCTTTGACCAATTGAATATCCGCGGTTTCAGTGTGTCCAGCACGGCCTATGGGTTGAATGGCCTTTACGGAATCGCATCGGCCTTCTCGCTGTCGTCGCTGGGCGCGATCGAGCGCGTGGAAGTCCTGAAGGGGCCTTCCGCGCTGCTGAACGGGATGCCGCCGGGTGGCGGCGGTGTTGGCGGCAGCGTCAATCTGGTGACCAAGCGGGCAGGCGATGTACCGATCGCCCAGATCACCAACACCTATGCGTCGCAATCACAATTCGGCACGCATATCGACGTCGGCCAGCGATACGGCGAGTTCAAGGAATTCGGTGTCCGCTTCAACGGCAGTTACAAGGATGGCGCCACCGAACTCGCCAACCAGAGTCAGGAAGTCGGTAACGCGTTTGTCGGACTCGACTATCGCGGCGAGCGCGTGCGTCTGTCCGCTGATATCGGCTATGAGAAGAACAACACCACGGCGATGACGCGCTTCATCGATATCGCCAATCTCACGGCGCTTCCGGCGCCGCCCGATGCGCGCGCAAGCTACATGCCGAGCTGGGGCTTCTGGCAGTCGGAGTCGCGTTACGCGATGGTGCAAGGTGAGGTCGACATCACCGAGAACCTGACCGCCTATGCCCAGGCCGGGATCGGGACCAGCGATGTGCGCTATCTCTATTCCGACATCCGCATGGACAGTCTGAACGGCAATTTCAACGGCACGCCGCGGCGTAACAATCAGGCGCATGAGCGCGCCGCCGGCCAGGCAGGTTTCCGCGCCAACGTTGATACCGGGCCAGTAAACCACGCCATCAATTTCAACGTGGCCGCATCGGAAGCCTATGTCGGCATCCTCAACGCGTCGGGCACGCTGTTCCGTTCCAACCTCTATAATCCCACGCAAAGCGCGGTGCCGAATGTGGAAGTCGGCGCGCCCCGTCGCACCTCCGGCACGCAGCTCTCCAGCTTCGGGGTGGCCGACACCATGTCGATCCTGAACAATCGCATCCAGTTCACGGCCGGCGTACGGCATCAATATATCGAGTCGGAATCGTTCGCTCAGGGCACCGGCGTCCGGACCGGAGGCTACGATACTCAGGCAACGACGCCGGCCTTCGCCCTCGTGGTCAAGCCGCTGGAGAATGTCTCGCTCTATGGCAACTATATCGAGGCCTTCGAGCCGGGCGCGGTGGTCGGCGAAAGCTTTGCCAATGCGGGTCAGGTGCTGGCGCCCTATCGCTCGAAGCAGAAGGAAGTCGGCGTCAAGGTCGACTGGGGCCGCATCACCACCACGCTCAGCGCATTCGACATCATGCGCCCGTTCCAGATCGTCGACCGCGCGACCAACACGGTCTCGCAGGGCGGTGCGAGCCGCAATCGCGGCGTCGAGTTCAACGCATTCGGTGAGGTGACTGAGGGACTGCGTTTGCTCGGCGGTTTCATGTTCATCGATGCGCGGCAGGAGACGACGCAGAACGGCACCTCTGACGGGCTGCGGACGTTCAATGTGCCCGATACGCAGGTGAATATCGGCGGCGAATGGGACGTGCCGTTCCTGCGCGGGCTGACGCTCACCGGCCGCGCCATCCACACCGGTTCCTATTATGTGGATCAGGCCAACAGGATTCCGGGCGCGAGCTGGACACGTTA
>WPCJ01217602.1_pt1 | contig 17666 bp, 14 predicted proteins | sample 5399831 | NCBI WGS metagenome assembly WPCJ01 (sample SAMN12869470, study PRJNA574797) | sludge metagenome | isolation source: wastewater treatment of pH10 | place: China:Beijing | collected 2019-05-20 | reverse complement strand
GAGGTCCGGCATGGCGACATCGATCAGGCGTTCCGCGAGCCGGTCGAAGGTGTCCGACACCGCCGGGTTACTCGCCAGCTCCTCGCGCGGCAGCACCGGCATGGCGTTGACCGCTCGCAACCGCAATTCATCGGGGGAGGGCATGCCGGGCGGTCCTGCAGTCCCTGCCAGCGTCGCCTGCGCCCGGCTCAGGTCGGCGAGAAAGGCGAGATAGGCCTCGAGCTGGTGCCCCGGCGCCAGTGCGGCGAACCGGTCCGCTCTCCGGGCAAAGAGCGTCGCGGGCTCCGGCAGGCGCAGGAAAGGCGGCTTGTCACGTTCGGGCGTGCCGACATCTTCGAAGGTTGCCAGATCCTGATCGTCGCTCATTCAGTCCTCTCGAACCGCACGGGTCACGGGAGGCGGAGCGGCGGGTGCCGCCCCGCAGTCGCATTCATTCGGCCGGGCCGGGACTATGGCGGCGTGGCGGCGCCTGGCGTTCGTCGATCACGCCCTCGCGCGCCTCCTGCCGCAGCCAGAGCCGATGGTGGCGGAAGGCCCAGCCGCCCGTCACCTTGCCCTCCGTCATGGCGCTGATCGTGCCACGGACATAGAAGCCGGCATAGATATGGACGATGACGACGAGCAGCATCGCAATCGCCGCCAGCGCATGGATGATATGGCCGAAGCGCTGCTGCTCGATGGTGAAGCTCGCGCCGAAATACTCGTACCAGATCACGATGCCCGTCCCGAACAGGACGATGATCAGCAGCGTCATCAGCCAGAAGACGATCTTCTGCGCGCCGTTATACTTGCCGACCTCGGGCAGGTTCTCTTCGCGGCCCGACATCACCTCTCCGATATGGCCCATCCATCTGGTGTCGGCTTTCGTCCAGAAATTGTACTTGACCATCTGGACGAACAGGATCGCGAAGCTCGCGAGCAGGACGACGCCGATCCAGGGATGCAGCATCCGCGCCGCCGAGCCGCCGCCGAACAGGCTCGACAGGAAGAATAGCGCCGGGTGGAACAGGGCTGCCCCGCTGAGCGTGAGCAGGATCAGCGAGATCGCGGTGACCCAGTGGTTGACGCGCACGCGGCCGGGATAGCGGTCGACGGTCGTGCGCTCCTCTTCACGTCTTACGGCCACGGGCTGCCTCCTCGTCGATCAGATGCTCGGCCTCGCGGTCTTCGGCGCGGCTGACATCGTTGCGTCGGGCGATCGTCGCATGGACGAAGGCGAAGGCGGCGGCAAAGCCGACCGCCGCCATGCCGGCATATTTGGTCAGCCCCTTCCAGAGTTCGACGACCTGGCTGATCCGCGGGTTGTTCGGCAGGTTGGCATAGAGCTGCGGCTTGTCGGCATGATGCAGCACATACATCACATGCGTGCCGCCGACACCCGGCGGGTCGTAGATGCCGGCATTCTTGAAGCCGCGCGACTTCAGGTCGGTGATGCGGCCATTGGCATGGTCGAGCATCGCCTTCTTGGTGCCGAACACGATCGCGCCGGTCGGGCAGGCCTTGGCGCAGGCCGGCGCCTGGCCGACCGAGACCCGGTCCGAGCAGAGCGTGCACTTATAGGCCTTGTGGTCGGCCTGGCTGATGCGCGGGATGTTGAAGGGGCAGCCCTTCACGCAATAGCCGCAGCCGATGCAGTTCTCCGAGACGAAATCGACGATGCCGTTATTGTACTGCACGATCGCGCCGGGGGAGGGGCAGGCCTTGAGGCAACCCGGATCGGCGCAATGCATGCAGCCGTCCTTGCGGATCAGCCATTCGAGATTGCCGCTCTCCGGGTTCTCCCATTCGGTGAACCGCATCAGCGTCCAGGTATTTTCCGTCAGATCGTGCGGGTTGTCATAGACGCCCCGGTTGATCCCGACCTCCTCGCGCAGATTGTTCCACTCGAGGCAGGCCGACTGGCACGCCTTGCAGCCGATGCACTTGGAGACGTCGATGAGCTTGGCCACCTCGAAATCGTGGCGGACATCCGGCGGCCTGAAGGTGGTCGCCGAGATGCGGGCGAAGTCCTGACTTTGCAATCCAGCCATTGCGCCCTCCCTAGCTCGTCGCCGGTCCGTTGGACGGCTCGACATTCACCAGGAACGCCTTGAACTCTGGCGTATCGGTGTTGGCGTCGCCGACGAACGGGGTGAGGCTGTTGGGGCCGAAGCCCTTCTTGGCCGCGCCGGTAAAGCCCCAGTGGAGCGGGATGCCGACCACATGGACGGTCTTGCCGTCGCAGACGAGCGGCTTGATGCGCTTGGTCACCACCGCCTTGGCATAGACCGTGCCGCGGGCGGAGGAGACCTTCACCCAGCCGCCCTTCTGGATGTTCTTCTCCGCGGCCAGCTGCTCGCTGATCTCGACGAAGAACTCCGGCTGGAGCACCGCATTCACCCAGACATGCTTCGTCCAGAAGTGGAAATGCTCGGTCAGGCGGTAGGAGGTCGCCGCATAGGGGAACTTCTCCGAGGTCCCGAGTGCGGCGAGGTCGTCCTTGAAGATGCGCGCGACCGGGTTGCCGCGGATCTTTGGAGCCGTGACATTGGCGATCGGGCTTTCGAACGGCTCGTAATGGGCCGGGAAGGGGCCGTCCCGCATCAGGCCCCGCGAGAACAGCCGCGCCGACCCTTCCGGGTTCATGATGAACGGTCCGACATCCTGCGGCTTGGCGTTCACTGCGATGTCGGGGACATCGTAGCCGGTCCAGGCCGTGCCGTTCCACTCGATCAGCTTACGCTTGGGATCCCAGGGCTTGCCGTTGATATCGGCCGAGGCGCGGTTGTAGAGGATGCGTCGGTTGGCCGGCCAGGAGAAGGCCCAGTTCTGGTAGGCGCCGGTATTGCCGGGGTCATTGGTGTCCCGCCGGGCCATCATGTTGCCCCGCTCGGTCCAGCTGCCCGAATAGATCCAGCAGCCGCAGGCGGTCGAGCCGTCGTCGCGCAACTGGCCGAAGGTATCGACCTGCTTGCCCTTTTCCAGCACGACCTTTGTGGGGTCGGCCGGATCGGTGACGGTGGAGACGACGTAGCCGTTGAGCTCCCTCGCGATCTCGTCGGGCTGCGGGTCCTGCGGATCGCGATAGGGCCAGTGCAGATTGACGATCGGATCAGGGAAGGCGCCGCCCTCCTTGGCGTAGAGCTCGCGCAGGCGCAGGTGGAGCTGCGCCATGATCCAGGCGTCGGTCTTCGCCTCGCCCGGAGGTTCCTGGCCCGGCCAGTGCCATTGCAGCCAGCGGCTGGACGAGACCAGCGAGCCTTCGTCCTCGGCGAAGCAGGTCGTCGGCAGTTCGAAGACCTCGGTCTGGATCGACTCAGGCTTGACGTCGTTATGGACGCCCTCGTCCTTCCAGAACCGGGATGTCTCCGTCTGCAGCGGGTCCATCACCACCAGGAACTTCAGCTTCGACAGCGACGCCGTGATCTTGCCCCGGTTGGGGGCGGAGAGCAGCGGATTGAAGCCCTGGCAGAAATAGCCGTTGACCTTGCCCTGATGCATCAGGTCGAAGGTCCGCAGCATGTCGTAGCCGGCGACGTCGAGCTTGGGCAGCCACTGGTAGGCGAACTCGTTCTCGGCCGTTGCGGCCGGTCCCCACATCGACTTCAGGAAGCTCACCATGAACTTCCTGTAGTTCTGCCAGTAGCTCATCTGGTTGGGCCGCAGCGGCTTGAAGCCGCGCGTGGACATATAGGTCGAAAAGTCGACCTCCTTGTCCTTCGGGATCGCCAGATAGCCGGGGATCAGATCCGACATCAGGCCGATATCGGTCAGTCCCTGGATGTTGGAGTGCCCGCGCAGCGCATTCATGCCGCCGCCGCGCACGCCGATATTGCCGAGCAGGAGCTGCAGCATCGCCATCGAGCGGATGTTCTGCGAGCCCTTGGAATGCTGCGTCCAGCCGAGCGCGTACATCGACGTCATCGTCTTGTCGCGCGTCGAGCACTCCGCGATCATCTTGCAGATCGCGAGATACTTGTCCTTGGGCGTGCCGCAGATGCGCTCGACCATCTCCGGGGTGTAGACGGAGACGTGCTTCTTCAGGAGCTGGTAGACGCAGCGCGGGTGCTGCAGCGTCTCGTCGACCTGGACATAGCCGTCCGGCCCGAGTTCGTATTCCCAGCTCGATCGGTCGTAGTCGCGCTTGGCCTCGTCATAGCCGGTGAAGAGGCCGTCCTCGTAGTTGAAGCCGTCCTTGACGATATAGGGCGCGTTGGTGAAGGCGCGCACGTAGTCGTGCTGGATCTTGTCGTTGTCGATGCAGTATTTCATCACCCCGAGCAGGAAGGCGATGTCGGTGCCTTGCCGGATCGGCGCATAGAAATCCGCGACCGAGGCCGAGCGCGTGAAGCGCGGGTCGACGACGATCAGCTTGGCGCCACGCTGGGCTTTCGCCTCAGTGACCCATTTGAAGCCGCAAGGGTGCGCTTCGGCGGCATTGCCGCCCATGATGATGACGAGGTCGGTGTTCTTGATGTCCGTCCAGGAGTTGGTCATCGCACCGCGACCGAATGTTGGGGCCAGACTGGCCACCGTCGGTCCGTGTCAAACGCGCGCCTGGTTGTCGAACGCCAGTACTCCGAGGCTTCGCACGACCTTATAGGTCACGAAGGCCGTCTCGTTGGTGGTCGCCGACGCCGCCAGGAAGCCCGTGGTCAGCCAGCGGTTGACCGTGGCGCCGTCCTGGTTCTTGGCGACGAAGTTCTTGTCGCGGTCGTCCTTCATCAATCGCGCGATGCGGTCGAGCGCTTCGTTCCAGCTGATCTGCTTGAACGCCTTCTCGCCCGGGCCGCGATATTGCGGGACCTTGGTGCGCGTTTCGGAATGGACGAAGTCGAGCAGGGCGGAGCCCTTCGGGCAGAGCGTGCCGCGATTGGTCGGGTGGTCCGGATCGCCTTCGATATGGATGATCGCCGGGTGGGCGTTCTTGGACTTGTCGCCCAGGCTGTACATGATCACGCCGCAGGCGACGGAGCAGTACGGACAGGTATTTCGTGTTTCCGTGGTGCGCGCCAGCTTGAAGGGCCGCACGGCCTGGGCAAGTGCCTCCTCGGCACCCCCGAACCCAAGTGCGGCGACGGCAGAACCGGCGACCCCCGCACCTGCGGCTTTCAGAAACTGGCGACGCGAGAGCTCATGCAGCATCTCAACCTCCCAGGCGAACGACAAGACGTTGTTCAATTTGGAATAGTGAAACTCTGGAGCGAGGGCGTCAAGGCGCGTGCCTCGTCGCCCGGAGTGGGGTCTCTTAGACTTTCGGTGTACGATCCGTCTTCTCCGGCAAGGCGTCGCGCCCGTGATCACATGCCCGCGACCGTGCCCGCGAGACGCCAGGCGGGCGAAGCCCTGCGAGGGATCTGCTGGAGCGCCCGGCGCCCAAGCCGCGATCGTCGATCTGTACCGGGCTGGTGACCTGACCGCTCGACGCTTTGGAGCGCCCGGGCAAGGGTCGAAACTTGGCGAGTGGGAGGCGCCGCATCAAGGCGCCGGAGCATGTTCGGCACCTCGTCGACATGCCGGAGCGATTCCGTGTGCACCTCCCAAATGGGAGGTGCACAATAACGGTGGCTTTCTCAAAGACGCTCGAATATTCCAATCGTCCGTATCTCTCGTGGGGACGTCACGACCTGTCGTGCCGGGCTGCCGATTGCGGCCCGCATGCTGTGTCCTGACTGTGTTTCTGGCATGAACATCAGCGTATTTGCGCAGGAATATCTGCGCGCCGGGGTTCGCAAGCCGGGCCAGTTCCTGCAGGCGCGCCCGGCCCGGCTCTGCACGATCTGCGGCTACGAGGGACGCTTCCTCGACGTCGGCCCCCGGCCGGAGGCGCGCTGCCCGAATTGCTCCTCCAAGGAGCGCGACCGGATCATGGGGCTGTATCTGCGGGCGCACCATCTCGATCTGACCGACAAGGCCGTGCTGCATTTCTCGCCGGAGAGGCCGTTCTTCCGCTTGTGGAAGAGCAATCCCCGCTACGTCGCCGGCGACGTCAAGATCAGCAAGGTCGCGAATGCCGTGGTCGACATCACCGATATCCGGTTCGAGGACGGTCATTTCGACTATCTGATCTGCCATCATATTTTGGAGCACGTCCCCGACGACGCCCAAGGCATGCGCGAGTGCTTCCGCGTCCTGAAGCCCGGCGGCACCGCCTTCTTCTCGGTACCGCTCGACCAGTCGCGAGAGGAAACCTGGGAGCCGCCGGCGGACATGCCGGCAGCCGAGATCGAGCGCATCTGCGGCTGGGACCATGTCCGGCTCTATGGGCGAGACTTCCCCGACAAGCTTGCCGGCGTCGGCTTCGACGTCGATGAGATCAGGTTCTCGGCCGAAGACGGTGAGCGCAGCCGCCTGACCGAGAAGCATGCGTTCGAACCGCAGGGGCTCGACCGCATCTTCGTCTGCCGGAAGTGACCGCGTCCTCGCTGCTTGAGCGTGACGGATCAGGGCTTTTGGAAACCGCGATCCGTCTTCGCGCCGACCGTGCCGATCACTCCGCTAAACCGGCTCGCTGGAACATCATCCGAACAACGCCTGCGGGTCCGGCGTGTACCGGCCGAGCTTGTCGCGATCGATCGTGACGCCGAGTCCCGGCAGGTCGGGGATCGTCAGCCAGCCCTCTGCGTCGAGCGCGAAGGGCTTCGCCAGAATGCCATCGACATAAGGGCTGCCGCCGATGAACTCGACGAGATCGGCATCGGGGAAGGCGGAAGCCATCTGCAGGTCGGCGGCGAGGCCGAGTGCCGTGTTCCAGCCATGGCCGACATATTTGATGCCGAGATCATAGGCCATCCAGGCGATCCGGCGCTGCTCCGAGATGCCGCCGACCTTGGTGACGTCGGGCTGCACGATATCGAGCGCGCCGGTGGTCAGCCAGGGAATGAAGCTCTGGCGCCGGGTCAGCACCTCGCAGCCGGCGATCGGCACGGGCGAGGAGCGCCGCAACTCGCGGTAGTCGTCGATGGCGTCCGGGCGTACCGGCTCCTCGAACCAGCCGACTTCGTAATCGGCCAGCATCTGCGCGGTGCGCTTGGCCCATTTCAGCCCGTGCGGCCAGAGCGCGTCGCTGGCGCCGGCGTCGACGAAGAGCTTGGATTTATCGCCCGCCGCCTCGCGCGCGGCGCGCACGATCGCCTCGTCGAGCTTGACGTCGAGCGCCCGCCCGAACGGCCCCCAGCCGATCTTGAAGGCGCTGAAACCCTTGTCGCGATAGCTCGCGACGACATCCCGCATCGCCTCCGGCTCCTCCATCAGGAGCGAGCAATAGGGCTGCACCCGCTCGCGATAGCGTCCGCCGAGCAGCCGCCCGACGCTGAGCCCCGTTGCCTGGCCGAGAATGTCCCACAGCGCGATGTCTATGCCGCTGATCGTATGGGTCAGCGTGCCGCCGCGGCCCATCCAGAAAGTGTTCTGGTGCAGCTTCTCGCTGACGAAATCGGGCGAAAGCGCGTCGGCACCAAGGAAGAGCGGCTCCAGCACCTTCAGGCCTGCCTGCACGAGGCGGCCATCGGTGAAGACGCTGCCATAGCCGGTCAGGCCCTGGTCGGTATGCACCGCGATCAGCGCATGGATCGAATCCTCCGGCCGGATCTCCGCCGACCAGCCGCCCTTCGGGCTCTCGCCGAAGAGGGGGGCGGCCTCGATGCGGGTGATGCGGAAGGGCGGGAGCCCCACCGCCCGGCCGGCCGCGCGCGTCTGGATAGACTGGTCGTTCACGGCAAATCCCTTTCCTTGCGGCGCTGGGCGACGATGGCCTCGTAATCCATCGCGTGGTTCATGACGGTGATGTGCTCGTCGAGCGTGCGGGTGATCACTGCGATATCGCCGGCCTCGAAGGCGGCGAGCAGGTCGACATGCTCCTCGACCACGCCGGCCATCGGCTTGCCGAAGGTGGCGAGGCCGAAAATGATCGTGCATTGCGGCGCCAGCGTTTCCCACAGGTCGAAGGTGACGCTGTTGCCGCCGAGCCGGCAGAGCGCGCGGTGAAAGCTGGTATCGGCGACCGCGACGCCATAGGCGCTGCCGCGCGCCGCCATCAGCTCCATTTCGGCAACGGCCGCACGCAACTCGTTCAGATGGGCGCCGCGGTTGCGGCCGGCGGCGACCGCCCGGGCCACGGCGCTGGCTTCAAGCGCGATGCGTGCCTCGATCAGGTCCGAGACGCGTTCGTTCGTCACCGGGCGCAGGCGGATGCCCTTATAGGGCTCGCTGACCACGACGCCCTGGCTTTCGAGCAGCCGCAGGGCCTCGCGTACGGGCACGCGGCTGACCCCGAGCTTGCGGGCGAGGTCGACTTCGACGATCCGGTCGCCCGGCAGGATCAGCCCGGCGGCGGCTCCGGCAATGATCGCCTCGATGGCGTGGTCGACAAGCGTCTGCGGTTGCAATGGCTGCCAGTCGGGGCCTGAGCTTTTAGCCCGCTCCTCCGTAGCCGTATCGGCCGCCCGCACTTGCTCGCCCGCTTCAGTCATCCGGCTCTCTGCCCTTCGCTTGACAGGTCGTATGATCGTATACAATCATACGAAACGCAAGAGCGAGAAGGGGATCGCCATGGCGTCGGAAAGTCGGGTTCGGTGCGAGATCGACTTTGAAGCTTCCGGACGACAGGCCGGATATCTACGGGCGCCGTTATCGCGCAATACGTCCGGCTGGGGAGTCGTCGAGATTCCCGTCGTCAGCGTGAAGAACGGCTCCGGCCCGACCATCATGTTCACCGGCGGCGTGCATGGCGACGAATACGAGGGCCAGATCGCGGTGTCGCGCCTCGCTCGCAGTCTCGATCCGGCGAAGGTGCAGGGCAGGGTGATCATGATCCCGGCGCTCAACATGCCGGCCGTGCTCAACGATACCAGGCTCTCGCCGGTCGACAATCGCGACATGAATCGCTGCTTCCCCGGCAATCCGCGCGGCACCTTCTCGGAGATGCTGGCGCATTTCGTCGACACGGTGGTGCTGCCGCTGGTCGATGTCTCCGTCGATCTCCACACCGCCGGCCATTCCGGCGACTCGGCGCTCTCGACCAACATGCACTATGTCGCCGACGCCAAATTGCGCGAGCGCACCATGGCGGCGGCCGCGGCCTTCGGGGCGCCCTACAATGTCGTGTTCTGGGGCGTCGACGAGGGCGCGACCTTGACCTCTTCGGTCGAGCGGCGCGGCATCCTCTCGCTTGGCACCGAGCTTGGCGGCTGGGGACGGGTCAATGTCGAGGGCGTGCGCATCGCCGATAGGGCGCTGACCAACATCCTCAAGCATTTCGGCCTGATGGAGGGCAAGCCCGATACGGTGCAACGTGATGGTTCGCCCGGTACGCGTCACATGATGGTGCGCGATGCCGCCGGCTATTCCTTCGCGCCGGCCGGCGGGCTATTCGAGCCACGCAACATCGTCGGCGACATCTGCCGTGCCGGCGATCTAGCTGGCTACCTGCATTTCATCGAGGACATCGACCGCGACCCGCTGGAGGTGCGCTACCGCCGCGACGGCGTGCTGTGGATGTCCGCCGGCCCGGGCCGCGTGCAGCGCGGCGATGCGGTGGCCGTGCTGATGGAGGATTATGACGCGGTGCGCGCCGCCGCCTGACCAAGCTCACGCCTGAACCACCACGTGCCTGACCATCAATCCTGAGGGGACAAGAACATGGCAAAGCACATCATCGTCGGCGCGGCTCTCGCGGCGGCGCTTATGCTCGGAGGGGCTCAAGGCGCACTGGCCCAGCGCAAGGGCGGTGACGTCGTCATCGGCATCAGCCAGGCGCCGCCCTCGCTCGATGCGCAGATCACTTCGGCGCAGGCCTCGCGCAACGTCACGCTCCACATCTTCGAGACGCTCTATGCCCGCGACGAAAACGCCAAGCCCGTGCCGGAGTTGGCCGAAGGTGTGACGGTCTCGCCCGACGGCAAGACCTATGTCTTCCCGATCCGCAAGGACGTGACCTTCCATAACGGCAAGAAGCTTGATGCGGCCGATGTCGTCGCCTCGCTTGACCGCTACCGCAAGGTCGGCGCCTCGCCGGCGCTGGTCGCCGCCATCGACACGATCAAGGCGAGCGGCGAGCATGAGGTCACGGTCACGCTGAAACAGGCGCAATCGACCTTCCTCGACAATCTCTCGTCGCCCCGCGCCCCGATCGCGATCTACCCGGCGAGCGAGGCGGCCAAGGAAGCCGGCAAGATCGAGGTGATCGGGACCGGCCCCTACAAGTTCGTCGAGTACAAGCCGGACAGCCACGTCAAGCTGACGCGCTATGACGGCTATGCGCCAAACCCGAAGGGCACCGGCCGCGACGGCTTTGCCGGCAAGAAGGAGGCCTTCCTCGACACAGTGACCTTCCGCTTCATGCCAGAAGGCGGGGCCCGCAGCGCCGCGCTCGAAGCCGGCCAGATTCAGTTCAACGAGACCGTGGACGGCCCGACCGCCAAGCGGCTCGGCACCGATAACCGCTTCACCATCCACAAGGTGATGCCGTTCGGCCTGCAGGTGATCAAGTTCAACCAGGCGCAGCCGCCGGCCAATGACGTGAATTTCCGCCTCGCCGTCCAGGCGGCGCTCGACATGGAGGAGATCATGGCGATCTCCTATGCCGATATCTACCAGATGGACCCGAGCTGGCTCTATCCCGGCGCGGCTTTTCACTCGACGGTCGGCAGCGACAAATACAATAAGAACGACATCAAGCTCGCCAAGGAACTGCTCGCCAAATCCTCCTACAAGGGCGGCAAGATCACCTTCATCACCGATAACCTGCGCCCCAATGTCGATACCGCGACGCTGGTCCAGCAGAAGCTGAAGGAGATCGGCGTCGAGGTCGATATCGCGGTCTCCGACTGGCCGACCGTTTCGAAGATCGGCTTCACCCCGACGGGCTGGACCTTCTGGACGCATGGCTTCGGCATCGAGCCTTATGAGGGGCCGGGTTCGGTGATGGCGCCCTGGGTCAACGGCCTCTCGCAGCAGGCGAAGGATTCGGAGATCGACCGCATCGCCGCCGCCTTCAACGCCGAGATGGACGAAGGCAAGCGCAAGGCCCTCTTCGACGCCTTCCAGAAGCACATGTACGATGCGGCTGTGGCGATGAAGGCCGGCAATTACGGGGTCTTCCAGGCCTCGACTGCGAAGCTCAAGAACTTCAAGCCCTATCGCATCCCGCGCATGTGGGGCGTCTGGCTGGAGCCCTGAGCGCAACGGTCGACGCCTGTTTCCATGGGCATCGACCGACGCCATCATAGCCGTGTCATCCCGGACAAGCCGCGGAGCGGCGCCGATCCGGGATCCATGCCTGAGCCTTCATCGGAAGCGCTCCGGAATGGATCCCGGGTCTCCCTCCGGTCGCCCGGGATGACCGGTGCTTTGTCTCGATGAAGCGTTGACGCTCGAAAGGAGGGCGGCATGGGACACTTCCTGATCCGCCGGCTCGCGGGCGCCTTTCTCGTGCTCGTCCTGGTCTCGCTGATGTCTTTCGCGCTGATCTGGCTGGTGCCGGGCGATCCGGCGGCGGCCTTTCTCGACGCCTCGGCGACACCCGAGCAGGTCGCCAAGCTGCGCAGCGCGCTCGGGCTCGACCTCTCGCTGCCGCAGCAGATGCTTGGTTGGTACGGACGCATCCTCAGCGGCGATCTCGGCCAGTCGATCCTGCTCAACCGTTCGGTGACGGCGGCCCTGATCGAGCGCCTTCCGGTCACACTCTCGCTGGCGGCGCTGGCGCTCGCCTTTGCCGTCTTCTTCGGCGTTGCCGCCGGCATCGTCGCGGCCGTCAATCACAACCGCTGGGCCGATCAGGCGGTGATGACCACGGCCTTGCTCGGGCTGTCGGTGCCGGATTTCTGGCTCGGCCTCGTCATGGTGCTGGTCTTCGCGGTGTCCCTCGGCTGGCTGCCGAGCGGTGGCTTCACGCCCTTCCTGCAGTCGCCGGCCGAATGGCTGCGTGGCATGGTGCTGCCGGCCTTGACCTTGGGGCTGGTCCAGGTCGGCTTCATCGCGCGTATGGCGCGCGCCTCGATGCTGGACACGCTCAGTCAGGATTATGTCCGCACCGCCGACGCCAAGGGGCTGGCGAAGCTCCATGTCGTCCTGCGCCATGCGTTGCCGAACGCGATGATCCCGATCCTCACAGTGATCGGCATCGTCTCCGGTGCGCTGCTCGGCGGCGCGGTCATCGTCGAGCAGGTCTTCTCGATCCCCGGCATCGGCCGCCTGATCGTCGGCGCCATCGCCTCGCGCGATTTCCCGGTGCTGCAGGGTGGGCTGCTCTTCCTCGCGGTCGTCTATCTCGCGATCAATCTCGTCGTCGACATTCTTTACGCCGTGGTCGACCCGCGCGTGAGGCTGGCCTGATGCAGGGCACGCCCCTCGTCGGCCGCGCCCTCTGGGGGCGCCTGCTGCGCAACCGCTCCTTCGTGATCGGCGCCGTGCTGGTGCTCGTCATGATCGCGGTCGCGCTTGCCGCCGATTGGCTGACACCCTTCGACCCGCTCAAGAGCAATGTCCGCGCGCGGCTCGCCGCGCCCAGCGCGGTGCACTGGTTCGGCACCGACCATTTCGGTCGCGACATCCTCTCGCGCGTGATGATCGGCGCCCGCATCTCGCTCGCCATCGGCGCCTTCACCGTCGTGCTGGCCGGCATCGCCGGCACGCTGAGCGGCGCCATCGCCGGCTATTTCTATCATCTCGACCAGCCGATCATGCGGATCATGGACGCGCTGATGGCGTTCCCGTCGATCGTGCTCGCTATGGTCGTCTCGGCGGTGCTCGGCGCCTCGCTCACCAATGTCGTGATCGCGCTCGCCATCGCCACGACGCCGCATACCGCCCGCATCGTGCGCGCCTCGGTTCTGCTCGAGAAGGAGCAGGAATACATCGCTGCCGCCCGCTCGATCGGCGTCGGCGAATGGACCATTCTGTTCAAGCATGTGCTGCGCAATGTCGCCGGCCCGCTGATCGTGCGCCTGACCTATGTCTTCGCCATTGCGGTCCTGGCAGAGGCGGCGCTCTCCTTCGTCGGTGCCGGCCCGCCGCCGCCCGCCGCCTCCTTCGGCTCGATCATCGCCCAGGGGCGCGACTTCATGCGCGAAGCCCCGTGGATCACGGTGTTTCCGGGCCTCGCCATCATCGCCTGCGTGCTCGGCCTCAACCTGCTCGGCGACGGCCTGCGCGACGTGCTCGACCCTCGCCTGAAATTCTGAACCCGCTGGAGCCGCCAGATGAAGCGCATCCTGATCGCCGACTGCAAGCAGGAGATCTCCTCCTTCAATCCGCTGCCGTCGCATTACGAGAACTTCCTGATCCACCATGGTGACGGCCTCTACGTCCAGCGTGGCAAGAACCAGGAGCTCGGCGGCGCACTCGCGGTCTTCGAGGCGAGGCCCGATATCGAGATCGTGCCGACGATCTGCGCGCGCTCCGGCAGCGCCGGGCCGCTCTCGGCGGCTGGCTGGAAGAAGCTCTCCGAGGGAATCCTCGCCGCGATCTTCTCCAGGCTCGACCGCATCGACGGCATCTATGTCTCGCTGCATGGTGCGATGGGGGCCGATGGCGAGCTCGATCCTGAAGGCTACCTGCTGGAGAAATTGCGCGAGCGCGTCGGGCCGGACATGCCGATCGTCATCTCGCTCGACCTGCACGGCATCCTGACCGACCGGATGCTGCGCAATGTCGACGGCTTCGCGATCTACTGGACCTATCCCCATGTCGATTTCGCCGACACGGGCCGCCGCGCCGCCGAGCTCCTGCTGAAGCTGATGGCCGGCGGCATCCGGCCCGTTGCCGCCCGCGTCGTCATTCCGGCCCTGGTGCGCGGCGACGAGCTGATCACCAAGACCGGCTGCTATGGCGAATTGCTCGCCGAGTGCCGCCGGCTGGAGGAGGAGGGCGGGGCGCTCGCTGCCGGCATCATGATCGGCAACCCCTTCACCGACGTGCCCGAGCTCTGCTCGCAGGTGCTGATCCTCACGGATGGCGACAAGGCGACGGCCGAGCGCGAGGCGATCCGGCTCGCCGAGGAGTTCTGGCCCTTGCGCTTCCGCATGCAGGGCAAGCTCGTCCCGCTCGATCGCGCCATCGCTCAGGCCCGCAGCATCGACGGCCCCGTGATCTTCACTGACGCCGCCGACGCGACCTCGTCCGGCGCATCCGGCGACAGCAACGCAATCCTCGCCGCCTTGCGCAAGGCCGGGTACGGCAAGCGGGTGCTTGCTCAGATCGTCGATGCGCCGGCTGCGGCTGCCGCTCACAAAGCTGGCGTCGGCGCTACGATCGAGGTCACGCTCGGCGGCTCGATCGATCCCGCGCGCTTCCCGCCGATGAAGGTGAAAGCCAAGGTCAAGCTGCTCTCGGATGGCGAAGCCGCGCTGGAGACGATGAAAGCGCCCTTGAGCGCCGGGCCGACCGCCGTGCTGACCTGGGATAACGTCACCGTCGTCGTGATGAGCCGCTCGGTCAGCCTGTTCGATCGCGCGATGTATTACGCCAACGGCATCGACCCGACCGATTTCGACCTGATCGTGGTGAAGTCGCCGCACACCGAATTCCACATGTTCGACCAGTGGTGCGCGCGGAACTTCAACATCGACGCGCCCGGCGCGACCTCCGCCAACCTGAAGAGCCTCGGTCACACCATCTGCGCCCGGCCGATCTACCCGCTCGACGAGGGCGTCACCTTCGCGCCCCGCGCCACGATCTACGAACTGTGAGGAGAGGACCTGTGCCCAGGATCGAGGCCGTCGATTTCTTCTATCTCGCCATGCCCGTCGTCACCGACGAGGCCGATGGCAGCCAGGATGCTCTGCTGGTCAGGGTTGCCGCTGGCGGCCATGTCGGCTGGGGCGAATGCGAGGCGGCGCCGCTGCCCTCCATCGCCGCCTTCATCTGCCCGATGTCGCATGGCGTCTGCCGGCCGGTCGCCGATTCCGTGCTCGGGCAGACACTGGAAAGCCCGGAGGACATCGCCCGCATCGCCGCCGCCGTGGCCTATAACTCGATGGACCTGCTGCAGGCGGCGCATACCTTCTCCGGCGTCGAGATGGCCCTATGGGACATCCTCGGAAAGATGCTCTCCGAGCCGGTCTGGCGTCTGCTCGGCTACGCGAAAAGCCACCCCAAGACGCCCTATGCCTCGGTCCTCTTCGGCGACACGGCGCAGGAAACCCTCGAACGCGCCCGCGATGCTCGGACGCGCAGCTTCCGGGCCGCCAAGTTCGGCTGGGGGCCGATCGGCCGTGGCAGTGTCGAGGCGGATGCCGAGCATTTCGTCGCGGCTCGCGAGGGGCTGGGGCAGGACGGCATCCTGCTCGTCGATACCGGCCAGATCTTCATCGAGGATGTCGAGCGCGCCGCCGCCCGCTTGCCCGCGATGGAGAAGGCGAACGTTCTCTGGTTCGAGGAGCCTTTCCACGCCAGCGCGCTCGAAGCCTATGGCACGCTCGCCAAACGCAGCTCCAAGGTCCGGCTTGCCGGCGGGGAGGGCGCCCATAACGAGTCGATGGCCCGCCAGCTCATCGATTATGGCGGCATCGGCTATGTCCAGATCGATTGCGGACGTATTGGCGGCATCGGCCCGTCCAAGGCGGTGGCGGATTATGCGGTCGCCAAGGGCGTGACCTTCGTCAACCACACCTTCACCTCGCATCTGGCGCTCTCGGCCTCGCTCCAGCCCTATGCTGGCCTCGCTGCGCACGAGATCTGCGAGTATCCGGCGATGCCGAAGCCGCTCGCCACCGCGATCTCCGCCAATCATCTGGAGCGTGACGCGAACGGGCAGGTTGCGGCCCCCGATGCGCCGGGCCTCGGCATCGAGGTCGCGACGACCGCGCTGCGTGGCTATCTGCAGGAGGTCGAGATATCCGTCGGCGGCAAGCGGCTCTACGGCACGCCGAGCCTCTGACGCGATGTCCGCTTGACGCAGCGCCACGCCCTTATAGGGTGTGCGCCGATCGAGGTTCTCCGGGTTGCTCCCGGAGCTAAGAGGGAATTCGGTGAGATGCGACCCGCATCAAAGCCGAGGCTGCCCCCGCAACTGTAAGCGGCGAGCTCTCCGTCCATCGTCCACTGGCGCCTGACGCGCCGGGAAGGCCGGGCGGAACAGGCATCGACCCGCGAGCCAGGAGACCTGCCCCGGTCGTCGAAGACGTCTTTCGGACGGGGTGTTCCGAAGCCTGTGTGACGATGGCGACCCTTGCGGCCGGCCTCCCGCCCCACATGCCCAAAGCTGCCCCGACGATCATCTCGGGGAGCGATGAAACTCATGTTCACGAAAACCAATGCACAGGCCGCTCAAGGCGGCTTGACGGCTGCTCGCCGCGCACCCTATCAGAAATGCAACATTGTTACACTTCGGATGACCTCGATGCCGGCTGCGCGCCCGTTCAATTCCCTGCTTCGCCTGTCCGCTGCTGCGCTGTTCGGCGCGCTCGCCGCAGGCACGGCCAATGCGGCGCCGACCAAATACCCGCTGACGCTTGAGAACTGCCGCGAGACGATCACCTTCAACGCCGCGCCCAAGCGCGTCGTCGCGATCGGCCAGACCCAGACGGAAATCCTCTATGCGCTCGGCCTCGGCGACCGTGTCGTCGGCACGGCGGTCTGGTTCTCGCCGGTCGCCAAGCCCTATGAGGCGGTCGATGCCAAGGTGAAGCGCCTTGCCGACAACGATCCGAGCTTTGAGGCCGTGCTGGCGCAGGAGCCTGATCTCGTCACCGCGATGTTCGAATGGCATGTCGGCCCCAACGGCATCGTCGGCAAGCGCGACCAGTTCGCCAAGGTCAAGGTGCCGACCTATGTCTCGCCGACCGATTGCGTCGGCAAGGACAATTCCGGGGCCGGCGACGGCGTGCGCACGCAGATGTTCACGATGGAGTTGGTCTATCGCAACATCCGCGAATTCGGCGAAATCTTCGATGTCGCCGACCGGGCTGAGAAGCTCGTCGCCGAGCTCAAGGCGCGCGAGGACAAGGCGGTCGAGCAGGTCGCGAAGCTGAAGGCGCAGGATGTGCCGGTCGTCGTCTGGTTCTCCAGCAAGGACATCAAGGGCGATGGCTTCATGGCCGGCAGGAACGGCGTACCCGCCTATATCCTGTCCAAGCTCGGCGCCCGCAACGTCATCACGACCAACGAGGAATGGCCGCTGGTCGGCTGGGAGAGCATCGCCGCTGCCAATCCGGCCGTGATCGTCACCGTGAAGATGGATCGCCGCCGCTTCCCGGCCGACGACATCGAGAAGAAGCTGGACTTCCTGAAGACCGATCCGGTCGCCAGCAAGCTCGATGCGGTCAAGAACAACCGCGTCGTCATCATGGATGTCGGGGCGACCCGCGCCGGGCTCGACACGGTCGACGGTATCGAGACCCTCGCCAAGGCGATCGCCGGCTTCGGGCTCTCGCGTTGAGCCACGCCGCCCATGGGCCGAACTGGCCGGCGCGGATCGGCATCGCGCTGGCCTCGCTGCTGGCGCTGATCCTTTCGGTCGCGCTGGCGGTGACGATTGGCGAGATGCGCATCCCGCTGGACACGGCCCTGAAGGCGCTCGGCAACGGGCTGTTCGATCTCGACTTTCCGGTCAGCGCGATCCAGCAGGGCGTGATCTTCGATTATCGCCTGAGCCGCGCACTGATGGCGGGGCTCTGCGGCGGCGCACTCGCCCTGTCGGGTGCGATCCTGCAGGCCCTGCTGCGCAACCCGCTGGCCGAGCCTTATAT
>WPCJ01194522.1_pt1 | contig 17687 bp, 18 predicted proteins | sample 5399831 | NCBI WGS metagenome assembly WPCJ01 (sample SAMN12869470, study PRJNA574797) | sludge metagenome | isolation source: wastewater treatment of pH10 | place: China:Beijing | collected 2019-05-20 | reverse complement strand
CGGGTGATCAGGCCGCTGCACTCGGTCTCGCGCGAGGAGACGCGTTCGATCGCCGCTGACGCCGGCCTGCCGTTCCACGACGACCCGACCAACGGTACGAGTCGCTACGCGCGCAACCGGATCCGCTCCGAGGTGCTGCCGGTCCTCACCGAGATCGGCGCCGAAGCGGAACGGAACCTCGCCGCCACCCACGCCGAGCTGCACGAGGAGGCGGATCTGCTGTCCGGGCTCGTCGATGACGCTCTTCGCGACGCGGGCGTCGGCCCCGAGGTCGTCGACCACATCAACGCGCACGGCACCGGCACCCCCGCGGGTGACGCTGCCGAGCTCCTCGCCCTCGAAGCGGCGCTCGGCGAGCATGCGCGCCGCACCCCGATCTCGGCGACGAAGTCGAGCACCGGGCACCTGCTCGGCGCGGGCGGCGTCGTCGAGGCGATCATCTCGGTGATGGCGCTGCGCGACCAGACACTGCCCCCGACACTAAACCTCGACGACCCCGAGTTCGACGGCTGGGACTTCGTCGCGGGGGAGGCCCGCTCGGCCGCGGTCTCGCGCGTGCTGTCGACCTCGTTCGGGTTCGGCGGGCACAACGGGGCCGTGCTCATCGAGCGGCCGTAGTGCCGCGCTGCTTACTTGAGAACCAACGATCGGAGAGAGAATGAGTGACCGAGAGACGCGGCATCAGGAGCTTGCCGAGCGGTACCTGCCCGAGGAACTGCTCGAACGGTTCCGCGAGCGCGCCGCGGTGTACGACCGCGAGAACAGCTTCTTCCACGAAGACCTCGACAAGCTGCGAGAGCGCGGCTACCTGACGCTGTTCGTGCCGTCGGAGTTTGGCGGGCCCGGCCTCACCCTCAACGAGGTGTCGCGGCTGCAGCAGCGGCTCGCGACCGCGGCCCCCGGCACGGCGCTCGCGATCAACATGCACCTCATGTGCACGGGCGTCATCAGGGCGATGTTCGAGCGCGGCGACCGTTCCCTCGGCTACGTGTTCGAGGAGGCGATGGGCGGCGAGATCTTCGCGTTCGGCATCAGCGAGCCCGCGAACGACTGGGTGCTGCAGGGCTCGAAGTCGAAGGCTGAGCCGCAGGACGACGGCGGCTACAAGCTCTCGGGCGTGAAGATCTTCACGTCGCTGTCGCCCGTGTGGACGCGGCTCATCGTGCACGGCCTCGACACCGCGACCGCGGGCACCGACGCCGAGACGCTCGTCTATGGGTTCCTCGAGCGCACCGCCGAGGAGGCCGCGGCGTGGGGCGGCAACGGCATCGCGGTGTCGGATCAGTGGGACGTGCTCGGCATGCGCGCCTCGCACAGCCGTGCGACCATCCTCGATGGCGCGCGCATCAGGCCGGAGCGGGTCGCCCGGAAGATCCCGGCGGGCCGTCACCCCGACCTGCTCACGTTCGCGATCACCGCGAACTTCCAGCTGCTCATCGGCTCCGTGTACGCGGGCGTCGCGCGCCGGGCGCTCGACCTCGCCGCAGCCGGCATGAAGAAGCGCCGCTCGGCGAAGGCCGGCACGTCTCACGCCGAGGTACCGGAGGCGCGCGTGCGGCTCGCCGACGCCCACATGGAGTTCATGGCCGTGCCGGCGCAGCTCGACGCGTACACGCGCGACTTCGACGAGCTCGTCGACTACGGCTCCGAATGGCCGCTGCGCCTCGTCTCGGCCCGCCTGAACGCCTCGACGGCCGCGCGCCGCAACGCCGAAACCGCGCTCATCTGCGCGGGCGGCTCGGGCTTCGACAATGGCAGCGAGCTCAGCCGCGTCTACCGCGACGCGACCGCGGGCCTCTTCCACCCGCCGAGCGCTGACGCGGCGCGCCCGATGTACGCGGCGGCGCTGCTCGACGAGTAGGGGGTGGGGAGCTGGCTGGGCGGGGCCTCTTCCGGTTTAGGCTTCCGTTCCTGCCGCTCCCCACTGGCGGTCCTGCCTGCCGACAGAGAGGCATTTCCGCCTGGGGCAACTGCCGAATCTTCGGCAAACACTCCGCCGCGTTTTTCGCCCCGCAAAAGTATGGATAAGATAGAGAGGTTGCTTCGGCAGCGAACCGGCCTCGGCTGGCTCGCATGAAGAAACAACGGGCTGTGGCGCAGCTTGGTAGCGCACCTGACTGGGGGTCAGGGGGTCGCAGGTTCAAATCCTGTCAGCCCGACCACGCTTGAAAGACCCGCAAGAAATCAACGGTTTCTTGCGGGTTTTTTGTATTTCCTTGCGGAGTTTGTGTCAACGTGTCGTATCAACAATCATGATGTCAGGTGAGTCACGACAGCGTGCGATCCGAGGATCAGGGTCAGTGTTTTAGACCAAGGTCAGGGGCGAGCTCCAATGGTGCGCGTCCATACCCTTCTACGATGACCAGGGTAAACGCGCGTTCGTGCGCGGGTTCGGAGCCACACCGCAGCAGGCGATGCAACGTCGCCACAAGAATTATGCGCGCCGTATGGAAAAGTTTGGCGTGATTGAGCGTCAGGCACGCAGTCTGACTCCCAAGCTGAGCAAATACATGGGCACGCCGATTCAGCTCCGGGACTTTACTCGGGAGTTGTGCGTCGTGATGATCATGATGCCCAGGAAAATGACAACCCCGTAAAACGGGAACAGCCAGTTCATGTTTTCCCAGCCAACGAGTGCACCGCTCGGGATGATCAACAGCACGGCGATAACCCGCGTCCATGCTGAGTGCTTCGGTACGGGAGTGGGGCTGCTCCAGTACGGAACTCTGCGGTCAGGGTTCGCATGGATCGTGAATGCCAACGAGAGAATGAATAGCACAGCTCCCACGAATGTGAGCACTACGCCAACCACAACCATGCTCAACACCCCACCAGGTTAGTTGCTTGTTGTCAACACGTGCTGGTTGGCCACCCTGGCTCAGGATCGGCCAATGACCGGATCCAGTAGTACCAACACTTGGTATCAACTAGGGACTTGATGCAAGGATTTCCTGAAAACCCGTATAGGATCAACGGACTTAAGAACCTCGGTCGAAACCTGTCAGGCCGACAGAAAAGGCCTGATCAATTTGAATTTGATCAGGCCTTAGTCGTTCGCTCTTCGGGGCGTCGGGCTTGTGGCGCCGGTCGATGTCGTATGTGCCGACTACAGTCTCAACATGGCTCGATCTTCGAGGTACTCAGACGCTGAACTCGCAACGGCCATTGCGAAGGCCAGCTCGTGGCGTGGAGTTCTCAGAAAGCTCGGGTTGCTTGATTCCTCGTCTGGTGCAATACGTCATGCTCGGGCGAGGACAGACGACTTGGCTCTCGATTATGCGCACTTCTCCGGTCAACGGGGGTGGACTGAGGCCGGGCTGCGTGCTGCGGTGCGCGCCTCGCACTCGTGGGACGAGGTCTATAAGAAACTTGGCCTGGATGGGGCAGTATCGGCTTCGACATTGCCCGGCCATGCAGCGAGATTGCGGATTGACTCACGACACTTTGCTGCGCGGAAGGAGGCGGGTGACGTCAGCAATCTGTGGCCCAACCTCTCGCGCTTAGACCGTGCTGGTCCGATGATTGCCGCTGCATGGTTCACGCTGTGCGACTGGGATGTCTCCTGGCCGCTTGAACCGAGTCGATTCGACTTGCTCGTGACGCGAGGGGCTGAGACCCGCAGGATTCAGGTAAAAACTACAACAGTTAGAGTCGGCGAGACCTGGAAAGCTTATCTTTCAAATTCAAGAGGCCAGAGGAAGACATATGATCCGAGCGAGATCGATGACTTCTTCGTGATCACGGGTGACTTCGGCCTCTACATGATTCCGCTGCGGGTTGTAGGTGGAATGCACGCGATTCATCTCAGCGGCTATGAACGCTTCGAAGTGCAGTACCTTTAGGCACAAAGAAAGTGCTCTGGAAAATTTCCGGGCTGTGGAAGGGGCTCGTGTTCATTGCGTGCATCATGCTCGTTGTCGTCGCGGGCTTCGTTGGGCTGGCAGGGATTCGCCTTCGCCGAGCCGCGCCGAAGCACTGGCTGACAGCGCGGGGCGAGTGGGTTGGCCCGGCCCTGCGCCACGCGCCGCAACGCTATCAATATCGAACGCCCGACGATTCCTGGCACGAGGGCACCACTCGGGTGAAGGTGTTCTGGCGTCCACCACACAGTAGGTTGTGCCAGGTGGCCTACGACCCGGCAAACCCCGCGCGTTCGCAACCTGCGCAGCTGCGCTTAGGCGGCACGGTGCTCATCGGGACCGGGATCCTTGCCGCAGTGGCCGGTGTTGTTCTCCTCGCCATTGCGCTCGCCTGAGCGGTCTCCCCGGGCCTTCCCGGTGCCTCTCGCACGGTCGGTGGGTGACGGACTAGCTTGCCATCGAGGCGGGTGGTTGCTACGCGCTGGCCACGTCAGAAAACACCGCGTCGATCTCGACGGCAACGCCGCGGGGGAGTGACGCCATGCCAAGCGCCTTCCGGGTCGGAAGCGCTGTGTCGCCGAAGACCTCGCGCAGGAGGCCGCTCGCGCCCTCGGCGACGTCGCCGTGCTGCGTGAAATCTGGGGTGGTGTTCACACACACGTTCAGCTGTACGAGCTGGAGCCCCTCGAGAGTGCCATGGTGCTCGCGCACCGAGTGGAGCAGTCGCAGCGCCGCTTCGCGTGCGGCCTCGGCGCCCTGCTTGACAGGCACCTCAGCGCCCACCTTGCCGAGCGTCAGGCTCGTGTGGCCGGAGGTGAAGATCAGGCCGTTCGCGCTCACGCACTGTGCCATGGTGGGGGAGCTCGGGCCGTCGGTCGCGCCGAGCGCGAGAGCGAGGGCGTCGCGAGTGCTAGTCATCGTTGGTTCCTTCGGTCGATCCGGTCGTGCTTGGCACGGTGACAGGGCTGACGATCCAGTGCACCTCGGCGACGCCGTCGCCGACGTTAACGGTGCGGTGGAGCTGCGAGCTGCGGTACTCGATCGTGTCCCCGGCGTCGAGCAAGTGTGACCTGCCATCAACCTGTACGTCGACCGAGCCGCGAATTACGGTCAGGAATTCCTGAGAGTCACCGTGGTTGTAGGGCTCGTTACCTGTTGATTCGCCGGGGTCGAACTCGCCGGCGAACATCTCGATATGAGACAGCGGGCGCGGGCTCAGCATGTATTTGCGGGCGCCGCCGTGGATCAACTGAGGGCGTTCCCCATGCCTGACGATGCGCGGGCCAGGCGGTTGATCGGAATTGAACAACTCTGCGAGGGTCGTGCCAAGGGCCTCGGTCACGTCTCGCAGGGTTCCGAAGCTCGCGCGGCATGTTCCTCGCTCGAGCTGGCTAAGAAAACTCGCGCTGACGCCGGACATCTCACCAAGCTGGGTTAGCGACAGCCGCCGCAGCTTTCGTATCTCTCGGATTCGCGCGCCCAGCTGAGCGTCTTCGTCTCCGGAATTGCGTTTTTGAGTACTCATCCCTTCGGATGTTACAGGTTTTGGGGCGCTATGTCTGTACCTGAGATGTAGCGTTGCTGAAAGTAGATTGAAGTGGATCGATGTCCTCTTTGGCTCCTGGGCTGGTGGGAATGGCCCAATTGCGCCAGGTTTTCCGGCGAGGCGCGATTGTTGCTTCAACCCACTTGTAGAACTACTGAATTTCATTTACAGTGAATTCATCGACCTTGCGCTCCCCCGGAGGAGGCTCTCCAGGAAGCGCAGGTGCGTCAACGTAGACGAAGCCCGGGCCGGGCTCGACCGAAAGGTGGCCGAGTGAAAACCACATCCCCTCCCCGCTCTCCAGCGGCCGCTGGAACTGCAGCGGACATCACCCCACTCGAGATTGTTCCTCTGAAACGCTATGGGCGAATGGTGATCGCGGCGATCGCCGTGCTGCTTGTCGGCGGTCTCATCTTCGCCCTCGTCACGAGCAAGAACCTCGACTGGAGTGTCGTAGGCCAGTACCTTTTCGCGCCGGTGATCATTGAAGGCGTCATCCTGACCGTCCAGTTGACCGTTCTCGCGGTCATCATCGGCATCGTGCTTGGCATCGTGCTTGCGCTGATGAAGCTCTCCGATAACAAAGTGCTGACTGTCCTTGCTGACCTGTACCTTTGGTTCTTCCGTGGCACGCCGCAGCTCATCCAGCTGATCTTCTGGTTCAACCTTGCCTTTCTCTTCCCTACGATCAATCTGGGGTTCGTGAGCTGGGATACCAATGCGCTCATCACACCGTTTATTGCTGCGCTCATCGGATTGAGCTTGAACGAGGGTGCCTACATGGCCGAGATCATTCGTGGCGGCATCCTCGGTGTGCCGAAGGGGCAACGCGAGGCAGCCATTGCGCTCGGTTTCACGCCGCTGGAGATGATGACGAAGATCATCCTCCCGCAGACGATGCGCATGGTGATCCCGCCAACGGGTAACCAGGCGATCGCGATGTTGAAGGTCACCTCACTCGTGTCAGTGATCTCGGCTCGTGATCTGCTCACCAACGCTCAAATGATCTACTCGCGCAACTACTATGTGATCGAACTGCTGATCGTCGCCTGCGCTTGGTATCTCCTACTGACGACAGTCGCCACGCTGTTGCAAAACCAACTCGAAAAGAAATACGCCGGACGCAGTGGCAATACCCCAGCGCGCGGCGCTCATAGAGGTCTCTTCAAGCGCCTCACCCAGACGGGAGCACAGCGATGACCTCGACAGACTCGACAACGAACACAGAACGTCCGATGGTGCAGGCCGTCGAGGTGCGCAAGAGCTTTGGCGGCAACGAGGTGCTTCGCGGCGTGAGCATCGAAGTGCAGCGGGGAACGGTGACCGCACTTATCGGGCCATCCGGGTCGGGCAAGAGCACGTTTCTGCGGTGCATCAACGACCTCGAGACGTTTGACTCCGGCGATATCCTCGTCGACGGCGAACGCGTCGCCTACCGGCGTGAGGGAACCAAGGCGTACGAGCTCAAGCCGCGCATCGTCGCGAAGCGGCGCGCTAAGCTCGGAATGGTCTTCCAAGGGTTCAACCTGTTCGGCCACCTCACTGTGCTCGAAAACATCATGATCGCCCCGGTGCAAGTGCTGAAGCAGGACAAGCGAATCGTTGAGGAACGCGCTCTCGAGCTGCTGCGCAAGGTAGGCCTCGCCGACAAGCGCGATGCCTACCCTGACTCGCTGTCGGGCGGCCAACAGCAACGCGTCGCGATTGCGCGGGCGCTTGCGATGGAACCGACCCTCATGCTCTTCGACGAGCCGACCTCGGCGCTCGATCCTGAGACGGTCGGCGAAGTGCTCGAGGTCATGCGCACCCTTGCTCGCGAGGGAATGACGATGATCGTCGTCACCCACGAGATCGGGTTTGCGCGCGAGGTGTGCGACCAGGTCGCATTCCTCGAAGACGGTGTGATCCAGGAGATCGGCCCGCCAGAACAGGTGCTCGACAACCCCACGCACGAACGAACCCAGCGCTTCTTGAGCCGCGTCATCTGACGCGCGCCCCAGCGCATCGCACCACCGATCCGCCCCAACGGCGGGGCGGATCTTGAACCGAACGAGAAAGCACACCCCATGAAACGACACACAACCTCCTTGAAAGTCGCTATCCCGGCGCTGATGGTCGCGAGCCTCGCGCTCTCGGCCTGCGCACCGGCTGGCGCGCCCGCAGACACCGAAGAGGCTCCGGTTGATTCGGCGGCCGTCGTCGAAGAGATCCGCGAGATGCTGCCAGACGCCATCCTGAGCTCGAACACCATCAAGGTCGTGACCGACCCGTCGCAGGCGCCGTACGAGTTCACCGACGATGACGACAACATCGTCGGCATCAACCCTGACCTCGCTGCCGAAGTGGCCGCGGTGCTCGGCGTGAATCTCGAATGGGCGCGCGCAGACTTCGGTGGTCTGATCACGGGCGTCGCGACGAAACGCTACGACATGATGAGCGAGGCGATGTGGGACACGGAGCAGCGCCGCGAACAGATCGATTTCGTGGACAACCTCATCTCGGCGAACAACATCGTCGTTGCGAAGGGCAACCCGCTTGGCATCGAGGACCTGCCAGACCTGTGCGGTAAGAACGTTTCGACGCTCGAAGGCAGCATGATGGTGGAGCTCTTCGAGGAGTTCCAGCCCAAGTGCGGGGGCAATCCCATCAACGTGCTGATCGCGCCGACGACGGCCGACCAGCTGCTGTGGCTGTCGACCGGGCGCGCTGTGGCGACCATCGCAAACCCAATTGTCACCGAGTTTGGCATCGAGCAGGGCACCGCCCGCGATATTGAGGTGGTTCCCGGCGAAGGCTACCTCAGCAACAACTACGGGTGGGCCTTCCACAAAGACAACGTTGAGTTGCGTGACGCGATCGCGGCGGCTATTCAGCACCTCATCGACACGGGCGTGTACGACGATGTGATGGATAAATGGAACGTTTCTGACAACAGTCGCCTTGCCCAGGTTGAGATCAACAGCGAGATTGTGAAATGACCGCGGATACGCAAAACCTCGGCCCCTACGGGCGCATGTACGAACTCGCTCCCGACGCGACGATGGCCGGGTCGGTCGTGCCGGGGCGCGAGTTCACCGTGCACACGCTCGACTCTTCCGGTGGCCAGATCCGCGCCGACATGGACTACGGCGACCTCGACGCCAGCAAGTTTTTCCCGGTGGTCGGTCCGGTCGAAGTCGTCGGCGTTGAACCGGGAGATGTTGTCGAGATTGAGATTCTTGACATGGATCTTGACCCACTCGCGCACACGTGGACCAGGCCGGGCCTCGGGCTCCTCGGGCAGGATCGGTTCGCGGTGATGGCCATTGATACCGCCACGCTCGAGCTCCGGCCGGGCGGACCGGGGACCGCGGTGCTCGCAGCAGCCCAGCCGAAAGCACACGTGGGTGCGCTCGGGCTGCTCACCGACTCGGTCGAGCCGGCGCGCACACTTGGACATTACGGCGGCAACATTGACTTCAGTGCGGTTGGGGTCGGCGCGAAAGTATGGATCACCGCGTCCGTGCCGGGCGGCGGCTTCTTCATTGGTGACGTGCACGCGACGATCGGCGACGGCGAGGTCTGCGGAACCGGCGCGGAAACGGGTGCCTCGGTCTCGCTGCGGCTGAACCGGCTGGTGGGAGTCGGATCGATCCTGCCGACCGTCGAAGATATCGACGGGCGTCTCTGGGTGATCGGCGTCGGCGCCTCCGTTGAGGAGGCGCTGCAGGAAGCAACCGCGTATTGTGTGGCCAGGGTCGCCGATCATGCGGGCATTGGCAAGGACGAGGCGTACCTCTCGGTCGGGCTGCTTTTGAACGTCAAGGTCTGCCAGGTCGTGAATCCGCGAACCAGCGTCGCGGTCTCGCTCGACGGCGGGCTGGACCGGGTGCTGCGCGTTGCAGCGTCCGCACACGTGAACGTCTAGGCGAAAGGAATGATGGTGAACCTCAGGACTGTCTTGGGCGACGTGCATGTTGACGGTGTCGACCGGGTGCTGCCGCATGAACATCTGCTCTGTGATTTCAGCCCGGTGACCGGAGACCGCAACCACATCTTCAACAATCCGGCGCTTGCTGCACGTGAGCTCGGGTATCTGAACGAAGACGTGCCGCCAGCCCCGGGCAGACAGCACGCCATCGTCGAAGTGACGCTTCGCGACCTGGGGCGTGACCCCGAGGGTCTGCGCCGCATCTCGCAAGAATCAGCCACGCACGTGGTGATGGGCACTGGCTGGTACCTCGAACCGTACTATCCCAAAGAGGTCTACGAGGTCTCGGCCGAGCAGCACGCGGCCCTGATGATTCAGGAGATCGAGGAAGGCGTTCTCGCCGCAGACGGGACGCGGATTCGCGCCGGCGTGATCGGCGAGATCGGCACACACGGCGGCACGCTCTCGCCAGCAGAAGAGCGGGTGCTTCGCGCGGCGGGGCGCGCCTCGAACGCGACGGGTGCAGCGGTGACGACGCACGCGTTCATGTATCCGACCGGGGTTGACCAGTTAAGCATTCTCGAAGAAGAAGGGGTCGATCCGCGCCGCATCGCGATCGGGCACGTCGATACCTTCCTCGACCACGCCTACCTCACGGGGTTGCTGGACAGGGGCGTCTATCTGCAGTTCGACACGTGCGGGCGTGAACACCTCATGCCTGACAGCTTGCGTGTGGAGATGCTTGTGCGGCTCATTGACGAGGGCTGGGCGGACTCCCTCCTCATCTCGAGTGACCGCTGTCACATGACCGACCTGAAGATCCGTGGCGGACTCGGCTACTCGTGGGCAGTAGCCGGATTCTGTGACTTGCTCCGCGCTGCCGGGGTAGCCGAAACAGTTGTGGATCAGCTCACCCACGAGAACCCATTGCGGCTGCTCGCCGGGGTCCGGGCAGCGAACGCGTAGCGCGCTGGCGTTGAGTCCCGCGGTAACTACCTGGATGCCGCGGGGCTCATCGTTTTCCGCATGGCGTCGGAACGCTCCGATCGTCGGAAGGTTCGCGCCTCGGCGGCTGTCCCTAGCCGGGGAGCTGCGCACCCACCCGAATCTCCGACATGCTCACCGATGGCCAGCGCGCGAGGGCGTCGAGGACGCGACGGCGTGATGCCTCGATGTGGGGGCCGAGGAAGTCGACGGCGCTCTGAGCATCACGCCGTTCGACGAAGCGCACCACGTCGGTGAGGGCGCTCACGCGGCCCCCAAGCTCCGCGAATTCCGACTCAATGACGAGTCGCCAGACGCGGCTGAGCTCGCCATTGATGCGGTGATGCGAGGCAAGCAGGTACGGGTTATCGCTCGCCTCGGCGATGAGCGTAAAGATCTGCAGTGCGGCGTCGATCGCCGCGACGAGACTGTCGCGCGTGGCCTGATCGTCGCCGGGTACGACCTCGGCGTTGAGACGCGCGCCGACCTTGGTGACCTCGGCGAGCTGCGCATCGCTTAGCGATGGGATGCCAGTGCGGGCGATTTCTGGGGCGAGCAGCGCCCAGAAGTCGAAGAGTTTGCCGACCGAGTGCAGCGTCAGCGGCGCAACAACCGAACCCTTGCGCGGCTGGGTGATGAGCAGCCCCTCCTGGTCGAGCCTCGTCATCGCGTTGCGCACGGATGCCATGCTCATGCCGAGACTCGTGACCAGCCCACGCTCGGTCACCTTTTGCCCCGGTGCGAGACGGCAGGAGACAATGTCGCCCTTGATCCGGTTGTACGCGATCTCCGCGAGCGGCAGGTCAGCGGCACCCCCAGGGGGTGCGCTCGTTGCCGTCTGCGTGGGCTGTGACATCTCGCTGCCTCTCGGTGTGGAACACCCTCAGACTACAACCTCTTGCACTCTCAGGCACCCAGGCATAACATGTGAAAAGTGATCCTGTGACATGTCAGGTTTGCGGGATCGAGAGCACGCGAGGACGCACCACCGCGGTACGCACGCCCAAACGTCTCGAACACGAAGTCACGGAACGAAGCTGGAGCCCGCAATGAGATTCGTCACCTTCCACCGCCCGGGGGACCCAACCCCGCGCCTCGGCCTCGACAACACCGACGGCGAGACGTACACCGACCTCACCGCGAGGTACCCTGACGACCCGGCGTTCGCGTCGATGCTCGCGCTCATCGACGCGGGGGACCGTGGTCTTGACGCCGCATGGGAGGCCTACCAAAAACTCGACGAGGCGGCGCTCGTCGAGCAGGACGCGATGACGCTCCTTGCCCCGTTTACCCCGCGACGGATGCGCGACTGTGGCCTCATCGTCAGCCATCTGCGCCAGAGCATCTCGCGCACCGCGCGCTGGATCACCGAGCACACCGACGACGAGCGTTCGTACGCGACGCTCTACCGCCAGCTCGACGGCGCCTTCAGCCCGCTGTACGACCCGGCGACGCCGGTGCAGTACGCCGAGCGGAACCCCGAGACCGTCTCGGCGCCGAACGCCGTGCTCGAATGGCCTGCAGGCAGCGACTACCTCGACTATGAGCTCGAGCTCGCCGCGGTCATCGGCAGGGGCGGCACGAACATCACACCCGAGGAAGCCGAGCAGCACATCTTCGGGTACACCGTCTACAACGATTGGTCGCTGCGCGACGTGCAGGCCCGCAACGCGCTCGCGGGCGCCGGTGCGCACGGCAATGCGAAGGACTTCCCGGAGTCGAACCCGTTCGGCCCGTGCGTGGTGACGCGCGACGAGATCCCGGACCCGCAGAACCTCCGCATGTCAGTGCGGGTCAACGGCGAAACGTGGGGCGAGGGATCCTCGGCGCAGATGATCCATTCGTTCCCCGAGGCCATCGAGCACATCAGCGCCCGCGAGCCAATCGTCGCCGGCGAGGTCTGGGGCACGGGCACCGTGCGCAACGGCTCCTCGTTCGAGCTTGGTCGCCGGCTCCCACGGCCCGCCCACGTCGAGCTCGAGATCGAGCGAATCGGGGTACTCGCCCAGTACGTCATCCCGAAGCCCTAGCCACACGTCACACCCGATCCAGCGCATTCCCGAAAGGACATCACCCATGAACGCCCCACTTCCCGCCCTCGAAGGTGACCCCCGCCTCATCCGCCTGAGCGACGACGTGTACGTCTTCGGCACGTACCCGTACTCCGGCCTCATAGTCACCGACGAAGGCTGTGTCGCCGTCGATGGCCCCATGTCACCGCAGAACTCGGCGCTGTGGAAGGAGTTCATCGACAGCAAAGGCCCGCTGAAGTACCAGGTCTACTGCGAACACCACTCCGACCATGCGGTCTCCGCGCCGCTGCTGGAGCCCGAGGTGCTCATCACCTCAGAGACAACCGCGCTCGGCCTCGACTCCGACGAGGCGGCGCGCGAGGCGATGCGCACCTGGGGATCGTACCCTGACACCGCGCCCGAGTTCATCGACGCGTTCGAGATGCGGCGCCCGAACCTCACGTACCGCGGACGCATGAACTTCGAGCTCGGCGGCAAGCGGTTCACCCTGTTCGAAGCGCCGGGTCACACCATGGGCTCCACGGTTGTGCACGCCATCGACGACCGCGTCGCGTTCATCGCCGACACTGGAACGACGCCCGCGATCCAGTCCGGCAACCCGCTGTCCTGGCTCACGACGATCGCCCTGCTTGAGACGCTCGACGTCGACTGGTATGTGCAGGGCCACTCCGACCCGCTGAAGCGCGAGGACCTCCACTACTGGCGCACCAAGCTCCTCGCCGCCCTGGATCAGGCGCGCGCCGACCTCGCGAACGGGGTGACCCCACAGGAGGTCGCAGAGCGGGGCGGGGTGCTCTCCGTTGTCGAACTCCTGCAGAAGCCATTCGTCGGCCGAGGTGACATGCCTCCCGGGCTGCGCCAGGCGGCAGGGACGACGCTGCAGGAGTGGGGCGTCGACCGCATGTACGAGGCGATCGCCGCCCACCCGACCGATGCGCCGGGCGCCGCGCTCGGCCCCGGCCTCCGCGAGATCGTCTGACCCGTCGGGTGCGGCGAGCGTGCGTGCTCGCCGCACCCTGTCTGGGTCTCTCGCTGTGAGCGCAGGATCGCGGCCGTCGACGTGTGGGCCAAGATACCGATCCTGCCGCGATAGTGTGAGACCCATCGCGTGCCAACTCGCCGGTGAAGCGGAGGGGTATCGGGACCATGGGGCTTCGGATCACGCTTGAGATTGAGAACCCGAACGAGCCGCCGGCGGTCGACGTGCACTCTGAATGGACTCAGTTCGCCCTATGGCTGTCAAGGAAGCACGGATACGGAAACCTGGCTGGTCACGAGATTGGGTTGAGCCCTGAGCTGGTGCGAGCCTTGTGCGATTGGGGAGACCGGGCTGATGCCGTGTTTCCAGCCGATGATCCCGCGAGCTTCGAACTGTCGGACGATTTTCCGCAGGAGGGATACGAGCTGGCCCGGCGAGTTCGTGCGGAACTCCCCGCTGAATGGGTGCTCACCACCTTGGAACCCCGCGTCGAGGTCAACCGTTGCGCTTGCCTTCGGAGGCTGACGCGCATGAGTATCGGCCCCGCTCTCGCTTCGCATGCTTGGAGAACCCGTGCGGGACGAGATCTTGCACGCGGGTGTGGGTGCGCAGGGGTACGAAAAGCATACGCAAGGATAATCGGAACTGACTTGTATTGAAACGTGCGCCGGATCGCGCAGAACACTGGCCTGGCGATAATCCTCAGGAGCAAGAGTGGGACTGCAGCCAAGCCGCTGGAGTACTGTGATGGTTGCGGACGCGAGAAACATACAACGCCACGTCCGCTCGTGCCGAAGGGAGTTGGCTGTCGATGCACATTCAGAGCTTGTCGGCCCTCAAACAGGCGGTCGGTTCCCATTTTCAGGCGAAGGCGCGTTACCGGGGAACCGTTCGTCATGATCCAGAGCGAGATCGAGAAGATGGCTTCGTGCGATTCTTGCTGTTTGACTCGTTTACTTTTGGTTTCGGCTTTTCAGGGGCACCTTATACCTCGGTGAGTTGCTTCTACGAGGCCTCGGAGAGTTCGACAACAACCGTCCTGTTGGGTATCGACCTTGCATTTGTTGAGAATGACGAGGAATCAATTTCCCGGGCGCTCCGCCACGTCGAGCAGTACTGTCGGCTTCGACTCCCCGACAAGTACCTGGAGGCCTGGGAAGCGGCAGAACAGCGCAAGCGAAGCTAAGTGCACGAGTCTGCGCCGCGCAATGGAGACGCAGACTCGTGTGCGTAGATCGGCTCAGCAGCCGGGTCGCGCCGCCCTACCGATCCGCCGCCGGCGTAGTACCGCCGGCGCAACACCGGCGGCAGACGCGCCCCTACGCCGCCTCGGTCACCCCGCACCAGGAGGCGAGGAACAGCGCCATCGACTGCGTGCACTTGCGGATGGACTCGATGCTCACCCGCTCGTCGAAGCCGTGGATGTTCTCGGACACGGGCCCGTAGACGAGCGTCGGGATGCCGCCGTAGTTCACGAACACGCGCCCGTCGAGGTAGCCGGGGGTGGTGAAGCTCGTGAGCTCGCGCGAGAACGCGGTGCGGTGCGTCTCCTCGAGGAGCGCCTCCGCGTCGCTTCCGGGCTCGAGCACGTAGCCCTCGGCGTAGAAGCCGTCGCGGGTGAGCTGCACGTCGAACGCGCGTGAGCCGTCGGCTGCGAGGGTCGCGCCGTCGACGCACTCGACGATCTCGCGCCAGGCGTCGTCTGCGGTGACGCCGGGGTAGGTGGCGACGCGCACGCGCACCTCGCACCAGGCGGGGACGCTCGAGGGCCAGTCGCCGCCCTGGATCCCGCCGAAGTTGAAGTTGATCGGGTGGTCGAGGTCTTCGAAGTAGCGGTGGTTGCCGCGGTCGGCGTTCCAGGTTTCTTCGAGCACGCGGAGCGCCGAGATGACCCCGTAGGCCGCGTCGATCGCGTTGAAGCCGTTCGCCATCTCGCGCGGGTGGGTCGGGAAGCCTTCGATGCGAGCGGTGAACCAGAGGACGCCGACGTTCGCGCGCACGAGCGCGTCTTCCTCGGGCTCCGAGATGATCACGGCGTCGGCGGTGTAGCCGCGCAGCAGCGCGGCGAGGGAGCCGTTGCCGGTGCACTCCTCTTCGACGACCGACTGCAGATGCACGCGCCCGGTGAGTTCGAGCCCGGCGGCGCGGATCGCATCGAACGCGAACAGGTTCGCGATGAGGCCGGCCTTCATGTCGCCCGCGCCGCGGCCGTACATCCAGCCGTCGTTCACGGCGGCGTCCCACGGGGAGCGCGACCACTGCTGCTCGGGGCCTTCGGGAACGACGTCGATGTGCCCGTTGAGGATCACGGACTTGCCGGTGTCGGTGCGCGGGGCGTACGTGCCGACGACGTTGGTCATCTGCGTGTAGTCCACGGTCGACGGGCCGTAGCCGGGGTGGGCGGTGAGCTCGGGCGAGGCGATCGTCCAGCGGTCGACGTCGAGGCCGAGGTCGCGCATGCGCGCCTCCACGAGGTCCTGCGCGGGTTCTTCCTGCGCGCGCAGCGACGGCGCCTCGACGAGGTCGATGGTCGCGGCGAGCTGCGCGTCGAAATTCGCGTCGACGGCCTCGAGGATGCGGGCGGCGAGTTCGTTCTGGATCATGCGTGTGTTCCTTTCGGGGTGGGCTGGTTAGGCATCGACAACGATGGGCTTGTCGCGGACTCGGAGCTTCTCGCCGAAGTAGCCGCCGACGGCGGTGAGGAGGGCGATGACGACGAGGATGAGCGCGGCGCCCCAGGACGCGTTGTTCGAGACGGTGAGCATCGCGGTCGCGATGAGCGGCAGGAAGCCCGAGGTGGCACCCGCGATGTTGTAGCCGAGCGCGACGCCCGAGTAGCGCAGCTTCGCCGGGAACAGCTCGGCGAGTAGCGCGCCGGACACCGCGTACGCGATGGTGACGAGCATGATGCCGACGGTGATCGCGAGCGTGATCGCGATGGGCGATTTCGTGTCGATGAGCCAGAACAGCGGGAACGAGGCGGCGGCGGTGAGGATCCCGCCCCAGAACGTCACGCGGCCCGGGCCGACGCGCTCGGCGAACCTGCCGGCGAGGACTGTGACGAAGATCTGGGCGACGGCGGCGATGAGGGTCGCGTTCACCATCACCTGGCGGTCGACGCCGAGCGTGTTTGAGCCGTACGAGACGACGAACGTGGTGATCATGTAGAAGCCGCCGACGCCGAGCAGCGCGCTGAGTGTCGCGACGATGAGCCTGCCCCAGGCGAACCTGAAGACCTCGAACGCGGGCACCTTCGCGACCTCCTGCTCGGCGAGCAGGTCGGCGAAGATCGGCGACTCCTCAACCTTCACGCGGATGTAGAGCGCAACGAGCAGCAGCGGGAACGCGAGCAGGAAGGGGATGCGCCAGCCCCACGCGTCGAACGCCTCGGGCGGGAGCATGAGCACGACGGCGAACGCGCCCGACGACAGCAGCGTGCCAACCGGCGAACCGATCTGCACGAGCGCGGCGAAGCGGCCGCGCTTCTCGGCGGGCGCGTGCTCCACGGCCATCGTCACGGCGCCGCCCCACTCGCCGCCGACGGCGAGCCCCTGCACGAGGCGGAGGATCGCGAGCATGATGGGCGCGGCGAGCCCGACCGTCGCGAAGTCGGGGAGCACGCCGATGAGCCCGGTCGCAACGCCGATCATCACGATCGTGATGAGGAGCGCGGGGCGGCGGCCGACACGGTCGCCGATATAGCCGAACAGGATCGCGCCGAGCGGGCGTGCGGCGAAGCCAACGCCGAACGTGGCGAACGAGGCGAGCAGCGCGGCCGTCGGGTTGAGCTCGGTGAAGAACAGCCGGTTGAAGACGAGCGCGGCGGCGGTGCCGAACAGGAAGTAGTCGTACCACTCGAGCGCGGTTCCGACGAACGCCGCGCGCGCGATCTTGCCGGCGTCCGCGCCGCTGATGGTCTGGAGGGGCGCGTGAGCCTTGGACCCCTGAACTGGTTGGGACATCTGCGTTCCAATCGTGCATCAAGACATCGAGCGAGGCCCGTCCCACACCGGAACAGCGACCTCCACCGCGGCGCGTGGTGCGCCGGGCAGCATCGAGCCTAGGCTTCGGAATGCAGCGGAAGAATGTCTAGATCACCCCGAAAACCTCGCGTCGGTGTTCATTCCGACACCGCCGGATCGCCTCCGGAAGGGGCCACCCGAGTCGGGCCGAGCGGCAGCACGAGCAGCGCGATCGCGGCGTCGCGCGGCACGGTGAGGTCGAGTCCCGTGAGGCTCGTGAACGCCCGCAGGCGCTTGAACACCGTGTTGCGGTGCACGAAGAGGTCGTCGGCGGTGGCTTGGATCGATCCTGACCGCACGAACGCACGCACGGTCTCCGCGAACCGCTCCCGCTCCTCGGCGGGCGCCTCGTG
>WPCJ01278659.1_pt1 | contig 17705 bp, 17 predicted proteins | sample 5399831 | NCBI WGS metagenome assembly WPCJ01 (sample SAMN12869470, study PRJNA574797) | sludge metagenome | isolation source: wastewater treatment of pH10 | place: China:Beijing | collected 2019-05-20 | reverse complement strand
CGTGGCCGAGACGCCGTTACCGAACGAAGCGGTGTAGGACAGCTGCGGAAGGCCGGTGCCGTTGTTCGAGCCGGCGAGACCGCCAGACGAAATCCACGGACGCGACAGGGTCCACTGCGGGTCGAACTGCGAAACCGCCTTACCGAAGGTGAAGCCGGCGAACTGGATGAATGCGTAGTCCACTTCAGCGAAACCGCCGGCGATGGATTCACGATCCTGAGCGAAGTCGAACTGCAGGTTCGCATAGGTGCGGACCACGCCGTATTCCGTCGCGGTACGGGTATCGGTCGTTGCGTTGATGCGCGAACGCGGAGCGAAGTAGTTCTTCGTCCAGAGATCGTTGCCGCCAGCACCGCCCTGGAAGAACGGAGTGTCGTAGGTACCCGAGTTGAACGAGGTGTCGATACGGATTGCGCCGCCGATCTTGATGCAGGTGTCGGTGCCCGGAATGTAGTAGAAGCCGGCGCCGTAGAGCGAGCAGACTTTCACGTATTCGACGGCCTTGGCCTTGGTGGGAAGATCGGCGGCCTGAGCGACGCCCAGCACCGACAGACTGGCTGCGGTCCCCAAAATCGTAGTCTTCAACAGATTCACAGTGAATCTCCTATCCTTCATCGAGACATTCCGGCTTGCATCAAGCGAACCGGATTCACCGAAGCGTCTACACGGATGACGAACAACCAGACCGCTCGCCTACTCGCTTTCGATGAGGAGTCGTCCCCCAACTCCGCGCGACGATATGAATTCCCGCAACGAGCGAGAGCAACAGCGGATTGATAGTTCACACGCCTGCGTCGTCGCTTTGCCGATCGTAGTGACAAAAGACCAGCGTGATAGACCTATGATTTTGACAGGCAGTTTTCTCAGGCATTGCATAGATACGCTGCAATCGTCGTTGCTTCATGTGTTGAGCGAGATCATTCGCCGGCCGCGACCAGCAACATCGCGCGGCCCAGCCTTCGACGCATCGTCAACAGTTCGTTTGACAGGTCGCGCAAGGATTCAACTTCAAGTTCGCCTCGCACGTGAAGTTCGAGCGCGCGCTTCGACGATTCGAGACCATTCATCTTCTCGACCGCAGATTCAGTCAGCGACAACAGCACCAGACGACGATCCTTCCCCTTGGCCGCCTTGCGCCGAATGAGATTCTGCTTCTCGAGTATTTTCGATTGAGCGGACACGAAGGATCCATCGACATTCAGCAAAGCTGCGACGTCCCGGACGGAGACGCCCTCCCCGCTGCTGAGGCTTTCGATCGCCATCAGCGTGATCCATTGCGAGCCGCTGACACCGATACGCTTCCCGAGAAGATCGGCGATCCGCATCATATAGGCGCTGATCGCCGAGATATCCCAAACCAGCTGACGGCCCACCGCGTCTGCGGTCTCCGATTCCTCGACGATGGACGGCGTCTCCGGAACGAGCTTTGCGGTTCTCATTGCGAGCGCCCGTTCCGGATTGGCCGAACGCGACAGCGCGAAACAACAGGTGCCGGCTTGAGAAAAGTCGGCGATGCCTTCGGCAGATGGCAAGAAGTGGTGAATTTGAAACGGCGGCCAATGGCTTTCGCCCATGCAGACGCGGCCTGCGCGGCAAGTATCAAGATAGTCATCTAAGGGTGATCCAGGAACGGTCAGATGGTAGGCGCTTCGCGCCCGGCGACGACGTTCAGACCCGGATTCGTGGCGGTGGCGTATCCATCCCGAAGTGGTAGGCGTTCAACGCAAGCGCCGCCTTCTCCACCCGTTCCGACTGCGCAACGGGAGCGAATTCGCATCCTTGCGGGGGAGACAGATGTTCGACGCCATGCGAGCAATGATCGCAGGACGCCGCTTTGATTTTCGCAGATGGTGCATCGATGGTGGATGACGTCATCTCCACGACGCCAGCCTGCTTCAGCGCACCATGCAGGCAGAATGTGTGGTGAACGGTACCCAGAAACACATATACGATCGCCAGCAGCATGATGAAGAACTGCCGGGCGCTGTGTGGCATCGCCGGAGCTGCTTTTGCAAATGGACGTCGCATGCGCCCGCAATAACAAAACGAACGGCAGATGACCACACCTAATCCGCTGCGATGCACATAGCGGTATTCAAGAATGCGCTATCGATGCTCTGCTTCACGCGTCGAGGAGATCCATGACAAAAATGTCTGTTGGAGTCAGGCATCGCGTTTCGACGAGCAGCATCCTCAGCAGCCACGACATATATTCTTGACGATCCGGTCGATCCGCGCGTCATCCGGCGATATCATGACAGCTTGCGAACGGGCATCGGTCGCTTTGCCTCGAGCCGGCTGTGTCTCTCTCGGCAGCGGCGCCGTTCCAGACAGTCGGGGGTCTGACGTCAGTGAAGGCGGTACGCTGGGATTTGCAGGCGCACCGAAAGCCGAACTGGATCGATGCCCTCCTCCGCGCGCGAAGCTCCACTGAGGGAGAGTTGCGGAGATCAACAGGATCGCCAGGAGAGTCTTTTTCATCGCAGCCTCCTTCCATTGACTGCCGCATCGAACAGGCGCTCCGACCTCGCCTTCAACAACCGGACGCATACAGTCCGTTGCTTCCGGACGGAAGTCCGGCCGATGCGCCGATCTGCAGGCACTGCGTCGCTCGATCGCTAAACGAGTTCTGCGGAAGCGGGTTCAGGTTCGTCGGCGGCACGACACCGTATTGAGGAACCTGCGGCGGCTGAATCTGCGGATACTGGATGGGAGGGGTGCTGAGGCCAGTTGTCGATTGGGCCTGGGCGGCAGACACGACGCTCCCGGCCAGAGCGCCAAACATAACAGCCAAACAAAACGCACGGCTCTTGATCATGATAGCCTCCTGCGGTTGTCGCTCCCTTTGACCGAAATATCGTCGCATTTCTTGTTTGAAACGCGCCCGTTGAAACAATCGGACATCCACGAATGAGTGATCCGATTAACAATTGTCCATGAGAGGTTGCGGAAAACACGGTGAGGAACGCCTCAGCTTCCTTCTCCGCTTATTTGACGATGGCCTCATAGACCAGCGTCTTCAGGATCGGCTGGATGCGGCCGCGCTGGGTTGGCGTCTGCACCATCAGGATCATCACCATATCGTGGTCGGGATAGGTCCAGAAATATGTCCCAGCAGCGCCGCCCCAGGCCATCTCGCCGATGAAACCAGGCACACCGTCTTCTCCGGGGCCGGTGCGAACGCCGAAGCCGAGGCCGTAGCCGAAGCCGGCGCCGGGGTAATAATAGGCCCAGGGCTTCACGTCTGTTGCCGGCGCAACTTCATTCTTGCGCATCAGGGCGACCGTTTCGGGCTTGAGGATGCGCTTGCCGTCGATCTCGCCGCCATTGAGCAGCATCTGCAGGAAACGTGCGTAGTCGCCCGTGGTGCCGTTGAGGCCGCCTCCTCCGGATTCCCATTTGCGCCCGACCGTCGGCTCGCTGATGGTCTCGTTACCGATGATGCGATCGGTCGGCAATGGTTGCGCGATGCGCGGGCCTTTCGCTGGATCGACGTAGTAACTCGTATCGACCATGCCGAGAGGGTCCAGCAGATACCGCTTCTCGAAATCGTAGAGCGACATCCCCGATGCGACCTCGATGACGCGTCCGAGCACGTCGGTTGAATGGCCGTAGTCCCAGACGGTTGCCGGTTGATATGCGAGAGGCAGTTTGGCGAGACGATCGGCGAAGTCGCGATTGTCGAAATCGCCGTCGAACAAGCCGGCCTTGAGATAGAGCTGCGTGACGAGACCGAGATCGGTGAAGGCAGAACTGATGCCGGAGGACTGGCGCATCAGATCGAGCACAGTGATCGGCTTCAAAGCGGGTGAAAGGTCGAGATATGTCTTGCCGCTTGCGTCGGTCTTTTCGGTCGCGACCTGCGGATGGGCGAAGGCCGGGATGTACCTCGAGACGGGATCGTCGAGTTTCAGTCTGCCCTGCTCCAACAGCAGCATGGCAGCGGCCGATGTGATCGGCTTGGTCATCGAATAGAGGCGAAAAATCGTGTCCCGCGTCATCGGCGCCATGGTGGCGGGATCGCGGACGCCGAAGCCTTGATAATAGACGGGTTTGCCGCGGCGCTGGATCAGCATGATGGCGCCGGCGAGATGGCCCTGCCCGACCTCGTGGTCGAGCATTTCGGTGACGCGGTCGAGACCGGCCTGCGAGAAGCCGGTGAGATCGGGCGCTTCAGTGAGCAGATTGCTGGCCGCCTCGGCCGGGCTGATGAGCTTCGCAGCGATAGCTATGATCGCCAGCCATTCGCAAGATTGACGCAAGTTTGCCTCTGGTTTTCCTCAAGCGGCCCAGAGTCTAACACCGAGGCATTTCAACGGCTTGTAAAAAACGGACGAATTTGACATGTCGTGTTTTTTAAGCTTACGACCGAATTTCTTGCGGCAACACGAAGGCAAATGCCTCAGGACGCGTTCGGCGCCCCCGCCAGCCCGGCGAGTCGCCCGACATCGATCACCGTCAACCGGCCGCGACCGGCTTTCACGATCTGCATCCGGTTCCAGGCCGAGACGGTGCGGCTGACGGTGAACAGCGTGGTGTCGCTGAGTTCGGCCAGGTCCTGACGCGAGAGCGCGAGCTCGATGGGAGTCTCCTTGAGGCCGACCTCATCGATCGCAGCCAGGCGCAGCACGATCCGCGCGATGCGCCGATCGGCATTTTCGCTGGTAGCCTCATGCAGGCGACGCTGCAGGCTTTCAGTCTGTCTGCTCGTGATGCCGAGGACATTGATGGCGAGTTGCGGAAAGACGTGCATCAGCGCAAGGAAACGTTCGGTCGGCCAATAGAGCAGCTCGCTTGTCTCCGTTGCCATGGCCGTCGCTGGTCGCGGAAAATTTCCAAATGCGGGTGCGCAGCCGAGCAGGTCGCCCGCGCGCATGAGATGCAATGTCTTCTGTCCACCCTGTGGGTCGATCACCGTTTCCTTGAACTTGCCTGCAACGATCACCGCAAGAATTTCCGGCGCATCGCCCTGTTGCCAGAGCGAGAAGCCGGCATCCAATGTCATCCGCCGGCCTGCATCGGTAATGTGATCTCGCGCTGCCCCTTCGAGATGCATGAATAACGGCGTGTCAGTAATCGTCTTGCAGCTATCACGATGCGTGTCACAGTCCATGGCCCGTTCTCCAGAACGTGCGATTTCGTCGAGCACCAGTCGCAATCAGATAAAATTGTCTTCAAAGACTGATCGCATCGGCTCTGGACGCCGACACCGCGATCAGAACGACCATAGCAAATAAATGCTCCGCGATGTTTGTTGTTTGACATAGCGCAAAGAACGCTGCTGTCGCTTCGGGCATGTTGCGCATGCTCAGGGCGACTCTCTCTCGCCTCTTCTCCAGGCACATGGCCGCTAACCGAAGGGGGAGCATATGGTGATGGACCAGAACATTTCTCCGCCTGATCAGGCATCCTCGCGCAACAGTCGCCTGTCGGAGTTGATCGTCTTTCTCACCATCATCGTTTTCATCTGGCCTGTCGTCGCAGTTGGCGTTGTCGGCGGCTACGGATTTGCTGTCTGGATTTTTCAGATGTTCTTCGGCCCGCCCGGCCCGCCTTCGGTTCACTAGGACACTCACATGACCAACAAAATGACCCGACGCGCCCTGTTCACGGGCGTGAGTGCCGACGCGTCTGCGCAGGATCACGATCACATCTCAAGTGCCGTCGTGTCGGTGCTCCCGGCGCATATCGAAGCAGTGTCTGCGCGATTGCTTGGCCTTCCCGGCGTCGAGATTCACCATCGCTCCGAGCACAAGCTCGTCGCGGTGCTGGAAGGTCCCGGCAGCGGCGCGCTCGGCGCGATGCTCGCGGACATCTCGTCATGGCCGGGTGTGCTGTCCGCCAACATGGTTTTCGAACAACGTCTCGATCAGGACAATTGAAATGACTCTTTCGCGGCGCGATCTTCTTAAAGCTCAGGCGGCAGCCGTTGCTGCTGCGGCGGCCGGCATCAGCGTTCCTGCCGTCGCGCAGCCCGCGGCCAGTGGCGTCGGTTCGTTATCGATCAAATGGTCGAAGGCCCCGTGCCGCTTCTGCGGCACCGGCTGCGGCGTCATGGTCGGCGTCAAGGACAACAAGGTAGTCGCCACCCATGGCGATACGCTGGCGGAAGTGAATCGCGGCCTCAATTGCATCAAGGGCTACTTCCTCTCCAAGATCATGTATGGCGCCGATCGCCTGACCACGCCCCTGCTTCGCAAGAAGAACGGCGTGTATGACAAGACCGGCGATCTCACGCCGGTGAGCTGGGACGAAGCCTTCGACACCATGGCGACGCATGCCAAGGCGGTGCTGAAGGAGAAGGGACCGAACGCGCTGGCGATGTTCGGCTCCGGCCAGTGGACAGTGCTGGAAGGCTATGCCGCGACCAAGCTGATGCGCGCCGGTTTCCGCACCAACAATCTCGATCCCAATGCACGCCATTGCATGGCCTCTGCCGCCGTCGGCTTCATGCGCACCTTCGGCATGGACGAGCCAATGGGCTGCTATGACGATTTTGAGGCCGCCGACGCCTTCGTGCTGTGGGGCTCGAACATGGCCGAGATGCATCCGATCCTGTGGACGCGCCTCACCGACCGCCGCCTCAACAACCCGCATGTGAAGGTCGCGGTGCTCTCCACCTACACCCATCGCAGCTCGGATCTCGCCGATATCCCGATGGTGTTCAATCCGAGCACCGATTTGGCGATCCTCAATTTCATCGCCAACCACATCATCTCGACGAACCGCGTCAACATGGAGTTCGTCAACAATCACACGACCTTCGTGAAGGGTACGACGGATATCGGCTACGGGCTGCGCCCGGAGCATCCGCTTGAGAGGAAGGCCAAGGGTGTCGCAACGGCCGCTGCCACCACGCCGATCGACTTCGCCGCCTTCAAGGAATTCGTGAAGGACTACACGCTGGAGAAGGTGTCAAAACTCTCGGGCGTCGATCAGAACTATCTGCTCGAGCTTGCCGAACTTTATGCCGATCCCAAGCGCAAGGTGATGTCGCTGTGGACCATGGGCGTGAACCAGCATGTCCGCGGCGTCTGGGTCAACCAGCTCATCTACAACATCCATCTGCTCACCGGCAAAATTGCCGAGCCCGGCAATTCGCCGTTCTCGCTGACGGGGCAGCCCTCGGCTTGCGGCACCGCGCGCGAGGTCGGCACCTTCGCGCATCGCCTGCCCGCCGACATGGTCGTCACCAACCCGGAGCATCGCAAGCACACCGAGGAACTCTGGCGCGTGCCGCTTGGCCTCCTGCCCGACAAGATCGGCTATCACGCCGTCGAGCAGGACCGCATGCTCAAGGACGGCAAGATCAATTTCTACTGGGTGCAGGTGAACAACAATGTTCAGGCGGCGCCTAACAGTTCAAACGAGACCTATCCCGGCTATCGCAACCCCAGCAATTTCATCGTCGTGTCGGATGCCTATCCGACTGTGACCGCGATGTCGGCCGACTGCGTGCTGCCCGCTGCCATGTGGGTCGAGAAGGAAGGCGCCTATGGCAATGCCGAGCGGCGTACTCATGTGTGGCGTCAGCTCGTCGATGCACCCGGCCTCGCGCGATCCGATCTCTGGCAGCTGATGGAGTTCTCGAAGCGCTTCATAACCGAAGAAGTGTGGCCGACAGCTTTGCTCGACGCCAATCCTGCCTATAAGGGCAAAACGCTGTTTGATGTCCTCTATCGCAACGGTCAGGTAGACAAATTCCCCACCAGCGAAATCCCGGCGGACTACAACAACCACGAGTCCAAGGACTTTGGCTTCTACGTCCAGAAGGGCCTGTTCGAGGAATATGCGGCTTTCGGCCGTGGCCATGGCCACGATCTCGCGCCATGGGACATGCTGCATCAGGTCCGCGGCATGCGCTGGCCTGTTGTCAATGGCAAGGAAACCAGGTGGCGCTATCGCGAGGGTCTCGATCCCTATGTGAAGCCGGGCAAGAAGGTCGAGTTCTACGGTAACAAGGACGGCCGCGCGCGCATCCTCGCGGTGCCTTATGAGCCGGCCGCGGAGTCGCCGGACAATGAATACGATCTCTGGCTGGTGACTGGCCGCGTGCTGGAGCATTGGCATTCTGGCTCGATGACCATGCGCGTGCCGGAGCTCTACAAGGCCTTCCCCGGCGCACGCTGCTTCATGCATCCCGAAGACGCGCGCGCCCGCGGCCTGAACCAGGGCGCCGAAATTCGCCTGACGTCGCGGCGCGGTGAAATCCGCACGCGCATCGACACCAACGGACGTAACCGGCCGCCGCGCGGCGTGGTGTTCGTGCCGTGGTTCGATGCCAGCCAGCTGATCAACAAGGTCACGCTGGATGCGACCGACCCGATCTCCAAACAGACGGATTTCAAGAAATGCGCGGTCAAGATCGTTTCGGTGTAAGCGCCATGAAAGCCCTCCTCGCGGCCATCATCGCTGGCGCCACGGTGCTGGTCTCAGGCGCGATCTACGCGCAGTCGACGCAATCCGCTGTGCAGATCGTGCCGCGCATCACCGGCCCGGCGCAGCCGATGTCGGAAGTCCCTGCTCCGGCGCTGCCGCGCGCGATCACTGACGACAAGCGCGTGATGCGGAATTATCCGGAACAGCCGCCGGTGATCCCGCATTCCATCGACAATTATCAGCTCACGCTGAAGGCCAATCGCTGCCTCGAATGCCATCGCCGCGAATATACCGAAGGCTCAGGTGCGCCGATGATCAGCGTGACGCATTTCATGGATCGTAACGGGCAGATGCTCGCGGACGTGACGCCGCGGCGTTACTTCTGCACGGCCTGTCACGTGACCCAGACCGATGCACGGCCGCTGGTCCCGAACACCTTCACCGACATGAAGGAACTCGGCAGATGAGGTTCGTGAAATGGGGGCTCGCGAAATTGCTCTGGTTCTGGCGGATCGCCAGCCGGCCGGCCACGCATATCAGCCTCGGCGTGCTGGCGCTGGGCGGCTTTCTCGGCGGGGTGATCTTCTGGGGTGGTTTCAACACTGCGCTGGAAGTGACCAATACCGAGAAGTTCTGCACTGGCTGCCACGAGATGCATGACAATGTGTATCAGGAGCTGCAGCGGACGCCGCATTACGCCAACCGTTCGGGCGTACGCGCCACCTGCCCGGACTGCCACGTGCCGCATAACTGGACCGACAAGATCGCCCGCAAGATGCAAGCCTCGAAGGAAGTCTGGGGCAAGATCTTTGGCACGATTAATACGCGCGAAAAATTTCAGGAGAAGCGGCTGGAGCTGGCCAAGCACGAATGGGCGCGGCTGAAGGCGAATGACTCGCTGGAGTGTCGCAACTGCCACTCGTCGATCGCGATGGACTTTACCAAGCAGGCGCCGCGCGCAGCGGCGATCCATGCCAAGTTTCTCGTCACCGGCGAGCGCACCTGCATCGATTGCCACAAGGGCATCGCACATGAGCTGCCGGACATGACGGGCATCGAACCGGGCTGGAGCGCGCCCGCCGAGCTGCGGGATCGCCACAGCTATCACGCGCCGGAAGCGGATATGCTGTCGAAGTTCCTGGCGTCGGTGAAGAGGTAGAGAGGACTCGGCCGTAGGGCGGATTAGCCGAAGGCGTAATCCGCCGGCCGAGCTCCTGGTTGAGAATCCGCGGCGGATTACGCTTCGCTAATCCGCCCTACGGCACAACGTCAGTTCATCGTGATATTCGCCTTCTCGATGACGCCCTTCCAGCGTGTGGTTTCGCTGGCGATGTATTTACCGAATTCCGGGCCATCGACGTCCATCGCAACCGCACCGAGTTCAGAGATCTTCTTCTTGGTCTCCGGCTGCTGCATGAAGGCGCGGATCTCGGCCGACAGCCTGTCGGTGACGGCTTTCGGCGTGCCCGTCGGCGCGATGAAACCGTGCCAGGCGACCGCCTCAAAGCCCGGCAGGAATTCAGCGACGGCCGGCAGGTTCGGATCGAAGTCGGCGCGCTTCGGCGTGGCCGTAGCAAGCATTGCCAGCTTGCCGCCGGTGACATGCGGCAAGAGCAGCGGGACGTTGTCGAAGGACAGATCGATCTGGCCGCTCAGCAGATCCGGCATCATCTGGCTCGAGCCCTTATAGGGCACATGGACCATCTTGGTGCCGGTCATCTGCTGGAACAGTTCGCCGGCGAGATGCTGCGAGGTCCCCGGCCCGGCCGAGCCGAAGGTCACCTTGCCGGGATTGGCTTTGAGATAGGCGATGAGGTCGGGCACCGTGCGCGCGGCGATCTTGGTCGGGTTCACCACGAGGACATTGGGCACCATGCTGACCTGCACGATCGGCACGAGATCCTTCTCGGGATTGTAGCTCAGCTTGGCGCCATAGATGGTCGGATTGATCGACATCGCCGAGGTGCTGGCCACGCCGATGGTGTAGCCGTCGGGCGGCGCCTTGGCGACGCGGGTGACGCCGATGATGCTGCCGGCGCCGCCGACATTCTCGACCACGATGGTCGCGCCGAGCTTCTTCTGCAGATGCTCCGCCACCATGCGGCCAAGGATGTCGGCGGTGCCGCCGGCGGAGAACGGCACGATGGTCGTGATGGCGCGGTTCGGATAATTCGCATCCTGCGCGGATGCCGGCGCGAGCGCGCCAAGCGTGAGGCAGGCAGCCGTCAGGATTGAGGGCAGTCTCATCGGTCGTTCCTCCATTTGATTTTCATGATCGGCCCCGTTTGCGGGTGCTCGATGTTCGTTTGAGGCACCACGTCGGAAGACGCAGTGCTTCCTGTTGTAGGTCGGATTAGCGAAGCGTAATCCGACGGCCGAGTTCATGTGACGAAGAACGGCGGATTACGCCTGCGGCTAATCCGCCCTACGACACAGTGTTAGTTCATCGTGACGTTGGCCTTCTCCATCACGATCTTCCAGCGCGCGGTCTCGCTGGCGATGTACTTCGTGAATTCATCCTGCGGGATGGCAACAGCGGTGGCGCCGAGCTCGGCCATCTTCTTCTTGGTCTCCGGCAGCGTCATGAATTCACGCACCTCAGACGACAGCTTGTCGACGATCGGCTTCGGCGTTGCGGCCGGCGCGATGAAACCGTGCCAGGCGACGGCTTCGAAACCCGGCAGGAATTCGGCAACAGCCGGCACATTCGGATCGAATTCGGCGCGCTTCGGCGTCGCGGTGGCGAGCAGAGCCAGCTTGCCGCCGGCGACATGCGGCAGCAGCAGCGGCACATTGTCGAAGGCGATGTCGATCTGGCCGGAAATCAGGTCGGTGACCATCTGGCTCGAGCCCTTGTAGGGCACGTGAACCATCTTGGTGCCGGTCATCTGCTGGAACAGCTCGCCAGCCAGATGCTGCGAGGTGCCGGGACCGGCCGAGCCGAACGTGACCTTGCCGTCATTGGCCTTGATATAGGCGATCAGCTCCGGAACGGTGCGGGCCTTGATGCGATCGGGATTCACGACCAGCACATTCGGCACGATGCTGACCTGGGTGAAAGCGACGAGATCCTTCTCGGGCTGGAACTGGAGCTTGCTGCCGTAGAGCGACGGCGCGATCGCCAGCGGCGAGGTCGAGGCCAGACCGATCGTGTAACCATCCGGCGCGGCCTTGGCGACGCGGTTGACGCCGATATTGCCGCCGGCGCCGCCCATGTTCTCGACCACGACCGTGGCGCCGAGCTTCTTCTGCAGATGCTCGCCGACCATGCGGGCGATGATGTCCACGGTGCCACCGGCCGCGAACGGCACGACAATGGTGATCGGCTTGCTCGGATATTTCGCGTCCTGCGCGACCGCCTGCCCGGCGGTCAGGGCGACACAGGCCGCCATCAGGATGGATTTGATCTTCATGGGAATCCTCTTCTCGTCTTGATCTTGGTTGTGCAGTCGAAGCTGCCCGGCCCTACTCCGCCGGCAGCACCTTTCCGGGATTCATGATGTCCTTGGGATCGAGCATCGCCTTGACGCTGCGCAAAAGCTTGAGCTCGACAGGATTGGCGACGCGCCCGAGGCGCTCGCGATTGGCGATGCCGATGCCATGTTCGGCGCTGATGCTGCCGCCGAGCGCGGCGGTCTCCTCATCGACGATGGTGTTGATGCCGAGCACGGTGTCGGCGATCTCGCTCTTCTGATCCTGCTTGAAACCGGGAATGATCGCGAGGACGTGGATGTTGCCGTCGCCGATATGGCCGTGCATCACGATGCGCGCATCGGGCCGATATTCGGCGATCCGCTTTTCCACCTGCTTCACGAAAGTCGCCTGCTGCGATAGCGGCACCGCGCTGTCGTGCGAGATGACATAGCCGGCCGCCTTGCTGCCTTCGGACACGCTGTGGCGGATCTTCCAGAATGCCGCGGCCTGGGTCTCGCTGGAGGCGACCAGCGCATCCACCACCAGCTCGCGCTCATAGGCGGCGCCGAGCATGGCTTCCATGGCCTCGTTGAGATCCACCGAGACCAGCGTATCGACGAGTTCGATCAGCACATACCAGGGCGTGTCGAGTTCGAACGGGATGTTCACCAGCGGCAGGTTCTCGGCGATCACCTCGATCTGGCCGCGCGACATCACCTCGAAGGCGCCTAGCCGGTCGCCGAGATCGGTGCGCGCCTGCGCGAGCAGGTCGAGCACGGCGTCGATGCTGGCGAGCTTGACGAAGGACACCGCCCTCGCCCGCGGCTTCGGAAACAGTTTCAGCACCGCGCCGGTGATGATGCCGAGCGTGCCTTCGGCGCCGATGAAGAGCTGCTTGGTGTCGAAGCTCGTCGAGTCCTTGCGCAGCGCGGTCATGCCGTCGAGGATTTCGCCGTCGGGCATCACGACTTCAAGGCCCAAACAAAGCTCGCGCGTGGTGCCATAGCGCAGCACGGCGGTGCCGCCGGCATTGGTGGAGAGATTGCCGCCGATCTGGCACGAGCCTTCGGCGCCGAGGCTGAGCGGAAACAGGCGGTCGATATCGTCTGCCGCCTTCTGGATCTCGGCGAGAATGCAGCCGGCGTCCACCGCGATGCTGTCACCGAGGCGGCTGACGCTGCGGATCTTGTTGAGGCGATCGAGGCGCAGCACGATCATGTCGCGGTCACCGAGCGGCGTGGCAGCGCCGCACATGCCGGTATTGCCGCCTTGCGGCACGATGGCGATGCCGGCGGCAACGCAGGCCTTCACGATCTCGGAGACTTCCCGCGTCGAGCCGGGCTTCACGACGGCCAGCGCCTTGCCGTGATAGCGGCCGCGCCAGTCCGTCACATAGGGCTCGAAATCGCCGCCGGGTCCGATGACATGGCGGGGATCGCCGACGATGCCGGCAAGCGTTGCAAGGAATGCGGTGTGGTCGGTCAAGTCATCCTCCTCGCCTACCGAAACGAGAGATCGAGCAGACGGCCTTCGAACAGGCGGTCGCGCGAGCCTTCGAGATGGAGACGCATGGCCGTGCGCGCCGCCTCGGCGTCGCGGTCACGGATCGCTTCGAAAATGCGGCTGTGTTCCTCGAAGACTTCTTCGAGGCCGGGCTGCGGACCCATCAGCGACTGGCCGTGCAGCTTCATGCCGACCGCAACATGATCCTTCAGCGCGTTCAGCGAGGTCGCGAAATAGTGGTTGTTGGTCGCCTCGGAGATGGCGAGATGGAAGGCATAGTCGGCATCCTCGCGATGCTTGCGCTTGCGCGTGGCTTCGCGCAGCAGGCCAAGCGCCGCTTCCATCTGGACGAGATTGTCCTCGCTGCGGCGAAGCGCGGCGAAATGCGCGGCATCGCTCTCCATGCTGATGCGGAATTCGAAGCAACGCTGGATATCGGCGATGGTCTCGACCTTCGCAAAGCCGAGCGGCTTCTGCGGCGCGCGCGCCTGCACGAAACTGCCGGAGCCCTGGCGCGAATAGATCAGGCCATCCTCGCGCAAGCGGCCGAGCGCTTCGCGCAGCACCGGGCGCGAGACATCGAAGATCCCGGCGAGTTCATGTTCGCCGGGTAGCTTCTGATCGGGCGCGTAGTCGCCATTGCCGATGCGTTCGGCGAGCTCGCCATAGACGCGATCGACGAGCGACGAGCCGGCATGACGCGAGCGCGGCGCGTCGGGTAGTTCGGTTGGATCGATCGGCTTCATGATCACGTCGGACCGCGGCTCACAGGGATGGCGCGGAGGCTTCATTCGAAAGCCCGATTGGCTCTCGCATGGAACTGTTTCCTCGCCTGGTTGCGGCGAACATGCGAGCGCACGATCAACTTGTCAACATGTCAGGAGCGCGCTGGTGTCGTGACGGTTCGGCTATCATGTTGATTCAACGTACTTAAATTGCTTGATTTGGTCAAAAGTCGTATTGCAATGCACAAAACATGGCAACTTGTCAGGTTGCATAAATCGTGGTGGAAGGCGGGCATCATCGGAAAAGGACTCTCGCGTGAGCAACGGACTGAACGGCAAGGCCATCGTGATCATCGGCGCAAGCTCCGGCATCGGTGCGGCCGTGGCGAAGAAATTCGGCGCCCTCGGCGCGAACCTGATCGTGCACTACAACGGCAATCCGGAAGGCGCGCAGGAAGTCGTGGCGGGCATCCATGCCGCCGGCGGCAAGGCCGAGCTGGTGCGCGGCGACGTCTCCGAGCGCGCGGAAGCTGCGCGGGTGATCGAGGAAGCCCATGCCAAGCTCGGCCGCATCGACGTGCTGATCAACAATGCGGGCGCCATGTTCGGCCGCACCTCGATCGCCAATGCCACCGACGAACAATATGACGACGTGGTCGATCTCAATATCGGCTCGGTGTTCTTCGCGTGCCGGAAGGCCGCGAAGATCATGGAAGCGCAGCGCTGGGGCTCGATCATCAACACCACCTCGGTCGCGGCCCGCAACGGCGGGAGCGGCGGCGCCGGCCTGTACGGCTCGGCGAAGGGGTTTGTGAGCACCATTACCCGCGTGCTGGCGAAGGAACTGGCGCCGTTCAACGTGCGCGCCAATGCGGTGGCTCCGGGCGTGATCATGACGCCGTTCCACCAGCGCTATTCCACCGAGGAGCAGCTCGAAGGCGCCCGCCAGGGCATCCCGCTCGGCCGCATCGGCACGCCCGAGGATTGCGTCGGCGCCTATCAGTTCCTCGCCGACGAGACCCTGAGCGGTTACATCACCGGCCAGGTGATCGAAGTGAATGGCGGCCAGATCATGCCGTGATGCTCTGCTCCTCATGGTGAGGAGGCGCGAAGCGCCGTCTCGAACCATGCGATCGCCGGCCTCGGAGACTGCGGCCATCCTTCGAGACGCGCGCTTTGCGCGCTCCTCAGGATGAGGGCGGAGTTTGTGGCCGCGGGTTGAAGATCCTCATGGTGAGGAGCGGCCGCTTGGCCGCGTCTCGAACCATGAGATGTGATGCACTTCTGCTAGCTGTACGAAACAACAACCGCAAACACACACGAGAGAGACGCCCATGACAGCCATCTTCCCTACCGGCGTGTTCTGCGCCGCGACCACGCCGTTCAATGCCGACCTCTCCGTCGATCAGGGCCTGTTCGCCGCCCATTGCCAGCGGCTGCTGGATGACGGCTGCACCGGTATCGCCATGCTCGGCACCACGGGCGAAGCCAATTCGCTGTCGTCGTCGGAACGCAAGTCGCTGCTCGAAGCCGTGGTGAAATCCGGAATCGCACCGAAGAAGCTGCTGCCCGGCACCGGCGTCGCCTCGATCATGGAGACGGTGGAGCTGACGCAGCATGCGCTGGCGAACGGCGTGAACACCGTGGTGATGCTGCCGCCCTATTACTACAAGGGCGTGTCCGACGACGGCATCGTCGATGCCTATACGGCCATCATCGAGCGTATCAACGATCCGCGCCTGCGCGTGGTGCTGTATCACATCCCGCAAATGTCTTCGGTTCCGATCTCGCTCGATGTCATCGACCGTCTGATCAAGCGCTTCCCGGAAATCGTGGTCGGCATCAAGGATTCCTCGGGCGACTTCTCGAACATGAGCGCCATCGTCGAACGCTTCCCGGGCTTCTCGGTGCTGGTCGGCGCCGATCCCCTGATGCTCAAGCTGCTGCCAATGGGCGGCGCCGGCTGCATCACCGCGACGTCGAACCTCGTCGGCGGCGATCTCGCTACTGTTTTCTCGGGCTTCAACGATCCGTCCAAGGCGGCCGAGGTCGCGGCGGCGCAGGAGCGCATCGTCTCGGGCCGCAATGCGGTCTCGACCTATGCGCAGTTGCCGTCGCTGAAGGTGCTGCTGGCGCGGCAATACGGCAATGACGGCTGGATGCGCGTCCGCCCGCCGCTGGTGGGGCTGAGCGCCGCCGAAGCCGATGCGGTGCGGGCGTCGTTCAAGGCGTAAAGCTCGAAGCGTAGGGCGGATAAGCGAAGCGTAATCCGCCGGCCGAGTTCATTGTTGAAACTCCGCGGCGGATGACGGCTTTCGCCTCATCCGCCCTACGGCCGCGTTCACAAATGCGGCTCACGCAGTTTCGCGCCGCCTTCCGGCGGGAAGCGGATCGTGGTGCCGATGGTGATCCAGTTGGAATCCTCGCCGGTGATGTTCCGGCCATAGATCAGATCGACCGAAAAGATCTCGTTCGGCCGATAACGAATGCCGGTCTGCAGGCGCGGCTGCACGACACTCGGGATGTCGGCCCGCCCCGCCTGCCCGTAAAGCTCGATCGTGTATTGCAGCGTATCGGTGAACTTCCAGTCGAAGCCGATGCCATATGTGAAATAGTGCCAGTCGTTGACGCGGTCCCACAGCCAGCCGGCATTGAGATTGATGCGCGTATTTTCGGAGAAGCGCCAGGTCGCCGGGATTTCGGCGAACACCGCGGTGTTCTGGCCGGTCACGGCATCGAAGGTCGCGCTGCCTAGGACGGATACGCCGAACTTGCCGATCCCGGTAGGCTCGAAATTGTACTTCGCCTTGGGCGCGATTGTGGTGCTGTAGTCACCGCCGGAGCGGCTGTAATTGGTGAGCGCGCTGAGTTCGACCGGCTTGCCGAGATCGACCACGCAGGACGGATTGGCAATGGCGGCGAAATCGGTGTTCGTCGCCATCGAATACCAGCTCTCGACCTTGCAGGAGCCGACTTCGGAGATGTCGGCCGCATCCACCGCATATGCGCCGTTGGCGGCGTTTGCGCGATCTGCAGCGCATGACAAGGCGATCGTCGTCACGATCGCAGCCAGTGCTTTCCCCAAGGCCTTCCCCATGTGAGAGGCTTAGCTGAGTCGCACGCTGTCGAGCTGGTATTTCGCGGCGGATCGTCGCGCATGTAGCCCGGATGGAGCGGAGCGCAATCCGGGGGCCGGCGAATTGTCGATGCTCTGAATCCCGGATTACGCTGCGCTCCATCCGGGCTACGGGGACATGTTCAAGCCGCGCTGGCCTTGAACTCCCGCCAACCCTTGGCCCGCAGCTCGCAGGCCGGGCACTTGCCGCAGCCATAGCCCCAGTCGTGCAGCGCGCCGCGCTCGCCGAGATAACAGGTGTGGGAATGCTCGCGGATCAGGTCCGTGAGCGCCTCGCCGCCGAGCTGGTCGGCAAGGCCCCAGGTCGCCGCCTTGTCGAGCCACATCAGCGGGGTGTGCAGCGAAAAGTCCTTCGCCATGCCGAGGCTGAGCGCGCCCTGCAGCGCCTTGATGGTGTCGTCGCGGCAGTCGGGATAGCCGGAATAATCGGTCTCGCACATGCCGCCAACGATGTCGGTGATCCCCCTGCGATAGGCCAGCGCCGCCGCGAAGGTCAGGAACACCAGATTGCGGCCGGGGACGAACGTGTTGGGCAGGCCGTCTTCGCC
>WPCJ01064909.1_pt1 | contig 17733 bp, 14 predicted proteins | sample 5399831 | NCBI WGS metagenome assembly WPCJ01 (sample SAMN12869470, study PRJNA574797) | sludge metagenome | isolation source: wastewater treatment of pH10 | place: China:Beijing | collected 2019-05-20 | reverse complement strand
GAGACCGGCACGAAAATCACGCCGGTGTGCGGCTATGTGGCGGCCGAATTCCGCCGCCACAAGGAATGGCAGGACGTTCTGGCGGCATAGCGTCCGGCGGCGGGGCCGCCGGCCCCCAAATCTCATCACCGTACCGTTTCTTAAGGGGTTGGCTCCTAGAAGGGATCTCGACCTTGCGGATTACGGAGATGTAGAGGGTGCGTTTTTCCGCAACCATGGCGGCTGACCGGTTGCTGCCGCAGCGCCTTGCGCTGCGCCTGCGGCCTTTATTGGCGCAGATCGATGCCATCGCGTCGGGTTCGGATGAGCGCGGCGCCGCAGGGCGCATGTCCGCCATCGCTTTCATGGTCCGCGTCGTCAGCGCTGCGATCGCCTTTTTCAGCCAGGTGCTCATGGCACGCTGGATGGGCAGCTTCGAATACGGCATCTTCGTTCTGGTATGGGTGACGATGCTGATCGTCGGCTCCATCTCCTGTCTCGGTTTCAGCACCTCCGTCATCCGCTTCATTCCGGAATTTCGCGAACGGGGCATGCTGGCGGAATTGCGCGGAATCGTCCGCGTCAGCCGGCAGGTGGTTCTGGCCGCTTCCACCCTGACCGCCCTTGCCGGGGCTGCTGGTGTCTGGCTCTTCGCCGATCGTATCGAAGATTATTATGTGGTGCCGTTTCTGCTTGGCCTGCTGTGCCTTCCCATGGTGGCGCTGGCGGATCTTCTGCAGGGCGTGTCGCGCGCGCATTCATGGGCGCTGTCAGCCCTGCTGCCGACCTATATTTCGCGGCCGGTGCTCATCCTCGTCTTCATGGGGGCGGCCCTGCTCGCCGGCTGCCCGGCTGATGCGACCACGGCCATCATCGCGGCAATCGCCGCCACCTATGTCACCGCGCTCGGCCAGTTGCTGAGCCTTGGCAGCAGGGTTTCGGCAACCATCCCCGCCGGCGACAGCCGGATCCTGCTTCGCCAGTGGTTTTTCATCTCCCTGCCGATTTTCCTCGTCGACAGCTTCTTCTACCTGCTCACCAATGCCGATGTGCTGATGGTCGGCTTCTATCGCGACCCGCAGGAAGTGGCCGTCTATTTCGCCACCGTGAAAACGCTGGCGCTGGTGCATTTCGTCTATTTCGCGGTGAAAGCCGGCTCCGCCCAGCGCTACGCGCAGTTCGCTCACGGTGACCGGCACCGGCTTGCCGCCTTCGCGCGCGAAACCGTGTCCTGGACCTTCTGACCCTCGCTCGCCATGGCGGTCGTGGTTCTGGCTCTGGGGCGGCCGATGCTCGGATTGTTCGGCGAGGGGTTCCAGTCCGGCTACCCGCTTCTTTTCCTGCTTGTCGTCGGCGTGGTGGCGCGCGCCTCCGTCGGGCCATGCGAAAGCCTGCTGACGATGAGCGGACACCAGAACAGCTGCGCTGTGGTGTTCGCCGCCACGCTGGCGCTGAACATCGTGCTCAACGTTCTGCTGCTTCCCACTTTCGGCCTGTGGGGCGCGGCCATGGCGACCGCGTTTGCCATGATCTTCGAAGCCGCTGGCCTGTCCTTCACGGTCTGGCGTAAACTTGGTATTGTCATGACGATCTTCATTCCGGCAAGGAGCGCTGCATAATGGCTGCTGTTCCGCTGATCGAGGAGGCAAGCGGGGGGCCGGCCGGCACACTGGTCTCGGAGCTTGCCGGGCTGGTGCGTGAGGGCACCGATCCTTCGCAGCTCGAATTGCTCACCAACCGGCGCCCGCAGCGTACGCTTGCCATCTATCCTGCGAATGCGGGCTTTGAACTGGTCGAGGAACTTGATCACCTCGTTGCCCGCGCCATCGAGCCGAACATCTTCTTCAATCCGCGCTTTCTGGCTCCGGCGATGCCGAGGCTGGAGGACCGCGAAGTGCGTCTGGCGGTGATCCGGGACGGCGACGAGCATCGCTCGCGGCTGCGGTTTCTGATGCCGTTTTCGGTGGAGCGTCCGAACGTACCGTTCTCGGTGCCGGTGATGCGGGCATGGTCGAACCCGTTCGGGCCGGTCGGCACGCCGCTGGTGGACTATGACGATCCGCTGGGCGTGGTGGAGGATTGCCTCGCCATCCTGTCACGCCGGCATCTGCAACTGCCGCAGGTTCTGGTGCTGCCCGACATGCGACTCGAAGGGCAGATGGCGCGCGTGCTGCGCTCGGTGGCGGAAACGCGCCAGCTTTCCCTGATCACCGCCGCAGAGGTCGAGCGGCCGGTTCTCGACAGCGAACTTGAGGGAGACGCCTATCTGAAGACCTCGCTGCGGCCGCATCATGTGCGCGAATTTCGCCGTTTGCGCCGCCGGCTGGAGGAACTCGGCGCGGTTGCGCATGAGGTGGCGCGCGGGCCGGAAGAGGTGCGCACGGCCATGGAGAGTTTCCTTGCTCTGGAGGCCGCCGGCTGGAAAGGCCGCAAGGGCACAGCCATGACGGTCGATCGCTTTCAGGCTGCCTTCGCCCGCGAGGCGGTGCACAGGCTGGCGGAGCGCGACATGTGCCGCATCCATTCACTGACGCTGGACGGCCGTGTGATCGCCAGTCTTGTCGTGTTCGTCGAGCAGGGCGTCGCTTACACGTGGAAGACGGCCTATGACGAAAGCCTTTCCACCTTCTCCCCCGGAACCCTGCTGATGCTCGAAGTGACCCGTCAGCATCTGGAGGATCCGAACATCCAGTTCACGGATTCCTGCGCGGTGCCCGACCATCCGGTGATGAGCCGCCTGTGGAGCGAGCGGATGCGCATGGGAACGCTCATCATCGGGCTGACGCCCGCTGCCGACAGGGCAGCCAGACAGGCCGCCTCGCAGATGCATCTCTACCGGGAGGCGCGCAACGTCATGCGCGGCCTGCGCGACAAGGCCCGCCGCCTCATCCGCAAGAGGCCGGGCTGACGCTACCATATCCAACCGCTGCGTCGGGCGCAGCGGTGGTGATCACGCCGGTTCCGGTTCGAGGCGGCGGATAGTGCTCCGCCGTCAGGCGTAAAGATCCTTCCACGCTTCGCGCAGCAGGTTTTTCTGCACCTTGCCCATGGTGTTGCGTGGCAGTTCCTCCGCGAACAGGACCCGCTTGGGCAGCTTGTAGCGGGCGAGCCGTTCGCCGAGCGCGGCAAGGATATCGTCTTCCTTCAGCGCGGCGCCGTTCTTCGGCACCACCACAGCAGTCACGCCTTCGCCGAAATCCGCATGCGGCACCCCGATGACAGCACTTTCGAGGACGCCATCGATCAGGTCGATCTCACTCTCGATCTCCTTCGGGTAGATATTGTAACCGCCCGAGATGACGAGGTCCTTGCCGCGCCCGACGATATGGACATAGCCACGTTCGTCGATCAGCCCGAGGTCGCCGGTGATGAAAAAGCCGTCGTCACGGAATTCGGCTTTGGTTTTCTCCGGCATGTTCCAGTAGCCCTTGAAAACATTCGGCCCCCTGACTTCCAGCATGCCCGTTTCGCCGGCCGGAAGGGCGGCGCCGTTTTCCATGTCCACGACGCGGATGTCGATGCCGGGCAGGGGGAAGCCGACCGTGCCGGCGATGCGGTCGCCGTCATAGGGGTTGGAGGTGTTCATGTTCGTCTCGGTCATGCCGTAGCGTTCGAGTATGGCGTGACCGGTGCGGGCGCGGAAGGTGTCGTGCGTTTCGGCAAGCAGCGGGGCAGAGCCGGAGATGAACAGCCGCATGTCGGCGGTGCTGTCGTGGTTGACGCGATCGTCCTGCGCAAGGCGCACATAGAAGGTCGACACGCCCATCAGAACGCTCGATTTCGGAAGGCGCTCGACGATGGCATCCGCATCGAACTTCGGCAGCAGGAACATCGACGCGCCGGAAACGAGGATGACATTGGTGGCCACGAACAGGCCGTGCGTGTGGAAAATGGGCAGGGCGTGGATGAGCCGGTCCTGCGCGGTGAAGCGCCAGCTTTCGCGCAGCGTCAGCGCATTGGACAACAGATTGTCATGGCTGAGCATGGCGCCCTTGGAGCGTCCGGTGGTGCCGGACGTGTAGAGGATGGCGGCCAGATCGTCAGGGCCGCGTTCCACATCCTCGAAATCCGTGGCAGCCGCCCTGGCGCTCTCCATGAGCGAGCCGCCGCCATGATCGTCCAGCGTCTCCAGAACCGCGCCGCATCCCTTCACCGTTTCGGAGAGCTTGTCCGCGTTGCGGGGGGAAACGACGATGACGGCAGGTTTTGCATCGTTGAAGAAATAGTCGAGCTCGGCCACCGTATAGCCGGTGTTGAGCGGCAGGTAGACGGCGCCGCAACGCACGCAGGCCAGATAGAGCATCAGGGCTTCGGCGCTTTTCTCCACCTGCACCGCAACCCGGTCTCCCGGCTGCACGCCACGTTCCGTCAGCACATGCGCAATGCGGGCAGACTGGCCGAGCATATCGCCATAGGTCCACACGCGGCCGTCCTGCGTTTCGATGAAGACAGCATCCTGTCCCGGCAGGGCAGTGCGAATGGCGTGGAACAGATGGTTAGGCATTCAGTTTTTCCTGCGTCCTGGAAGATGTTTTTACGGGCGAGCCGGCGGCAAGCCATTTGCGGACCTCCGGCGAGGCCACGACTTCACCCCGTTCGGCATAGGCCTCGTGATTGCGCTCGATATCGTCGAGCTTGTAAAGGTAGTTGACCATCAGCCCGTGTGACTCACGCAATCCTCTGGCCGACACGTCGCCCGGGAAATTGAGACGTTCCAGCCGGGCGCCGTTGCCGAGATGGAAACGCGCCACCGGATCGATCAGCCGTCCACCGGCCGCACGGGCGGTCAGGAAATAATAAGCTGCCGCCCGCTGAAGCAGCGGACTGGCTTCCCCGATGATTTCCGCGTTGCGGTGCCAGTCGGCATTGCTGAGATGATCGCGCAGGCGGGCGAGTTCGAGGGTGTCGTCCCCTTCTTCCGCCGCCTTCAGCCAGCGTGCGAAGCCGGGCACCGGCGAAAGCGTCACAAAGGTTTCCAGCGCAGGATGTTCGCGGCGCAGTTCCTCAACCACCTGCTTGATCAGGAAATTGCCGAAGGAAATACCGCGCAGGCCGTCCTGACAGTTGGAAATCGAATAGAAGACCGCAGTGTTGGCCTCGCCGGGCTTCAAAGGTGCGCGTGTTTCGTCCAGCAGATCGCCGATGTTGTCGGGCGTGGAGCGCGTCAGCGCCACTTCGACGAAGATCAGCGGATCATCGGAAAGCTGCGGGTGGAAAAAAGCGAAGCAGCGCCGGTCTGCGGGTGCGAGACGGCTGCGCAGCTCGTTCCAGTCATTGATGGCGTGGACCGCTTCATAGCGGATGATCTTTTCCAGAATATGCGCCGGTGTGGTCCAGTCGATGGAACGCAGCTGCAGAAAGCCACGATTGAACCAGGAAGCGAAGAGATGCTGGAAATCGGAGTCCACGGCTTTGAGTTCCGGTTCGGACTTCAGCAGACCGAGAAGTTTCTCGCGCATCCGCACGAGGCTGCGGGTGCCGTCGGGCGCGGCATTGAGCCGGCGGATCAGCTCCTGCCGCTTCGGCTCGGCGGCCTCATGTAGGGCGGCGAGGTTTTCCGGGCTGCGGTCGCTGCGGTACATTTGGATGGCGTCTTCGATATGGGCATCATCGGCGCCGAATCTGATCAGCAACTCCCGCATGAACCGGGGTTGCTCCTCGTCATCCAGTTCTTTCCATGCGGAGAGAATGTCCTGCGCCAGAGCCAGTCCTGACGCTTCGCCGCGGCTTGAGAGCAGGTGCTCGCACTGCAGGACGATCTCCTCCATCGCCACCCGTTGCTTCGGGTTCTGTGACGTGCCGAGCAGCCGGCGACCGCGTTCGGCAATGGCGTCGAGCATGTCGCGAAAGGAAGAGAAGCTGCCCATTATAGGCCCCTTTGTGGCTGGTCCGCCCTGTTGAATGACGTACAGTATCGGCACCCGTGAGGATGCCTGATTTTACGCAAGGTTTCCTGCAATTTCGATTCATGCTATTCCTCGTGCGTACAAAGTCAACATTCTTGTATACAAGAATTGCATTTTCAGATTGGTGCCATGTCGCAAAATATCGTCCAGAAGCTGCGCGATCAGATTGAGAATGGAATCGTCAGCGGTGAATTTCCGGCCGGCAGGCGGCTGGACGAAACCCAGCTCGCCACCCGGTTCGGCGTTTCACGCACGCCGGTGCGCGAGGCTCTGATACAGCTGGGCGCAATCGGCCTGATCGAAATCCGCCCGCGCCGGGGCGCCATTGTGGTCGAACCGGCACCGCATCGCATCTATGAGATGTTCGAGGTGATGGCGGAGCTGGAAGCCATGGCTGGAGCACATGCGGCGCGCCGCTACACCGATGATGATCGCGCCGCGCTGGAGGATGCGCATTGTCGTTGCCTCCGCTCGGCTGAAGCGGGGGATGCGGATGCCTACTATTACGACAATGAGGTCTTCCATGAAGCCGTCTATGCCGCAAGCCACAACGGATTCCTGCAGGAGCAGTGCCTTGCCCTGCACAGAAGGTTGCGGCCCTATCGCCGCCTGCAATTGCGTGTGCGCAACAGGATGGAGACCTCGCTGGCGGAGCACGAGCGTGTCGTGAAGGCCATATTGTCGGGAGACAGCAACGGTGCGGCCGCGGCTTTGCGGATGCATGTCGCCGTGCAGGGGGAGCGTTTCTCCGATCTCGTGGCGCGTCTGACGACCATGCGGAGCGAAAACTGAAGCCTGTGTCTAAAATGTAATAAAATCATTTTTTATACATTTTTTTGTCGGTAGTGAAATTTAATTGACACAAACGGATTTGTGCCCATACTGATCTGCGGATTGCACCGGGGAACACAAAGGGCGCGCAAGAACAGCCCAATCCTCTGACCATGAGCCGGACCCTGAAGCCGGGCGGTGGCAGCTGCCATGTGGAGGAAATATGCAGGACAGGATCGATAGCGCTGTTGCCGACGTGTGGGCGCGTCTGGATGCGAAGTCCGGCAGGGTCGTGGGGCTGACCAGCGATCTGGTGCGTATTCCGTCCGTCAATCCGAAGTTTCAGGACGAGCCGGAAGCGGGCAGGGAGGCGCAGGTTCAGGCACTGATCGCCGACGAGCTGTCCGGCTGCGATCTCGCCATCAGCACCTTCGATGCGTTGCCCGGCCGTCCCAATCTGCTTGCCCAGACCGAAGGCGCCGGCAATGGCGAGCGCGACCTTATTCTGTGCGGCCCTATCGATGTGGTGCCGGTGGGTGACCTGCGCGAATGGAGCTACGATCCATTTTGCGGCGATGTGCGCAACGGCAGGGTGCTGGGCCGCGGAACCATGGATATGAAGGCGGGCATGGCCTGCTGCGTGGAGGCGCTGCGCGTCATCCGCGAGGCGGGCATTGCGCTCAGGGGCAGGGTGTCCCTGCACTCCGTGGTTGACGAGGAAGCCGGCGGTTCGGGCGCGAAGGCCATGGTGCGCGCCGGGCATCTGGCCCCTGCCGCCATCATTGCGGAACCCGGCGGCGACGAGATTTTCATCAGTCAGGGCGGTCTGGAATGGCTGCGCATCACCATTCGTGGCCGGCAGGGCCACTCGGCCTATCGCTTCACCGGCATGTACCCGCAGCCCTGGCAGGAAAATCCCAAGGCTCCGCCGATCAGCGCGGCGGATCTTGCCAGCCGCTTCCTTGCGGCGTTGCGGGATTATGAAGCGGCCAATTCCCGCGTGAAGAGCCATCCGATGATGCCGCCCGGCATCAACCATTTCGGCGTCGGGGTGGTGCGCATAGGCGCGGGCCTGGGCGAGGATGGTCTGCCGATCATCATGAGCAATCCCGGCATCGTTCCGGACGTCGCGGTGATCGACATCGACCACAAATTCATGCCGCATGAGACGAGTGCCGATATTCGTGCGGATTTCGAAGCCTTCGTCGCCCATTTCTGCGCCACCGATCCGTGGCTGCGTGAAAATCCGATCGAGGTGAAATGGGATCTGTATGATCTGCATTTCCCGCCGATGAACACCTCGGCCGATCATGAGCTGGTGAAGATCGTCACCGCGCGCCGCGCCAGCCTCGGCAGGCCGACCGCGCTGCGTGGCTCCATCGGCGTGACCGACGGTGCGCACTATGCGGTCGCCGGCGTGCAGCCGATCCGCTACGGGCCCTTCGGGGCTAACCAGCATGCGCCCGACGAATGGGCGGATGTAGAATCCATCAGGACGACAACAAAAATATTCGCAGCAAGCATTCTCGACTGGTGCGGCGTCGCCTGACCGGTCGGAAGCGCTCCTGATAGCCCGAACATGTTGTGGCGCTTTTCCGCGCCAATGGAGGACCTGTATCGTGAAGAAGCTTTCTCCCGCATCCCGCCCGGCCGGCCGCCGGCCTCTCTTTTCGCTGCTGGCGACGGCTGCGGTTGCTGCTTTGATGGCGGCAGCGCCGGTCTCGGCCGAAACGCTCAACTGGGCGCGCGGTTCGGATGTGCAGACCCTTGATCCGCACGCGTACAATGAGGGCATCACCCATGCCTTCAACCATCAGATTTACGAGCCGCTGGTTGCCCGCTCCGACGATGGCAAGCTGATCGGTGTTCTGGCCACCGAATGGAAGATGTTGCCTGATGAGCCGGGCATCTGGGAGTTCACGCTGCGCCCGGACGTTACCTTCCACGACGGTGCACCGTTGACTGCCGACGACGTTGTTTTCTCGATTCAGCGCGCCATGTCGGATACTTCCAACGTTCGCTCGCTGCTTACGGCAGTGGATGCCGTGACTGCGCCCGACGAGCATACCGTCCGGATAGCCACGAAGGGCGTGAGCCCGCTTCTGGTCAACAATCTGGTGAACATCTTCATCATGAACCGTGCCTGGGCGGAAGCAAATGACGCTGCTGCGCCGCAGGATTTCAAGTCGGGCAAGGAGAATTTTGCCGCCCGCAACGAGAACGGCACAGGTGCTTACCGGCTTGTCAGTCGCGAAGCCGACCGGCGCACGGAGCTTGTTGCCTATGACAAATACTGGGGCATCGGCGAATTCCCGCTCGACATCGACCGCATCGTTTATACGCCGATCCAGTCGCCCGCGACGCGCGTCTCGGCGCTCATCAGCGGGGAGGTGAACTTCTTGCAGGACGTGCCGCCGCAGGACATAGCCAAGCTGGAGCAGAATCCCGATCTGCGCGTGGTTCGGGGGCCGGAAAACCGCACCATCTTTTTTGGCGTCAACATGGGTGCCGACAAGCTCACCTATGGCGAAGCCCGTGGCAATCCCTTCGCCGACAAGCGCGTGCGCCATGCCATGAACATGGCCATCGATCGCGAGGTGATCGGCAAGGCGATCATGCGTGGCGAGTCCATTCCGCTTGGCACCATCGCTCCGCCCTTCATCAACGGCTACACCGAGGAGATGGGTAAGCTGCCTCCGGTTGACATCGAGAAGGCGAAGCAGCTCATGGCCGAGGCCGGCTACGGGGATGGCTTCTCCGTGACGCTCAACTGCACCAATGACAGCTTCGTCAATGATGAGCGCATCTGCCAGGCGCTGGTGGGCATGATGGCCAAGATCGGCATCAAGGTGCATCTCGACGTGCAGCCGGCCGGCGTGGTGTTCCCCATGGTGGGCAATGGCAACACCGATTTCTACCTGATGGGCTGGGGTGCCTCGACCTTCGATTCCCAGTACATCTTCGACAATCTGGTCCATTCCCGCAGCGAAGGGCGCGGCGCGTGGAGTTCCGTCAATTTCAACAATGCCGAAATCGACGCGAAGATCGCCACGCTGGGTTCCGAAGCCGACATCGAAAAGCGCAACGCCACCATTGCTGAGATCTGGGAGGTGGTGCAGGACGAGAGCTTCTATCTGCCGATCCACGCGCAGATGCTGGCCCGCGCGGCGCACAAAAATATCCGGATAACGCCGAACCTTTCCAACAGCGTTTTCGTCAAAACCATTTCGGTAGAGAAATGATAGCTTTCCTCCTGCGCCGGCTGGTTTCTGCCGTGCCGGTCATGCTGATCACGGCATTTCTGTCTTTTGCCGCGTTCCGCTTCATCGGTGATCCGCTGCAGAACATGCTGGGGCAGGACGCTACCGCGCAGGACCGGGCGCGGCTCGCCGCGGAACTGGGGTTCGACCAGCCGTTCTACATCCAGTTCTGGCGGTTCATCGTCTCGATCCTGCATGGCGATTTCGGCGTCTCCACCCGTGTGGGGCGCCCGGTGCTGGATCTGATCGTGGAGAGGCTGCCGGCAACGCTTGAGCTTGCCGTACTGTCCTTCATTCTTGCCATGGCGGCTGGCATTGCGCTCGGCGTCATGACGGCCTTGCGCCCACGCTCGATCTTTTCGCGCATCAGCATGACAGGTTCGCTGATCGCGGTCTCGCTGCCTAACTTCCTGATCAGCATCGCGCTGATTTACGTCTTCTCCGTTCAACTCGGCTGGCTGCCTGCGTTCGGGCGCGGGGAAACGGTGAAGATCGGCTGGTGGACGACGGGGCTGCTTACCGCAAGCGGCTGGCAGGCGATCATCCTCCCGGCGATCTCGCTGGCGACTTTCCAGCTGACGCTGATCCTGCGGCTGGTGCGCACGGAGATGCTGGAGGTGATGCATTCGGACTACATCCGCTTTGCCCGCGCGCGCGGGCTGCCGCAAAGGCTGATCTATTTCTCCTATGCGCTGAAGAACACCATGGTGCCGGTCGTTACCGTCGCCGGTCTCCAGCTCGGCTCCATCATCGCTTTCGCCGTCGTTACCGACACCGTGTTCCAGGGGCCGGGGGTGGGTCTGCTGTTCATCAACTCGGTCAATTTCTCGGACGTGCCGATCATGGCGACCTATCTGCTTTTGACCTCGCTCATCTTCGTGACGATCAACATGGTGGTCGATTGCATCTACTACCTCATCGATCCGCGCCCGCGTGCCGCCGGAGCCATCCAATGACCGCACTGACCACACGGCTCGCGCGCTTTGCCCGGTCGGACATCGGCTATTCCTATCTGCGGTCGCCCGGAGCGCTCCTGGCTACGCTGGTGCTGGTCGTCATCGTGGTGGCGGGCTTCGGCGCGCCGTTGTGGGCTCCGCAGGATATACTCGATCCCGCCAATCTCGACCTCATGGCCGCCAACACGCCGCCATGGAGCGTCAACGAGTTCACCGGTCAGTTCTTCGTGGCCGGCACGGACGATCAGGGACGCGACGTGCTTTCCGCTACACTCTACGGCACCCGCGTTTCGCTGCTGGTCGGCCTTGCCGCCGTGGCCCTTTCCATGACGCTTGGCGTCACGCTGGGTCTGGTTTCGGGCTATTTCGGCGGACGTGTCGATACCATCATCATGCGTATCGCGGATGTGCAGCTTTCGATCCCGGCGCTGCTGATTGCGCTGCTTATTTTCGGCCTGACCCGGTCGCTGCTGCCGCCGGGCGCGCGCGATACGATGGCTGTTTACGTGCTGATCCTCGCCATCGGATTTTCTGGCTGGGTTTCCTATGCCCGTACGGTGCGCGGCGCGGTGATGGTGGAAAAGCAGCGCGAATATGTGCAGGCTGCCCTGATGATGGGCCTGCCCACCCGCATCGTGCTGGTGCGCCATATCCTGCCGAACGTCCGCCGTCCGATCATGGTGATCGCCACCATCTCGCTGGCGCTCGCCATCATCACCGAAGCCACGCTTTCCTATCTGGGTGCCGGCCTGCCGGCCACGCAGCCCTCGCTCGGCACCCTGATCCGCAGCGGTCAGGACTTCCTGTTCGCCGGGGAGTGGTGGATTCTTCTGTTCCCCGCCGTCACCCTGCTGGCGCTGGCGCTTGCCATCAACGTGCTCGGCGACTGGCTGCGCGACGCGCTGAACCCGAGGGGGGTATGAGCATGGCAACCGATCGCCCTCCGGTCTTGTCGATCCGCGGCCTGTGCGTGGACTTTCCAAGCCGCCACGGCAATTTCAGCGCCGTTCGCAATGTCGGTCTCGACATCGCTGCCGGCGAGATTCTCGGCATCGTGGGCGAATCCGGCGCGGGCAAGTCGACCGTGGGCGCGGCCATCACCGGTCTTTTGCAGGCGCCGGGTCATATCAGCGCCGGCGAGGTCCGTCTTGCCGGCGACGTGATCGATGCGCGTAATGTCAAAGCCATGCAGGCGCTGCGGGGCAAGCGCATCTCGACCATTTTTCAGGACCCGCTGACCAGCCTCAATCCGCTGTTCACCATCGAGCGGCAGCTGGTCGACACCATCCGTACGCATCGCCCTATGACGAGGGCCGAGGCACGTGCGGAAGCAGTGCGCCAGCTGGAGGCGGTGGGTATTCCCGACGCTGCACGGCGTGTGAAGAACTGGCCGCACGAATTTTCCGGGGGTATGCGTCAGCGCGCGGTAATCGCTCTGGCGCTCTGCTCCGAGCCTGAGCTGATCATCGCCGACGAGCCGACGACGGCGCTCGACGTTTCCGTACAGGCGCAGATCTTGCAGCTGATCCGCAGGCTGGCGCAGGAGCGCCATGTGGCGGTGATGCTCATCACCCACGACATGGGCGCCATCGCCCAGATCGCCGATCGCGTCGCGGTGATGAAATCCGGCGAGATCGTCGAGCTGGACGAGACCCGTACGGTTCTTGAACGTCCGCAACATGAATACAGCCGTGCGCTGATTTCGGTGGTGCCGCGCGCCGATGTGAAGCTCGACCGCTTTCCCGTCGCCGGTGCGCCTAAGGATATCGATGCTGCCATGCAGTGGCTGCTGGAAGGCGAAGCCGATCACGTAAAGCCGGCCGGCGACAGCCTTGTCGAGCTGCGCCATATCGAGCAGGTCTATGGCGCGAAGCGCCTGCTGTTTGGCTCAAGCGGCGGTGGCTTCAAGGCGCTGCACGACATCAATCTCGATATCCGCAACGGCGAGGTGATGGGGCTGGTGGGAGAATCCGGTTCCGGAAAATCCACCATGGCGCGCATCTTCGCCGGTCTGACGAGGCCAAGCCACGGGCAGATGCTGTTCGGGGGGCAGGATGTTTATGCCGCGCCTTTCGCAGTGCGCCAGCGCATCCGCCGCGACACGCAGATGGTGTTTCAGGATCCCTATTCCTCGCTCAATTCCCAGATGCGGGTGGGCGACATCATCGCCGAGCCCATGGTGCATTATGGACTGGCGGCCAGCCGTCGCGCAGCCGAACCGGTGATGCAGGACCTGCTGAACGCGGTCGGTCTCGACGCCAGCGCTGCACGTCGTTATCCGCATGCTTTTTCCGGAGGGCAACGCCAGCGCATCTCGATCGCGCGGGCGCTCGCCAGCCGGCCGCGCTTTCTGATTTGCGATGAACCGACCTCGGCACTGGATGTCTCGATTCAGGCCCAGATCCTCAACCTGCTGAAGGATCTCCAGCAGAAACTGTCGCTCACCATTCTGTTCATCAGCCATGATCTTCCCGTGGTGCGCCAGATCTGCGATCGCATCACCGTCCTGCATGGCGGACGCATTTGCGAGATCAGCGAGACCGAAAACCTCTTCGATGCGCCCGGGCATGAATACACGGCAAATCTGTTGTCGATGATCCCGGATATGCGGGGCGCAGCGCAGATCGGCATGCATGCCGGATGATGACGGGCTTGGCTCACAGAAAAGTAGATATTATTTCAGTTTGATATAAGAAACATATTTCTGTAATAAATTACAGAATGACGCGTGCGACCTTTGGGAAGGAGGGCACATATGAGCATCAGGGACAGGCTTACCGACGATTCCATCGACTTCACGCGCTCGGAGCTGAAGATCGTGCGCCAGCTTCTGTCGAACTATCCGGCCTCTGGCCTCAACACGGTCGCGCATCTGGCAGCGTCCGCCGGGGTCAGCGATCCGACCGTGGTGCGCCTCGTCACCAAGCTTGGCTTCAGCGGTTATCCCGAGTTCCAGGCGGGGCTTCTCGCTGAGGTTCAGGAGCGCATGAGCTCGCCGCTTTCCATGATGGAAACCCGCAAGCCCAATCCCGGCCAGAACAATTTCTACCAGCATTTTCTCGATGCCAGCATTCAGGCGCTGGAGACTGCCAAGGCGACGCTGCCCGGCCGGGATTTCGAAGCTGCGGTCGAGGCCGCCGCCGACATCGGCACGCAGGTCCACTGTCTGGGCGGCCGTTTCAGCGGCATGCTGGCCGGCATGCTGTGGGCGCATATGAAGCAGCTTCGCCCCGGCACGCACTGGATCGAGGGAGCGCAGGCCGACGAGGTCGATCATCTGGTCGATCTCGGCCGCAAGGATACGCTGTTCGTCTATGATTACCGCCGCTACCAGACAACGACGATCCGTTTCGCCCGCCATGCCGCAGAGCAGGGGGCGAAGATCGTGCTGTTCACGGATCGCTGGCTGTCGCCCATTTCCGGGTTCGCGACAGTGACCCTGACCGTGCCGGTCGATACGGCGTCGCCTTACGACACCATGGTGCCGGCCATGGCGCAGACCGAAGCGCTGATCGCCGCGCTCACCGCGCGTCTTTCCGACAAGGCCATGAAGCGCATCGAGCGGATGGAAGATCTGCGGCGCAGCTATGCAATCACCGAAGATGCCTTCAGCCAGCCCGACTGAACGGCATCGGACACCGATTTTTCTGAGGAGGAAACGATGGCTTGCATCGAAGTTGAGTTCGACAATCTGCGCCTGACGCGCGACAGCGCCTATGAGCCGGGCAAGACGTCGCTGCTGCTTGTCGACATGCAGCGTATCTGGTGCGAGCCGAATCTCGATCCGACCCATCCGCAGGATGCCGACAGTTACTATCACCGCCGCCTGCGCGAGCAGGTCGTGCCCAATCAGAAGCGCATTCTGGATGCCGCCCGCGCGGCCGGCTGCAATGTGCTGCACACCATCATCCAGAGCCTGACCAATGATGGCCGCGACCGCTCGCTCGACCACAAGCTTTCCGGCATGCATGTGGCGAAGGACGCTCCGGAAGGTGCGGTCATCGATGCGCTGACGCCGGTTGAGAACGAGATCGTTTTGCCGAAGACCTCCTCCGGTGTCTTCAATTCGACCAACATCGATTACGTGCTGCGCAATCTGAACACCCGCTATCTGATCATTGCCGGCGTGGTCACCGACCAGTGCGTCGACATGGCGGTGCGCGATGCCGCCGACCGCGGTTATCTGGTGACGGTCGTCGAAGACGCCTGTGCGACCTACACGCAGGAGCGTCACGAGGCGGCGATCCGGGCTTATTCGGGATATGGCTGGATCACCGATACCGCGACCGTGATCGAACGGCTTGGCGCACTGGCTGGCTGACAGGCGGATCGGAGGAACCATCAGATGGACAATCGCATTCAGGCCGCCGATCTGGCCGAACTTGCCACAATCGTCACCACCGATATCTGCGGCATCACGCGCGGGCGCAGCTTCTTCGCCAGCGAGCTGGAAAGCTATCTTCGCAAAGGCGTTGGCTGGGTGCCGGCCAATCTGGCGCTGACGCCTTTCGACGAGATTGCCGGCGACAACCCGTGGGGTTCCAAGGGCGATCTGCGGCTGATGCCGGACGCGGAAAGCCGCGTGCGCGTAAGCTGCCTGCCCGGTGAGACGCCTTTGCATTTCTACCATGCCGACATCACCCGTCTCGACGGTTCGGCATGGGACTGCTGCGTGCGTTCTTTCCTCAAGGACACGATCACCGCTTATGAACAGGAGGCGGGCCTGCGGGTGACGAGCGCGGTCGAGCAGGAATTCCAGATTCTTGGCGCTGACTGGCCGGACGCTCCCGCCTTCGGCTTGCGCGCCCAGCGCCGTACCGGCGCCTTTCCCGCGCTGCTGATGAGCGCGCTTCAGGAGGCGGGCGCCGAGCCGGAAATGTTCCTGCCGGAATATGGCAAGGACCAGTTCGAGATCACCTGTCGTCCCGCACCGGTTCTGGCGGCAGCCGACCGGGCGGCTACCATCCGTGCCGTTGCCCGCGAGGTTGCGGCCCATTTCGGCTGGCACGCCAGCTTCGCGCCCAAGACCACCGCCGACGGCGTCGGCAACGGTGTGCATCTGCATGTGAGCTTCACCGATCTGGATGGCAATCCGGTTACCTTCGATCCTTCGCGGCCGGGGCGGCTGTCGAAGGTCGCGGGATCCTTTGCGGCCGGCGTCCTGAAGCATCTGCCGGCACTCGTCGCCTTTACTGCGCCGTCTGTGCTGTCTTATCTGCGGCTGGTGCCGCATCACTGGAGTGCGGCCTTCACCTGTCTGGGCGAGAAGAACCGCGAAGCGACGTTGCGCATCTGCCCGACGCTCGATCTGCCGGGAAGCAATCCGGCGCGGCAGTTCAATATGGAATTCCGTGCCGCCGATGCCTGCGCCAGCCCGCATCTGTCGCTTGCAGTGCTGCTGCGCGCAGGCCTCGAAGGCATCCGTGCAGGACTGGAGACGCCACCCCTTACCAACTCGGACCCCGCCGACATGGATGAGGCCGAGCGCGAGCGTCTTGGCATCCGCCGGCTGCCGGCCAGCCTGCCGGAAGCACTCGATGCGCTTCAGCAGGACGAGACGGTGACCGGCTGGTTCTCGAAAGACTTCATCGATTGCTATCTGGCCATGAAGCGGCTGGAGATCAGCCTTGTTACCGAGGCCACTCCCGAAGAACTGTGCCGGCGCTACGCGGCCATCTACTGACACGGAAATGCATATGAACACGACCGTCAGGCCAGCGGCGGCGCTTCGCCATGATCCCGCATTGCCGTTGTTGGGAATCGATGAGCCGCCGCCCTATGCGGTGATCAATCCCGATGGCTCGTCACCCTATCTGCTTTTGTGCGAGCATGCGTCGAACCGTATTCCGCGGGCACTGGGCGATCTTGGCCTGCCGCTCGCGGAGCGCCAGCGCCATATCGCATGGGACATCGGCGTTTCGGCGCTTTCGCAGCATCTGAGCGCTGCGCTCGACGCGCCGCTGTTCATGGCGAATTATTCGCGTCTCGTCATCGACTGCAACAGGCCGCTGCACGTGCCGTCGCTGATCCCGGAGGTCAGCGAAACAACGGCGGTGCCGGGCAATGCCGGGCTCAGCGAGGCGGAGCGACAGCAACGCATAGACACCTTGTTCCACCCCTTTGCCGGGGCGGTCAGCCGGCGTCTGGATCAGCGCCGGCAGCAGGGACTTCGGACCATCATCATCGGGGTTCACAGCTTTACGCCGGTCTACTTCGGCAAGCAGCGGACCTGGCATGCGGGCGTGCTTTATGGGGAGGCGAAGGCGTTTGGCCGCGCGATTGTAGACCGTCTCGCCGCGGATCCTGCTTTGTGCATCGGCGACAACCAGCCCTACGACATCCATCCCGATGAAGACTATACGGTTCCGGTTCACGCCGATGCGCGTGGTCTGCCCGGTGCGCTGATCGAAATCCGCCACGACCTTATCAGGGATGCACAAGGCGTCACCTCATGGGGCGGGCGGCTGACGGAATGCCTGAAGGAGATGGAGCGGCTGCCCTTGTGAAATGCAGCTGCAGGGCGTCCTGCCGCTTCAAAACCCTCAGGGGGAGCGTGCGCTCTCTACCAGCCGCATGCTTCCCGCAAGGGCTTTGAAGCCTCCTCTGCTCCGGAAATGTCAAAGGTCGCGGTAAACGGGCTTTCCGAATAGGGCGTCATCCGAACGATCATCTGCTTCCTGCCATACATCTGTTTGATGACGGGAATGGACTTGCCGCCATTCCACAGGCCCAGCGCACGGTTGTCGGTGGACGCATCGCCACCGACCGTGCGGGCTTTCTCATCATCCAGCCGGTAGGTGATGTTGCCGTAATCATTGTATTGGCTCGCGGTCATGTGGCAGCCGGTTGAGAAGTAAAGAA
>WPCJ01041605.1_pt1 | contig 17736 bp, 12 predicted proteins | sample 5399831 | NCBI WGS metagenome assembly WPCJ01 (sample SAMN12869470, study PRJNA574797) | sludge metagenome | isolation source: wastewater treatment of pH10 | place: China:Beijing | collected 2019-05-20 | reverse complement strand
CGGTCAGACGCAGCAAGGCAGCAGCGGCGGCAATGCGGTATTCGCCGGCCGTTCGCTGCAATTGCTGCCTGCGCTGCTGCCATGGCACTTCGCGGAAGATGCCGGTCTCATCGGCAGCCTTCAGCGCCTCCGCGTAATAGGAATCCGGATCGGCAAAGCCGCGTTCGCCTGCAGACCATGCCGCAATGGCGCTGTCGGAAAACAGGGCGGCGGGCTCATCGGCACCCAGATCCTTCAGGATATTGGCGAGCCGGGCGGCAACCGCTGCATATTTATAGCTGGAGACATGATCGGTCGCGTAGACGAACACCGTCTGATGTTCGAGAAAACTGGGTTCTCCACGCAGTGGATGGCCCGCACTTTCGATGCCGCCGCGCACGCTGCCATCGGGAGTTTGCAGCCGTCTGAAGAAATCGAGCAGCCAGATCGCCTCATGAACGAGATCGGGAAGGGCATCGGTTTGCCGAAAAGCCGGTTCTTCAAAAACTTCGGAGGATTTCGGCAGGCCGCTCCCGCGCAACTGCCGCTCCTGCGGCGTGAATTCATAAGCGTCGAGCAGAAGCGACGACACCTCCACATGCTGGATCCGGCGATCCCAGTCGCCGGCATCCATGTAGCCACCCCAGTAGCTGTCCGGCGCCTGCCTGTCGGTGATCCATCCTGGCTTCGCCGCTTCCTCGAACGGCACGAAACCGCCGTCGAATTCCGATGACCATGCCAGCGGCAGGCGCGTTTCGAAAATGGTCAGGCCGGGGCCGGGACGAAAGGCGGCGGGGCGCGAATATCCGAAACGGCCATCGAGCGGAATTCCGCTGCGATGATGATAAAGGCCGGCAAGCGAATTCCGCGCCGCCTTTTCCCAAACATCGTCGGCTATGGTGACGGCGTCCGAGACACCAATGCCCGGAATGCGCAGCCGGTAGGTTCCATTGTGTTCAGGCACCCATGCCGAATAATCGAGCTCGAACACGAAGGTTCCTGCCCGGCTGGCCCTGTGCGCTGCCGTTGCCGTCGCGCCCTGCTCGACCCGACCGGGAAGCTCTCCTTCTACATCGGTGACGGTGAAGCTGGTCGACATCGCGGCTTCAACCGTGGCGAAAACCGCACCCGCATCCTGATCGCCGCCCATCCGTTCGAGCGCGATGCGCTGACCGGTCTGGAAGCCATGCGGCTGGCGGGTCGTGAACGTGCCGTCAAGCAGACCGCTCAGCGCAATGCGCGGCGCGGCCGCGTCCGTATATTCCATCAGCTCGTGGGCAAGTCCGTTGCCGGGTTCCGGCGTATCCGGGCCTGAGCGAAGCCGCAGGGGGCCGGCGAACACCTGTTGTCCGCTGGCATCGATCACCTCGAAGCCATCGATGCCATACTCACGAAAATCCACCGAGCCGTGACGAGGCCCACCCGGCAGCCACAGCGAAAGATAGGCTGTCTTTGCCAGGTCGCCGCGCCGGTGGCCGTTCTGCGTCACATGAACGGACGAAGCGCGGATCTTGCGGTCATCGAAGTCGAACGCCGTGTCCGCAAGCACGGCGCCGGGCCAGCCGATGACATGGCTGCCGGGGGGCAGGGGACCGTCGAGTTTCAGGTAAATATCGTGCCGGAAACTGGCGCCCGCGCGGGTGTCGCCATTGGAAGCCGGAAACAATCCGGAATCATAGGGCATGGATTTGCGATGAACGGAAACGACGTTGCGGCCTCCAACCTGTCCGTAGCCCTGTGCTTCGTCGACGCGCGCACGGTCGAGAAAGGTGTCTGGTGGCGTATCGGCAAGGCGCAAATGATCGCGCGCAGGCCCGATCACCAGACCCCGGCCACCCTCATGACGAACCCATGTTCCGTTCGGCTCGGGCCGGGGACCATCCAGCTTTACGATGCCGCCACGCAGAAATTCCGGATCGCGGATTTCGACATGAACGATGTCGGGCGCGGCCATGGAGACTTCCATCACCTGCGCAGTACGCGTGCCGGCCACAGCAGCACCGGCCGACAGCACAGCAAGCACAAGCAACAAACCGCAACGAAGCCAGTTCAACATTATACGTCCATTAACCTTTGGCGGACATCCCGCCTGCGTTAACCTGTTGTTCCGCCATGCCGTGCTACGGCTTATAGATTAAAAGCTCGGGATAGTCCGGTTGAAATTCGCTGCTCTGTTCATAGCATTTGCGTGCACAGTCCCAATCAGTCTGCTGCTGCGGAGCACGCCCGGATTCCCCCGCCTGTTCTGGACGGTGTTCGGCATCCTGCCGTTTATGGCGGCCTCCATGCCCCTCTTCGACGTGGGGCTGATCAGCTGGGCGGGCGAGTGGATCGGCTTCGTCTATGGCCTTGAACTCAGCCTTGTCGACATTCTGGCCGTCGCGGCGCTTCTGAGCTTCGGTCCCGGCCGCATACCGCTGTGGTGCAAGCTGCCGCTGCTGATCTATATCGGCGCTGCCGCGCTTTCGATGCTGCAAGCTTATGAGCCGCTGGCGGCAAGCTTCGGCGTCTGGCAATTCGCCCGCATGTTCCTGATCATGGTCGTCGTTGCCCGCGCCTGTCTGGAGCCGAAGACGGCCATCTACATCATGCAGGGCATGGCGCTCGGCATGGCCGCGCATCTCGTCGCCGTGCTCCACCAGCGTTTCGGTCTGGGCCTGTCGCAGGCGCACGGCCTGTTCATCCACCAGAACACGCTGGGCATGGCTGCGCATATGGTGTTGTTCCCGCATCTGGCGCTGCTGCTTTATGGATACAGGGGAACGCGCTGGCAGTTGCTGACCGTTTTGGCGACACTGCTCGTCGTTGTCTTCACCGCCTCGCGCGCGTCCGTGGGCTTCAGCGCCTTCGGCATCATGATCGTTTATGCGATCCTGGCTCTGGCCGGCATGACCCAGCGCAAGATGCTGTTTGCATTGTCGGGCGCCGTCGCCCTTGCGATCATCGCGCCCGTGGCGATTTCGTCCTTCGACAAGCGCTTCGACGAGGCGCCGCTCACCGAGGACCAGTATGACGAGCGCGCGGCCTTCAACCGGGCTGCCTCGTTCATCGTCGATGACCATCCTCTGGGCGTGGGCACCAACCATTATGTCCATGTCGCCAAGAATTATGGCTATTCCGAGCGGGCCGGCGTTGCGCCGAGCGAGGTCAACCGCAACAACATCGTCCACAATGCCTACTGGCTGGCGATGGCGGAAACCGGGTATCCGGGGATCGTGGCCTTCTGCCTGATGCTGATCGTGCCCATGATCACGGCTCTGCGCACAGGCTGGCGCGAGCGCCACAATGCGGAAGGCAATCTGCTGATCGGATGCGGCGTGGCGCTCCTGATCGCCTATATCCATTCCATGTACGAATGGGTGATTTTCGGCAAGGAGGTGCAATACCTGCTGTTCACCACCATGGGCATGATCTTCGGGATCTCGCTGCGGATGAATGCACTGCGTGATGCTGCGCCGCCAGTTCGCAACATCCCCATGCCATATCGGCCGCAGGCCGGAACCGCTGCGGCGCAGGGCAAGCTTGCCGGAGAAGGGACATGGTAACCATGGTTGGCGGAAATTGCGCCGGAAACACCGCCACGGCCATCCCGCCGTCCTTTGTTCAGCAGCTGTTAGCGCAATGGCGCTATTTGGCGAGGTCTGTCACTGGGAGTTATCGGTAAAATGGGCGATATCCCGAAATTCATGCAAGGTCTCGGCCGCACGCTTTGCGCCATGATCCTTGCCGCCTCATGCCTGAGCGCCGCGCAGGCGGAAGACTACAAGCTCGGCGTGCAGGATCGCCTGCGCATTCACGTCTCCGAATGGCCGGCCCTCAACGGAGAGGCGGTCGTCGGCGCCAATGGCGAGATTTCCCTGCCGGTGATCGGCCAGATACAGGCGGCCAGTCTCGACACCGCCGAGCTTGCCCATTCGATCTCGCAGCGGCTGAAGGAAGTCAGCAGGCTTCCGGAGCTTCCCGACACGTCCGTCGACATCATCGCCTATCGTCCCTTCTACATTCTGGGCAGCGTCACCACGCCCGGCGAATATCAGTACCGGCCCGGCATGATGGTGCTGAATGCGCTCAGCATTGCCGGCGGCGCTTACCGGAGCGAACGTTTTTCCGCATGGGATGCGGAGCGCGTTTCGATCAGCAGCCGCGGAGAGATCGCCGTTCTGGCGCTGCGCCGCGAGGATCTGCGCGCCGAAAAGATGCGCCTGAGCGCACAGCAGGACGGGCTGGAAGAGTTTCCGGCAGCTCCGGCCGATGCTGGAGCTCAGCTGCTGCGCGCGCTGGAAGAACAGCGTCGTATATTCAACAGCACGCGCGAGCGTCAGGACCTGGAAAAGGCCTCGCTGACGCGGTCGATCGAAGCCCGCGAAAAGGAGATCGCCGCGCTCGGCCAGCAGATGGCGGATGTGGCGCGCAAGCGTGCGGCCACCGAAACCGAGCTGGAACAGGTGCGCAGTCTGGCAAAGCGCAATCTGGCCGTGCACAGGCTGTTCCCGCTCGAACGCACGCTGGCGGATGTGCTGCGCGAACAGCAGGAACTTGAAATCAGAAAGCTGACCGCAGAGCAGAGCCTTGCCGAGCAGCGCCGCGAACTCGGCAATTTCGACGACCGCCGCCGCAATGAGGTGGTCGCCGAGATCCAGCGCGTCAACGCGCAGATACGCGAGGTCGAGCAGCAGCAGCAGGCACTCCAGCGTCTGCTCGACGGGGCCGCCCAGTACTCGTCACAGAGCGCCGAGGATAACGCGGAAAATGACGAGCCGCAACTGCGCTACGTGATCGTGCGCACTGAAGGCGACAAGGTTCAGGAGATCGAGGCTGCCGAGACAACAAGGGTGAAGCCCGGCGATATCGTCAAGGTATTCCGGGTTTCGGAAAGCACGGTCACGGGCGCGGTGAAGAGCGGCGCTGCGCCGGCGGGCGGGTCGACGGCACCGATTTGGGGGCTTCGCAAAGGTTCAGGATATGCTGGAGACGAATAGCACGCCGCAGGCAACAGCCATGCTTTACGACTGGAAGTGGATGCTCAAGACCCTGCTGCAGCGGCCGCTGGCCATCCTGATTCCCGCCATTCTGTGCGCGGTGCTGGCCATCGTCTATGTCGCCTTGCGGCCCTCGCACTACACGGCCTCGGCTCTGCTCAACATCACCAATCTGCGGCTTTCCTCCAGCGATCAGAACACCTTCTATGCCGAGTCGCTCTACGATCCGACCTTTCTGGAAACACAGGTCCAGATCATCGCCTCGGAGCCGATAGCACGCGCAGTCATAGCAGGCGAAAACCTGACCGAAGCCGCCGGGGGCGACGAGCAAAAGGCTTTGAAGGCGTTTCGCAGCAGCCTTTCGGTGCAGCGCGTTGGCCAGAGCAATCTGGCGCAGATCAGCTATGTCGCTTCCGACCCGGCAAAGGCCGCAGCGGTCGCCAATGCCGTTGCCGGCGCGTACATAAAGAAGCTGGTGAGCGACCGCGACGCAGCCGTCCAGACCGCAAGCGGCTGGCTGCGCGATCGCCTGCGCGGCGTTGGCGTGCAGGCGCAACTGGTCTCCGAAGCGACGCCTCCCGTCGACAAGAGCGACATGCGCGGCTTGCTGATCATTGCCGCTGCCGGCATCGTCGGCGCGGTCGCAGGCATGGTTCTCACGCTCATTCTCGGGTTCTTCGACCGGCGCATCCGCACGCCCGAACAGGCGCTTGCAGCCTGCGGGGCGGAATGCCTCGGCATCGTCTCCGTGCTGGAGGCGGGACCGGCTCCGGGAGGGCAGGGTGGTGTTCTTGCCCGCGCGCCGGCAATCCTGTCGCATGTCCTGCGCCATCCCTACACGCCACTGTGGCAGGCCATGCGTTACGCCGGCGTGGTGGCAGCAAAGTCATCGCATGCCCAGCAGCGCATTGCCGTCACATCGACCTTTGACGATGAAGGCAAGACCACCGTCGCTACCAATCTGGCGCTGATGGCGGCAAGCGGCGGCAAGCGCGTGCTGCTGGTCGATGCGCATCCCTACAGCCCCGCCCTTTCCCGGATGCTTGCGCCGCAGGCGGGCTACGGCATCATCGAGTTCCTCGCAGACGAGAAACCCTCCCTGCCTGAATATGTCGTTTCGGACCCGCATCACGGCATCGACATCCTGCCTTTCAGCGCGGCGGGAATTTATGAGGGTGCTGCACAGCTCCTTTGGTCGCAGCATATGGAAACATTGTTCGAGCAGGCTGCCGGATATGACGTCATCGTCTTCGACCTGCCGCCGCTGATCGCGACCGGCGACATTCGCGCCGCATCGGCGTTCGTCGACAGCTTCCTGCTGGTGGTCGAATGGAACAAGGTGCCGGCCGATGAAATGCACGCCGCGCTGGCGCTTGTCGCGCCGGTTCGCGAAAAGCTGATCGGCACGCTTCTGAACAAGGCCAGCCTTGGCAGGATCGAGCGCTGGTTTTCACCGGAAGCGTCGGTCATAGCGCGGCAGGGATTGTATGCGCAGCCCGCGACTGCGAAGGATGCCGGCTAAGGGTTTTCGCACCTGCAACTGTCAAGGTGACGTGCTTCAGGGCGTGCGGCCCGCCGCGAACGGATCAGCGATGAAGATTGCCTACCTCCTCAACACCTATCCCGCGCCGAGCGGCACCTTCATCCGCAACGAGATCGAAGCGCTTGAGGAACTCGGGCTCGACATCGACCGCATGGCGGTGCGCCGCTTCGCCGGCCCGCTGGTCGACCCGTCCGACATCCGCGAAAGTGGGGTCACCCGCTATCTGCTCGACGGAAACAAGGCCGGCCTGTGTCTTGCCGCCCTGCGGGAAGTCTTCACCAACCCCGTGGGCATAGCACGCGCCCTGCCAGTCTGGCGGACATTGCTGCGCAACGCCGGAGGCGGCTTCGTGCGGCATCTGGCCTATCTGATGGAGGCCGCGTTCCTGCGACAGGAAGCAAAGCGGCAGGGCGTCACCCACATCCATTCCCATTTCAGCAACAATGCACCGGCCGTTGCCATGCTGGCCCATCGCATGGGCGGGCCGGGCTTCAGCTTCACCGCCCATGGGCCGGATGAATTTGTGGAAGCTCCCTATCTGAGCTTCCCCACCAAGATGACGGAAGCTGATTTCGTCGTCGCCATTTCCGATTATTGCCGCAACATGCTGCTCGATCTTGCAGGCGGCCGGCGCGACGAGGTCAATGTCCATATCGCGCGCTGCGGGCTCGATCTCGACCGCTTCGAAGTCGCGCCGCCCGTTGAGCCCTCCAACCACACGCTGGTTTGCGTGGGCAGGCTCTGTCCGCAAAAGGGGCAGGTGCATATTCCGGCTGCTGTGGCCGCCTTGCGGGCAACCTTCCCCGCGATCAGGGTCATTCTCGTCGGCGATGGCGACAGCCGCGCCGAAATCGAAGCCGAAATCGCGAAGCATGGCGTGGGGCAGGACGTGATCCTGCATGGCTGGGCTACCAATGACGAGGTCCGGCGCATGATCGCCGCCAGCCGCGCGCTGCTGCTGCCGAGCTATGCGGAGGGCCTGCCGATCGTCATCATGGAGGCGCTGGCGCTTGGACGGCCGGCGATCTCCACCACCATTGCCGGTATTCCCGAACTCGTGGATTCGCAATGCGGCTGGCTTGTTTCGCCCGGCAATCATGATGAGCTTGTCGAAGCGATGAGGGCTGCTCTGTCGGCAAGTCCGGCCGAGATTGCACGGCTGGGTGGCGAAGGCCGCGCGCGGGTGGAACGCCTGCATGACCGGCGCCGGCTGGCGCGCGAACTGCGCGATCTGTTCGCGCAAGCCGGTTCCTAAAAAGACGGCGGCTGAGCGCTGCGGCTGCTATTTGTATTCGATCAGCGTATTGGCGCGCTTCAGCACGCGATTGATGTAGAAGCGCGCCGCACCCTGCATCTCGGGAAACTTTGCCAGCACCGCGAAAGCAGCATAGATCCAGCTATCCCGATTGCGGGGGCCGGACCGGAGCGCCATCCTGACAACCTGAACGGGATAGATCAGGAAAAGCAGCAACAGTGCCGGGTGGATCAGGATCGCGGCCAGAAGGATGAGGGCCGGCAACACCCCGCCCCACAACAAGGCCCGCCGCGCATTGCGCTTCCATATGCCGAAGGGGGAGGCCGCATGGCGCGAGGACACCTGCGCGAAGGCATGGCCGGCCCGCATGGCGCGACGCCACCATTGACCAAAATGCAGCATGTTGGCGTCATGCAGGGTCATTTCCGCATCCAGACGCCAGATGCGCCAGCCCCTGGCCCGCAGGCGCACGCACAGTTCGGGTTCCTCGCCGGCGATCAGGTCGTCGGCATATCCGCCGACATCGCGGAAGGCGGCCATGCGAATGAGGGCGTCGCCGCCGCATTCCGTGGCCTCGCCAACGGGGGTGTCCCATTCGAGATCGCACAGCCTGTTGTAAACCGATCGCTCCGGATGGCGTTCCCGTCGCCGTCCGCAGACGACGGCCATGTCCTCGTGCGCCTGCAAGAAGGCTTCGGCACGGCTCAGCCAGGCGCTCTCCAGCGTGCAGTCGCCATCCACGAACTGTACATAATCGGCATCCGGGAACGCGGTTTCCAGCGCGTCGAAACCGGCATTTCGCGCACGCGCGGCCGTGAACGGCACGGACATGTCGAGCCGTACCGTGAGCGCGCCCATGGCCTGCGCCTTTTCCACGCTGCCATCGGTCGATCCTGAATCGACATAGACGGTGCGCGCCGACAGGCCGCCGAGTGATGCAAGGCAGGCGACGAGACGCTCGCCCTCATTGCGGCCGATGACGACGATGCCGATGCGCGGGGACAGCGGTGCGGTCATGAAAAGCTCGCCCCATCGAACGGGGTGCCGAACCCGGCCTGCCAGCGCAGCAGGATGAATGCACCGAGCAGCACGAGCAGGAACAGCGTCACCGCAACGTCCTGACGGAAGAAGGACAGGCGTTCGCGGCGCTGGCCGATCAGCACGGGTATGTAGCGGCAGAAATCGCTGAACGCCACGACGAGGATGGTGCCGAGCAGGCCCGTCGTCTTCAGCGCCAGCGGTATGCCGACAACCAGACACACGAGCTTGGTCATGTTGCCGGCAGCCCCATAGAAGGGCTTTCCGACACCCAGCAGCGCATATTCGTTCATGCTGCACAGGATCGCGCCCCAGACGCCGACCAGCATCACCGGCAGCATCCAACCCGCATCGTGGTAACGGCTGTCATAGATGATCATGATGGCATAGTCGGCAAAGGCGGTGCCGAAGGCAACGCAGGCCGCGCTGACCAGCAGCAGCTTCAGCCGCAGCGGCGACAGGCGCGCGTGCAGCTCGGACCGCGACGACGACTGCTGGGAGGCGATCACCGGAAAGACCAGCGAATGTCCCAGACGCGCGAACAGTGCGGCCGGCAGATCGGCCACGTTGCGTGCAAGGCCATATATGCCAAGAAGCGCCAGAGGTATGGCCTGCCCGAGATAAAGCTTGTCGAAACTGGCGCACAGAAAGGCCAGCAGCGAGGACAGATAGATCCACTTGCCGAATGACAGTATTTCGCGCGCGTGCTGCCTGTTCCAGGCGAACCACACCCGTGCGTCGGGCAGGAAATAGGTTGCGATGGTGCGTATGGCGGCGGTCAGGATGTTGGCGAGAATGAGCGACCAGATCGTCGGACTGGCGAAGGCAAGCCCGATCACCAGCGCAGCTCCCACGGCATCGACGCCGAGATCGAAAAGGTTCAGCCGCACAAACTGCAAGCGCCGCTGCAAAAGATAGGCGGAAACGGAAGCGCACCCCATCAGGGCAAGCGTCAGGGCGGAGAGCTGGATCGCAGAGCCGGGCAGCTGATAGAGCTGGCCAAGCGGTGCTGCGGCGAGAAACAGAAGCGTGAACAGGACCAGCCCGCGCACAAGCTGGATGGTCCACGCCACATCGCGGAAGGAACGGCTTTCGCCCTTCGGGTTCTGGACGATGTTCTGCCCGATGCCGACATCGGAGAGCAGTTCGATGCCGTTGCGCAACGTGTTGATGATCAGCATTACGCCGAATATTTCGGGCGCGACCAGACGCGACAGCACGACGTTGGTGCCGAAGCGCAGGCCAACCGATCCGCCATAGGCGCCGATCGTCCAGAATGCACCGCGCATGACAAGTTTTGACGATAGCGACATGGATTGGGAGCAGGGCCTCGGGTTCTTGCAGAAGCTGTATCGCGTCTTTGCTTAACGTTTCATAGCTGCCTGTGGAACGGATGTCGTCCCGCCGGGACCGCTCCTGTGTGATTTTCAGAACCCACGCACCCATGGGATCGGCTGAGGCAATGCATGGTGCCAATGGCCGGGAAGAGTTGCGCGCCCGTGATCCGCATCATGCGGAAAGCCCGCCGCTATCCTTCCCGCATTCTGGGCACCAGCCCCAAATGATGCGCAATGCGCATCAACCCAGTCTGAATTATTGCAATCTTTCCGTGCCGGGATGGAGCATGATGCCTTTCCGGATTGAATGTGGCTTCTTTGGTTCAGAGCGAGCGCATCGTGGAAGATGCAATCTTACTCAGAAAGATTCTACGTGGTTGCTGCCTGCCGAACGCAGATGGCGGCTGGCCACTGTCCTCTGCCGACAGGGCCAGTCAGCCAGGGGACTGCTGAAACATACGGATGATCAAAGTGTCGAACCCCGGACAATCACGTCGCCATCACAGACAAGCAACGGCACCCCGGCCCGGCTGTCAGTAGCCCTGTTCACGTCCAGTCCGATCCGCGTTTATTGCGCGTACTTCCCCTGAACCGAACCTTTCGCTGTTTTCCAGAGACAGGACCATAGAATGCTGAATGATTCCCGTTCCCATGGACTTTGGGAAGCCACCGCTCCCGCGGCTCCGGCAACATCCGCACTGGAACGGAATCTGTCAGCCGACGTGGTTATCGTTGGTGGCGGCTATACGGGCATGTCCTGTGCGCTTCATCTGGCTGAAGCAGGCCGGAAGGTGGTTCTGCTTGAAGCACACGAAATCGGTTTCGGCGGCGCGGGCCGCAATGTCGGTCTGATCAATGCCGGCCTTTGGGTCATGCCTGACGACCTTCCGGTCCGTCTGGGCCCCGCTTTTGGTGAACGCCTGCTGAAGCTGCTGGGAGACGGCCCCTCTCTGGTGATGGAGCTTATCGAAAAGCATAACATCGAATGTGAACTCCAGCGCAACGGTACGCTTCACTGTGCGGTGGGAAGAGCGGGCCTCGAAGAGATCAGAAAACGCGAAGCACAATGGCAAAAGCGCAGCGCTCCGGTGCAGGTCCTTGATGCAAAGGAAACGGCAAATCGTGTGGGAACCGGCGTCTACACCGGCTCTCTGTTCGATGAGCGAGCGGGCACCCTGCAACCTCTGGCCTATGCGCGCGGGCTGGCGAAGGCCTGTATCCGGGCCGGAGTTGAACTCTATACTTCCAGTCCCGTTATCGACACCAGTGAAAGAGGTGGCAACAAGGTCGTCCACACCGCAGGCGGCTCCGTCGAAGCCGAGTGGGTGGTGGTGGCCACCGATGCCTACAGCACCGGGCCGTGGAACAGTGTTCGCAAGGAACAGGTGCGCCTGCCCTATTTCAATCTGGCTACATCACCCATCAGCCCGGAGAAGCTGCGATCCATCCTGCCGGGTCGCGAAGGTGTCTGGGACACGAAGGCTGTGCTGTCGTCATTCAGGCTGGACAGGTCAGGACGGCTGGTGTTCGGCAGCGTGGGCGCGCTGCGGGGAACCGGCATATCCATACACAAGGACTGGGCACGCAGAGCGCTGGCCAGACTCTATCCTCAACTCGGCAAGGTGGAGTTCGAGCACGAGTGGTATGGCCAGATCGGCATGACACCCGATGCCTTGCCGCGCTTCCATAAGTTCGGAAGAAACACAATCGGGTTCGCAGGCTATAATGGCCGCGGAATTTCCCCGGGAACCGTTTTCGGACGTGAACTGGCGCTGCTGATTCTGGGGGAGAAAAAGGAGGAAGAGATGCCTCTTCCGGTTTCCGGCATCCTCCGGAATTCCTTTTTGCAGTACCGGGAAGCTTATTATGAAGCAGGCTCCCAGATTGCCCATCTGGTTTCCGAACGCATCTGAGGTCTCAGGCCGCCGCGCCGGCATACAACCTTGCGACAGGAACCCCTCCTGAGCCAACAGCCGATCTGCCCGGCCTTGCTTCATCGAATCGAAAGGTTCGATGTACTAGCGTAAGGTGACCTTTCCGTTCGTGGATCAGGGCGACAAGAGCGGGGATGACAGCAAAACAGAACACAGGCGGCATGCCGTTGGGCTACGTGGAGCCAGCCAGTGCACGCACGCACGGGCGCGGTCTTGTCGACCTGCTTGTTTTCCTGGGCGCGGTGGCACTGTTTTCTCTTTCCGGTTTCGCGCTGGAGTTTTTCGGAATCCCCTACAATTCATCGGGTGGTTCGATCATCACCAAGATCCATCCTGCCACCTATCTGTTCGGTTGCGCCCTTGGTCTCGCGGTGATCGCCAATCCCAACCCGGTAGGCTATCTGTTCGACCTCATGACGCGATGCCTCGGCTCCGTCTTTCTGCTTGCAGGCTCCGTTCTTCTGTGGATCTTCATTTCGCGCTACAAGGGCGATCAACCGGCCTCGTTCCTGATCGACTCGATCATGGTCGCCGCGATCATCTGCATGTTGTTCGCTGATATGGCAGAGCATACGCGCCTCAATATCGCGCGCGCCATTCATGTCCTTATGGTTTTCAATTGCTGCCTGTCGATCTTCGAAGGCCTCTCAGGCTGGCGGCTGTTTCCTTTTGTCCTTGGCGACACCGAACAGGAATGGGAATATCGGGCCACCGCGCTTTTGGGGCATCCGCTGATCGGCGCGCTGACAACGGGTGTCTATACCATCGTCCTGATGACAGTGCGCGACGTGCGCGGCCTCGCGAACCGCTGGCGCTTACCGATAATCCTGCTGTGCATGGTGGCGATGCCGTTCATTGGCTCCCGGGTGTCGTTCACCATCGTCTATGCAACAGCAGCCGTGGTTGTCGCACTGCATTTTGTTCGCTTCCTGCACGGAAGCCCGGTCAGTCTGCGCAGATTGACGGCAGTGCTGCTGTTCCTGCCGCTTTCTGTCCTGACGGTAGTCGCCCTCTACCAGACGGGCATTTTCGACAACTTCATCAATCGCTTTGTCGATGACGGGGGCAGCGCCCGCACCCGGTTCGATCTGTTCAAACTGTTCAGGGATCTCAGCCTGCCCAACCTGCTTACCGGCTACCGCATGGCCAATCTCGACACCCAGGTACGGCTTGGCGGCCTCTACGAAGGCATCGAGAATTCCTGGGCAGGCCATGCCGCACGGTACGGTATCGTGATAACGATTGTGCTCTGGTGCGGTGTTGCCGCGTGGTTTACCGACATGCTGCGCTCGGCGGGAAGAGGAGCGCTCCTGCCTCTGGCTTACATTTTTCTTATTCTGTCCACCACAGTGGGCATCAGCGGCAAGACCAACATGATGAGCCTGCCTGCCCTCATCCTGCTGGCGTTGATCGGCATGCCGCTCAGGCGGCTGCACATTGCCGGAACACAGCCTCGCATCACCAACGATGTGGTGTCACGGATAGGTCGTGCTCCGCTGACTGAAAGCAGAGGGAGCGCCAGTTCGCGATGACATGCCCGTCACCTCCGTGCTGCGGCGATCCGAAGCCGTACTGTCAAGAAAGCCCCGTTGCCTTGATCGGTTCACAATGACCCCCCGCTTCCAGACCATTCCAACGCTGGACGGCATTCGCGCCGTAGCGGTGCTGATCGTCATGCTGTCCCATGCCGGTTTCGGCGAGCGCATACCGGGCGGTTTCGGTGTCACGATCTTCTTCTTTCTCAGCGGATATCTGATAACCAGCCTGCTGCTCCACGAATTCGCTCACACGGAAACGATTGACGTCAGGAGTTTTTACATCCGCCGGTTTTTCCGGCTGGTGCCGCCGCTGATGCTCACGCTGGTCATCGCCTACGGGCTTGTCGCGGCTGGATTGTTACCGGGCGGAATAACGCTCTATGGCGCTCTTTCCCAGATCTTCTATTTCGCGAACTATTACGCGATCTACGAGGATTTCGTGAGCAACCTGCCCGCCGGTACCGTGATCCTGTGGTCACTGGCGATCGAAGAGCATTTCTACATTCTCTATCCGCTGGTCATGCTCGGCCTTCTGTCCGCCAATATCGGGCTGCGTCGAACCGGTCTCGTTTTTTTCGCAATCTGCATCGCCGTCCTGCTGTGGAGGACATATCTTGCCGTGCAGCCCGGCTTCGATCCGGCGCGCACCTATTTCGGCACGGATACGCGCATCGATTCCATCCTGTATGGTTCATTGCTGGCCCTGTGGAGCAACCCGATGAATGACCTCGCTGACCGGGGTCGCATGTCCCCGCTTCGGTGGGCGATCGTCGCAGGCGCTCTTGGCGTGCTTTTGTTCACCTTCATCTATCGTGGCGAGCTGTTCAGGGAAACATTACGCTATTCGCTTCAGGGAATGGCACTTTATCCGCTTTTCTATTACGCGATCCGTTTCCACGACAATGTTCTGTTCCGCCCCCTGAACTGGTCGTGGGTGAGCAGGATCGGCGTCTGGTCCTACTCCATCTATCTGGTGCACTTCATCATCATCAAACTGGTGGCCGCCCAGTGGGAGGCGGTCGCGGACAAGCCGTTCGTCCTGTTCGCCATCTCGGCGGTCGTGTCGGTTGTCTATGCGGTCTTCATCGACAGATGGATCGATCCGGTCTTCCGACGGCGCGGCAGGTCCGCCCCTGATACGAGCGCGCGCAAAACCACGCTTTCCGACCTTCCGCAGCAACGGTGAACGGGAGCGGGCAGATGGAGAGCCACCAGCGGATTTATCGGGACGGGAGGATCGCATGAATTTCAGTCGCCGCAGTTTTCTGTCTCTGTCGACGGCAGCCCTAATGCCGGTTGCAGCAGGCCCGGTTTCAGCCGGCAAGGCATCAGCGCCAACGCCTCAACGCCTGTTTCACCGTGGCGTCGGCATTCACAGCGCGATGAACTGGGGATCACTGAAATCCGGCAGCACCAGCCACTACGAACCGCGCCCTTTCGAAGAGCCGCGCAGCGCATTTCCTGAGGCGCTGGTGCAAGAGCTGGTCCCGTCGGGCTTCGACTTCGTGCGGCTTTCGCTCGATGTCGGCCCCTTCATCCAGTTGCAGGGTTCAGACCGCACGGCGCTCGAGCGAAAGCTGGTTTCCAATATCGAAAAGCTGCTGGCTCGTGGCCTCAATGTTCTGGTCGATTGCCACCCTGTCGAGCAGGTTCCGCTTTATTCGGTCCAGTCCATTCTCGGTGATCTGGAAAGCTCCCTGTTCGCCGACTACCGCGCAATGATCGTCAGGCTGGCCACCATATTGGCGGGGCTGCCCGCAAACCGGGTTGCGCTCGAACTGATGAATGAGCCGGCGCTTGCCAATGCCAGTCACCGTACACAGGTGATGGTATGGGGTGCTGCCCAGCTCGCCCTGCATGATGCCGCCCGGCGCGCTGCACCCGATCTGCCGCTGATGCTCACCGGTGCGAATTATGGCGGCATCAGCGGGCTGAACGATCTTGATCCCGATCCCTACACCGACAGCAATGTGCTGTTCTCATATCATTACTACTTCCCCATCGCGTTCACCCATCAGGGCGTGGACTACGGCTTTCCCGATGCCCCCAGCGCGGGCTATATTTCCGACCTTCCCTATCCCTCCGATTCCATGCCACCAGCGGAAATCGAGGCGGCACTCGAAGCCCGCATCGCAGCCTTCAATCTGGAGCCTCACGCCAAAGCCGCGGCAAGCGCGCACGCCCGCCGGGTACTCAAGGATTATCTGGCGGAAGACTGGAGCCGCGACCGCATGGCAAATGACTTTGCCTTCGTTGCCCAATGGGCCGATCGTCACGGAATAGCGCATGATCGCATCGTCATGGGCGAATTCGGGGTGACCAGACGTTCCGGCAGGCTGGTTGGGGCGGCGGAAATCTATCGCAGAAGATGGATGGCGGATGCCACCGAACTTGCACAGGCAAACGGGTTCGGCTGGTCGATCTGGGATCTGAACAGCTATCAGATGGGCATCAGCCGTCTTGATGACGAGAGCCGGCTGGACCGCGACCTTCTGGCCGTTCTGACCATGTCGGGATGACCATCCCACCAAAGCCCACGGCTGAAAGCAGCCCTCGACACCATCCCTTTCCGGATCACGAAAAGATAAATGAGCGAAACCCCAGGACAACTCTATTCATTGCAGCAGGGACGCGGGCTTGCGGCGATGGCGGTGGTTCTCTTTCATCTGTCGCTCATGATGGGACTGCCGCGCTATCTCGGCCATCCCCTGTTCAGCGAATACACATGGCGCGGCAATCTCGGCGTCGATTTCTTCTTCGTCCTTTCGGGCTTCATCATCATTTTCGCCCACCATCGTGACATCGGCAGGCCGGACAGGCTCCGCAACTATGTGGAACGCCGCTTCGTCAGGCTTTTTCCCGTTTACTGGCTTTATGCCGGCATTTTCTGCGCACTGGTTGCACTGGGGTTCGGCAGCAATGCGACCCTGCCGGAAACGGCTACCCAGTGGCTGTCCACCATTTTCCTCATCCGGCTGGACAAGTTCACCTTTCCGATCGCGCCAGCCTGGACGCTGGTTCACGAACTTGCATTCTATCTGGTGTTCGCGCTTCTCATCATCAGGGGCAGGCTGGGCATGATGGTTTTCGGCCTGTGGATGCTGGTGTGCCTGCTGCTGCGTGAATATCCCGAGTATCACGACCAGACCCCGTGGACGACGTATTTTTCCCCGCTCAATCTCAATTTCCTGATTGGAATGCTGGCCTGGCTTGGCTGGTCGTATGGCAGGCCGGTCATCGTAAAGTGGGCATTCCCGGCAGGGCTGCTGCTGATCGCGCTTTTCTATGTACTGGAAAGCAGGGGAGCCTCCTACAGTCAGGTCCAGCCTGGCTATGCTGCGGGCTTCGGGCTGATCATAGCGGGGGCTGCGGCACTGGAAGCGGCAGGCCAGTGGCCGTCCCGAATGCGGCTTCTGAACCTCATCGGAGACGCATCCTACTCCATCTACCTCACGCATCTGGCGGTTCTGGGCGTCGTCGGCAGGCTTGTGTTCAGGATTGCGGAATATGTTCCGGCACCACCTGTCTTGCTCTACCTGCTTGTCTTCGCCGGCACCGTGGCCTGCGGATGCCTCGCCCATGTGTGGATAGAGCGTCCGCTGATTGCTGCATGCCGCAAGCGCCTGTCCCGAAAGTCACCGCTCATGGTTCAAAGGGCGGAGTGAATGTCCGCAGACCCGGTCTTTTCGGCGCGTAGAAACGGATCCAGGAAGCTGCCCACGACTTCCGTGTAGTCCGACCGCAGATGGGATTGATCCGTATAGAGCGGCGCCCCGTCCCGGATCAGCGGACATATCATTTTTTCACACAGGAGCGACGGGAGATCGATGACGGTGGCACCACGCTCAGCCAGCGTCAGGATGCCGGCGTCCACCGGCTCCGATCGGGCAAGAACGCTGGAGAAATCGAACCTCCAGTCGGCCGGTGCCGGCCGGCCATGGAAGGCAAGGCGGCGCAGCTGCGAAGGAACATCGAAGTGCGGATAGGGGCCGGTGGTCAGTATGACCACCTTCTTGCCGCGCGCACGCAGGTCCTCCACTTCCTCGCCAAAGTTTGCAATGGCAAGAGAAAGGCCGGCGGGCGTACTGGCGGAAATGCAGTTCCCAATATGATTGCAGATGAGGGCGTTGTGC
>WPCJ01039604.1_pt1 | contig 17739 bp, 15 predicted proteins | sample 5399831 | NCBI WGS metagenome assembly WPCJ01 (sample SAMN12869470, study PRJNA574797) | sludge metagenome | isolation source: wastewater treatment of pH10 | place: China:Beijing | collected 2019-05-20 | reverse complement strand
AAGAGAGGTACAATTCCTTTGACAAAACTGACGTCCGTGTCTCTGAAGGACAGTGGTACACCTCGGGAATTGCCTGGTACGAAGAAAACGACACGCGCAGTGTAGCCTGGTATAATAATGGAATCCGCGATTCAAAGATGGATTATTCTTCCAGTGATTACATTACAAACTTCCCTATGCGCGTTTATCTTTATGCCGAATCTTATTCCGATGCCTCGAAGAACACAGGATATATGGCTGTAGACTACGCTTTTGTCCGCAAATTTGTTGAATCCGAGCCAGCTGTCAGTTTCGCCTCAGGTCAGATAGAGACTGAAAGCTCTGCCAAAGATAATACTTCTGAAACTGATAATGTTTCCGAATCCGAAAACACATCTTCGGAATCAGGCATTACTCCTGAAAATGAAACTGTTTTACCTGAGGTTTCAGATACTGACGAAGCCCCGGAAAAAGCAGTAAAGGTTCAGGAAAGCCGGAGCGGAAATAATACTGAAACCCTGGAAACTCGTTTCCCGAAATACAATGTTAATGTTTCAGGAATCAAACTTTCTTCCCCATACAGTGTTGATTTCCACGCACTTGTAAAAGAACTTGAAGCTTCGGGAATTGATACTATTTTCCTGAGTATGAACGGTCCTGATGTCTGGCAGTATGAGCGTTTTGTAAAAATGGCTCATGAGGAAGAAATATCTGTGCACGCAGTTCTCCTTGAAGAGCTCAACTGTACATCAGAAACAGCTCCGAGCATTTCCCGTGCTTCTCTTAATGCGATTCTTGATTATAATGAGAAGTCACTTGCGCCTTTCGACGGCATCAATATCTGCGTGAAAACTTCTCCTTATTCAGGTTCCGAAAACAGCTGTATGGACTATAAGCCTATTTTTGATCTTGCCCATGAAAAAGCCGGAGAAAACATATCCGTATCAGCAAGCCTGCCACCCGGTCATACTGCATCTGAGGTTGAGACTATTTCTCCTCTGGTAGACTTCTTCATTGTCAGGGCTTACGACCGTGGAAATAAAGACCTTACCTCCATGTCGGATATTGTGGATAATATTGCACCCGATATGGGAGAGGTAAGAGGTGCGAATTCAAAAGGAATAATCGAGATTTCCGTAGAAGAAGGATTTGCAGATAGGCTCGAAATACAGAACCTTTTTGCCAGTTTTGTGAAATATTATGGAGAAGATCCGGCTTTTACAGGGGTTTCGATTTCCAACTATGTTACATATACAGACCTGCCTGTAGATGCTGAATCTGAAGAAAATAAGCTGTCACTGCCCGGGTTCGGAGCTATTTCCGTACTCTTAACAGGGTTCGCAGCTTTTGCTTTTCTTAGAGCTAAGAAGCAATGAACCCAAAACATGAGAGTGAACCAAAACAAATTAGGGCGACGGATCAAAAACCAGCTAGTAACCAAAAACCAGATAGTAAACCAGAATCAGGAAATAGATCTCTGGTAGGGAAATACAGTAAAGTGAAGAAGAATACAAAACGAGGAAAAAGAGTAAAAAAGTTTTCTCTTTTTTCTTTTCTTTCTCTTTTTAGCTTAATTTTTTTTCTCTTTTTATTTTCCATTTTTTCCTTTCATTTTTTACTTCCATTTTTTCCTTTCCTTTTTTTATTTTCTGTTTTCTTCAGTTCTATCGTTATATGTAACGTTACATGTAACTTCATCATTCGATTGATTTATATTTTCCAATTAAATATTGAATCTGAAAACGGGGTTTTAGAGTTAATTTTGCCTGATATAAATACGGGGTTCGCCTGATTATTATTAAATAATTAATATTTTTTAATATATTGCTATATATATTATCTAATAATATTATTACTCGATAATTCTTGCCTTCTTGAATTGCCAGGAAGGAAGTGTTTTCAAATCAGATATTTATGGGTATTGTCAGGAGATAAATCCTGCCTGAAAGTAGAAACCTGCTATGAAAGGTCATTTTTTAAGAGAAACTGTGGTGTCTTCACTGTTTGAACAAAAAGGGGTCAGGCCAGAGTAGTGGTTTCATAAGCTATACATTTAGCTAAGTGAAGTAGGGGGAAATAATTTTGGTTAAGTGCCGAAAGTTCGGATTGCTTATTTTAAGCCTGATTATGCTGTTTATATTTGCAGCTGTAAATGCGACCGCTTTATCTGAAGATAATGATTCTATCGGAGATGCTCCCGATCTGCCTCTCATCCTGCAGGGCGAGATGGATTTAAACGGACAACCTGCTTCAGCAGGCTGTGAAATTACGGCATATTATGAGGGTGAGCTGATTGCAAAAAGTACCGTAGGGGAGGGGGGTAGATACAGCCTGTACCTGAATATGACTCCTGAAAACTACACCAACATAGGGGATGTGGAGCTCTATGTCGATGGAAATAAAGCCAGTTCCGGGATTCCCGTTTCTAATATCGAAAATATTGAAAGTAAAGAACCGGGCTCGATCATTGAAGTTGACATAAACAATTCCGCCTCTTCCAGTGTCAGCGGAACGGAATCAAGAGGAAGCAGCGGTTCAACAGGTGAAGCCAGAGTCGTGAATAAGAACGAGACTGCTGATTCTAAAACCTCTGATAAAGCCGGAGGACGTTCAGAAGCAAGCCTGGCTGGTGAGGATGATGGGGATATTGTTAGCTCAGAAGAGCCTGTTTCTCAGTCAGATGATGCGGAAGACCTTGAAGACGAGGATGCTGAAGGTGCTGAAAACACTGAGGATGCAGGTTACTCGACAGTCTTCACGGCACTGGTCTTTATTGTGGCTCTTTTCAGTGCTATTATGGTCATTAAGAGGTAACCGTCAGGAATGATAGTAAACTGGATATGCAAGCCCGGAAAAGCAGGATTTTTTCCTCTTCCCTTTTCCTATTTATTATTTTTTTAAATATGTGTTCATACATACTGGCTTATTTTTTTAAATAAGAGAAACGTTTTTATCCTGATTCATCGTTTATACTTTTGTGTAAAAATGTTTAGTATCAGATATTTAAAATTTGAATGGGGGTTCTAGCATTAAAGTTCTTGGATTGGTGGGTAGTCCTAAAGTCGATGGCAACACCGCGAAAATGGTTGATGCAATTCTGGAAGGAGCTGCAGAAAATGGAGCAGAAACCGTAATTTATAATCTTGCTTCTCTTGACATCAAAGGGTGTGATGCCTGCCACAGGTGCCAGGAGACTGGCTGCTGTGCTATAGATGATGATATGCAGGAGCTTTACCGGCAAATAGAGGAAGCAGACGCCGTTGTACTCGGCTCTCCTGTATATATGTGGCAGATGACAGCCCAGACAAAACTCCTTATTGACCGCATGACAGCGTTTTTAAAGCCGAATTTCTCCAGCAGGCTCGACCATAAAAAATTAATTCTGGTTTTTACTCAGGGAATTCCGGACAGGGATGCCTTCAATTCGTATTTCGAATATACAGCAGGTGTACTTTATTATCTGGGATTTGATGTTCTGGAGACAATTGTAGCAGCAGGCACTGATAACCTTGAAGTGGCTTTCAGGCCCAGGTTACTGGAAAAATCCCGGGAACTGGGAAAACTGATCTCGGCTTCAAATCCTGCAAGTCTGAGGTACAGAAGAGCCGAACCGCGCCCTACACCATCTATTTGATTTTTCCATTTCTTCATCTCTTTCTTTTTTATATTAACGGCTGGTAGAAAAAAGATCTTCTGGGGAAACATTTTATACCTCTGTCCTTCCATCTTCTTATTACTCTTTATTTTCCTTTTTCGGAGGAATGCACTCAGATGAAAGTTTTAGGATTGATCGGAAGCCCCAGAAAGGATGGAAACACTGAAAAGCTTGTGAATGCTATTCTTGAAGGTGCCGCCGAAAAAGGTGCTGAGATAAAAATCTACCATCTTGCCGGAATGGATCTGAAACCCTGTAAAGGCTGCATGTCCTGCAAGCTTGAGGGAAAATGCATTATTGATGACGATATGCAGGAGCTCTATAAAGAAATTCTATCCGCGGATGCCATTGTACTCGGTTCTCCTATCTATATGTGGGAAATCACAGCCCTTACAAAAACAATTGTTGACCGCCTGATAGCTTTAACCTGCTGGCAGCCCTGCGCAAAGCCTGAATTTCCCAACCTGCTGAAAATAAAGACCAGACTGATCCTTGCTTATACATATGGGAACCCGGACCCCAACAACTTCAACCAGTATTTCAAATATATGGAAGGGCTTTTCAGCTTTTTAGGCTTTGATGTCCAGGGAAGCATCTGGGTTTCGGGCACAATAGGCCCCGATGATATCCTGCACCAGAGTGAAATATTCGAAGAAGCAAGAGCTCTCGGGAAAAAACTCTAAATTTATCGGAAAAAAGACATAACCTGCAACTTTTCCCTGAATTCGACTACCGGAGATAGTTCAGGGACAAATTTCAAGTTTTTTCAGAGTTTTTCAATCAGTTCTGCTTATTGGGCTGCCCGAAGACAGGGTTGTTTGCTCTGGTTATAGCGGGATAATCTGAAGGGGATTTGGGGCAGATTTTAAGAGGCGTATCAGATTTTTTGCTCTTTGTATATCTGGACTTTTTTAATATTTTAAAAATTTTTGGTATAGTATTGGATGTTCAACCTCAGAACCATGTTAGTTCTGATTTTTCAACAACCCGTCTTTTTCCTTTTACTCGTGATTGAATGCTCCTGTATTCAGCAGGATTTATATGCCTGATATCTTCATTTAAAGAAAGTTAAGAAAAATTATTTCTGACTTTTAATGCTTAATTTTTCTTCCCAAAAACTAAAACGGAGCACTCATTCATGATCCCTCTTTTAAGTGCAGGAAAAATAGCTCTTGGAAGCATTACAAATGCAAAGATGCGCTCAACCCTTACAGTACTTGGTATAGTTATAGGAGTTGCGGCTGTAATTGCAAACGTGTCCCTGGGGGCAAGTTTCAACCAGCACTTTACAAATGAAGTAACAAATATAGGTTCGAATTTTATTTATGTTCAGGGGATGCAGCCGAAGCTCTTCTATGACAACCAGCTCCAGATTATTGAAAATACTCCCGGGATTTTGGGAGTTTCACCTCTGAAGTCGCAGACTGCTGAAGTCACTTATATGTCTGAGACCAAAAACATAATGGTAAGCGGAGTAGGGGAGGACTACGATGAGGTTGCAAAAACCCAGCTAAGTGAAGGCTCTTTTATTAATGACAATGACAGGTATGTTGCAATTATAGGGTATAATATTGCAAACGAGAAGTTCGGCAGAAACCTTTCGGTCCGGAGCTCAATAGACATAACTTTCAGGATAGGGGAAAATGATAAGGTCACACAAACCTTCAAGGTCAAAGGAATAATCCAGAACCCTCAAAACACAATGGTTCAGGGTTTCAACGATAATGAGGCAGTTCTTATCCCTATTGCGGTAATGAACGAGATGCTTGGCGAAACTGACTATGGAGGAGCCTTTGCAATGGCTGAAGACCCTGCAACGATTCAGAATACCTCGGATGAGGTGGACAGGCGCCTTGCCAGGAGTTTCGGGATCTCTGAAAGGGATCTTGAGGATAAAGATTCAAGGCCCTACATGACCATAAATCAGGCTGAGATTCTTGAGCAGACCGACATGATGGCAGCAGCCCTCAGCTCTTTCCTGACAGCCGTTGCCCTGATTTCCCTTCTTGTTGGCTCCATAGGAATCATGAACATCATGCTCGTAAGCGTTACTGAGAGGACAAGAGAGATAGGCGTGCTCAAATCTCTCGGCTTTACAGGTTCTGACATCCTTTTCCTTTTCATGATCGAATCAATCCTTCTTGGAGTTTTCGGAGGGATTATAGGAGGCATAGTTGGAATTACAGGCGCATATGGCGTGGAAAGCTTCCTTTCCCTTCCGGTGGTATTTCCCTTAAGCCTGATAGTTGCCGGATTTTTTGTTGCGGTTGCTGTTGGTTTTATCTCCGGAGTCTATCCTGCAAGAAAAGCTGCAAAAATGAAACCCGTGGATTCTCTAAGGTACGAATAAAATGGAATAAATTATTACAGGGCAAAAAAGGAACTGATGTGTGAAAATCCAAATCTTTCTCAGGGCTTTCACTTTCCTGTAATTAAAACTTTCCGGATAGATCTGCCTTGACTTCCGATATAATTAAGTCAAATCAGGTTTACATAACATAAAGGGGGTTTACGATTGGCACAGAACAAAATCGAGAAATCCGAAGAAGACTGGAAGAGTGTTCTAACACCCGAACAATACCATGTTTTGAGGCAGAAAGGCACGGAAAGACCATTTTCTGGCAACCTGTACTACAACAAAGAAAAAGGAATCTATACCTGTGCTGCATGTGGGCAGGAGCTCTTTTCCTCTGATACCAAGTTTGAATCCGGGACTGGCTGGCCGAGTTTCTATGATGTGATTTCCAGCGACAGGGTCCGGCTTCATGAAGATAACAGCTATTTCATGAAAAGGATAGAGGTTGTCTGCTCTCGCTGCGGAAGCCACCTCGGGCATGTATTTGAAGACGGGCCTGAGCCTACTGGGCAACGCTACTGCATCAACTCTGTCTCTCTTGGTTTCACAAAGGAAGAAGACGCAGGGAAAGAAAAAGAATAAAACATGACTCCTCGGGCATAAGAACACCAGAGCCCCGTAATTGCGATCTTCAGGGAATCTGGGTAAGGAAAAGGAGGCCCTGATAATTTGAACCTCACTAAAAAGTATGCCGAAATTGGCGGATTTTTGATTTTTCTGGTTCTCTACCTGGTTTTTTTCAACATATTTTTCCGGTTTGAAGGAACAGGATATCCTTTTTATGCGCCGGGAACTCTTATATTTGCTTTTTTCGGGTACTGGCTCGGTGGACATCTTTATGACAGATATCTCAGATGAGGACTGTGATTATTTTTAAATTTCAGGGCAGAGATTTTAATAAGTTCCTTTTTTTCATAAAATATATCACAAATCATAACAATCTATCCTATGGATGTTAAAAGCAATCATTTTCGATATGGATGGGGTTCTTGTGGACTCCATGCGTTTCCAGGCTGACGCATGGGCAAAAGCTTTCCAGGATGCTGGTATCAATATTGTGCGGGAAGATATTTACGAGCTCGAAGGTTCAAATGATAAAAGGCTGATAAAATCTATCTTCAAAGAAGCCAGAAAAGAGCCTGAACCTGAGCATTTCGAGCGCTTGCCTGAAAAGAAACGCGATCTTCTGGAATTTGACAGAATAAAACCTTTTGAAGGCATTCCTGAATGCCTTGATGAATTGAAGAGGCACTTCAGGCTTGCCATGGTTTCTGGATCGAACCGGAATACAGTAGGAAAAATTGTAGATAAGTTTTTTTCAGGCTACTTTGATGTTGTTATAAATGGGAGTGACCTGGAACGCGGGAAACCCGATCCTGACCCTTATCTCAAAGCGCTTGAAATGCTTGGTCTGACGAAAAACGAATGTATGGTAATTGAAAATGCACCTCTTGGAATTACTGCTGCCAAGAGAGCGGGGCTCTACTGTGTCGCGGTTGCAAGTATGCTTGAGCCTGAAAAGGTACAGCATGCTGACCTGGTACTCGAAGACCATGCTTCTCTGTTCGATTATCTCAAAAGTCTCATACCTGGAAAACCGCAAACATAAAGAACCCGTTTTTTTCCTGATAACCCTCACTCAGGCCTGTTTAACCGGCTAAGGCTTTATGCAGGCATCGAGAGAGGGGTAAAGGATTTTTCAGGAGACTTTTTTCCCGGCTTCTTTTTCCAGCAGTTCCCTGACTGCTTTTGGGCCGTCAAGTTCGGATGCAAGCCGCTGCAATCTTTTTACTTTATCTCTGTATTTCTTGTCTTCAAGAACTTCCCTTATACATTCCAGAATGACTTCAGGCGGGGTAGAATAACTGAGCATTCTTCCATAACCTTCCTCTTCAATCACTGCAGCGTTGTTCTCCTGTTCGCTGTGTCCCTCATCAGGAAAAGAAAGAATTGGAGTTCCAAAACTTAAAGCTTCCATCATTGTACTGTGTCCGCCTGGAGCTATTACGGCATCTGAACTCCTGATATATGGAAAAGTATCTCCTACAAACCTGAGGATCTGAACGTTTTTGGGGATTTCTTTGAACTTTGAGGGGTCGAGGCTTGGGCCAGAAATTAGCGTATAATTTATTCCGGAGTCGAGTGCAGCAGTTGTGAGCACTTTTCTGAAAATCGGTTCCCTGTATCCGAAACCTCCTATCAGGGAAACAATATGAGGCTTTTTCAGAGGGATCTGTTCCACTTCTTCATACTTTTCCTTTACAAGAGGGCCGCTGTAATACAGCTTTTCCCAAAGTCCGGGGGAAAAATTCAGATTTTTTCTGCAAACCGTATATGGAAGGGGATAATCAGGAATAATTATTTTATCGGTTTTTTCAAAGACTTCCCGGTAGAATTTTTTTGTCAGATCTCCGAGAAGTCTTATAGGAACGCCCCTGTTTTTGAAAAAGTCCTCCATATTTGACTGGTTAATAATAAGATACACAGGGATATTAAGAAGCATAGCTGCAAGAGTTCCCAGGTAATAGCTGTCCGAAACCACAACATCCGGTTTGAAGTCTTTTATAAGTTTCAGGACCTTTGGACCACCAAGTATCCGGGCATTTTTGAGGGTCGCTTCTATTGAGCCCGAAAGGTCAAATCCTCCAGCTTTTCCAACCAGTTTTATCTCCGATGGTATTTCATGTATCCGATAACCTGTCTTTTCAACCAGATCTCTGGAGTAACCGTAAGCCCCGAATTCGATCTCGTGCCCTGCAGCAAGAAGCTCCTTTCCCAGCGCAAGACAGCGGCTGGTGTGGCCAAGCCCTTCTCCGCATATGAATATCATTATTTTCACCCTGGCTCCCTCCATTTCTCGAATATACTTCCCTGGTTCTCTTTTTTCTGAATTTTACCCTGTAATATACATAATATGTATTATATGCATTTTTTATCAAAGTTATTTTCTATTATAGTGTAAGATAAACTTTTTTAAACATAACTTAAATGGGAGTACAAATTTAAATGGAATTCTCCAGAATACCGGTCGCGACCTGTAGAGAATAAGTTTCAGAATTCTTTATAAATCCAAGGGAATAAAACTCAGATGTAAATACAAAAAACGCTCATGATATTCTTGGAATAACATGCCCAAAAAATGAAAGTATCTGGAAGTACTTTCATGCCAAGAAGAGGTTCAAAGATAAGATCAAATTGAAAATAAGTACATTAGCGAATTAATAACTCCTTGCTTACGGAATAACTCTCATTGATTGCATGCCCTTTAGCTTATTAGTATGGTTATTTTAACTGCCATTTGATAATCTTTCTTTTTCTGCAAAATAAGTATAGCAAACACTTCAGACTTATTTATCCTTTAAACTCATATTTGAACTCAAAGCCAAAATGATGCAAGGAATACAATGCCATCATTATTAAGAGGCAAAGAAAAGAAACGGATACAAAAGATATTATCAGATAATTTAAAACTCCGGTCTCCAGGAAGCTTATGTTCATAAATGGGAATATGCTAATTCTTTCGCTGTATACTGGGTAGAAGTAGTAACAACTGGCTCCGCAGGCATCATCAAGCAAGAGATGAGTAGAGAACGCGACCTCGCCAAAAAGGCCTAGATGTATTGCTTTAGCAACTTTCTGGTATACAACATATCCTGCAAATGTTCCCAATACGATAGCAGAAAAACTGAATATAAGTGAGTGTGTCGGGATAGATCCAATCCAGCAATATTCAATGGTGCCGTTTACGAATAAATTATAAATGATCATGACGTCTGGAAGTAGCGTACATACACTGCCCACCAGTAATAACAGGAGTAAATTCAATGAACTCCCAAAAGTAGCCTGCCTTTGAGAAATTGATCTGAAAGTAGCATAAACAGCTACTGCACTGACACAGAATACAAAGAACAAAATGTGCACAACTGGATAGGGCATGAAAAGCTACTCCTTTAAATCTAACTTGTTTTTGGTTGACAACCCGTTTTTTACTTTATGTTCTGATTATTTTTTCATCTGTTCAATATGCCGTGCTTAATTAAAAGTAGTAATTTCTATAAAACTATTAGAGAAAATGTAATTAGAAATCTTTGTTAAGATCTCATATACTGATTTGATTGGCAAATCTTAAAATGTGAGTATTCTTGATGATATCTTGATTGGCAAATCTTAAAACGTAAATATTTTTGATGATAACTTGATTGGCAAATCCCAAATGTGAATATTCTTGCTGATGATGTTTTTGACACTTATCCTATTATCTCAGGTGCACAATTCTCCGCTCTATCTAAAAATTTAACTCTTAAGCAGAGAATCTTTTTCTTTTAAAATTAGATTTAAAATTTGAGATATAATTATAAAAATTAAGAAAGTACTTTTCACAGAATTTGATGATATTTCATTTTATGGAGCCTCATTTAAAATATATGGAATATTATTCTCATATTTCATCCTTTATATAAATTTTTTAGGAACTCTCTTTTGAATACATTTTGTTAATATCTGTTTAATGGAAATTTATAAATCTTCTCCTTATCGACTAATCTTCATATCACTATCTAATTTAAGAAATATTTCTTCTTCTACGCTTTTTTATTTCATTGTTATCTAAATGAATAATAAAAAAAAAATTTGAAAACCAGGCTAATTCTATTAGCTTTAAAACTAGAATAATTATCCTCCAGAAAGGGAGTTTTTGTATTTGACTCTTACAATTGCAGCAATGCCTGCGTACAATGAAGCACATGTGATCGCAGAAGTGATTTTGGGATGTAAAAAATATGTAGACAACGTCATTGTGGTAGACGACGGCAGTTCTGATAATACTGCAGAGGTTGCAAGATCTGCGGGAGGGTATGTAGTAAAACATGAGGTGAATAAGGGATACGGTGCGGCTCTCAAATCCTGCTTCAAACTGGCTCGTGAATTTAATGCAGATGTAATGATAATAATGGACTCTGATGGGCAACATAACCCGGATGAGATTCCTCGGCTGCTAGAACCTTTAAAACATGGTGCAGACCTTGTAATTGGCTCCCGATTTATAAATGGTAATGGGAAAAATGTGCCAGCCTACAGAAAGGTTGGTATGAAAATTCTCGATATTGCCACATACCTTGCGGGAGGGATTCTCGTTACAGACTCCCAGAGCGGTTTTCGAGCTTATGGAAAAAAGGCTATTGAAAATGTTCGTTTCGACGGGAATAACATGTCTGCAGGTTCTGAAATTTTACTATATATTAAGGATCACAATCTTAAGTTTACAGAAGTTGAAATTCACTGCAGGTATGATCTTGATCAGTGTTCAAGCCAGAATCCTTTTTTGCATGGTATGGAGGTGGCATTTCAAATTTTAAAGAATATGGGATTTAGAAGACCTCTGTATTATTTTACGGTTCCAGGAATATTGCTGATTGCCGCTGGATTGCTTATAGAAATAGCATTTTTACATTTAGTAGGGAGTTTCGGTTTTGGAGTGATTTCATTAATTTTTTTGATGATTTTAACTGGGATTTTTATGGTGTTTACGGGGGTTATACTTCATTTAGTCTCTAAGATGATTTCTCAAATAGTACCAGGTCAAAAAGGAACTGAATCTCTTAATGATGGTTCTTAAACGCAGGCATGAACAAATCCAATGAGTCATTTTCAAAGTGAATAATAACTTTTTATTGTCTTATCAAATTTACTTATTAAATATGGTGTGGGGGTCTGAATGGAACGCTTTGAGGAAGCTAGCATACGTATGGAATGCCCTGAAAAAATTAACGAAAGAGAACTTATGGAGTATTATGGTTACACCGGTTCATTCGGGGTGATAAAATTCTATTTCCGTTACGCATTTAACTGGATATTACAAACAATGGCTAAAATTAGTCCTCATTACGGAATATCTGTAAAACTCCAGCGGATGAGAGGTGTAAATATCGGGAAACACGTATTTCTGGGGCCTGGTGTCAATCTCGATGATCTATACCCTGAATTAATTACAATTGAAGATTACGTCGGTATCGGAATGGGAACAATGATATTTGCGCATTCTAATCCCACCTGTTCCCCGTATCTTAAAACAAAGTACTATCCGAGGGAAGTAAAACCTGTAACTATAAAAAGTGGGGCATGGATTGCGCCCGGGAGCATAATTCTTGCAGGTATTACAATTGGGGAACATAGTGTTGTTGGCGCCGGGAGTGTGGTTATGAAAAACGTAGAACCTTATACGGTTGTAATTGGGTGTCCTGCTAAGGTTCTAAAGAAACTTGAATAATTAGTGCGGTTTACTTTGGGGATTTCTGGGGGGTTAAGAATGATTAATGCACTAAGTTTTGATCTGGAGTACTGGTATACAGCAGAACTTGTTTGCAGATGTGTACCTGACGAAAAAGAAGATCAAGTAATAGAAGCTGTATATCCCTTACTTGACCTGTTAGACGAATACAATACCAAAGCTACGTTTTTTGTTTTGGGGAAATTAGCAGAAAAATACCCTGAGTTAATAAGGGAAATCTCTGAAAATGGTCACGAAATTGGTTCTCACTCATATTCTCATAAAACTCTTCATGAACTTGGGATAAAAAACTTTGAATATGAGATTGAAAAGACTAACGAAATTTTGAGATCAATTACTGGAAGGTACCCTCTTGGATTCAGGGCTCCGACATTCTCAATTGATAATACGAATAAATGGGCTTTAGATATACTGGTTAAAAATGGTTACAGATATGATTCCAGCATTTTTCCTGTGAAAACAAACTTATATGGAGTCCCGGACGCCCCAGTTGTTTCTTACAACCCTTCCAGAAATGATATTACTGTACACGATCCAGATGGCCCGATAATAGAATATCCTTTAAGTGTTATAAAGTTTGGAATTAATATTCCGATTTCAGGAGGATTTTATCTCAGGCTTTTTCCAATATCTTTTTTGAAATATGCTATAAATAGAGTCAATATGGAAAGATCTGTTGTTATATACATGCACCCATGGGAAATGTATTCACATACACGGAAGGTTCAACTTCCTTTAGTTTCTCATTTCATTACATATTACGGGGTTAATTCTGCCTTTAATAAATTAGATCATTTACTTGCAAATTTCAAATTTTCTCCAATAAAAGAGGTATTAGGTTTATGATATTTGATTTACGCATTTATTCCAGGCATTCTCGTAAATTTTCTCCTCAAACTTAAAACTCTCTCTAAATTCGCAAAAAAGAAAGCACTTTGTAAGATTGCATTACTGATAATAATTCATTTAAAGGTGATTTTGAACATTTTGAATTATGAGGTTTCAAACAATCATTGAAATATAAACTGACTTGGGGGCGGTTTTATTAGAATATGTTTCATTTTATTGATAAATAAAGGTGGGATGGTACACTATGTCTCGCAGCTTTGTAATTCTTTAGCTGATTTTAGTGCTGAATGTGATGTTTATCTAATTGCTCCAGAAGGTATTAATGAAAATCTCTTTAATAGTCGTGTAATTTTGAGAAAAATTCCTTCTATTGATCGACATGGGTATCGAATAGATCTGATGGTTAAGTATCTTTTGGATATTGATCCCGATATCATACACACCAGTATGGTGCATCCACTCATAGTTCCTTTACTACCGGTTTTAAAAAAAATAGCTCCTGTTGCTGCTACAGTGCATGACGTTCAGTTACATTCTGACCAAAAGAATCTCATCTGCGACATGAGTACATTAATTACTTCCAAACTTGCGGATTTGGATTTTGTCCATGGGGAAAAACTCAAATTAGAGTTGATTAAGAGAGGTGTTTTGAATTCAAAAATATCTATCATACCTCATGGGGATTACTCCTTTTTTAGCTCTATAATTCATAAAAAAATTAATGAAGAAGAAAATACAATTCTATTTTTTGGCAGAATACTTGAGTATAAAGGAATAGATTATCTAATAAAAGCAGAGCCTCTGATATCCGAAAAAATACCCAATATTAAGATAATTATTGCTGGTAGTGGTGATTTCTCTAAATATGAAAGCATGATAAATAATAAAAATCACTTTGAAATAATCAACGAATATATCCCGGATGAAAAAGTTTCTGAATTATTTCAAAAGAGTTCAGTTGTCGTTCTTCCTTACATTGAAGCGTCACAAACCGGGATAATTCCAATAGCTTACGCTTTTAAAAAACCTGTAGTTGCAACAGATGTGGGAAGCCTCTCGGAAGTTATTGTAGACGGTGTTACAGGCTTTATCGTACCACCTAGAGATTCTAAACTTCTAGCCGATTCTTTATTAAATATCTTACTTAATAAAAATCTAAAGAATAGTATGGGTAGTGCAGCATATGAATTTATGAAAGAGAATATGTCATGGAAAGGGATTGCTCAAAAAACCATAGGAGAGTATCAGAAACTTCTGGGGAATTTCGAAAAACCCCGGTATTTAATAGGTAGCTTGCAGTAATTATCTACCTGTTTATACAAACAACACTCTAAAATAAAAAAAATTAAATTTCTCTTATTTGAGGATTAATTATCTTACCAGAAGAGGGACCATCTGATGATAATACCTGACTTATTTAGATTAAACGATTGGAGTACAAGAAGGTTTAATCTATTTATATGGTCTATTCTGGTAGCTTATGATTTTTCTTTTATCTCAAATGTGCCTTTATATAGCATAGAAATATTGTCGAAAATACTCGGATTTGTTATTCTTACCTTCATTCCCGGATACATTATCTTAAGAATTTTTAAAGTACATGATATTGATAGAGTGGTAACCCTTCTATTAGCTGTTGGTTTGAGTCTTTCTTTTATTATGATCTTTGGATTTACTGTGAATATGTTTCTTCCATATATTGGGGTTTCAAAGCCAATTTCAACTTTTCCTCTTTTCTATTCTTTAAATATTTCAATTTTAGTCTTGATGATTATTTGTTATTTCAGGGATAAAGAATTCAATTCATCTCAAAATCAGTTACGTATTACATTTTCTCCGATGTTATTCTATTTGATTCTCCTGCCTTTATTCAGTATATTTGGAACAGAATCTGTGAATCATTATAATTTCAATATGCCTGTTCTGATATTACTTTTTGTAATATCATTATCCCCCATATTAATCGCTTTAGATAGAATCTCAAGGGACCTTTATCCTTTTATGATTTTATCCATTTCACTCGCAATACTGTATAATATGAACTTAATTTCAACTCATTTATGGTCTTATGATATATTTTATGAAGCACATACTTCAAAATACGTCCTAGAAAATGGCATATGGAATCCAGGTAATAAAACCATGGTACCTCTCCTTTTATTCACTATTTTAAGTCCAGTTTATTCTTTAATTTGTGATTTAAACGTTATATGGGTTTTCAAGATAATATTCCCATTTTTTTTCTCGTTAACCCCTCTTGCCTTATATTATGTCTATAAAGAACTGGATTTTGGAAATTACAAAATAGACTCTGAAATAGCAATGCTATCAGTATTCGTATTCATATTTTTCTATGGATTTTATAAAGATATGCCCGATAAACAGCATATTGCAGAGCTATTTCTAGCGCTTATTTTGATTCTAAGTATTTTTAATACTCAAAAAAGAATTCTTCTTTTTATATTTTCTTTTTCCTTAGTGGTATCCCATTATGGTATAAGTTATTTTTTTGTGTTTTCTCTTATTTTTGTATCCATGATGAGCAGATTTAGAGTTAATGCGGATACCTCCTTTTTAACACCAACCTATACTCTTTTGTTTTCTGTACTCACATTCAGCTGGTATATCTATATCTCAGCTGGAGATGTATTTGAGGTTATCACTCAGGTTGGGTATCACTTTCTAAGTGGTATAAAGGATATATTTCAAGCAAATAATGATGGTAGATCAGCTTCAGCTTATTTGTCATATCTCTCTAATGGAATATTATGGGTTATTTATATGTTGATACATTTAATTCTCCAGTTTTTCATATTTATTGGGGTCTTGAATCTATTGTTATCTATTATGCATAAAAAAACTAAATCCTTTGAGATTTCTCTACTTACAATTATTTTTTATGCGTTTCTCTTTGTCCAATTCTTTAAAACTTATGGAATGGGACTCGATAGAATTTTGCAAATAACTTTGATTTTATTATCTCCTTTATCAATTTGGGGGTATAGTTTCTGTGTAAAAAATCTAAATAGTGTGTATGCGCGTATTATTTCTAAAAGGATTTATCGTAATAAAGAAAATGGAAATCTAAATTTAATTTTTGAATCCACATTAACCAGAAACGAAGCTATTAATAAAAATCACATAACTAATCTCTCTAAAAAAGCAAGACTCTGTTTTTCTATATTTTTAATGATCTTTTTTGTATTTAATTCCGGATTTATATTTTGGATGACTGGATACCCACTTCCGGGCTACTGTATAAATATAAATCCAAATTCCGGTTGGCCTGTTTATTCTGAAAGTGAGATTTGTGGAGTTGACTGGCTCAAATCTCACGAGAATGAGCATAATAGAATAGCTGTATTCAACCAGTGGGATACTATAAAGAGCAGAGATGGTTTATTAGTCGCAGAAAATTTCTACTCAAAGGATTTAATCCCAATTCAAACAAACACAACAACACTATATAATTCATATTTATTTCTCGGGAAATATTCCGTGGATAAAGTAGAAGATGGTGAAGAAGACGTGGATTTACAAGACACATTATTTTATAATTCCACATTAAAAAATTCTAATAAAATATATAATAGTGAAAAATCCCATTTATATCTGGCGGAGTAAAAAACAATTTTGCACAGGGATCGTAATAAGCAGGCAAGAAAACTATTAAACTAATGACAAATGAAGGAGTTCGACAATGATTTCATACATTCAAACAAAAATACATCACATTAACTTCCTTCATGACTCTTTATTTAAAAATGCTTTTTTTCTCATGCTCTCAAGTATATCTACTGCAGGTTTTGGCTTTATTTTCTGGTTTCTGGCTGCAAAATTTTATTCCGCAAGCGATGTGGGAATTGCAACTGGAATTATGTCCTCAATGACATTAATTGTTAATTTATCAAGATTTGGCCTTGATTATTCAATTATCCGTTTTTTTCCCACGCATGATAAATGTAAGGTTTTCAGCACATCTACAGTTATTTCAACATTAATTGCATTAATCTTTGGCTTAATATTTATATCAGGGATAAATTCTTTTTCACCAGAACTCTCTTTTTTAAGATCACCACTATATACTCTTTTTTACTTCATATCACTTACTTCGAGCTCAGTAATATTCATGGCGGGTATCTTTTTTGTCGCGATTAGAGAAGCAGAATTTCAATTGTATTTGAACCTGATTGTGGGTTCCAGAGTTCTGTTCGTGATACTATTTATCTCTCTGGGAGCTATTGGAATTTTCTATGCGGTGGGTGCCTCATTCTTTATTGCATTTTTTATTTCTTTAGTTCTAATTTTGAAGTCCGGGACTGATCTAAAACTGAAAATAGACCGTAAATTTTTGGCTGATAGTTTTAATTTCTCTGCCGGGAACTTCCTTACAGGTTTGTTTATGACTGTTCCGAATACGTTATTGCCAATTATGATCCTGAATATGCATCTGGTTGAACAGGCAGCTTATTACTACATTGTCTTTGGGATTGTGTCTTTATTATTTATGATTCCAGAATCTATCAGTACATCTTTGTTTGTTGAAGGGAGTAATGGTCAATCACTGAAAAAAACCGTTATTCAATCACTTGTCATTATATTTTTGCTTCTAAC
>WPCJ01192678.1_pt1 | contig 17771 bp, 20 predicted proteins | sample 5399831 | NCBI WGS metagenome assembly WPCJ01 (sample SAMN12869470, study PRJNA574797) | sludge metagenome | isolation source: wastewater treatment of pH10 | place: China:Beijing | collected 2019-05-20 | reverse complement strand
CGTGCGAGCGCTCCACCTCGGCCGTCGTCATCGGATAGAACTCACCGGTATTACCGGCCGAGACGATGTTGTGGATGCCGGCCTCGGCGATGCGCCGAACGATCTTGCCGGTCAGCGCCCAATCGGCCTCGCCATCCGCCTTCCAGGCGGTGACATGGACGCCGGAAATGCCGCGCAGTGCGCGGCGGATCTTGTCATTCGTCATAGTCCAGTCCCTCCGCATCCGCGCTGAAGACCAATCGCACATGGGCCTTCGCCGAGCGGACGATGTGACGGCGCATCCTCAGTTCGGCGCGCGCGGGATCGCGCGCCAGGAGCGCCTCGTAGATGTCGCGGTGTTCCTCGAAGCCGCGGCGGCGCTCGTCCGGCTCTGAGTGCAGGGCGATCCGCTGGGCATGGTCGTACATGCGCTGGCCGTCGAGTCGGCGCTCCAGATAGATGCAGCCGGAGATGCGATGGATCGCCCGATGATAGGCTTCGTTCAGCGCGACGAGGTCCTCGAGATCGCCATGCTCCGTCGCCAGCTCCATCTCGGCGATCAGCTTGCCGAGCTCGGCCGCGCCGTCCTCGGTCAGGTGGTTCGCGGCGATATGGGCCATGATGCTTTCGAGCGCGGCGCGACCCAGCGCCATCTCCAGCGCCTGTCGGGGCGAGAACTCGACGAAGACGCCGCGGCGCGCTTCCGTCCGGACCAGACCCTCGCTTTCGAGCTTGCGGATCGCATCCTTCACCGGGGTCGTGCTGACGCCGAGCATCTCGGCGAGGTGGCGCTCGTTCAGGCGCTCGCCATTGCGGAAGCGACCGGCGACGATGGCCCGGCGCAGGCACTCATGGACATGCTCGCGCAGCGAACGCAGCAGATCGGGCGCAACGGGTTCAACGGCAGGCTGCAACATGGTTCTTCCGGGGTGCCGGACCGGAGCCGTCTGATCGCGGCAGCCGGCCGGGCGCCATAGCCATCAAGCAGCACAAAGCGCAGCTTCCGGCAATCTGAAATTTCAGATTTCATGCCTGAAGCCGGCGCCGCCGATCAGGGCAAGCGCCGGCTGGAGACGCAAGCGGGATTCTCCGCGAGCGGGAGTGACGAAGCTGACGTGCATCACAGGCAGCGCCGTCAGGGTCGCCATGGTCCAGCGTTGGGACGAGGTCGCGCGGAAGGCAAAGTCGAAGATCGAGCGAGAGCCCGGCCGTCATGCCCGCCGTCGTGACGAGCATCCACGGCTTGAACGCTGGCCTCATGGGAAGGCGTGGATGGCCGGGACAAGCCCGACCATGACGTGATGAGGCTGCTGAAACCTCGTGTCAGCGCTGCGGGGCGAAGGCCTTGGCCAGCGCATCGGCATGCTTGGTCATGAGGCCGAGATCGGAGCCGACCGCGACGAAGCGATAGCCCCATTCGATATAGCGGCGCGCGTCCGGCTCGGACGGCGTCAGAATGCCGGCCGGCTTGCCGATAGCCGTCAGGCGGTTCACCGCATCCCGGATCGCGGCCTGAACCTCGGGATGGCCGGGATTGCCGATATGGCCGAGCGAGGCCGAGAGGTCGGCCGGGCCGATGAAGACGCCGTCGACGCCATCGACCGAGGCGATCTCCTCGATGCGGGCGAGCGCCTCGCCGGTTTCGACCTGGACCAGGACGCAGATTTCGCCGTCGGCCCGCTTGAGATAGTCCGGCACGCGCCCGTAATGGCTGCCGCGGCCGCTGACCGTGATGCCGCGGATGCCGGCGGGCGGATAGCGGCAGGCGGCGACGGCCTTGCGGGCTTCCTCGGCATTCTGGACGAAGGGCACGAGCACGGCCTGCACGCCGATATCGAGCAGGCGCTTGAGCAGCACGGCATCATTCCAGGCTGGGCGGACGATCGGAGTGGCGGTGCCGCCCTTCAGAGCCTGCAACTGGGCGAGGACGTCCGGCGGCTCATTGGGCGAGTGCTCTGTATCGACCAGGATCCAGTCGAAGCCGCTCTGACTGATGATCTCGGAGACGATCGGGCTGCACAGGCTGCTCCACAATCCGATCTGAAGCTCGCCGCGCTTGAGCGCGGCCTTGAAGGCGTTGGCAGGCAGGTCCACGGCATTTCCTCTTGGGCATGATGATCGGCAGCACCGCCGCGCCGGCCGGAACCGGTGAGGAGCGCGCTCATTCGGTTAGATCACACCGAATGGGCGGGGAAACCCGACGACAGGAGATGGCAGGGTTGCAGCCTGATGGGCGGGTGGCTCTTTGCGGGGATGGAAACGCTGTTAGGTTGCGGCGGCTCGGAGACAAGCACGCCATGACCACGCCCTCGCTCACTGAAGAGATCGCGCTGCGCTTCGCCCGGATCGCGCTCGGCCATGTCCGCCGGGAATATCCGAACAAGCCGGATCATACGCTGGCAGGGCCCGAGGATGCGCGGACGCCGAGCGCGCTGCATCCGGTGTTCTACGGCAGCTATGACTGGCATTCCTGCGTGCACAGCTACTGGATGCTGGCCCGGCTGCTGCGGCGCCATCCGAGCATGGAGGCGGCGGCCGATATCGTCGCGCTGTTCGACGAGCAACTGATCCCCGAAAAGATTGCGGTCGAATGCGCCTATCTCGCCCAGCCTACGGCGCGCGGCTTCAAGCGGCCCTATGGCTGGGGTTGGCTGCTCAAGCTCGCGGCCGAGCTGTACGGGCTCGATGACGGGCGTTGGGGCCGGGCATTGACGCCGCTCGCCGAGGTCTTTTCCCAGCGATTCCGCGATTTCCTGCCGATCGCGACCTATCCGGTGCGGGTCGGCACGCATTTCAACACGGCCTTCGGCCTACGGATGGCAGCGGACTACGCCACGGTGACCGCCGACGGCGCCTTTCTGGCGCTGCTGCGCGAGACGGCCCTGCGCTGGTATGGCGCCGACGAGGATTGCCCGGCCTGGGGCGAGCCGAGCGGCGATGACTTCCAGTCCCCGGCGCTGATCGAGGCGGAATGCATGCGCCGCCTGCTGGCGCCGGGGCGCTTCCTGCCCTGGTTCGAGCGCTTCCTGCCGCGTATCGCGGAAAAGCAGCCGGCGGTTCTGTTCGAGCCGGCGACCGTGACCGACCGGACCGACGGCAAGATCGCACATCTCGACGGGCTCAACCTGAGCCGTGCCTGGTGCTTGAGTGCCTTGGCCGCAGCCCTGCCGGTGGGCGATGCGCGGCGCCCTGTCATCGCGGATGCGGCTGCGCGACATCTCGATGCCGGCCTGCCGCATATTGCCGGCGATTATATGGGCGAGCACTGGCTTGCGTCTTTCGCCGTGCTTGCGATCGAGGAGCACCGGGCGGCATAGGCAATTGTCCGATCTTTCGGCGCCAGCGGCATCATTCCGGATGCATCGCAGCCGCTGATCCAGGCGTCACGGGCCGGAGGAGGATTCCCGGATCTGGTCGCGAGTGGCGCAGGCTGGCGAACGGTTTTTCGATTGCCCCGGCCGCGAGGCTCCGGCGGTCCGATAGTTGGGCATCGTTGCTGTTCCGGCTCCGGGTGGCGCAGCATCCGGACGACCCGTGCCGCACCAAATCCCCAGCTTTGCCGAAGCGGTCCGGTCCCTTCCGCAATCTGCCCCGAGTTTGCGTTTTCGCAAATTTGCACGTGACCCCTCCGGCTAATGTTGCGGTGCAGCGAGGGACGGACGTGCCCCGCTGCTGAAGGAGAAGGCAGATGTTCAGGACGTTTCTGGCCGGCGCGCTGATGGCGCTGGCAGCCGCCGGCGCCAATGCGGCGGAGGTCGAGGTCAAGATGCTCAACAAGGGCGCGGCCGGCGCCATGGTGTTCGAACCGGCGCTGGTGAAGATCGCACCCGGCGATACCGTGAAATTCGTACCGACCGACAAGAGCCACAACGCGGAAACCGTTCCGGAGATGCTCCCGGCCGGGGCCGAGCCTTTCGTCGGCAAGCTCAACGAGCAGGTCGAGGTCACTTTCAAGCAGAACGGCGTCTATGGCATCAAGTGCAAGCCGCATTACGGCATGGGCATGGTCGCGCTGATCGTGGTCGGCGAGCCGGCCAATCTGGAAGCCGCCGCCGCCGCCAAGCATCCGGGCAAGGCCAAGCAGGTTTTTGCCGATCTGGTCGCCAAGGCGAAGTGAACGCGCCGCCGCGCGATCCGTCGAAGGGGTAGGGGCGCAGCGACAGGCTGCGCCCGCTTACGTCAGGAGGAGCGAAGATGGCGCCCATTCCGAGGTTGAAGGCCTATGACGGGCCTGCGCTGTTGTCCTACGGCTTCCGGCCGCTCTTCCTGCTGGCCGCGCTGCAGGCGGGGCTGACGATCATCGTCTGGCTCGGCCTCCTCGCCGGCCGGCTCGACATCCCCACGGCTTTCGCGCCGGTAGACTGGCATATCCATGAAATGCTCTTCGGCTATCAGGCCGCGGCGATCGGCGGCTTCCTGCTGACGGCGATTCCCAACTGGACTGGCCGCCTGCCCGTGCAGGGGACCCCGTTGCTCGTGCTGGTGCTGGCCTGGATCGCGGGCCGCATCGCGGTTGCCGTTTCGGCCCTCATCGGCTGGCGCCTTGCGCTGGCGGTCGACGCGCTTTTCCTCCTGCTCCTGGCGGGAGCGGCCGCGCGCGAGATCGTCGCGGGCCGCAACTGGCGCAATCTCAAGGTCGTGGTGCTCATCGCCCTGCTGCTCGCGGCCAATCTCGCCTTCCATGTCGAGTCGGCATTGACGGGAGGAGCCGATTACGCCCGCCGCTTCGCCATCGCCGTCGTGCTGATGCTGGTCGCGCTGATCGCCGGGCGGATCGTGCCGAGCTTCACGCGCAACTGGCTGGCGCCGCGCGGGACCGGACGCCTCCCGATTCCCTTCGGCGGCTATGACAAGGCCGTTCTGGCGGCGAGCGGGCTGGCGCTCGCTCTCTGGGTAGCCCGGCCGGATACGCTTGCGAGCGGTGTCGCGCTGGCGCTTTCGGCCGTGCTCCACGCCGCACGGCTTGCGCGTTGGGCGGGAGACCGCACCTGGCGAAACCCGCTGCTCGTCATCCTGCATGTCGGCTATGCCTTCGTGCCGCTGGGATTTGCGCTCTCGGCCGCCGCGAGCTTCGGGCTGACCGGACCCGGGGCCGGCCTGCATGCCTGGACGGCCGGCGCCTTCGGCACCATGACGCTGGCGGTGATGTCGCGAGCCAGCCTGGGGCATACCGGGCGCCCGCTCATCGCGACCGCGGGGACGCAAGCCTGCTACGTCCTGATCGTGATCGGCAGCGTCGCACGTATTTGCTCGGCGCTCGGCCATGGGCCGATCGCGTTGCTTCATGTCGCCGGCTTGTGCTGGTCGCTGGCCTTCCTCGTTTTCGCCGCAAGCTATTGGCGCGCCCTGACAGGGGCGAGGCTCGGCCCGAAAGCTGCGTCGGCGGCCGGGCCGGCCTGAAATGGGCGAGGGAGAGGATCTGTTGATGCGCAGGGGAGCGGATTGCCGTATCGAGGCGCGGGAGACGCGCAGCGTCGCGCTCCAGAAGGCCGGCGCCCCGGGTGAGGGGGGACTTCGCGCGGCGAACGGGACTGTCGGATGGTGCTCTTTCCAGATTTCGGCCAGAAGCGGGCCGGGTGCCGATGCGGGCGGCGCCCATGCGCCTGACCCAGTTCAGCGAGTATGCGCTCAGGCTGCTCGTCTTCGCGGCGGCTCATCCGGAGCGGCTGGTCACGGTCGAAGAGGCGGCGACGGCTCATGACATCTCGCGGACGCATTTGATGAAGGTCGCCAATCTCCTGGTCAGGCAGGATTTCCTCAAGGGCGTCCGCGGCCGCGCCGGCGGGTTGATGCTGGCTCGGCCGCCGGCCGATATCTCGCTCGGCATGCTGATCCGGGCGACGGAGCCGGCGTTCGCGATCGTCGAATGTTTCGGCGAGGCGGAAGGGCGCGCGGTCCTGCGCGGGGATCGTTGGCGGGGTATCCTGAGCGATGCGATGGAGGCCTTCCTCGGCGAACTCGATCGCTATTCCCTGACCGATCTGCTTGCCGATCCGGAACGCCTCGGCCTTGCCCGCCCACCGGTCTGAGGTCGGGCCGTTTTCACAGGATGACGTTTCTCCGGGGCGAAGCCGCGATGCCGCTCGCCTCCTGCTCGAAGGAAGCGCAATGAACTTCCCGTCCTTCTTCACCGATGCCCCGCGTCTCAAGGTTCGCGATCCGCTCTCCGCCTTCCTGGGCGCCAGCGAAAACGGCATCCTCGAATACGGTTATGAGGATGTGGTCCGGCTGGCCGGCCATTCCTGCCCGGCGGTCGCCGGTGCCTATCTCATGGTGATCGGCGGGCTCGCCTATCTCCACGACGACGAGATGCCGGAACGCGGTGGCATCGAGGTCTTCATGCGGGGCGAGCGAGACCAGGGGACGACGGGGGTCCTGGCCTCGGTCGCGACTCTTCTGACCGGCGCGGCGCCGGAGACCGGCTTTGGCGGGATCGGCCCTGCGCGGCGCTTCTCCCGGCGCGATCTCCTGCATTTCGGCGCCGATATCGAAGGAACGATGGCGTTGCGCCGCCGCGATACCGGCGCTGGCGTCGTGGTCGATATCGACACCGGTGCCGTGCCCCATGCGCCGGCGATGGGCGCAGTGATGCCGCAGGCCGTGACGGGGAAGGCGGATGCGGCCGGGCTCGAGAGCTTCGCCGCGCTCTGGCAGGACCGCGTCCGCCGGATGCTGGTCGAGCATGCCGACGACCCGAAGCTGATCCATCTCTACGACTGGTCCCCGGCCGAGGCCTGATCAGCCGGCGTTCTCGGCGAGCCGCTTCAGGGCAGGAGCGTCGCAGACGACGAGTTTCTGGCGCCCTCCCTCGACGAGGCCCTGCGTCTCCCAGGCGCTGAGGATACGCGAGACCGTATGCAGTGTCGTGCCGGTCATCTCGGCGATGTCGCGTCGCGAGATCGGGAAATCGACGCGCATGCCGGCGTCCACACGCGTGCCTGCCTGCTCGACCAGCCTGAGCACGGCATGGGCCACGCGGCGCTCGACCTCTTCGGTCGACATCTCGCGGATGCGGGTATGGGCCTCGTCCAGGCGCTGGCCGATGGTGCGGATCGCGTTCATCGCCAGATGCGGATTGTCGGCGACGAAGCTGTCCCAGGATTCGGTCGGCCAGCTCGCGACGAGGCTGTCGACCGCCGCTGTCGCCGTGCCGGGATAGTCGCTGCGGCCGAGCGCCCGCGTGAAGCCGAACAGATCACCCGGATGGACGACGCGCACGATGATCTGCTGGCCGTCGCGTGTGACCTGCGTCACCTTCAGCCGGCCGTGCAGGAGCAGATAGAAGGCCTTGGCCGGGTCGCCTTGCTCGAAGACGGCTTCGCCCTGGGGAATTCGCCGTGCCGTGGCCTGCGCCGTCATGCGGTCGAGCTGAGTATCGCTCATCGCCGCGAACAGCGGGACGCTGCGCAGCACGCTGCGGTCCATTCCCACGTGACAGCCTTTCCTTCGGACGAGTTCGGGGCGCCCGCGATGTCCCGAAGCATCGGAGCGCGGCGCCGGATAAGACCGCAATCACGTGGAGGGTTCAAGTGCGGCACGATCGCCTGTTCGGGAGGGCAGGGCCGGCACGCAGCAAGCAATATCGGGACCACTCTGTGCGGTCGCTTGCATTCGGCCTATCGAATTTGCGTTATGTCAAAGATGTCAGCGAAACGGCGGCGCGATGCGGCCCTTGACATGGACAGCGTCCGGGAATCCATATTCTCTTTAGTCGATCTCTCAACACGCGTCGGTGCGATATGCGGCCGGCCGAAAGGACCGGAGATGACGACCGAGACCGCGAAGACGGGCGGCCCGGATGCCGTGCCTGAAAAGCCGACCAAGCGAGCCGAGTTCCTCGCCTTCCTGACCTTGGCCGTGCTGATCTGGCCGGTCGTGGCGGTCGGTATCGTCGGCGGCTACGGTTTCCTCGTCTGGATGTCCCAGCTCGTCCTCGGCCCGCCCGGGCCTCCGCGTTGAGGAGGCTGGCATGGGCGAGAATGCCATCGATCCCGGACGACGACGCTTCCTGACCGGCCGATCTGCGCAGCCTCAACCGGAGGGCGTGCGCCCGCCCTGGTCGCGTGCGACGTCGATCGCCGGGGCTTGTACCGGCTGCGGCGCCTGTGTGCCAGCCTGTCCGCAGCACATCATCGCACTCGATGCCGGAGGCCGGCCGATCCTGAATTTCGCCGTGAGCGAGTGCAGCTTCTGCGGCGCCTGTGCGGAAACCTGCCCCGAGCCGGTCTTCGATCGCCTGCTGCCCGCTTTCGAGCATGTTGCGACGGTCGGCTCCGATTGCTTCGCCGGGCGCGGCATCGTCTGCCAGAGCTGCGGCGATGCCTGCCCGGAGAGCGCGATCCGTTTCCGCCCACGACTCGGCGGCCCGGCTTTGCCCGAGATCGCCGGCGATCGCTGCACGGGATGCGGTGCCTGCATCGCCGCCTGCCCGGCGCAGGCCATTGCGGTCGGTGCGCGCCTGCTGGAGTCCACCCATGCTTGAGCCCGCCCGCCCGCGCTACCATCATATTTCGAGCGCCGTCGTCTCGGCCCTGCCGGCCAAGGTCGAGGCCGTGCTCGCGCGTATCGCGGAGCTTCCCGAAACCGAGATCCATCGGGTCGAGAACGGCAAGATCGTCGTCGTGCTGGAGGGCTCCAGCACAGGCGTTATCGGTGACCGGCTCGCCTCGATCAGCCTCTTCGACGGCGTGCTCTCGGCCAACATGGTGTTCGAGCAGATCGAAGATCTCGAAACCCTCGACGACCCCGGAGTGATCCCATGACCCTGTCCCGTCGCGAGATGCTGAAGGCGCAGGCGGCCGGTGTCGCCGCGCTTGCCGCCAATATGAGCGTCCCGGCCGATGCCCAGCCCGTCACAGGCGGCGTCGATACCCTGCAGATCAAATGGTCGAAGGCGCCCTGCCGCTTCTGCGGCACGGGCTGCGGCGTCATGGTCGGCGTCAAGGAAGGCAAGGTCATCGCCACCCATGGCGACATGAAGGCCGACGTCAATCGCGGCCTCAACTGCATCAAGGGCTATTTTCTTTCCAAGATCATGTACGGCAACGACCGGCTGACCCAGCCGCTGCTGCGCAAGAAGAACGGCGTCTATGCAAAGGACGGCGAGTTCACGCCGGTTTCCTGGGCGGAGGCCTTCGACACCATGGCCGCCAAGGCCAAGGCCACCCTCAAGGCGAAGGGGCCGACCGGGCTCGGCATGTTCGGCTCGGGCCAGTGGACGATCTTCGAAGGCTATGCGGCGACCAAGCTGATGCGCGCCGGTTTCCGCTCCAACAATCTCGATCCCAATGCCCGCCACTGCATGGCATCCGCTGCCTATGCCTTCATGCGCACCGTCGGCATGGACGAGCCGATGGGCTGCTACGACGATTTCGAGCATGCCGACGCCTTCGTGCTCTGGGGCTCGAACATGGCGGAGATGCACCCGATCCTGTGGACCCGGGTGACGGACCGCCGGCTCGGCCAGCCGCATGTGAAGGTCGCGGTGCTGTCGACCTATACGCATCGCAGCTCCGACCTTGCCGACATCCCCATCGTGTTCAAGCCGGGCACGGACCTGGCGATCCTCAACTACATCGCCAACCACATCATCACGACCGGGCGGGTGAACAAGGATTTCGTCGACAAGCACACGACGTTCGTGAAGGGCGCGACCGATATCGGTTACGGTCTGCGTCCCGACGATCCGCGCGAGGTCAAGGCGCGCAAGGCTGCCGACGTGGCCGCAACCACCCCGATCGATTTCGAGGCCTATGCCGCCTCGGTGAAGGAGTACACGCTGGAGAAGGTCTCGGCCCTGAGCGGGGTAGAGCCCGGTTTCCTGCAGCAGCTCGCCGAGCTCTATGCCGACCCCAAGCGCAAGGTCACGTCGTTCTGGACGATGGGCTTCAACCAGCATGTGCGCGGCGTCTGGGCGAACCAGCTCGTCTACAACCTGCATCTGCTGACGGGGAAGATCTCGGAGCCGGGCAACAGCCCGTTCTCGCTCACCGGCCAGCCCTCGGCCTGCGGCACGGCGCGCGAGGTCGGCACCTTCGCCCATCGCCTGCCGGCCGACATGACGGTGACCAACCCCGAGCATCGCAAGCATGCCGAGGAGATCTGGCGCATCCCGAACGGGATCATTCCGGAGAAGCCCGGTTACCACGCTGTCGAGCAGGACCGGATGCTCAAGGACGGGAAGCTCAATTTCTACTGGATTCAGGTCAACAACAATCTGCAGGCGGCGCCCAACAGCAGCAACGAGACCTATCCCGGCTACCGAAATCCAGAGAATTTCATCGTCGTCTCCGACGCCTACCCGACGGTGACGGCGCTGGCCGCCGATCTGATCCTGCCCGCCGCGATGTGGGTCGAGAAGGAGGGCGCCTACGGCAATGCCGAGCGGCGTACCCATGTCTGGCACCAGCTCGTCAACGCACCCGGCGAGGCCCGTTCGGACCTCTGGCAGCTCATGGAGTTCTCTAAGCGCTTCACCACCGACGAGGTCTGGCCGGCCGAGATTCTCGACGCCAATCCGAATTACAAGGGCAAGACGCTGTTCGACGTGCTGTTCCGCAACGGCCAGGTCGACAAGTTCGCGCTCTCCGAGGCCAGCCCCGATTATGAGAACCAGGAATCGAAGGATTTCGGCTTCTACGTCCACAAGGGTCTCTTCGAGGAATACGCCATCTTCGGCCGCGGCCATGGCCATGATCTCGGACCTTACGAACTCTACCATCAGGTCCGCGGGCTGCGCTGGCCGGTGGTCGACGGCAAGGAGACGCTCTGGCGCTATCGCGAGGGGCTCGATCCCTATGTGAAGCCGGGCAAGGGCGTCGAGTTCTACGGCAACAAGGACGGCAAGGCCCGGATCATCGCGGTGCCCTACGAGCCGCCTGCGGAATCACCCGACAACGAGTTCGATCTCTGGCTCGTCACCGGCCGTGTTCTGGAACACTGGCATTCCGGTTCGATGACGATGCGCGTGCCGGAACTCTACAAGGCCTTCCCCGGCGCACGCTGCTTCATGCATCCGGAGGATGCCCGCAAGCGCGGCCTCAACCAGGGTGCCGAGATCAGACTGATCTCGCGTCGCGGCGAGATGCGCACCCGCGTCGAGACGCGCGGGCGCAACCGCATGCCGCCCGGTGTGGTCTTCGTGCCCTGGTTCGACGCCAGCCAGCTCATCAACAAGACGACGCTCGACGCCACCGATCCCATCTCCAAGCAGACGGATTTCAAGAAATGCGCGGTCAAGATCGTTCCGGTCTCGGGCTGATGCGCTCGCGGACCTTCCTCGGGGCCGCCCTGGCGGCGGGCCTCGTCCTCGCTTTCGGTGCCGCCGTCTCGCAGGAGGGTGCACCGGTGAAGATCGTGCCGCGCCTGACGGGTACCGCCGATCCGATGGCGCTGGAGCGCGTGCCGGCGCTCGGCCGGCCGGTCGTCGACGACGTCCGGCGCATGCGGAACTATCCGGAGCAGCCGCCGGTGATCCCGCATGCGATCGACGGCTACCAGCTCACCCTCAACACCAATCGCTGCATGGACTGCCACAAGCGCGAGTTCACCGAAGGCTCGGGCGCGCCGATGATCAGCGTGACCCATTTCCAGGATCGCGACGGGCAGGTGCTCTCGGACGTGACGCCGCGGCGCTATTTCTGCACTGCATGCCATGTCCAGCAGACCGATGTCGCGCCTCTGGTTCAGAACCGGTTCCAGGACGCCAAAGACATTGGCCGGAAGCCCTGAGGCGCGTGCATCATGGCCAGACTCAAATCCTTCATTCTCTGGTGCTGGGGCGTCGTCATCGGCTTCTGGCGCATCATCAGCCGACCGAGCGCCTATCTGCCGCTGGGCTTGCTGACGCTCGGCGGCTTCGTCGGCGGCGTGCTGTTCTGGGGCGGCTTCAACACCGCGCTGGAGGTCACCAATACCGAGAAATTCTGCACCTCCTGTCACGAGATGCGCGACAACGTCTATCAGGAGCTGCAGTCGACGATCCATTTCTCGAATCGCTCGGGCGTGCGGGCGAGCTGCCCCGATTGCCACGTCCCGCATAACTGGACCGACAAGATCGCCCGCAAGATGCAGGCCTCGAAGGAGGTCTGGGGCAAGATCTTCGGCACGATCTCGACGCGCGAGAAGTTCCTGAACATGCGTCTCGAACTCGCCAAACACGAATGGGCGCGATTGAAGGCGAATGATTCGCTGGAATGCCGGAACTGCCATTCATCGGTGGCGATGGACTTCACCAAGCAGACGCGCCGCGCCGCCGAGATCCATGGTCGCTTCCTGACGACGGGCGAGAAGACCTGCATCGACTGCCACAAGGGCATCGCCCATCTGCTGCCGGACATGACGGGAATCGAGCCGGGGTGGAAGGATGCGCCGGAGCTGCAGGGCAAGGGCAGTGCTTCCTGGCACGGGCCGGAGCGTGCCGTCCGCACCTATCTTGCCGAGATCGAACAGCGGTGAGGCGACTTCTCCAGCCCGGAAACCTCCGTCGTTCCGGGCGTCGCGTCGGCGAAGAGCCGGGAATGCGGAGCCGATGCGGTTTCCTGGACGAGCGCGGATGGGCCGGCGCTTGAGTTCTGGATGGCATCGGTTCTAGATTCCGGGCTCGGGCCTGTGGCCTGCACCGGACTCACGAGGGCGATTCCGGCCAGTTCACAGCTCGGCAACTGCCACCAGTGCTAGGGCATTTTGTCCGACCCGTTCATCGGCAAATTGGGTATCTGAAATGATCCTTTTGTGCGATACCGGCCTCGAAGGCATGGGGGCGTCGGCCCATGTCAGCCATGGAGAAGGCGAGCGATGATTGCGACACTCACTGTCGCGGAGCGGCAGCGCGCCATTGCCATCTCAGCCGTGCTGGCGCTGTGCGGACTCGCCATGGCGATCGCCGGCCGCGAGGATCTGTTCGGAGTCCATGGCGCCATCGTCCTGATTTTCGGCCTGGGCTGCATCGGCCTGGTGATGTCGAGCTATTTCGCGCCCGAGCCGTCGGACGAGCGCCTGAAGCGCTATTACGACGACCCGACCCGGGTCGGCATCGTGCTCTCGCTCGGCTGGGCCGTGGTCGGCATGTTCTTCGGCGTCTGGGTCGCGGCGCTGCTGGCCTGGCCCGATCTCACCTTCGATGCCGGCTGGGCGAGCTTCGGGCGTCTGCGGCCGGTCCATACCTCCGGCGTGATCTTCGGCTTCGGCGGCAATGCGCTGATCGCGACCTCGTTCCATGTCCTGCAGCGGACGACTCGGGCGCGCCTGCCCGACCAGTTCAGCCCGTGGTTCGTGCTGATCGGCTACAACCTGTTCTGCGTGCTGGCGGCCAGCGGCTACCTGATGGGCATCACCCAGTCCAAGGAATATGCCGAGCCGGAATGGTATGCCGATCTCTGGCTCGTCATCGTCTGGGTCACCTATTTCCTGCTGTACATCCGCACGCTGCAGCGGCGGAAGGAACCGCATATCTACGTCGCCAACTGGTACTACATGGCCTTCATCCTGGTCGTGGCGGTGCTGCACATCGTCAACAACCTGGCGGTGCCGATCTCCTTCGGGGAGGCCAAGAGCTATTCGCTGTTCTCGGGCGTGCAGGACGCGATGACGCAGTGGTGGTACGGCCACAACGCGGTCGCCTTCTTCCTGACATCCGGCTTCCTCGGGATGATGTATTACTACCTGCCGAAGCGGGCAGGGCGCCCGATCTACTCCTACAGGCTGTCGATCATCAGCTTCTGGGGCATCACCTTCATGTATATGTGGGCGGGCTCGCACCACCTGCATTACACGGCGCTGCCGCAATGGGTGCAGACGCTGGGCATGACCTTCTCGGTGGTGCTGCTGGTGCCGTCCTGGGCCTCGGCCGGCAACGCGCTGGCGACGCTCAACGGCGCCTGGGGCAAGGTCCGCGACGACGCGACGCTGCGCTTCATGATGGTCGCCGCCGTGTTCTACGGGCTCTCGACCTTCGAAGGCTCGTTCATGGCGATCCGGGCGGTGAACTCGCTCTCGCACTACACCGACTGGACCGTCGGCCACGTCCATGCCGGCGCGCTCGGCTGGGTCGCCATGATCACTTTCGGCTCGCTCTATGCGCTGGTGCCGTGGATGTGGAAAGTCGAGCGGATGTATTCGCCCAAGCTGATCGAAGTCCATTTCTGGCTCGCTCTGGCGGGGACGGTCATCTACGTCTTCGCGATGTGGAACTCGGGCATCATCCAGGGCCTGATGTGGCGCACCTACAATGACAGCGGCACGCTGGCTTATTCCTTCATCGACAGTCTCGTGGCGATGCATCCCTATTACATCGCGCGCACCGTGGGCGGGCTCCTGTTCCTGCTCGGCGCGATCGTCGCCTCCTACAATGTCTGGATGACGATCCGGATGTCCCGCTCGCAGGCCGCGGCGGGTGCCGGCGACACCGACCTGCCGGCGCTGCAGGGCGCTGCGCTGCAGGCTGGGGAGTAAGCCGATGCGCGAGTTCTTCCACCGCAAGCTCGAGCGCAGCGCGATCGGCTTCGTCCTGGCCATCATCGGCGTCTCCGCGATCGGCGGGTTCGTCGAGATCGCGCCGCTCTTCACCATCGGCGACACCGTCGAGAAGGCGCCGGACATGCGCGTCTACACGCCGCTCGAGCTGGCAGGGCGCAACATCTATATCCGCGAGGGCTGCTATGCCTGCCATAGCCAGATGATCCGGACGCTGCGCGACGAGGTCGAGCGCTACGGTCCGTATTCGCTGGCGGTCGAGTCGAAATACGACCATCCGATGCTCTGGGGTTCGAAGCGGACCGGGCCGGATATCGCGCGGCTCGGCGGCAAGTATTCCGATGCCTGGCATGTCGCGCATCTGATCAATCCGCGCGATGTCGTGCCGCAATCGGTGATGCCCCGATATGGCTGGCTGATGCGCAACGAACTGAAAACCGAGGATCTCGGCCGGCATCTCAAGGCACAGCGCGCGGTGGGCGTGCCCTATACCGATGCGCAGATCGCCAATGCCAGCAGCGACGCCTACGGTCAGGCCAGCCCCGACAGCGCCTTCGCGAGCGGTGTCAGCGAGCGTTATGGGGATGCCACCAATGTTCGCGCCTTCGATGGCGAGCCGGGCCGCCTGACCGAGATGGATGCGGTGGTTGCGTATCTCCAGGTGCTGGGCCGCCTGACCGATGCGGCACACAAGCAGGCCGCGACGGCGGAGAAATGAGCCGATGGACCTCGATCATCAGTCGCTGGTCGGTTTCGCCAAGAGCTGGGGGCTGTTCTACCTCATCGCCATGGCGGCCGGCGTGCTGATCTACGCGTTGTGGCCTTCGAACCGGAAACGTTTCGACCGGGCCAAGAAGAGTATTTTCGACAAGGACGACAGGCCGGGGGACTGAGCGATGGCAGATGCGACCCGCGATCCCGTCACAGGGACGATCACGACCGGCCACGAATGGAACGGCATCGAGGAACTCGATACGCCGATTCCGCGCGTCGTGCTGTTCTTCCTGGCCGTCACCACGCTGTTCGCGATCGGCTACTGGCTGCTGATGCCAGCCTGGCCGCTGGGCGTGACCTATACCAAGGGGCTGCTCGGTATAGACCAGCGGCAGGTCGTGGCCGAGCAGGTTCGCGACGCCGCGGCCGAGCGGGCGAGCTGGACCGCGAAGCTGGGCAAGGCCTCCTTCGCCGAGATCGCCGCCGATCCGGCGTTGATGCGCCATGTTCGCGACACCGGCCGCACGCTCTTCGAAGATAACTGCGCCGTCTGTCACGGCGTGCAGGGGAAGGGCGGACCGGGCTTCCCCAATCTCGCCGCCGGCTCCTGGCTCTGGGGCGGCAGCCCGGAAGCCATCGCCGAGACGATCCGGGTCGGCATCAATGGAACGGCCAAGGATACCCGTACGGCGCAGATGATGGCCTTCGGCCGCGACGGCGTGCTCCAGCGCGAGCAGGTCCTGGCCGTCGCCTCCTATGTCCGCTCGCTGTCGGGCCAGAAGCTCGATGCGACCGAGCAGGCGCGTGTCCCGGCGGGCAAGGAGGTTTTCGCCGCGAATTGCGTCGCCTGCCACGGGGAAGACGCCAAGGGCCAGCATGATCTCGGCGCGCCGGACCTGACCGACGCCAACTGGATTTACGGGGGAGACCTGCAATCGGTCGTCAACAGTATCCATGGCGGGCGGATGGGCCATATGCCAAGCTGGGAGGGCCGGCTTTCGCCGACCGATATCAAGCTGCTGGCGCTCTATGTCGGCACGCTGGGCGAGGCGAAGCGATGAGCTCGCCGGCCTGCGGCGAAGCGAGGCGGCGCAACGGGCGAAAGGCCTTCTGGCTGACGCTTGCCGGCGTGCTGGCGGGGGGATTGATCCTCGCCAACGCTCATCTGGTCTATGTCGCCATAGGCTCGCAGCCGGACTGCGTGCCGCATGCGAAATCGGCGGGCGAGGCAGGCGGTTTCCGCGCTGCCCGCCCATCCTGCTGAGGAGAGGAGGAGCACATGGCTGCGATCGGGAACGGCCAGGAGATGCCGCTGCCTCTCTCCGCCCAGCGGCGGCGCAACCTGCCGGCGGGCGTGGCCCTGTCCTGGCTCGGGTCAGGCTGGCGCGATCTCTGGCGCCAGCCGGCGCCTAGCCTGCTCTACGGGCTCGCGGTCTTCGCGGTCTCCGCGATCATCGTCTGGGGGCTGTTCCGGCTGGGGCTCGACTATATCCTGTTCCCGGCGCTGGCGGGCTTCATGGTGATGGGGCCGCTGCTCGCGATCGGGCTCTACCAGAAAAGCCGCGCGATCGAGCAGGGCGAGCCGATCAGCCTCTCCCGGATGATCTTCGTCAAGGCGGCCTCGGGCGGTCAGGTCTGGTACACCGGTGCGATCCTGTCGCTGCTGATGCTGGTCTGGATGCGCGCGGCGGTCATCATATACGCGCTGTTTTTCGGGCTGCGACCGTTTCCCGGCCTCCATGACGTCGCGGCGATGCTGTTCGGGACGCCGGTCGGCTGGGCGATGCTGCTGGTCGGCACGGTGGTCGGCGGGCTGTTCGCCGCCTTTTCCTTCGCCATCAGCGCCTTCGCGATCCCGATGCTGCTCGACGAGCAGGTCGATGCCTTCACCGCGATGGGCACCAGCATCTCCATGGTCTGGAACAACCTCCCGGTGATGCTCGCCTGGGGCGCGATCGTGCTTGCCCTGTTCCTCGTGGCCGTCGCGACCGGGCTTCTTGGGCTGATCGTGGTCTTCCCGCTGCTCGGCCATGCGACCTGGCACAGCTATCGGGCGCTGAGATGAGCTGCTGCGCGCCGCCACTGGCTTTGGATGGCGCGCCCGATCCTTCCGCCGCGCGGCAGGAAATCCGCCTCGCCAGCCGCGATCTCGGCAACGGCCTGCGGCAGAGCGATCTTTCGGTGCCGGGGCTGCATTGCGCCGCCTGCATCCGGGCGGTCGAGACAGGGCTCGCCCGGCTGCCCGGCGTCGCGCAGGTGCGGGTCAATCTCTCGACCCGCCGCGTCTCCGTGCAGTGGCAGGGAGAGGAGCCGCCCGAACTGCTGACGGCGCTGACCGGGCTCGGCTATCCCGGCCATCTTTTCGAGAGCGAGGCGGCCGGGACGGACCCCGAGCGCGATCGGCTGGTGCGGGCGCTGGCGGTAGCCGGCTTCTGCGCCATGAACATCATGCTGCTATCGGTCTCGGTCTGGTCGGGGGCGGAGCCGGAGACGCGGCAGGCCTTCCACTGGATTTCGGGCGCGCTGGCCTTGCCCTGCCTGCTCTATTCGGGCCGCATCTTCTTCGCGTCGGCCTGGGCGGTGCTGCGGCGCGGCCGGACCAATAT
>WPCJ01235246.1_pt1 | contig 17779 bp, 23 predicted proteins | sample 5399831 | NCBI WGS metagenome assembly WPCJ01 (sample SAMN12869470, study PRJNA574797) | sludge metagenome | isolation source: wastewater treatment of pH10 | place: China:Beijing | collected 2019-05-20 | reverse complement strand
GTTATAGGAGTTTTGAGCACGAATGGCGAGCGTAGCGCGTGATGGCGAAAGTTGAGAGAAAAAGACTCATAACCTGAAGGTCGCAGGTTCAAATCCTGCTCCCGCACCCAGTGATACCCCACAGGAACCCCCTGTGGGGTTTTCTGCTTTCTGGGCCTGGCCCAGCGCCAGCAACGCCGCCAGGCTGCCGTGGACTTCCAGCTGGAACTTGCCCAGGCCTTCCATCGGGATGAAGTCCACGCGGTCGATCAGCTTGCGCAGTTCCGCCCGCACCTCCTCGCCGTCCTCTTCGTCGATGGCCTGGTGCAGGTTTCCCGCCAGGCGGCGGTAGGCGTCGGCCGCGCCGGGGTGCAACTGGATCACCGACGGGGCGGCGTCGGCCGCCAGTCGGGCCTGGATCTCGCCCCGGCGGGTCTTCAGCGGGGCGCTGATCGTCTTCAACTCGTCCGTCTCGATCGCCCCGTCCAGGCACATGGCCTGCGCGCGCTTCAGTTTGCGCTCGATCTCCGCCAGTTCGCGTTCCAGCGGCGCCCGTTCGACCTGAAGCGCGCGGCGCTCGGTCTCTGCCACGGCATGAAAGGCTCTGACGGCCTCCGCGATGGCTTCTGGCGACAGCAGGTGGGTCTTGATGCCGGTGAGGACGCGCTTCTCCACCGTCGTGGCGGCGATGATCTTGCCGTTGGAGCAGGTCCCGCGTTCGCGGTGGCCGCTGCAGTTATACTTGCTGCCGTTCAGGGTCATGCTGAAACCGCACTGCTTGCATTTCATCAGGCCAGACAGGAGGCGCTTCGGCTTGCGGCCCTGGGCGGCGGGCAGGGCGGACAGTTCCGCTTTGCGGCTCTGCACCCGCGCCCAGAGTTCATCATCAATGATGCGCAGTTCCGGAACGGGCTGGCGGATCCAGTCCTCCGGCGGATTCAGGACCGATGAGCGCTTTCCGGTGTCGGGGTGTTTGCGGTAGCGACGCCGATTGAACACCCGCACGCCGATATAGAGTTCCTGGTGCAGGATGCCGTCGCCGGTGCGGCGGTCGCCGTGGATGGTCGACGGCGTCCATGTCCCGCCCCGCGGCCCGGGCTCGCCTGCCGCGTTCAGGCTGTGGGCGATGGCGCGAGGCGATTCCTTGTCAGCATAACGCGCGAAGATCGAATGGATCACGCCGGCCTGATGGAGGTTGGGCTCAAGTTCGCCCTTGCCGACGATGTCGTAGCCATAGCAGCGGCCGCCGCCAGAGAAGCCGGCGTTCACCCTTGCGACAAGGCCCCGACGCGTCTTCACCGCCAGGTCGTGCAGGAAGAGTTCGTTCATCGTGCCCTTGAGGCCGATGTGAATCCTGTCGATCGGGCCTTCGGCCAGGGTCTTCAGGACGGCGCCGGCGTAGAGCAGGCGCTTGTAGATGTGGGCGATGTCCTCCTGGTCGCGCGAAAGTCGGTCGAGCGCTTCGGCCATGACGTCGCTGACTTCGCCGCGCTCCACAGCGGCGAGGAGGGCGCGCAATCCGGGGCGGTTGGCGATCGCGCTGCCGGAAACGGCCTCGTCCGCGAACACGAGCACGTCTGTGACGCCCTCGGCGCGGCTGGCCTCGCGCAGAAGCGCGATCTGATCGGCGGTCGACCGCGCGTTTTGCAGGTCAGTGGAGTGGCGGCCGTAGAGGGCGCGTTTCTTAGGTGGAAGAACCAAGGGAAACCCGGTTTGAAGTTTTCTGCAAAAAGAGGGTTGACGGGGCCTGTCGTGTCGTCTTATATGGGCGGATAAGGCGTATTTTGCGCTTTTCTTGACATTAGTGCCTGCCTAGCGCATCCTGCGGACACATACAACCCGTGGGAGTGCTCATGCGCGTCACTCATTGGGGTTTGGCGGATGCCGATACCCTTGATCAGAAAGAATATTCCGTCCGGCTGATGGGCGGAGAGGCGCTGCGGATGCGCCTGGAGGCTGCGGATCTGTCCGCCGTCAGCGAACAGTTGCGTCGCGAACGGGCCCTCGTCGGCCACCTCATCATCGAAGAAGACGGCTATCCGTCGATCGTCGAGGCGCTCGTGCCGGGCCATCGCATTCAGCTGGTGCTTGCTGATGCCGGGTGAGGCCACCGTCATCCGCCTGTCGCCGCGGCCGGACCGCCGTAGGCCGGCGCGGCTGCTGATCCCTCCCTGGGCCGAAGACGCGTCGACGACGTCTTGTGAGGCGGCTGTCTCCCTCCTCCTGCCGACGATCCGCGCCCTGGCGCGGCTGGCGCGTCAACGCGCTGCGCCCGCGGTCGGCGACTGATCCGCGGCCGCGTTCAGCGGCCGACCACCCCCAACAATCCGGTCCGTCGTCATTCGCGCTTCCGCGCGAAGCCGATGACGTGCGCCCTGAAATCCAATTCGTCTGTCGTCCCCTCGCGGAGGCTCAACGGCGGCGCCCACTAATGGAAATACAAATGAACGAAGATCCCGCTCTCTCTGCCGAACAGCCCGCAGAGCCCACCCATGAGGCTGGCGTCCGCACGCAGATGATCTGCGACGGCGTGGTCTACGACATGATCCTGGAAGTCGATCCCAATGATCCGGATCACTTCCACATGCGTCGCGTCCAGCCGGAGGCGCAGCAATGAGGGGCCGTTTCTTGGGGCGCCGCACCGGGCAGGGGCGACCTTCGCCGGCGAACGACGAAGTGTTGGCTGCTGTTGTTAAACGGTTCCAGGCGACGGCCACGTCCCTGTCGCAGATTGACGAACTGCGGTCGCAGCTTGAGGCGGCTGGCTTTGACGGCGTCGGCATCTGCTTCGAACGTATGGCGACTGGGAAGATCGACACCTTCGTCATCTACGTGACCGGTCCGGCTGACGGTGCGGCCAGCAGCGAGGGAAATCGATGAAACGTCAGGTCTTCCATTCGTTCGAAGAGCTGTTGCGACAGCAGCGTCTCGAGCGCCACGAGGCGGAATTTCAGACAGGCGAACCCTGTGATGAGTTGATCCCCATCGTCTTGGCGCTGGCGCGATTGGACGCGCAAAGGCTCGCGCGAGAACGCGCCTTTGTGGAGCGTCATGCCGCCATTGACGGCGAGGTGGCGGCATGACGTTTCAATCCCTGAAGAACAAGCGATGCGTCGGTTATGCGCGATATTCCACCACTCATCAGCGCCAGGAGTCGATCGAGGATCAACTCAGGATTTGCGAAGAGTATGTGCGCGCACAGGGTGGAATCTGGGTGGCGTCTTACTCCGACCCTGAATGCAGTGGCCAGTCCTTCATGGGGCGTCCGGGATTTGCGGCGCTTATGGCTGATGCCGAACGCCGCACATACGAATTTCTCGTCGCTGAAGATCTGGACCGGATAACGCGGCAGGCCTCGGGACTTCATTCCGTTCTCGAAGAGCTCGAAGCCTTGGACATCGGTATCCACACCGTTCGTTCTGGCGAAGTGACGCAGATGGCGGCGACTTTCAGCGCCTTTCAGAACGCCGAATACGCCAGGAACATGAGTTTGAAGTCCCGCCGTGGAGTGGAAGGAACCGTCCTTAAGGGGCGTCAATCCGGGCGGCTTCCATATGGCTATCGGAAGGTTCCGGTCATCCGCCCGGATGGGTCGATAGAGAACGGCCATCGTGAAATCGTGGAGACGGAAGCGGGTGTGATCCTTCGCATGTACCGTGACTATGCTGCGGAGTTGAGCATTAGAGACATCTGCCGCGCCTTGACGGAGGAGGGTGTTCCAGGACCCGGCGGACGGCCGTGGCGTCCTGGCGTCCTGTATGGCAACAAACACAAGGGTACAGGCATCCTGCGCAATCGGCTCTACAAGGGGGAGACGGTTTGGGGTCGTACGGAGATCAAACGGAACCGACGCGCCGGTACGAAGAAGGCTCAGGTGCGGGCACAGCACGATTGGACTGTCGTCGCGGCTCCGGATTTGCGGATCATCCCCGATGATCTTTTTGATGCGGTGCAGGAACGTCTGGCCGCGAATGAGACGCCTGATTTCCACACCAAACGCAAGGCTGAATACCTTCTGTCAGGCTTGTGCCGGTGCGGCGTTTGCGGTGCGAAGTACCAAGTTCTTCAGGTGAAGATGGGCTGTGTCGGCCGAGCGGAGCGCCATGATTGCAGCAACCGCCGGCGCGTCGATCGCGAAGAGACCGAAGGCGTGGTGGTCGGCGTGCTGGCGTCTGAGTTCCTTGAGCCCCGCTTTATCCAGCCTTTCGTCGCGGAATACCGCCGTGAGTTGGAGTTGGCTCAAAATGAGTGGGGCGCCAAGCGAAATGAGCTGCAGACCCGACTGGACGGCCTTGAGAAAGCCAAGCAGGTCCTGACGGGCGATTTGCGAAAGGGCGATCTGCAGGACGTCGTTCGCAATGTGGTCCTGGAAGAACTCTCCAAGGTGGAAAGTGAGCGCGCTATGGTTGTGCGCGCGCTGAAGGCTGAACCCGCGGGCGCCGATCTTCCTCTCGATGATGAGGCGATCATCGCCCGCATGCGGGCGGTCATCGCCGATCTCCAGGCGAATCTGGCCTCTGATGAACGGGACGCGGCTCGAGCGCGCGAACTCATTCGGTCGCTTATCGAGAGCGTGACGATCTCACCCATTGAGGAGGAAAACGCTGATGGGCGCGGCATTGGACCGGTCCGCATCACCGTTGTGGGCAACCTCACCCGTGCCCTGGGTTTGGCCGACCTCAGTCGCGTGGTTCAGCATGCTTCTCGTCCGGAAAGCATGCAGGACCATGCGACCGTGCTGGTTGAGTTGGAGATCGATCTTTTCCCGTCCGACATGCGCCTGGAGCAGGGCGGTTACGCTGTTCTGGAAATGATGACGCGTATGTTGGACGACGCCTTCTATCCGGTCTCGAGGAAGGACTTCATCGACGGCTTGGCCGAATTGTGGGGTGAGGACCCTGATTATTCTGAGAGATCGCCGCAGGCCGAGCGTGTTCGTTACGCCATGAACTATATGCAGAAGCGGGGGTTGTTGGCGCGCTACGGGTGGAAAGAGCAGGCGGGATATCTTTGGGCCGCCGCCTCCCCTCCGGCGCCTGAAGTCATTCGGCGGCGACGGGAGACGACTGTGCATCTGCCGTTCAACACCACCGAGGTGGATTTGGTCTCCACGATCTCCATTAGAGTCTATCGCAGGGACGAAGGCATCCAGGCGGCGGCGTAGGACTATTCGATCACCGGCATGCCCTTGAAGATCGCCGGCGACGGCGGCGGGCCGTCGGTCCAGTGCCAAGTCTGGCGGGTGCGCATCAGCTCCTGCGTGATCTGGGCGGGGACGGCCGGGATGTCGACCGGCGTCGGGGCGTAGGTGCCCGACGGAGCCAGGTTCAATCGGAACCGATGCGGGAAGCCGCCGAAGCGCACTTCGATCACCATGTCGCGGACCATGCCGCCAGGAATGACGATTTGTTCGGCCAGGATGGCGCCGCCGTGGGCCGTGCCGGGATCGATGGTCGTCGTCTCCAGCATGGTCCGTCCCAGAGTGGAGATAGTTTGCCGCAGGCGTCGCTGGATGTGGTCGTGCGACGCCTGCAACTGCCCGGAGGCGCTGCGGTAGGCGATGTCGTGGCGGCGTGGGTGGTCCTCCATTTCCTGAACGGTGAGGAAATACTCCACCGCCGCGTCGGCCCAGGCCAGGTTCATCTCGCGCTGGGCGGTCGTGCGCGCCGTGTGGCGCAGGTAGTCGAAGTCCTGAACGCTGTAGGGCTCACCATCCAGATAGAGGCGCACGTCCTCTGAGCCGATATTGATCGGGTAGCCCGAGGTGTTGAAGGCGGCGATCGAGAAGAAGAACTTCTGGGTGTCGTTGTACCTGACCGGCAGCAACATGATCGCGCCGGATGGCCCGTTCGACACCATCAGGGCGTTGCCGCGCGAGAAGCGGACACCCACGCCGTGGTCGGCCGTGGGGATCATCCGCACCTCCGGTGGCGGCGTGGTAGCGCAACCGGCCAGTGCAGCCATGGCAGCTACGACCGCAGTCTTCGGAAACATCGACTTCATCCCCACGATTGTCCCCCTCAGTCAGAACTGAACCGGCGTGCCGGCGATGCGGCCGCAGAACTGGTTCCAGGCGCCTTCGAAGTAGGCGGTGTTCAGTTCTTCGCCGCCGTCGATCAAAGCGGAGGCGTCGCCTGCACGATCCACGCCGGCCTCGAAACGCTGAAAACCTGACATGCCGCCATAGGCGTTTCGGCCGTTCACCTCGCCGCAGAACATGGTCGAGCCGTTGGAGTGCTCAATACGGCGTACATTCCGAAACTGGCCTGACGACGGATCGCGCAGTTTGTTCACAACCGCTTGGCGCGCGGCTGTGCGAATGCGCGTCGGCGTCCAGTTCACGGGCGGCGTGGGGGCGCGCTGCGCTTCGACGCAAGCCGCATAGGCGCCGCTGGCGATGTTCCTCATCCGCGCCATGACCGCATTGGGACTGCCGGGCGGATAGCCGCCATTCGTCGAGCAGGCGTCGGTCTGCGCAGAGGCAGGTCCTGCTGCGGTAAAACTCAACGTCAGCATGGCTCCAGCCAGCAGAATGCCTTTGGTCACGATATGTCTCCCTCTCAATGGGCAATATAGTGCCTGTGAAGGGTTGCTAGAAAGTTAGGCAAGATAGCTCCTAGAGCTTGAGCAGCGTCGCAGTCCCCATGCGCCCATGCGATGGGAGGATCGAGTCGGCGCCAATGTGAGGCGGTTGAGGCGAGCGAAAGGGCTCAGCCAAGAGGCGCTTGCGCATGAGGCTGGCATGGCGATGCGCTATCTCGCCGGCATTGAGCGCGGCGAGGAGAACCCTTCATTGGCATTCCTGGTGAAGTTGGCGGAAGCGTTAGAGATTCATCCTGCGCAATTGTTCGATTGAATAGCGGCTTTTGACTCATCAGGGACGTTGAGAAAGGCTGCTTGCGGGGGGGCCCGGTCTTGCCGTCGTAGACTTCTTTGAGCGTTGCCTTTAAGTTGCAAACATCAGCCGCCCAACTGGACGACATGTGAACCATCGGCGGTGCTCTGGCCATCGTTCCCCATCTTCTGACCGTTCGCCGTCGAGGGCGGGGGCGTTTCGGCCTTCGAAAGCGACGGGCTCGCAGCCGGACGGGCCGGCACGATTTCTAGCGCTGGCGGGGTGGGCTGCTGTTCCGCTGACGCGGATGGTGGAGGTACCGGGGGCGGCGCGACGGGCACGGGACTCAGACAAATCAGCAGGCTGGCGATGAAGATCAGCACGGCGAGGATCCCGCCCGCGACGGCGCTGACCCAGAACCCGAACTCTGCCTTGTCGACGGGTTCGATAACGAGAGACCTGTACTCGTTGTCGCCGAGGAAGGCGTAGAGACGTGAACGCCATTGTTCGCGCAGCGCCTTCTGTTGCCGGATGAACAACGCCCCGGTCACGATTGTCCCTGCGACATGGAGGATAAGGACCAATCCGAGCAGGAGCGCTGCGCCGCCGACGAAGATCCCGTTGCTTGGCATGCTGAGCCGCACCGCCAGACGCCGCCAAATACCGCGCCGCCGACCGCGGTCACGAGGCCGCGGGTAATGTCTGAGAGCCTGAATCTGAGGGTCATTACCGGGGGCCTCATGCATCACATCGGCCATTCCGATCCCATGACTGCAATCTGAACCTGGAACGATGGCGGGGACAGATCGCAAATTCGCCACGCTGCGTCCTGCTGACAGGACGATGGGAGGGGGCGGTCCTACCGGCAACAGAGTCGTCTGTGCTTCCGGCCGCCTTCGCCGAGGGACGGGACGTGTCGGCCGCAATGCGGAAACGGCGAGCGACATTGACGGACTACTGGGCGATCACGCCATTCTACCAGTGTTCGTCGTTGACTATACGCCGATCAGGAGCTTCCCTATGATCTATCACCTCAGGGCTATTTCTCCGGTCGCAGGAAACGGTCGACCATGGTGGTGATCAAGGCTCTGCTTTCCTCGAAATCGATATCCGGAACCAACACCGGCAACATCGGCGCCGCGTCGAGGACCGCGACGAGCACGGCGCTGGCCTGTTGTGGGTCAAGGCCAGGGTCGACTTCACCGCGCCTCTGGCTGGCAACAAGCGTTGCTGCCAGAAGCTGCCTGACACCATTGGTGTTTTCCTGCAGGATGGCGTGAATCTTCTCGTTCCGTCCGGCTTCCGCCAGCAACTCGAAAAGAATGCGGCAATGGGAAAGATCGTCCCATCCCTTCATGCTCCATAATTCCGACAGCAAGACGGTCGAGGTTTGTGACCCTTCCGCATGGCCGCTGAAATGCGCGTGGAGCTGCGCAAGGTAGTCATCGGCCATCTGTTCGATGATCGCGTCCTTGCTCGGAAAGTAGTGATAGAGGTGGCCGGGACTCATGGCCGCCTCCTTGCAGATCATCGAGATCGACGCGCCTTGCAGCCCATGCCGCAGAAAGCAGCTGTGGGCCGCGGCCAGAATTTCCTGCCGTTTGCCTTCGTGCTGTGCGGGGACGCGCTTGCGGACCATGGGGTCTCCATTTCATAGAATGATCGCTCTATTTAGCTTGACCTCGAAGCGATCATAATAGATTGAGCGATCATTCTAATTTAGAGTGATCCCTGGGTCCAGCCTATGCTGCCTCGGCCGCTCCGATCCGTGAGGTACGGTCTGCCATGTACAAATCCCTGCCCGTCATAGCATCCATGCTGGCTTGGCTTCTCGCAGCGTTCTTTCTGTTCGGCGCCTATGGAAACGCTTTCATTTCCGAAGAAAACGCCGCCGCCTATGCAGCCTGGGGCTACCCCGACTGGTTCCACTACGTCACGGCCATTCTCGAGCTGGCGGCCGGGCTGTTGCTCATCCGCGCTATCTCGCGGCCCTATGGAGCGGGGCTTGGCGCGCTGGTGATGGCCGCCGCGTCCCTGACGACGCTGCTCAACGCCGATTATGACCATGCGGTCGCGCCCGGCATTGTCCTGTTCGTGTCGCTCGCCGTGCTGGCTCTGTCTCTGGCCGCGCGACGCCTCTCTCGCTGAATCGCTCGTTTTCGGAAGAATATCGATGAACACGTCACCAACCCCGGCGGGTCCAAGCGGGCCTGCGGCTCGCCTGGACGGCTGGTCCGATCTCCTGTCCGGCCGTCACCTCGCCATCGTTCTGGTCATGGCGAGCGGCGTGCTGCTCTATGCGATGAATCTCTACTTCACCGCGGCGCTCATGCCCTCAATCGTCGCGGATATCGGCGGGCAGCGATACTATGCGTGGGTGACGACGGCGTTCGTCATCTCCGCCATCGTGGCCTCCCTGTTCGTCAGCCGTATCCTCGATTGGAAGGGACCGGCGCCGGCCTATGTCACGGCTTTCGTCGTCTTTGCGCTCGGAGCGGCGGCCAATGCTGCGAGTCCGACGATGGAAATGCTGATCGTCGGCCGGGTCGTGCAGGGGCTTGGCGGCGGATTACTGGCCGGGCTTGGTTATGCAGTGATCAGGGCAGCCCTGCCCGAACGGCATTGGGCGCGGGCGACCGGGGTCGTATCGGCCATGTGGGGCCTGGGGACGTTGTTCGGCCCGGCCCTTGGCGGGGTGTTCGCGGAACTCGGCCTCTGGCGCTGGTCCTATGGGGCGCTGGCCGTAATCTCGCTCCTGTTCGGCGTCGTCGCGCAGCGGTCGTTCGCGCGCCTGGCGGGGTCGGGGCGTCGCACTGCTGTCCCTGTCGCCTCCCTGATCCCGCTCGTCCTCGCCACCATCGTTATCAGCCTCAGCGCCATCGTGCCGATGGGCTGGCCGACGCTCGCAATGGTCGCAATCGGCCTTGTACTGCTCTGGCTGTTCGTTGTCGTGGAACGGCGTGCGAAAGAAACCATCCTTCCGCACATCACCTATAGGCGCGGAAATTCGTTGAAATGGGTCTACCTCACGGTTGCGGCCTTGAGCGCAGGGGTCATGGTCGAGAACTTCGTTCCCCTGTTTGGCCAGCAACTGGCGGGACTGTCCCCGCTGACCGCCGGGTTTCTCGGGGCGGTGCTGTCGTTGGCGTGGGTCATCGCGCAGCTTTTCGTGGTGTCGATCAAAGGCGAGCGCGGCCGTCGCCGAGCCATCCGGGGCGGCCCGCCGTTGTTGACGGCCGGATTGATCGCCTATGGCATGCTTCAGATCGCTGGCGCTGATCTGGCGATGGTGCTGACTTGGGTGGCCGTTCTGGCGCTTGCCGGCGTCGGCATCGGGCTGGCATGGCCTCTTCTGGGCGTTGCGGCGATGAGCAGCACCAACGACCCTGCCGAAGGGGGCAAGGCGGCGGCTGCGATCACCATTACCCAACTCATCGCCTTCTCGATCACTTCGGCGCTCGCCGGCACGCTCATGGCCGCGGGCGGGGAGTCTGCGGTGGACTCTGCACGATACGTTGTGCTCGGCATCGCGCTTCTGACCCTGCTGGGCACCTTCGCCGCTGGCGTAGCGACGAGGAAATAGCCAATCCGTGCGAGAGGCCCTGGCTGGAGTCCGGCCAGGAGCGAGGTGGCCGATGGGCTGCATCGCTTCAGCGCCTACAGGCGTCAGGCCAAATCGCGCGTACACCGGCTCTATCCGCACCTCGACAGGGTTCGCTCGTTGAAAGGGCGAGGCAGCAGCCGAAGCAGCCTCTGACATGGAATCTCGAAGAGCGGTTTCCCGGTTTTCGCGGGCCTCTGGCGTGTTGACCGTCCCAGCGTTGAAAGCTCCATGACCTTGCGGAGGTGACTTGTTGGCGCCGATACGTTCAACTCCCGACGGGCAGCTTGGCTGTCTTGCTAACCTGAGAGAGGTTTTAAGGGACGCAATCTTGCTTGCCTTCGATTATGAACGGTGTTTAATTTATTGAGCGTCCGGCGCGTCAGTGGCGGTCGCGCCCTGCGTTCTCCGGAGTGAAGCTCGCATGCAAACCTCAAAAGCGCTCACCCTGTTGGCTGCGCTTGCATGGTCGGTTGTCGCCCTGCCGGTGTCGGCCCAGTCGCTGATCGAGATCAAGGAGGTCGATCGTGACGCGGTTCCCGCTGGAACCCCCGCCGCTTTCGTGGTCGCGTTTCCGGACGCGGAACGCAACGAGGCGGTTCGGGAAATCGGCGACTATACCTACAGCTTCGTCCCGCTCGCATTCATCCCCCTGTCCGATGCCCGGGTCGCTCTGGTCAGCACCGGCGCCAATGAATGCACGGCGCAGGCCTGCACCGGTCTGAACGCCGTTCACTACCTCACCCATGACGTCGGCGCGCCTCGCTACCCCTTCAAACTTGAGGGCGAATGGCTGGATGTCGGCGCGGCAGGAGGGGGGATAGGCAATCCCGCCACGCGATGGGGATGGACGCGGGCGATCGCCGATAGCCCCGTGCTTTACACGGAGTCCGGCGGCGTCTGGCAGGGCAGGGCGTGCAGCTATGTGCACTTGACCGAACTGACCCCGTCGGGCCCTGTGGATATCGCACGCTTCCCGATCTCCTTCTCGGACGCCAGCATCGAAGGCGGAGACCCGGGCGTCGAGGGCGTGATCGCGACGGCGGACAAGGGGCGTAGCTTCACGGTGTCCTACACCGGGTCCGCGAGTTTCAATGAAACCTACAAACGCGGCGCTGACGGCCAGTATCGGATGGACGGCCAGAGCCGCGTTCCCACCTGCTAAGACGACGTCAACGTCGCCGCGGCGGCGCTAGAGACCAAGGAGGTCTGCGTGCGTATTTTTATGACGAGCCTGACTGCAGCTGTTTCCCTGGCGGCGACGGGCGCCTTCGCTCAAGGCGCCGTCTGTACGTCGCTGGACAAGGGCGATCTGTCCATCGGTCAGACGCTGTCGCAGGCGCAACAGCGACAGCTTCGCGAGCAAGCGCCCGTGGGCACGCTGCATTGCGGTCGGACGGGCTGTACGGCCGTGGCGTCGGATGGGGTGAGCTACAGCTGGCGGCGCGACGGCCGGATCGTCGGTAAGACGATCGAACTGTCCGCGCCGACGACCCTGCCGGGCTGGCGCGGCGAGATCGATCAGGCGTTCGCCGATCGCCTGGGCCGGGCGACGTGCACGCGCTTCACCGTGTTCGACGATGAACTCGACGGAGGGCGCTCGATGAAGAGCGCGCCGTTTGCGGCGTCGCAAGGACAGACGATCACCGCCGCTCTCTTCGGGCGTGGAACCGAAGATGAGCCGCTGACGATCGAGTTGCGCGCCGCGGATCAATAATCCCGCCCTTGTGGGGAAGCCGTCGCTTAAGCGTCGAAGGAAAGCACATGACTGTCAGAACATTGCTCGCGCTCGCCTTGGCTGCGACCCTGGCCGCCTGTTCGCAGGCCGACGATGGCGTGCGGGCAGAGCCGACTCTGGCCGAAGCCGACGCCCCTGAAGCGTCTGCAGCGCCAGCCGCTGCGCCTGCCCGGAACAGCGAGGCTCCGCCGCTATCGGCCTATGTCGGCAAGCATCCGACCGAGCCGGTGCAGGGCGTCACCTTCTTCCAGCATCCGGACGTGCGCGCGGCCATCGTCGCCTCGGGCGTGGATCGCGACATCCAGAAGTCCATCGTCTTCGACGGCAACGTCGTCGGCGTGGTGACGGAGACGCGCGGGCGTCTGCTGCTTCACGGCTATGATCCGGCGGGCGCCGGGTCGACCAACTGGGCCATCCTGATGATCCCGGACGGTAGCAAGGCGGCGGTCTGCTACTCCACCGGCATCGTCGGCTATGAGAAGGGCGCCGACTGGTATTTCGAGGGCGATGTGGCCTTCACCCTCTACACGCCCTGTCCCTCCGAGGAAGGCGATATGGAATCGCTGAGCAACTGGCCGATCGGCCCCATTCCGGGCTGAGGCCGGGAAAGGCGCGTGTGCACTGAAAGAGGCATCTGATGGCGCTTCGTCGTTTCGCGAGCGGGTTGGTTGCGACGCTGGTCATGAGTGCGGCCGGCGTCGCCGCGGCTCAACCCGTCAGGGCCGACGAAGAGGCCGCCAGGGCCGCCCTGAAGGAATGGATGGCGGCCAGCCCCGAGTACGCGAAGCTCCAGTATGATCTGGTCAAGGCTCAGGCGGGACTGGCCGTCCGTATCGAGCGATTGGTCATGATCGGGCTGCTGTGTGAGCGGCTGTCGGAGGACGACAGTCGCCTGATCATCGACAACGCCCGCGAGGAGATGGCGTTCGGCCAGTCCGTGCTGTCCGAAGCGCAGCAGGCTGATTTCGCCCTCTACTACGAAGGGCTGCGGCAGGGCGCGCTGGTCGCCGCCGCGCCTGAGCCTCCCCGCCCCGAAACGTGCGAAGACTTCGCCAAGCCGGGCGGAACCCTGGTCAAGCTGCTGACGTGGACCGGGCGTCGGCAGTTCATCAGCCCAGGCGTTCTCGCCAGCCCGAGAACCATCCCCTAGAGGCTGGGCGTCAGCGTGACGGGTCCGGCAGACGCACCGCCTGGAAATAGGTTCCCGAGAGCGTGCCGCCCGAACCGCAGTAGGGGACGGCGTCGGCGCGGTTCTCGATCGTTTCCTTGACGATAAGCGTCGCGCCCTGGGCCTTCACGTTCAGCGACCACGCGGCGGCGCCGCCGATGTCGTCAAAACGGGCTTCGTCTTCGTCGATCCAGTCGCCGCTGCCGTCCGCCTCGCAGGACCAGCCATCGCCGCGCGGGTCGGCGGCCGTGGCCGTGAACGTCAGGACGCCGGTCGCCCATTGGTTGACGACGATCTCGCCGTTGAGATTGCGCCAGCGCCCGACCACGCTGACCAGCGGATCATTGCTCAGATCGGTCAGGAACGCTTCGCGCCGCGTCAGTTGGTCGGTCAGTTCTTCGATCAGATCGGCGCCCGTCAGTCGTGCGCCGACCGCATCGCGGGCCGAGACAAAGGCGCGCTGGTCGCGACGCAGCGCCTCGGCGCTTGCCGCGTCATAGCTCCTGATCGCGGTTCCGTAGCGCTCGGCGATTTTCGCATCCAGCGCCGTAAGCGCCGGCGTCGAACATATGGCGGTCTCGACCAGACCGGAGGCGCGGCGGCAATCGGCGCCTTGAGCGGAGGCCGGGGTTGCGGGACCCCACACCGGCGACATGAGCACCGCGGCGACGAGCAGGGGCGAGGCCTGGGCTGCGTTGAAGCGGAAGAATTGCATCAGATATCCTGGGAGCTTGTCGGGGCGCTGGGGGCGTGTAACGCCAGGGCGTGAAGATTGGCTGGCGGGCTGCCTTTCAGTCTGGCGAGCCGGTCCTTCGATAGAAGCCGTCGATATCCGATCCCATGGCGCAAAAGCGAACTGCGGCGCCGCGATCACGAACGAATACGCCCTCCGGCCCGACGCGAACCTCGATGAACGGGGGGGCGGCTCCGATGTCGACGTCGGTGATCGCGTTCAGTTCGCCTTCGAACGGCGCCACGCGCGCGGCGATGACGTCGTCGGAGTCCTGGGCCCCCACCGCCTGAAGTTCGCAGTCGGCGGCGGTCGCCGGGCCGTTCGCGAGGCCCCCGGCCCGGAAAGCGACGCGCCAGACGCGCCCCTCGCGATCGAGGGTCATGGTCGCGGGGGCCGGTTCATCCCGCTCGAACACGGCGTCGGGAGCGGTGGCGGTCGCACTCGTTTCCTGGGAGGTGACGCGTGGCGCGGCAGAGGAACCTTCGGAACCGGCCGCGCCCGGGGCGCTCTCGGCGCGTGTCGGGCTGCAGCCCGCCAAGATCAGGACACCGATGGCGGCAACGGGGAGGATGCGCATGAAATTCTCGAAGAAACGACGCCTGTATCCAAAACCATATCAAAAAATGAGCGGCGATCAATAAAAATGGAAACGGATGTTTCTTCGGCCTTCCCGACGCGGGTTTCTGTTATGGACGATGGATGGGCAGACGATCGGATCACACGCGGCAAGAGCTGGAGCACCTGTTTGTGGTCGAGGGCCACAAGCACATGGCCGAGGTCGGCTTCGCACGCTTCTCCGCGCGAGAAGTGGCCAAGCGGATCGGCTACTCAATCGGCACCCTGTACAACGTGTTCGGCACCCTGGATCAGTTGCTGATCGCCATCAACACGCGGACCTTCCAACTGTGGGCTGAGGAGGTCCGGGAGGCCCTGAAGCGCAGCGGGCCGGATCGGATCCGGTGTCTGGTCGAGGCCTACTTCGGCTTTGCGCGCGCCCATCCTCACAGCTGGACGGCCATCTACGACCATCATCTGCCGCCGGACGTCGTCCTGTCGGATGAACAGAACGAGCGGCGCGGAGGTCTGACCCAGATCGTCGTGGACGAGGTGATCGCCGTTCTGCCGCTTCGGGCGCAGGCTGAAGCACCGCGCCTGGCGCGATCGCTGATCGCAGTGGTTCATGGGCACTGCGTCTATGACCTGAACGGCAGCTTCGCACTGATGGGCATCGAGCAGCCGATGGAGTTGGCGCTGGAACGGGTTCGCGAAAGCCTGACCCATGCGGGCGCATCCTTGGCGTTGGCCAGGTCGCACTGATCCCTTCCAAGGCGTCTCGATCGCGCCCTCCGGGCACATGGTCTGGGCGCGCTCCAGTTCGATCTCCGTCAGCTCACCGGTCGGATAGGAGGGCGCTGAGCTCCACCTCCGTGGCGGCCCTTGGGAAAGGCGTTGGCGCCTTTGTGGAAGGCTAAGTCGGGAGAGGCGGCAAGCAATGGCCATACCATTGCGATTCCGGCTAGTAGCACCAAGGAAGCGGATCGCTGACGGAGCCAGGCCATGCGCGCGGGATGGATAAGGCGGGGCGGGGCGGTTGCCTTGGCGGTCTTTGCGGTGGCGAATGCTGCCTACGCCCAGGGCGGGGGCGGGGCGACGCTACGCTTCAACATCCAGGCCCAGCCCTTGGATCAGGCGCTCGCGTCCTTTTCGGTCTCAACCGGTTTGCAGATGCTCTATGACAGCGCCTTGGCGACCGATCGTCGCTCAGCGCCGGTGTCGGGCGAGATGGAACCTCGTCAAGCGCTGTCTTTGATGCTGGCGGGAACAGGTCTTTCGGCGCGCTTCACCTCGGCCGGAGCGGTGGTGATTTACGCCGGCTCCACGTCTGCGGTGATGCTGAATCCGATCACCGCGACGGCGGCCCCGGTCATCGGCCGGAGCAGAGCGGACGCCGAGGCTAGGGCTTACGCGGACGTTGTCCAGCGGCAGGTGATCGAGGCCATCCGCCGGGATGTCCTCCTGTCCGAGAGCGAATACGTCCTTAGCGTGCGGCTGTGGGTCGGGGAGGACGGCATGGCTCGACGGGTGGAAGCTCTGACGGAGTCCGGCGATTCCGGGCGTGATGAGCAATTTCTGGTCCTAGTGACGCGGACTGCCTTTCCTGCGCCCCCGGCGGACCTTCCTCAACCGATGCGGATCGAGTTTCGCGTCCGGCAGAGGCGTTGACATATCAGCGTCACCGTTCTGTCGCGGGTCGCGGTTTAGGGAGAGGGCGTCACAGCGGCTCTGACGGCTCGACTTTTACCCATGACGCGAAATTGGCTCCTTGGCGCGGTGACGTCGGCGGCTCTGCACGGCGGGGCGGCGGCTGCGTTCTTGGCGACCTCGCCGCCGCCGCAGGGGATGGAGGCGCCGGACCTTCAGCCCCAGGCCATCGCGATCGAACTGGTTGACGTGAACCGAGCCGTCCCAGGCGAGGCCCTGCGCGCCGAGCCCACGGCGGATATGGCCGCCGCGACCAATGCGAGCCGCAATGCAGCGGCCGCCTTTGCTGCTGAAACCACGGCCGCAGGGGCGACGCAGGCCGCGAGCGGCGCCGAAGCCAGTCTGGCCGCTGCGGCGTCTGATCCTGGAGCCATGTCTGATTATTATCGGCGGGTCGAAAGCCATCTGGCGAGGTTTCACACCTACCCCTCGACGCTGGCGGGCGCGCGTCCGACCGGCCTGGTGAGGGTTGGTCTGATCGTCCAGAGGGACGGTCGGGTGATGGACGCCTGGATCGAGACCAGCTCCGGCGTTGCGCCGCTGGACGCCGCCGCCTTGCAGACCTTGAGACGAGCCGAGCCGTTGCCGGGGCTGCCGGCGACTCTGCCGGGCGCAATCGATCTGATCGTGCCCTTGCGATACGCCGCCTCGACCAGGGCGGGCGAGGCGCGGGCCGGGGTGTGAGGCGGCTGTGATGACGACCGACGCCGCTGCGCGCCTGCGGGGACATCTGGTCGAGAAATACGAGACCTTGCTGACGGGCCTCAGCGCCCGGCTCGGCTCGCGTGAGCAGGCTCGGGACGCCTTGCAGGACGCCTTTGTGAAGCTGTTGAGCAGCGGACCCCAGGACGAGGTGCGGCATCCGACGGCCTATCTGTTCCGCATGGCGCTGAATATCGCGGCCAACGCCCGTCGGAGGGATCGACGGCTGCTGGGATTTGACGAAGTGGCCGCATTGCTGGACGTGGCTGACGAGACCCCCGATCCATCCGCTGTCGCCGAGGCGCGCTCCGAACTGGTGACGATCAAGGCGGCGATGGCCGGAATGTCGCCGCGACGGCTGGCCATCTGCACCGCCGCCTGGCTGGACGGGCTGTCCACGGCCGAGATTGCGCAGCGGCACGGCGTGGCGCAGCGGACGGTGCAGCATGAACTGAAGCTGGCGACCGAGGCGCTGCAGAAGAAATTGGCTCAACCCAAGGTGATATCCTTGCGCCGTTCGTTGGATGGCGTGTCATGAATCACAGGAGCGCCTCGGAGGCCGGACATGAACCGCGGGAGCACGATGTGAGCGACGCGGTCGCCGAACAGGCCCAGGCCTGGGTTCGCCGCCTGATGGCAGGCGAGGCGACGCAAGGCGACGCCCTGGACCTGGCCGTTTGGCGCCAGAGCGATCCGCGTCATGAGGAGGCCTTCGTTCAGGCCGCGCGGCTGCACGGCGCGGCCCGGCAGGCGGCGGCCGA
>WPCJ01162568.1_pt1 | contig 17798 bp, 9 predicted proteins | sample 5399831 | NCBI WGS metagenome assembly WPCJ01 (sample SAMN12869470, study PRJNA574797) | sludge metagenome | isolation source: wastewater treatment of pH10 | place: China:Beijing | collected 2019-05-20 | reverse complement strand
TGGTCGAAGATGCGGCCGTTCCTCGTATGCACGGCCACCCGCGCCACCGCCAGCAGCGTCTTGTAGGAGGCTTCATCCATCAGGTCGCGGCGCACCGCGAAGATGTGCTGCCTCGGCCCCAGTTCCGCGCCGCGCAGGCGGCTGTTCTCGCAGAGCTGTTCGATCGCCTGTTGCAGGTCCTGCACATAGGACGAGGCCTGCTCGTTGACGATCACGAGATCGGCCACCAGCCCGCGCGTGCGCATATATTCCTGGTAGCGCAGCGCGCTCGCCACGATCTCGAGGTCCGCCACGTCGTCGATGCGCACGGCGAAGATCGGGAAGTCGCCCGAAATGCTCATCGGCCAGAGCGCAGACTGGCGTCCGAGGCCGCTTGCGATGGTTTCCGCCGGCTGGCGCATGAAAGGGTCGGGATAGATCAGGTAGGAGGCGAGCTTCTGGACGTTCGCCGCGTCCGCGAGGCTCAGCCCCATATGGCGCGCCTGCACCTGGCTGCGCGTCCAGGCCAGCATCGACTGCCGCTCGAAGCTCTCTGGATGGTCGAGCCGGGCGACCGCGTTTTCCATTTCTGCACGGTTCGCGCCCACCACAGTCCAGAAGGTCAGCGACACCTTCTTGTTGGCGCGCACGCGTACGCGCCGGCGCAGCGACATCACCGGGTCGAGCGTGAAGCCGTGCCCGCCGGCCAGTTTCGTGTCGGGATCGAACGCGGCCGGGTCGGCGATGGTGCGCCCACGCCCGATGAAGGCGCGCCGGTCGGTTTCGGCCTCGGCGTCGCGCACGCCTGTCGGGTCGGTCACGAAATGCACGAGCGCGATGTCGGGATCGCCCGGCGAGCGCTTGCGACGCTCGGCGAAGACGGCGTTGCGGCTCTCCGCGATTTCCGTCTCCACGAACATCTTCGCGAAGGCCGGATGCGCATTGTCGGTGGCTTCAGGCGCAAGCACGATCTCGGCGAAAGACGTAACCTCGATCATCCGGTCGGTCGCGCCCTCGTTGTAGATGGTGAGGCGGCGCGCCTCGCCGTCGCCTTCCGACACGACGATGCATTCCAGCTCCGATTTCAGTGTGTCCACCTTCTTGGAGAAAGTCGCCTTGTCGTCGCTGAAATAGGTCTGGGAGACTTCGCCCTCGACCTTCTTCGGCTCGGCCGTCGCCGACCACCACTCGTTGGTCGCCACGTCGCGCAGGAATATATAGGTGCCCAGCCGGTCCTCCGTCGGGTCGGCCTGCCAGCGCGTCACCGCCTGCTCGCCCCAGCGGCTGTAGCCGGAGCCGGTAGCGCTCGTCATCATCGAGTAGCTGCCGTTCGACATCAGGCTGGTCGCGCGCAGCGAAGCGGACGGGTTGAGCACGACGCGCATGTCGGGGCTTTCCTCCACGGTCACGCCCTTCACCCGCTCGTCGGCCTCGGTGCGCACCGGCGCCACCGGCACATCGCGCGGCGCCTTCTCCTGAAGCAGCAGTTCGGCCGCCTCGATCACCGGATCGCTGTGGAAGCGGTCGCGCATGCGTCCTTCGAAGACGGCGTTCGCCACCGCCACAATCGTCATGCCCGAATGGTGCGCCATGTAGTTGTAGACGACCTGATGGTCGGTGCCATCGGGCACGCGCTCGGGCGTATAGTCGACCGCATCGTGATAGCCGTAGCGGCCGAGCGCGCCGGCCCTGTCCAGCCTTTCAAGATTTTCCACGGCCTCGCGCGGCATGAACTGCGCGGCCAGCACGGTCGCGTAGGGGGCGATAACCGTGTTTTGGCCGAGCCCGCGCTTCAGGCCGAGCCCCGGCACGCCGAAATTGGTGTACTGGTAGGTCAGTTCGCGGTCGCGCGCATTGTACGCCGCTTCCGAGATGCCCCACGGTATACGCTTCTGCCGCCCGTACTGGATTTGCCGCCTGATTATCAGGTGGCTCGTCTGGTTGAGGATGCCGCCCTGCGGCTCTTTCATCACCAGCGGCGGCATCAGATACTCGAACATCGAGCCCGACCACGACATCAGCGCGCCGCGGAAGCCTATCTCCACCAGCGGTCGCCCGAGGCGGAACCAGTGCTCGGTCGGCAGGTCGCCCTTGGCGATGCCGAACAGGCTGGTCAGCCGCGCTTCCGAGGCCAGCAGGTCGTAGCAGCTCTCGTCGAGCTGGTGCGCCTCGACGCGGTAGCCGATCGACAGCAGCTTGCGCTCCACCCGCATCAGAAAGGAGAAGTCCATCTCGAAGGCATATTGCCGGCAGCGCTGGCTGAGCGCCTCCAGCGACTTGCGCAGCGTCGCGACCGTCTGGTCGTCGATATGCGCGTCCTGCACATGCGCCTCGCAGGTCGCCTCCAGCCGCGTCGCCCAGTCCGACAGCACGGCGCTGCGGGCCGACTTTACCTCGACGTCTATAGCCACCGCCAGCTTGCGCACCTCGCTGGCCTGCACGGTCAGGTTGATCGTGCGGATGGACGCCATTTCCGGCTGCGTCTTGATCGTATCGACGGCGCGCCGCATGCCGACGATGCGGTCCAGCAGGCGCTGGCGCAGCGGCCTCAGCTGCCGGCGGTCGTCCGGCAGGCTGGCGAGGCTCTCCTCGAGGATAGTGACGCAGTCCAGTATGCCGTCGAAGTCGCCCTGAAGATAGACCGAAGGCGCCTCGGCCCATTGCGCGCAGGCGGCCGCCACCGCCACGAGGTGCCCGGCCAGATTGCCGCTGTCCACGCTGGATACGTAGAGCGGATAGAGCGGACGCAGCGTCGTCGTGTCGTACCAGTTGAACAGATGGCCGCGATGGCGCTCCATCTTCTCGATGGTCGTCATCGTGGCGTCGATGCGCGCCGCCGCGTTCGACAGGCTGATCCAGCCAAAATCGCGCGCCGACACGATCGAAAGCAGATAGACGCCGACATTGGTGGGCGAGGTGCGCGGCGCCACCACCGGCACCGGCTTCTCCTGGAAATTGTCGGGCGGCAGATGGTGGTGCTCGTCCGTCACGAAGGTCTCGAAATAGGCCCATGTGCGCCGCGCCACCGTGCGCAGCGCCGCCGTGTCCTCAGGCAGGATGATGAGGCGGTCCTCGGTCTCGGCAGAGCGGCTGATCAGCCAGGCGAAGGCCGGCGACCCGGCCCAGAACAAGAAGAAGAAGAAGGCGACGAACGCGCCCGTCGAATCCGCGATCACCGGCGCGACGAGGCCGACGACGGCCACGATCACCGCGCCGTACATCAGCCTGTAGTAGGCGCCCAGGCTGTTGCCGCCGGACTTCTGCGCCTGCGAGGCGGTGCGCCATTCCAACATGTTCTGGCGGCTCACGAAGACGCGGTAGAGCGTACGCACGATGGCGTCGCCCATCATCCACGCGCTGTGCGCCATCAGCACCACGCGCAGCGCCACCAGCGCCGTGCCGAAGGCGACGTCGCGCGCCAGCGCCGTGAAATGACCGCGCGCGGTCGCTTCCGTGCTCTTGGGCAGGATCGAGTCCACGATATCGAAGGTCGGCGCCATGAAAAGAGCCAGCACCAGCAGCGCCTGCCATTGCGCGGCCTGCGTGAAGGGCAGCAGCGTCCATCCGGCGATCGTCGCCAGCACCCAGAAGATCGGCGTCAGCGAACGGCGCAGATTGTCCACCATCTTCCAGCGCGACAGCGCCGGCACGCCCGACCTCGGGTCGAATATGTAGCCGAGCAGCTGCCAGTCGCCCCGCGCCCAGCGGTGCTGGCGCGACGCGTCGACCGAATAGCGCGTCGGATAATCCTCGACCACCTCGACATCGGTCACCAGCGCCGCGCGCGACAGCGCGCCTTCGAGCAGGTCGTGGCTGAGGACCGTGTTTTCCTTGATGCGGCCGGCCAGCGCCGATTCCATCGCGTCGATGTGATAGAGGCCCTTGCCGGTGAAGGTCCCGTCCCCGAACACGTCCTGGTAGAGGTCCGAGACCGCGAAGACATAGGGGTCGATGCCGCGGTTGGACGAGAACACGCGTTGCAGGAAAGAGGCTTCGTCTCCCGTCGTCAGCGACGGCGTCACCCTCGGCTGGAGGATGGAATAACCGGCCGTCACGCGCCCCGTGGCCGGGTCGATCACGGGGCGGTTGAGCGGATGGCAGAGCTTGCCGACCAGCCGGTCCACCGCGTCGCGCATCATGCGCGTGTCGGCGTCCAGCGTCATCACGTGGACGACGCCCTGCGGCAGCGGCGCGCTCGTCGGCAGGAAGGTCGTGTCTGGGTCGCCGCGCAGCAGCATGTTGAGTTCGTGCAGCTTGCCGCGCTTGCGCTCCCACCCCATCCAGCACTTTTCGGCCTGGTTGTAGAGCCTGCGCCGGTGCAGCAGGTAGAAGCGCGGCGCGGCACCCTCGGGCGCGGGATAGCGCTGATTCAGCCCGTCGATCTGAGCCTGCGCGAAAACGAGGATCTCGTCGTCGGCCGTGGTCTGCTCGACATTGCTGTCGGGCCAGTCCGACAGGGCCGCGAAATGCACCTCGCCGGTCATGTTGGCGAGATGGTGAACCTCCAGCTTGCGTACCGTCTCATCGACATCGTCGCGCGAGCCGATCAGGGTGGGCACCACCACCAGCGTGCGCGCCTCGGCCGGTACGCCTTCCTTGAATTCATAGCCGATCAGCCGGGTGGGTTTCAGGAACAGCAGCACCACCGTGTTGAAGAAGGCGAGCGCGCCCTCGCTGGCCGGCACCGCGAACAGCACCAGCAGCAGCGCGACCGCCCAGTCCGGCATGCCGGTGCGGCTAAGCGCCGCTCCCGTCGCCACCATCAGCAGGACGGTGAGCAGGAAGGCCGGCACGACGATGCCGAGCCAGCCCGTCGAGCGGAACGCGCGCACCAGCCGCTTGCCAAAATCCGGCCGGAAGCCGATCGCCCGCTCCAACTCCTCGCGCCGCGAGCCCACGAGGAAGAAGCCCACATTGCCGTGCCCGGCATCCGGGTCGAGGCCGGGATACTGCCGGTCCTCGCCGGCAAGCTCTGTCGCCTTCTCGGCCACCTCGAACTCGCTCAGCTTGGAGCGGCGCGCGAGTTCCTCGATCGCCGCGCGATACTGGTCGCGCGAGGCGAAATCCAGCGCTGCGACATCGGTGCGCTCGCGCAGCAGGGCGTCGATGCGGCTGACCTCCTCGAACCAGGACGTCCATTCGATGTCGTTGATGAGGCGCAGGCCCCGCACGATGTTGCCGGTCGTCACGTTCCCCGACGAGAGCGTCCGGTGCTCCCGGATGATGATTTCCTCGGCGTCCGTGCCGGAATGCTCCAGCTCCCGCTCCAGCCAGTTCAGCGCCCGGCTCGAATTGTGCGAGCCGTCGCGCAGTCGATAGAGAAGCTGGGTGGCGAAGGTGGTGTCGCGCGCATAGGGTGCATAGGGCGCGAGCGTGCTGACGTCTTCATCCTCGTCGGGCGTCGCGACCACCTTGTCGGCCACTTCATTGGCCACCTGGCGCATCCGGCGCGCCCGGTCCACCCGCACCGCGATGCGCCGCAGATTCTCGATCAGCACGAAGCGTAGCAGCGAGGGCAGCGCCCACAATTCGCCGATCTTCATCGGCTCGACGGACTGGAATCCGTCGACCACGGCCTTGAAGCTGTGACCGGAGACCTGGCTGTCGGTATGCGCGACATAGAGCCATGCCACCGCCAGGGCGCGCGGCACCGTTGTCCCGTCGGGCAGCGTCATCGTCGGCAGTTCGCGATAGAACCGGCGCGGCAGGTCGCGCTTGATCTGGAAGATCGTCTCCTCGACCAGATAGTTGTTGTCGAGCAGCCATTGCGCCGCCGGCGTCACCACCTCGCCGCGCGCCTGCGCCGCGTTGGTGGAGCGATACACGTCCAGAATCTTGGCGGCGTCCTCGCGGATGCGCTTCTGGAAATCGAACTCCTCGATCCCCGGCAGTGAGGCGATCTCGTTGCGCGCCAGCCTTTCGCCCAGTGCGCGCAGGGCCTCCTCCGGGAGGAACTGGTCCCTTATCGGCTCCTCGGGAGGAGCCGGAAATTGTTGTGCGGTCTTTTGAAGCCCAGAGATATCGCTTTGAATATTCATACAAAATCCGCCCGGGCAATGAAACGCGTAACCGCGTGCCCTCACCTAAACCGTTTCAGCGGCATTTGGTTGCAGCATTCCCGCGGACAGTCGCGGGAAACCAGTCGTCGCGGATAGATGAGACAGCGAATGAACGCCATGTCATGTGACCGCGACACAGGGCCGGATTAAGGCTTTTTCGTGGCCCGAATCAGGGCATCCACCGGGCTGGTATTCACGGGGCGGGCAGGCACAGGGTTGGGCGTCAGGCCGCCCTGTCCTCGCCTTCGATCTCGACTATCAGGAATTCCCCCTCGCCATGCAGGCGCAATGCGTCGCCGCCCGCGTGCACCGTCGCGTCGAACCTGCCGATCTCGGTTCGCTCATCGCCATTCTCCACGGTCGCGCGGCCTTCCTGGCAGAACAGCAAAGTCGTTCCGGTGCGGGCCGGAAGCTCCAGCGCCCCGTCCAGCCGTCTGCGCGTCACCTTATGCCCGAAGCGTCCGCGCCTGCTCATCACGTTGAGATCGACGATCGGCCCGTCGACGAGGAACGCGCCAGTCGGTGCGTCCGCCGGAAAGCTGTACGGCAGCGACTCGCGGGTAAGCGTCAGCCGGTCGCGTCCTTCTATGTCGAGCACGATTCCCTCGCCCTCCAGCACCGACAGCGTCCTGTCGATGCCCTCGAAGGCCGAGAAAGGCCCGTCCGCGCCGACATTCGCCATCGAAATGCGCCAGCCGAAACTGTCGAGCGCGGCGTCTTCGGGGAAGACCACGATCTCCGCCGTTTCGCCCGCGCCGTTCTTCCATTTCATGCGACGGTGGTTCTCGGCACGCAGGACACGCATCTTCATCTGTCTCCAAAGGCCCCGGATTGCCGCCCGCGGCCATTCCTATGTCATATTTTGACCATGCGCCGGGCGGATGTCTTCATCAGCCAACCCGGAGGCTCCCATGAAGCTCATTGCGCAAAACACCCTTAGGCAATTCCAGCAAAAGTGCGTAGCGGTTTTTCGTCCGGAGCTGCGTAGAAGTGCTCTCGCCGTCTTTGTCTGCATTGCCGGCATGCCCGTGGCTTCCGCTCAATCCGCCGGCGTCGGCGACGCATTCTGCGCCCTCTACAGGCAGGCGGCCCAGGACGGCAAGGCGGCCTTCACCGCCCTGCGCGGCGAGGAACTGGAAGGAGAGCGCTGGCGCCTCAAGGACGTAAACATAGAAGGCGGGGCCTGCTCGGTGCGCGCCAACGCGAAGAAGCACACCGACACGGTCATGTGCCTGTTCGAAAGCGACAGCGCCGACGCCGCGAAGAAATGGGTGGACGACATGACGGCGGCTACCCGCACATGCCTGTCCGGCCTCGACGGTTTCGTCGAGCAGGCAGACGGCAGGGAAGACGAAGGCAAGGAGCGCGCCGGCTGGGTGCGGAAATCGGACAACGGCACGCTGCGCATATCGCTGTCCGCCTTGCAGAAGGACGGCCGCTTCCAGACCCGCATGATCATGCGCCAGGGCGGAAATTCCTGACCCGCTTTTCGGGCGGAAAAGACAGGGTCGCGAATCGAGACTATTGTGATCACGCAACGACCGGCGCGGGAGGCGAAGACAATTGGACAAGCTCGGCGAGATACTCGATCCCGTCCGCAAGCAGGTCATAGACCTCAAGGATGCGCTCGCCCATGCGCGCTATCGCTATGACGGCATCGACCTGATCCTCGAGCAGGTCGATGACGGCAAGGTCCGGGGAGCATCGCAGGAGATTTTCGCGCTCGCCGCCGACAAGATGAACGAGGTCGACGACATGCTGGACCGGCTCTACCGCGAACTGTCCGACCTCGACCGCAAGCTCGAACGCATCGACGGCGTGAAGTAGCCTCCCCTTTGCCCGCCGGTCTCTTCCTTGCCGGCCGGGCCGCGCGGCTATATTCTTGGACGTTCAGATCGAGGAGGAGACAGATCATGGAACGTTCCACGACTGCGCGAAAGCACCTGCCTGCATTCCTCGGCGCGGCCGCCCTGTCGCTTGCGGCCATCGGCGGCGGCGTCGGCACAGCCGAAGCCGCGATCGTCGTCCAGCGCACCACGATCTACATCGACACGCTGCCCAAGGGCTGCGTGAAGACGACCTACGACTATGGCAACGTCGTCGTCTGGCGCTGCGGCAAGCTCTACTACCAGCCCTATAACGGGCGCTACGTCAGGGTCTACATCAAGTAGGCGGTTCACTTCGGGCGCTTCGGCCCCTTGAACTTGCGCGGCGCGGCCGGCCCGTCCGCGCGCTTCCCGACGCTTTTCGGCTTGCCCTCGAATTTCGGCTTGCCCTCGGGCTTCACCTTGTTCCTGTATTTCGGCTTGCCCTTGTCCTTCGGGTTCACCGGCTGCCGCTGCGCACCGGAACCGTCCATCGGGCTGATGACGATACCGCGTTCCAGCGCGCCCGGCTCGTTGAGATGATCGGCATAGGCGGCTGCCTTGTCGCCGGAAATCTCGAAGCGGGTCTGCGCATCGTCTATGCGGATCGAGCCCACGTCGCGCCGCGACACGCCGCCTGCGCGGCAGATCATCGGCAGCAGCCATTTGGGGTCGGCGCGCTGCTTGCGGCCGAGCGAGATGGTGAACCAGACGCCGCCCACCATGTCGGGACCGCGCGGCTCGCGCGCCGGCCGCTCGCCCACATGCCGCTCTCCGGATGCTGCCTCGTCTCCCGCGCGCTCGCGGCGCTTCGGCTTGCCGGACATGGATTCCACAGGCAGCGGCACGAGGTCTTCCGGCACCGGCCGCGAGGCAAGCTGCTGCCGCAGGAACGCCGCCGCGATCTGCTCCGGCGTCGCCTTGGCGAGCATCTCCGCGACGAAGGCCGCTTCCGCGTCGCTCGGCGGTGGTGCCGAGGCTACCGCCTCCAGTATTTCGCCGCGATAGCGCGCCTCGATGTCGGCGATGCCGGGGGCCGCCCGGTAGGTCGCCGACAGCTTGGCGAAGCCCAGCACGCGTAGCGCGGCAGAACGCCGGTTCTCCGGCACGATGAGTACGCACACGCCCTTGCGCCCCGCCCTGCCCGTGCGGCCCGAGCGGTGCAGCAGCGTCGCCGGATTGCTCGGCACGTCGGCATGGATCACGAGGTCGAGGTTCGGCAGGTCGATGCCGCGCGCGGCAACGTCCGTCGCCACGCACACATGCGCCCGCCCGTCGCGCATGGCCTGCAAGGCGCTCGACCGCTCCGACTGCGCCAGTTCGCCCGAAAGGGCCACCACCGAGAAGCCGCGATTGGCCAGCCGCGCCGTCAGGTGTCGCACCGCCTCGCGCGTGTGGCAGAACACAAGCGCGCTGCGGCTGTCGGAATGCAGCAGCGTATTGATGATCGCATGCTCGCGCTCGTCGCGGCGCACCAGCATCATCTGGTATTCGATGTCGGCATGCTGTTCGGTGCTGGCGGTCGCGGCGACGCGCACCGCGTCGCGCTGGAAGGTGCGCGCAAGCTCCGCGATCCCGCGTGGCACGGTCGCCGAGAACATCAGCGTGCGGCGTGTCTGCGGCGCTGCCGCGAGGATGAATTCCAGGTCCTCGCGGAAACCGAGGTCCAGCATCTCGTCGGCCTCGTCCAGCACCACGGCCCGCAGCGCCCCCAGGTCTAGCGAACCTCTGGTGATATGGTCGCGCAGCCTTCCCGGCGTGCCCACCACGATATGCGCCCCGCGTTCCAGCGCGCGCCGCTCGTTGCGCATGTCCATGCCGCCCACGCAGGTCGCTGTGTGCACGCCCGCCGTCGCATAGAGCCAGTCGAGCTCGCGCTGCACCTGTATCGCCAGCTCGCGCGTCGGCGCGATCACGAGGCCGAGCGGCAGGCCGGCCGCCTCGAAACGCTCCGCCTCACCCAGCAGCGTCGATGCGATGGCGATGCCGAAGGCGACAGTCTTGCCCGATCCCGTCTGCGCCGAGACCAGCAGGTCCGCATCGCCGCGCCCTTCCTCCAGCATCGCCTCCTGCACGGGCGTCAGCCGCAGATAGCCCTGCGCCTCCAGCGCCGAGGCCAATGCGGGGTGTATCGCCGCCGACAGGGCGGCGGATTGGTCGTCGGCGGGGATCGTCATGGCAGGGGCCTCGGTGAACGCGCCGCAATATCAGCATAATGGCCCGTTCGGCCAGCTTTTGTTCGCAGGGCTGCTATGCGGCCGCCATGGCCTCTCCCTGCGCCTTCGGGAACGGCCTGAACGTCATGGCGATGAAGAACGCGCCCAGCCCAATCGCGAACGAGCCGACATAGAGCCAGGTGTAGGTCTGGAAGCTGTCGTACAGCATGCCGCCGAACAGCGGCCCCGTCGCCATGCCGAGGCTCCCGGCCATTGCAGTGCCGCCGATCACCGTCCCCATCATGCGCAGCGGAAAATTCTCCCGCACGAGCACCGCATAGAGCGGCATGACGCCCGCATAGACGAAGCCGACGAAGATCGCCACGGCGTAGAAACCTGCGAGCTGACCCACGAACGCATAGCCCAGCACGCCGAAGGCCTGCGCCAGCAACCCGATAACCAGCACGTTCTTCGCGCCGAACCGGTCGCCGAGAAAGCCGAAGCCGATGCGCCCGCCCATGCCGGCCAGCCCTTCCACGCTGTAGATGGAAACGGCCGCGATCAGCGGAATGCCGCATGTCACCGCATAGCTCACCGTGTGGAAGATCGGCCCGGAATGCGTGGCGCAGCAGAAGAAGTTCGTCAGCAGCAGGATGATGAATTGCGGCGTGCGCACCGCCTGCCGCACGGTCATCTGGCTGCCCGCCCCCGTCGCGTCTGCGGGCACGGCCCCCGCGTCCGGCCTTTGCAGCGCGGGCGGGCTGCGCACCAGCAGCGAGGCCGGTATCATGATCGCCGCCGCGATCCCCGCGACGATCAGCATCGTCGTCCGCCAGTCATGGAAGGAGATCAGCCAGGCGACCAGCGGCGACATGGTCAGCGGCGCCATCCCCATGCCGGCCGAGACGAGCGACACGGCGAGGCTGCGCCGCGTCTCGAACCATCCGGTCACGCAGGCCATCATCGGCACGAAGATCGCGGCCGTCGCCGCCCCCGCCACCAGCCCGAACACGAGCTGGAACTGGATGAGCGAGGCGGTCTGGCTCGCAATGGCCATGCTTCCCGCCAGCAGCACCGACCCGGCCAGCACCACGACGCGCGGCCCGTAGCGGTCCGACAGCCCGCCCCACGCCATGCTGGCCACCGCCAGCGCGAGGAAGCCGATGGTCATCGCCGTCGACACGCCGGTCGTCGACCAGCCCGTCTGCTCGGAGATCGGCCGCAGCAGCACGGGCAGCGAGAACATCGCCCCCATGGCCACGCATCCCAGAAGGCCGCCGGCGGCCACGATCACCCAGCGATACGGACTTTCGACGACTGCATGCGACATGAGATCCTCCCGATGGCAACGCCGGCGAAAATGCCTGCTCGACCAGAAGACGAACCGCCGCCTCGCGATCCGACACGCATCGGAAATAATTTTGCGGCGGCGCGCCGCCCATCGCAAGGCCGCTCGCAGGGCCGTCTACCGTATCGGCAATCCGCGACGCTGCTGCTCGCTCGGCGGCAGCCGCTCGCCGACGCGGAAGAAGAAGCCCACGACCTTCGTCGCGTTCGCGTCCACCTGGCAGCGATAGGCAAGGTCGTACCATTCGCCGCCCACCCTGAAGGCAGCTCTCGGAACATCGAGGATCGTGCCCTCGCCGAGCTTGTAGGACGGCAATATGTCCGGGAAATAGGGCGGCATGGAATCGCGCATCTGCTCGCGCAGCTCCGTCGTGCAGAGCCGTCCCGCGCGCACGCCGCGCGGCACCTCCTCCATGGCGGTGGTGGCGATCACGTCTCCCGTCGCGTGCTGCGAGGCGAGCTTGCGCGCTTCCTCGGCCGCCTGTTCGGCCTTGGCGATGTCTTCCGGCGTCGGTTCGGGCCTCGGCTCGGGGACAGGCACCTCGGCGGCCTCGGCGGGCGCGATGTTCTCCTGCGAGCCGTCCGCCGTCAGCGCCTCCGGCGCGGCGGTCTCGGGCTCCGCCGTCTCCATCTCGTCCGGCGTGTCGGCCTGCCTCGGCAGTTCGGGCGTGTCGGGACCTTCCGTCCCGCTGTTGCCGTCCAGCGCCTCGCGCGGGCCGGCATCCTTCTCGCCGAACTGGAAAACCGGCCTGAACACGGGCAAGGGCACATCCGGCGCGGCGTCGGGCGGCGGCTCGGCCTGCGCCTGCTCGGGTTCCTGGGGCTTTTCCGGTTCCGGCGGCGGCGGAGGCTCGGGCTTTTCCTCTTCGGGCTCGGGCTTTTCTTGCGCCTGCTCCGGCGGCGGCACCAGATCGACCTCCACCGCCTGCTCCTCCTGCGGCTGGAGCGGCAGGACGGGCAGCCCGAATATCACCAGAACGACGACCAGCAGATGCACGGCGACCGAAGCGGGAAAACCCCACCCGGAACCCTCCCGCCGATCCTGCGCGCCTTCCTTCATTCGCCACCGTTTGGAACGAAATAATGGCGGGAGCAAGCAGCTTGGATGCGCCTGCGAAACAACGTCGCTCTTGCGCCCTGCCGCGCGCGATGATTTAGCGTCCGCAAAAATCCGGTGTGCCGCCCTCCCGCGCCCCTGGAAGGCCCGCACATTTGGAAAAAGCATGATCCGCCTCGAAAACATCAGCAAGCAGAACGGCAAGCAGATCGTCTTCATCGAAGCCTCCGCCGCCCTCCAGCGCGGCGAGAAGATCGGCCTCGTCGGTCCCAACGGCGCGGGCAAGACGACGCTCTTTCGCATGATCACCGGCGAGGAGCAGCCCGACGAGGGCCAGGTCGCCATCGATCGCGGCACCACCATCGGCTATTTCAGCCAGGACGTGGGCGACATGGCCGGCCGCAGCGCGATCGCCGAGGTCATGGACGGCGTCGGTCCCGTCAGCGCGCTCGCCGCCGAGATGGCTGGGCTCGAACACGCCATGGGCGACCCGGACCGTGCCGACGAGATGGACGACATCCTCGCCCGCTACAGCGAGGTACAGGCGAGCTTCGACGAGCTGGACGGCTATGCGCTCGACGGCCGCGCGCGCGAAATCCTCGGCGGCCTCGGCTTCACGCCGGCCATGATGGAGGGCGACGTCGCCAAGCTGTCGGGCGGCTGGAAGATGCGCGTGGCGCTCGCAAAGATCCTGCTGATGCGCCCCGATGTCATGCTGCTCGACGAGCCCAGCAACCATCTCGACCTCGAAAGCCTGATCTGGCTGGAAACCTTTCTCAAGGGCTTCGACGGCGCGCTGCTCATGACCTCGCACGACCGCGAGTTCATGAACCGCATCGTCACCAAGATCGTCGAGATCGACGGCGGCGCCCTCACCTCCTATTCCGGCGACTACGAGTTCTACCGCCAGCAGCGGGCCATCGCGGAGGTGCAGCAGCAGGCGCAGTTCGAGCGCCAGCAGGCCATGCTCGCCAAGGAGATCGCCTTCATCGAGCGCTTCAAGGCGCGCGCCAGCCACGCCGCGCAGGTCCAGAGCCGTGTCAAGAAGCTCGACAAGATCGACAAGGTCGAGCCGCCGAAGCGCCAGCAGACCGTGCGCTTCGAGTTCCAGCCCGCGCCGCGCTCGGGCGAGGACGTGGCGACGCTGAAGAACATCCACAAGAGCTATGGCGAGCGCCGAATCTACGAGGGCCTCGACTTCCAGGTCCGTCGCCGCGAGCGCTGGTGCGTCATGGGCGTCAACGGGGCGGGCAAGTCGACGCTGCTCAAGCTGATCGCCGGCGCTTCGGAGCCGGACGCGGGCAGCGTCTCGCGCGGTCCCAGCGTCAAGATGGGCTATTTCGCCCAGCACGCCATGGAACTGCTGGACGGTGACGACACCATCCTGCAATCGCTGGAAAGCTCGTTCCCGCAGGCCGGCCAGGCTCCGCTGCGGGCGCTCGCCGGCTGCTTCGGCTTCCACGGCGACGACATCGAGAAGCGCTGCCGCGTCTTGTCAGGTGGCGAGAAAGCCCGTCTCGTCATGGCCAAGATGCTGTTCGACCCGCCGAATTTCCTCGTTCTCGACGAACCGACCAACCACCTCGACATCGCCACCAAGCAGATGCTCATCGAGGCCCTGTCGCGCTACGAAGGCGCGATGCTCTTCGTCAGCCACGACCGGCATTTCCTCGCCGCCCTGTCGAACCGCGTCCTCGAACTCACCGAGGACGGCGTCCACGCCTATGGCGGCGGCTACACCGAATATGTCGAGCGCACGGGCCAGGAAGCCCCCGGCCTGCGCTCATAGCGACGAAACGCCCGGCTGGCCGCTGCGCGGCCTAGACTCGGAATATCCGCTCTCAATTCAGCGTGAGGAGCAGGCCGCCGGCCGAAAAGACATTCTTGCAGCCGTTGCTTCTCGTCGCTCCGCCTTCGAGAAGGCGTCAAGCGAGGAGCCGGTTTGCTGGCGAAAAATGCGTGGGTCGGGACGATGCCCGTCCAAAAGTCATGCGGCCAGGCCAACCCGCTGGCAGCAGGGGGAATCCCCCTGCCGCCCAGTGATTCCGCCAGGTTCCTGAAGGCTTCTCCCTACCCCAATATGCCGGGCAGGTTCAGCCCCTTCTCCTTCGCGCAGTCCACCGCGATCTCGTAGCCCGCATCGGCATGGCGCATGACGCCGGTTGCCGGGTCGTTCCACAGCACGCGCTCCAGCCGCTTGGCGGCATCGTCGGTGCCGTCGGCCAGGATCACCATGCCCGAATGCTGCGAGAAGCCCATGCCGACGCCGCCGCCGTGGTGCAACGACACCCATGTCGCGCCCGAGGCCGTGTTGAGCAAAGCGTTGAGCAGCGGCCAGTCGGAAATGGCGTCCGAGCCGTCCTTCATGGCTTCCGTCTCGCGGTTCGGCGAGGCGACCGAGCCTGAATCCAGATGGTCGCGGCCGATCACGACCGGAGCCTTCAGTTCGCCCTTGGCCACCATCTCGTTGAAGGCCAGTCCCAGCCGGTGGCGGTCGCCCAGACCCACCCAGCAGATGCGCGCAGGCAGGCCCTGGAAGGCGATACGCTCGCGCGCCATGTCCAGCCAGTTGTGCAGATGCGTATTGCCGGGCGTCAGTTCTTTCACCTTGGCGTCGGTCTTGTAGATATCCTCGGGGTCGCCCGACAGCGCCGCCCAGCGGAACGGGCCGATACCCTTGCAGAACAGCGGGCGGATATAGGCTGGAACGAAACCGGGGAAGGCAAAGGCGTTCTCGAAACCTTCTTCCTTGGCGACCTGGCGAATGTTGTTGCCGTAGTCCAGCGTCGGCACGCCGGCGTCCCAGAACGCTACCATGGCTTCCACATGCTCGCGCATCGACGCGCGGGCAGCCTTCTCCACGGCCTTCGGGTCGCTGACGCGCTTCTCGCGCCATTCGGCCATCGTCCAGCCTTTCGGCAGGTAGCCGTTCAGCGGGTCGTGTGCCGATGTCTGGTCGGTCACCATGTCAGGGCGAACGCCGCGACGGTAAAGCTCCGGCACGATGTCGGCCGCGTTGCCGAGCAGGCCCACGGACTTCGCCTCACCAGCCTTCGTCCAGCGCTCGATCTTCTCAAGCGCTTCCTCGATGGTCTCGGCCTTCTCGTCGAGATATCGGGTGCGCAGGCGGAAATCGATGGAATCAGGGTTGCACTCGATGGCAAGGCACGAAGCGCCCGCCATCACCGCCGCCAACGGCTGCGCGCCGCCCATGCCGCCAAGGCCCGCCGTCAGGATCCACTTGCCCTTGAGGCTGCCGCCATAATGCTGGCGGCCGGCTTCCACGAAAGTCTCGTAGGTGCCCTGAACGATGCCCTGTGTGCCGATATAGATCCACGACCCGGCCGTCATCTGGCCGTACATCATGAGCCCCTTCTTATCGAGCTCGTTGAACTTCTCCCAGTTCGCCCAGTGCGGCACGATATTGGAATTGGCGATCAGCACGCGCGGCGCATTCTCGTGAGTGCGGAAAACGCCGACCGGCTTGCCCGACTGCACCAGCAGCGTCTCGTCCGTCTTCAGCGTCTTGAGCGTCGAGACGATCGTGTCGAAATCCTTCCACGTCCGCGCTGCCCGTCCGATGCCGCCATAGACGACCAGCTCGTTCGGGTTCTCCGCGACGTCGGGATCGAGGTTGTTCATCAGCATCCGCAAAGGCGCTTCCGTCTGCCATGACAGCGTTTTGAGGTCGCTCCCGCGCGGGGCTCTGATCTCGCGGATATTGTGTCTCGGGTCGGTCATCGTGTTTTCTCCCGCTGAATGGGTCTGTCGGGTGTGTTTCTCCGCCGAAACGCTGGAAAAGCGCCCTGCGGAAGGCTTGTGGATAAATTCCACCGCCGTTTCAGGCGGTGAAATTCGCAAGTGCTTGTTCTGGCTGGACGTTTCCGCTGTGCACGTCATGGCGCTCGCGGATTTCGTCCACGTGTCAGTCTTCGAGGCCGGGCAGGATTCCCTTGGAAATGCTGGCGTTGAGCGCGCCCGACAGCACCAGTTCGGCTCCAGCGGCCAGATCGCCGGCCATGTAGCGGTCGATCTCCAGTTCCGGCACCACCGCGCGGATCGCGGCGTGCGCCTTCAGCAACTCCGTTCCGGTCTTAAGCGGGCCGCGCAGATCGACGCCCTGCGCTGCGGTAATCGCCTCTATGCCGATGATTGCACTGAGGTTTTCCGTCATCTGGAGAAGCCTGCGCGCGCCGTGGCAGGCCATCGAGACATGGTCTTCCTGATTGGCGGAGGTCGGCGTGGAGTCGACTGACGCCGGATGCGACATCTGCTTGTTTTCGCTCATCAAAGCAGCACTCGTCACCTCCGCGATCATCAGTCCGGAGTTCAATCCGGGCTTCTTCGCAAGGAATGCCGGCAGCCCGAAAGACAGCGCCGGATCGACCAGAAGCGCTATTCTGCGCTGCGCAATCGCCCCGATTTCGCAGACCGCAATCGCGATCTGGTCGGCTGCGAAGGCCACCGGCTCGGCGTGGAAATTGCCGCCCGACACGACCGAACCATCTGAAAACACTAGCGGATTGTCGGTGACGGCATTCGCTTCCGTCTCCAGCGTCCGCGCTGCCATGCGCAGAACATCAAGGCACGCGCCATCCACCTGCGGCTGGCAGCGAATGCAATATGGGTCCTGAACGCGCTCGTCGCCTTCGAGATGGCTGTCGCGGATTTCGGAGCCTTTCAACAAAGCGCGCAAGGCGGCGGCCGTGTCGATCTGCCCGCGATGACCGCGAAGTGTATGAATTTCCTCCTGAAACGGCGCCGACGATCCCATCGCCGCGTCCGTCGAAAGAGCGCCGGTGATCAGCGCCGACTGCGCGGCGCGATGCGCGCGAAACAGGCCGGCAAGCGCCAGCGCGGTCGAGACCTGCGTGCCGTTGATCAGCGCCAGCCCTTCCTTGGCGGCCAGCGTAAGCGGCTTCAGCCCTGCCTTTTCAAGGGCTTGCGTGGCATCCATGCGCTCGCCGCGATAGAAGACCTCGCCGACGCCGAGCATGGCGGCGGTCATGTGCGCCAGTGGCGCGAGGTCGCCCGAAGCGCCGACCGAGCCCTTTTCGGGGATTAGCGGCAGCAGGTCGCTGGCCAGCATCGCCTCGATCATCGCGACCGTTCCGGGCTTGACGCCCGACGCGCCGCGCCCCAGCGAGATCAGCTTCAACGCCATGATAAGCCTGACGATTTCCGCCGGCAGAGGCGCCCCGACGCCGCAGCAATGCGACAGGATCAGGTTGCGCTGGAGCGTCGCGAGGTCGTCGGGCGCGATGCGCACCGAGGCGAGTTTCCCGAAGCCGGTGTTGATGCCGTAGACCGCATCCTTGCCGCCCGCGATCTCGCC
>WPCJ01062928.1_pt1 | contig 17820 bp, 22 predicted proteins | sample 5399831 | NCBI WGS metagenome assembly WPCJ01 (sample SAMN12869470, study PRJNA574797) | sludge metagenome | isolation source: wastewater treatment of pH10 | place: China:Beijing | collected 2019-05-20 | reverse complement strand
GCCTTTGTGCCATTGGAGAAGCTGGATTTGACGCTCTCGCCGGCTTTCGATGCGGCGCGCTTAAGCGGCGAAACGGCGGTCGATCCTGCGGCGCGCGCGACACCGCCGAGACCGGAAGCGACGCCTGCGGGGCCGGACTGTCCTAGCGAACCAAGGCTATAGGTTGACGAGGCGGCGCCCGCTGCGGCCGCGCCGCCGCGAACGGCGGCAGCGCCACCGGAAAGAGCCGCTCCTCCTCCCTTCACGGCAAGACCGGCTGCCCCGCCGGCGGCAAGTGCTGCGCCACCGACCGCAAGGCCAGTACCAACAGCAGCGCCGGCGCCAAGTTGCGGTCCGCCCGAGACGAGGCCGCTGGCGATGCCGGGACCGAAGATACCAAGGCCAAGCAACGAGAGTGCGGCCAGCACAACGGCCATGGCGTCGTCGATCGAGGGGGTTTGTCCGCCGAAGCCTGCGGTGAACTGGGAGAACAGGGTTGAGCCGATGCCGATGATGACGGCGAGCACGAGGACTTTGATGCCGGATGACACCACGTTGCCCAGGACGCGCTCGGCCATAAAGGCAGTCTTGCCGAACAGCCCGAACGGGATCAGGACAAAGCCTGCCAGCGTCGTCAGCTTGAACTCGATCAGCGTGACGAAGAGCTGTACGGCCAGGATGAAGAACGCCAGGAGCACCAGAGCCCATGCGAACAGTAGGCAGGCGATCTGGATGAAGTTTTCGAAGAAGGCGATCCAGCCCATCAGGTCGGAGATGGACTCAAGCAGCGGTCGCGCTGCGTCGAGTCCCGTCTGCGCTACCTTACCGGGACGCAGGAGGTCCTGGACCGTGAAGCTGGTGCCCGAGCCCTTGAGGCCAAGGCCGGCGAAACTGTCGAAGACGATGTTCGCAAGGCTATTCCAATTGCCGATGATGTAGGCGAACACGCCGACGAACAGTGTCTTTTTCACGAGGCGGGCGATGATGTCGTCATCGGCTCCCCACGACCAGAAAAGTGCGGCGAGGGTCACGTCGATGACAATCAGCGTCGTGGCGATGAAAGCGACTTCACCGCCGAGCAGGCCAAAACCTGAATCGATGTAGCGGGTGAATGTCCCGAGGAAGGTATCGATGACGCCGGTACCACCCATGATTCATCTCTCTCCGTTGCTGGCGGGCGAGGCCGGTTGCGGCGTGCGGCCAAGGAAACGGTCGCGGGTTTCGGCCCAGACGCGCATGCAGTCGGGATCGTTGGCGGCAGCCTGACCAAGCTGCTGGCACCGGCGCTGAGCTTCGCGAAGCGGATCGCGCGAAGGCTCGTTGAGGCGGACGGGCTCCACTGCGGTAGCTTCGTCTTTCCGGGTCATCTCGATCGCCGTCGCGGTGATCGCCACGGCGACGAAAACGACAGCGCCCAGCCGGGCCAGCATCTTGCCGTCCATGGTTTGGCCCTCAGTTGCCGTTGTTGAACATCTGCGCGTTGCCCGGCTGATAGCCGGAACCCGGCGTCAGGAAGCGGCGGCGCTGTTCGCGCCCCTGTTCGGCCGCGGCCGCGCGTTCTGCTTCGGTTAACGCCCCGGCTCGTCCATTGGCGGCGAGCAGTGCGACAAGGTCGGAGAGCTGCTGCGACTGAAGGGCAAGGAGCTGATTGCCGGCCTGTGTCGCCTGGAGCGCGCCTGTCGCCCCCTGGCTTTGGCCGACCAGCGTCGACACTTCGGCGCGGTTCGTGTCGATGTTGCCGACCACGCCGGCCTGCACGCGCATGGCGTCCTGCAGTCCGCCGACGGTATTCTGCCAGCGCGAGCGGGCGTCGGCGACGAGTTGTTGATCGGTCGTCGATAGCGAGACGTTGCCGTATTGCTGCTGAAACGCCTGATCGATCTTCTGGACGTCGAAGGCGATGTTCTGAGCTTGTTGCAGAAGCTGCTGCGTGCGCTGGAAGCCCTGCTGAAGTTGCTGGAGCGAGGAATGCGGCAGGCTCGCGAGATTGCGGGCCTGGTTGATAAGCATCTGCGCTTCATTCTGTAGCTGGGTGATCTGATTGTTGATCTGCTCCAGTGTGCGCGCAGCGGTCAGCACGTTCTGCGCATAGTTCGACGGATCATAGACGATGCGGCCGAACCCGAACTGCGCATAGGCTGGAGTGGTGAACATGGGTGACAGCGCGATCGGCGTCGCCAGCATGGTCGCGGCCATGAACAGGATACGCGAGCGGGAACGATGGATAGTCATGACATAGTCTCCTTGGGGGCTGGGGGAACGAGATTGGCGAGGTTGGGGATCAAGTCCGCAGCCCAGTCGACGCCGCGCAGACGCAGCCAGGCGGCGAGGAAGCCGTCCGGGCCGTGTTCGGAGAAGATGCGGGCGATAGCGGCCTGATCGGTTTTGGAGGACGCGGCCGTCAGGGCGAGGCCGACTTCGGACAAGCCCAGGTCGAAGAGACGGTTTCCGCGGCGCGACTGGCAATAATAGTCGCGCTTCGGGGTTGCCCGCGCGAGGATCTCGATCTGGCGATCGTTCAAACCGAAGCGGCGATAGATCGCCGTGATCTGCGGCTCGATCGCGCGTTCGTTAGGCAGGAGCAGCCGCGTCGGGCAGCTCTCGATGATGGCGGGTGCTATGACCGAGCCGTCGATATCGCTGAGCGACTGGGTGGCGAAGATGACCGACGCGTTTTTCTTTCTCAACGTCTTCAGCCATTCGCGGAGCTGGCCGGCAAAACCTTCGTCATCGAGCGCGAGCCAGCCTTCATCGATGATGAGCAGCGTGGGCGATCCGTCGAGGCGATCACCGATCCGATGGAAGAGATAGGCGAGAACGGCCGGTGCGGAGCCGGTCCCAACGAGACCCTCGATCTCGAACGCCTGCACGGAGGCGGAGCCGAGATGCTCCTTTTCCGCATCGAGCAGTCGCCCATAGGGACCCCCGACGCAGTAGGACCGCAGCGCCTGTTTCAGGTCGTTGGACTGGAGGAGGACGCACAGGCCGGTGATGGTGCGTTCCTCGATCGGCGCTGAGGCGAGCGAGGTCAGAGCTGACCAGAGATGCTCTTTTACCTCCGGTGTGATCAGGACGCCTTCGCGCATCAGGATGGCGATGAGCCAGTCCGCAGCCCAGGCTCGCTCGGGCACGTCATGGATGCGAGCGAGCGGTTGGAGCGAGACAGAAACCTCGGAGCCGTCGGTAAGATCGCCGCCGAGATCGTGCCAGTCGCCTCCCATCGCCAACGCCGCGGCCCTGATGGAGCCGCCGAAGTCGAAGGCAAATACCTGGGAGTTTTCGTAGCGCCGGAACTGGAGCGCCATGAGCGCGAGCAGTACGGATTTGCCCGCGCCGGTCGGGCCTACCACGAGGGTATGACCGACATCGCCGACATGAAGGGAAAACCGGAACGGGGTGCTTCCCTCGGTCTTGCCGAACAGCAAGGGGGGCGACCCGAAGTGCTCGTCCCGTTCCGGCCCCGCCCACACCGCCGAAAGCGGGATCATGTGGGCGAGATTAAGTGTGGAAATCGGCGGCTGCCGAACATTGGCGTAGACATGTCCGGGTAGTGAGCCGAGCCAGGCGTCCACCGCATTGATGGTCTCGACCATGGCGGTGAAGTCGCGACCCTGAACCACCTTCTCGACCAGGCGCAGCTTCTCGTCGACGATACGCGGATCGTCATCCCAAACGGTGATGGTCGCCGTCACATAAGCCTGACCGGCAAAGTCGGCGCCGAGTTCCTGAAGCGCGAGATCGGCGTCGGCGGCCTTGTTGGCGGCGTCGGTGTCAACGAGGGCGGAGGCCTCGTTGGTCATCACCTCCTTGAGGATGGCGCCGATCGACTTGCGCTTGGCGAACCATTGGCGGCGGATTTTCGTCAGCAGCTTGGTGGCGTCGGTCTTGTCGAGCAGGATCGCGCGCGTCGACCAGCGATAGGGGAAAGCGAGCCGGTTCAGCTCGTCGAGGATTCCTGGCGTCGTTGCCGTCGGGAAGCCGACGATGGTGAGGATGCGTAGATGCGACGTCCCGAGACGCGGCTCCAGCCCGCCCGTGAGCGGCTGGTCGGCGAGCAGCGCGTCCAGATAGATCGGTGTCTCCGGGACGCGCACACGATGGCGATTGGTCGAAACGCAGGAATGCAGGTAGGTCAACGTCTCCGCGTCATCGAGCCAGCCGCATTCCGGCATGAAGCCATCGAGCAGCGACAAGACCCGGTCGGTGCGGTCGATGAAGCCGCGCAGGACCTCATGCGGATCGACGCCGTTGCGGTCGCGTCCTTCATAAAGCCAGGCTTCCGTGCGTGCGGCGTCTTCGGCCGGGGGCAGATATGTGAAGGTCAGGAAATAGCTGGAGATGAAATGCGCGTCGGCTTCCTCGAAATCGGCCTTGCGCTCGGCGTCGACCAGAGCTGATGCGGGATCAGGAAAGGTGCTGGCGGGATAAGTCGAGGCTTCTTCGCGTTGCGCTTCGACAAAGATCGCCCAGCCTGAGCCGAGGCGGCGGAAAGCGTTATTGAGACGTCCGGCGACGGCGACCAGCTCGGCCGCCACGGCGCTGTCCAGGTCAGGACCTCGGAAGCGCGCTGTGCGCTGGAATGAGCCGTCCTTGTTAAGGACGGCGCCATGGCCGACGAGAGCGACCCATGGCAGGAAATCCGCGAGACGGCTGGCGGTGCGGCGATATTCGGCAAGGTTCATCATGGGCGTTGTTCCCTCAAACCGACAGATGGCCGGGGATGCGCAGATGCCTGCGGCCGACCTCAACAAAGAGCGGGTCGCGCTTGGCGGCCCAGACGGCGGCGAAATGGCCGATGACCCAGATGGCGAGGCCGACTAGCCAGAGGCGCAGGCCGAGGCCGACGGCGCCGGCCAGTGTGCCGTTCATGATGGCGATCGAGCGTGGGGCGCCGCCGAGCAGGATGTGCTCGGTCAGCGCCCTGTGGACCTGAACGGTGAAGCCCGGCACTTCGTCGAGCTGTTCGAGTCCGCCCGCCATCAGACGAGCGCCCCGCCGCCGAACGAGAAGAAGGACAGGAAGAAGCTCGATGCCGCGAAGGCGATCGATAGGCCGAAGACGATCTGGATCAGCCGCCGGAAGCCGCCGGACGAGTCGCCGAAGGCCAGCGTCAGGCCGGTGACGATAATGATGATCACCGCGACGATCTTGGCGACCGGCCCTTCGATCGACTGGAGGATCGACTGAAGCGGCGCCTCCCACGGCATGGACGAGCCGGAGGCGTGGGCGGCAGGTGCGAGGATCAGGCTGGCATAGGTGACGGCGACGGCCGTCGCGACATGGCGGCGGATATGCAGGGCGTGGCGGATCATGAGGGATCTCCTGTTGGGTTGGGGGCTGAGGTTGCGGGGATGACGCGGTAGTCGCCGTCCTGGCCGAGACCTTGGACGCGAGCGAGCTCGGCAAGCCGGCGCTGAGAGCCACGACCGGCAAGCACGGCAACGACATCGATGGTCTCCGCGATAAGCGCGCGCGGAACGGTGACGACGGCTTCCTGAATCAGTTGCTCGAGGCGGCGCAGGGCGCCAATGCCGGTGCCGGCGTGAATGGTGCCGATGCCGCCGGGGTGTCCGGTGCCCCACGCCTTGAGCAGGTCGAGGGCCTCCGAACCGCGCACCTCGCCGATGGGGATGCGATCAGGGCGCAGGCGCAGCGAGGAGCGGACCAGATCGGAAAGCGTTGCAACTCCATCCTTCGTCCGCATGGCGACGAGATTGGGCGCAGCGCACTGCAGCTCGCGCGTGTCTTCAATGATGACGACGCGATCCGTGGTCTTCGAGACCTCGGCGAGAAGGGCGTTGGTGAGCGTGGTCTTGCCGGTCGAGGTGCCGCCTGCGACAAGGATGTTGTCGCGCGAGGCGACAGCGACGCGAAGCGCCTCGGCTTGGAACGCCGACATGATGCCGGCCGCCACATAGTCGTCGAGGGTGAAGACCGCGACGGCGGGTTTGCGGATCGCGAAGGCGGGAGCCGCGACAACAGGGGGCAGCAATCCTTCGAAACGCTCCCCCGTCTCGGGCAGTTCTGCGGAGACACGCGGATTGCCCGGATGGACCTCGGCGCCGACATGATGTGCGACCAGACGGACGATGCGCTCGCCGTCGGCGGGCGCCAGTCGCTCACCCGTGTCAGAAAGGCCTTCGGACAGGCGGTCGATCCAGAGCCGGCCGTCGGGATTGAGCATCACCTCGACGATCGACGGGTCTTCCAGAAAGCGGGTGATCGCCGGCCCAAGGGCCGTGCGCAGCATGCGCGCGCCGCGTGTTGTTGCTTCTGTTTTCTGGTGAGATGCCGCCATGTCGTCCCCCTGCAGTCAGGGACCGTTCAGCCGGCCCTGGATCGGGGACAATTAAAAGAGCCCGAAATTGGGCCGGTTCAACAAGTCTTTGTCGTAGTAGTAGCGTGGCGTGCAAATACAGGAGAACGGCGGAGAGACGATCAACTTGAACTGCGATGAAGGAGGACTAGCGATCTTCGTCTCGCGAATCGGCATTAGTATCGGGTTCGATATCGTCGGGAATCTCGCGCAGGAAGCTTTGGCCTTGCTGAAGACGTCGGCCGACAGTCTCTATGAAACCCTCGTAGCGTTCGCGACCCTTTGCTTGCGCGGCCGCGTTTGCGTCGCTCGGAAGTGGCGGCGTGACTGAGAGCCAGAAGCGAACGAACAGGGCGAGCGTTTCGGCGGTGACGCCGAGATCACGCTCGACGCGCTGCATCTGTCTTGTCAGACGGTCGAGGCGGCGGGTCAGCGCGGCTTCGCGCTTGTCGGCGCCGTCCGGTGAGAGGAAGGAGGCTACTGCCGCTTCAACGATTGCGGATCGCGAGATTTTCTTGCGGTCAGCCAGATCGGCGATCTGGCGCAGCATGTCGGGCGGGAAATAGACATTCATACGATCGCGCATCGGTCAGAGATCCATATTGTCGTTGGGGTCCATGGAGACCTGTCGAGCGATACCGCCCATCTGGCGGCGAAGCGCCTGGCGCTGACGCGCGGCGTCCTCCGGTTCGTCATCGAGCAGGGCCGAGAACTCGTCTGCCGGATTCGGCTCGGTCGTCTCCTTGACGATGGCGACGTGATCGGGAAGTTCCGGTTCTCGGCGCAGGCCGCTGTTCGCCGCGTCCTGCTCGGCCTTCTGGATCTCGGCCAGCAGTGCGGCGTTCGGCGCCTGCGGCTTCAGGTCCGTCCAGGCGTCTTTGCGTGTGGTCCGTTTGGTCTTGGTTGGGTCGGGCGGCGGCAGGACGCGCTCGGTGAACCGCTTGTCCTCGAAATAACGCGCCTTGCTGGCCCGGATCGGTGGGGTGGCTGCCAGCATGACGATTTCATCGTTCGGTGGGAGTTGCATGATTTCGCCGGGAGTCATGAGCGGGCGAGCGGTTTCGGAGCGGGAGACCATCAGGTGCCCCAGCCAGGGCGATAGCCGGTGCCCGGCATAGTTCTTCATCGCCTTCATCTCGGTGGCGGTGCCGAGCGCATCTGATACGCGCTTTGCCGTCCGTTCGTCGTTGGTGGCGAAACTCACGCGCACATGGCAGTTGTCGAGGATCGAGTTGTTGGCGCCGTAAGCCTTCTCGATCTGGTTCAGCGACTGGGCGATCAGGAAGGCCTTCATACCGTAGCCGGCCATGAAGGCGAGCGCGCTCTCGAAGAAGTCGAGCCGGCCGAGCGCAGGGAATTCGTCGAGCATCATCAGCACGCGATGCCGCCGGGCATTGGTGTGGAGATCCTCGGTGAGCCGACGGCCGATCTGGTTGAGCACAAGCCGGATCAGCGGCTTCGTTCGTGAGATGTCGGAGGGGGGCACTACGAGATAGAGGGTCGCCGGGTGCTCGTCCTCGATCAGGTCGGCGATGCGCCAGTCGCAGCGCCGTGTCACCTCGGCGACGACGGGATCGCGATAAAGTCCGAGGAAAGACATGGCGGTCGACAACACGCCGGAGCGCTCGTTGTCAGATTTGTTCAGCAGCTCACGGGCCGTCGATGCGATGACCGGATGGGGACCGGCTTCACCGAGATGCGGCGTGGTCATCATCGCTGCCAGCGTCGTCTCGATCGGACGCTTCGGATCAGACAGAAAGCCTGCGACGCCTGCCAGGGTCTTGTCCTTCTCCGCATAGAGAACGTGAAGGATCGCGCCGACCAATAGCGAGTGGCTCGTCTTCTCCCAGTGATTGCGCTTTTCCAACGAGCCTTCGGGATCTACGAGCACGTCGGCGACGTTCTGGACGTCGCGCACCTCCCATTCGCCGCGGCGCACTTCAAGCAGCGGATTGTAGGCCGCAGATCTGATGTTGGTCGGATCGAAGAGCAGCACACGGCCATGCTTCGAGCGGAAGCCGGCGGTGAGCTGCCAGTTCTCCCCCTTGATGTCGTGAACGACGACGGAGCCCGGCCAAGTCAGCAGGGTCGGAACGACCAAGCCGACGCCTTTGCCGCTCCTGGTGGGCGCGAAGCACAGGACATGCTCGGGACCATCGTGGCGAAGATAGTCGCGGCCGAGCTTACCGAGGACGACGCCATCGGGGTTGAGGAGGCCCGCGGCCTTGACCTCCTGCGGTTTCGCCCAGCGGGCCGAGCCATAGGTCTCTATGTTCTTCTGTTCACGCGCGCGCCAGACCGACATGCCGATAGCCACGGCGATGGCGATGAAGCCGCCGGACGCTGCGATCATGCCGCCCTTGGCGAAGATGGCCGGCGCATAGGCATCGAAGAAGTACCACCACCAGAAGATGGCCGGCGGATAGTAGATCGGCATGCCGCCGAGCACGAACCAGGGCGTGCCGAGTTGAGCCTGAAACCCGAGGCTCCATGCGACATATTGGGTCGCGCCCCAGGTGGCGAACAGCACGATCAGGAAGACGGTGAGGATCTGGCCCCATAGGATTTTGGTCGCGGACATTAGCTTGATCCCTTCTTATTGATTGTGATGGTCACAGCCCGAGCCCGCGCTGCCGTCCGAGGCTCCATTCGATGCCGCCGTTCCCTTTGGCGACGCCGGTGATGTGCTGGCCGAGTTTCTTTTCGAGCGGCGGGGTCCAGGGCACGAGCTGGAAGCCGAGGCCCCCATCTGGACCCATGCCTTCGATCATGGCGAAGCGGCCGGAGGTGAGCGCCAAGCGCTGGCGATAGACGCCGACGACATGCTCGCCGGTCTGCGCCTTCTGGAACGGCAGGCCGGTCTCGGCCTGAAGCTTTGCTCCGACGTTGTCGATCTCACGCTGGCGGAGCGTGTTGAGGAGATCACGCTGCAGGATGATGCGCTGGCCCTGGCGCCGCGCCAGACCTTCATCGGCCAGATGTTCGGCACGCGCTGTCATGGCGTCGCGCACTTCAGCGCCGAAGCCGCCCATGGACATCGGCATGGCCTCGCTTTCGACCAGGCGATGATCGAGCCAGGTTGCGCCCGGCGCCGTAATCTGCCGGTTGAGATCGAAGTCGGACCGGTTGGCGAGCGCCAGTGTCGGACGGGGATCATCCGGGCCGCCAAAGCGGCGTACTTCGACAATGCCGCCGAGTGGGGGAGAATGCTCGAACGCTTCAATGCCACGAAAGCGCACATGATGGGCGCGGCCGTCGGTGCCGTCGATCACGGCATAGGCCTCGCCGGTCAGCTCGTCGTGCAGGCCGCGATCGACCAGTCGGCCGATGATTGGCGTGCCGGCGCTGGCGCTGTCGATCGTGTAATCGCTGAAACCACGATCCTGTCCGCGTTCTGTGAAGGCGCGGTGCATGGTCTTGATGATGTCGCCGCGCATGCCGAGATCGCGAAGCGTGCGTTCGGCGCCCAGTTCAACATTCCACTCGCCGGGCGCCCCCTGAACTGACAGGCCCATCTTTTCGAGATGCTGAAGGCGGCCGACCATCAAGCGGCGCAGCGACGGATCGGTCTTGCCGTCCGCTTCGGGGCGCAGGTCGATGAAGCCGGTCTCGTCAGCGGCGACGCGGATCTCGACATCGAGCCGCGTCCAGCGTTCGGCTGTGACCTCTTTTTCCAGCGCGTTGCGGATTTCATGCTCGGGCTTGGGCCCGAGTTCGAGCGACACCAGATCCTCGGCGCGGGAACGTAGGCCGCGGCTGATATAGTCCCGCGAGATCACCAGATCGCCGCCGGTCTGGTCGACACCGCGCACCAGCAGATGCACATGGGGATTGTCGGTGTTCCAGTGATCGACCGCGACCCAGTCGAGTTTCGTGCCGAGATCCGATTCCATCTGGCTGGCGAGGTCGCGGGTGAACTCCCGCAGGTCCGTCATCTCGCCTGCATCCTCGGGCGAGACGATGAAACGGAAGTGATGCCGATCATCCTTGCAGCGATCGGAGAAGGCGAGATCGTCGGCTCGCTCGTTCGTCGCATCGAACATCATGCCCTTCTCTCCATCCCGGCTGACGCCTTCGCGTTTCAGATAGGAGACGTGAGCCGAGAGCGGTGCGGAGCGGAACGACTTGCCCTGGTGGCGAACGACGCGCGCCTTGACCACGACGCGGCGCGAGGCGCTGAAGATGCGTGAGCGGCTGAAGCTGGTCCGGCCTCGGCCGAAGGTCGAGTGACCACGGCTTGCGCCGCGCTTGACCGTTCGCACTTCGCCTGAGCTGTATCCCGCCTTCTTCGAGGCCCGCAGCACCTGATTGATGAAGCTCTTGGCCTTTGGGGCGCGCGTTGATCTGATGCGCCCAGGACGGATGCGGAAATCGCTGTCACGCTCGCTCATGGCAAGAGCCCTTCGGAAAGGGCAGACCGGCACAGTGCCGGAAACGCCGTTGAAATGCTTAGAGAAATCGCAAAGAGCGGCACGCGACCCGACCGACCGGCACGCCAAAAGCCAAGCCATGTCAATGGCTTGTGCGAATTTGGCGATAGGCTTTTATCTCGCCGTCCGTCTGTCGTTGCTGTCTGTTCCTCCCTTCTTCCCGCACATCCCGCTCTGGACCGCGCCACGCTGCGCCATTGTGCGAAGCCCTTCATGGTCGGTCTCCCCCACCGGCACGGGCGACGAAGAGGCCGCCCGATTGCGGAGCAATGGCCGGATCATCGCCCGTTGACGGTGCAGCCGAAGCGTCGCCGGATTGCCGTTCGGATGTCGGTTGACCCGCATCCAGACTGCGCGCGGACGGCGTGACGAAGAGCGGTGCGCGACGCCATGCATGCGGATCGGTGGCGGCAACGGTGACGGTTCCCGGCGTTGTGGGCGCCACGCTTCCGACGCCGATCATCGGCGCGAGCGTGGCGACATAGGCGCGGGTTTCTGCCGGGAGGGGACGGCCTGCTAGGTATTCCTCGTAGCGTCCGGGACCGGCATTGTAGGCCGCAAGGAAACCCGGCGAACCGTAGCGATCGTGCATCTCGCGTAAATAGGCAGTGCCAGCGAGGATGTTGTCGCGTGGGTCGAAGGGATCGCGACCCAAACCATATCGGGCGCGCAGTTCGGCCCAGGTATCGGGCATGACCTGCATCAGGCCCATCGCGCCTGCTGAGGATACGGCGCGCACATCACCTGCGCTTTCGACGCGGCGCACGGATCTGATCCAGTGCTCGGGAATGCCGAAACGCTGCGAAGCTTCCGTCACGAAGGCCGCGTGGGGATCACGCGACGACTGCTCGGTCGACGGCGCGCTCTGCGCGAGAACGGCGAGCGGCGGGGCAGCGGCGAAGGTCAGGCCGGAAAGGAGAAAGAGGATGATGCGCCGGGCAGCGCGAGGCTGCCCGGCTGACATCGGTGATGCGGGGTTAGTATGAGCGATCCGCATGACTTATTCCCGTTCACTGCGCTTTTGTGGGCGGCTCCAGTGCAGCGACCACAAGGTTGCGTTCGCGCCGTTCTGGAACAGGCGTGCGCGGATCGGCTGCGTGAAGGTCGGATCGTCGATCAGCAGCGAGAGATACTCGCCGGCCTTATCGCTGGATTCGGTCCAGGCAGCGCCGATCTCGGGTCCGTGCTCGTCCGAACCGAGATGAACGCGGTAGTTCGGCGCGTTCTCGACGTCCGAAGGTTCGACGGGAATGATGCTGATGTCGTTCTCGAGTACGAGCGTTTGAATACGGCCGGTGAAGCCGGATTCCTCGCGGGTAAATTCGCCGATCTGCGGCATGATGATTTCCTTTCAATGAGCGGCGGAGAAGGATGCGGCGAGCAGTGCGCACGCCGCAGGCCGGGCGCTCACCGCGTTGCCGCCCGCCATTCGAAGCGGCCTTCGCCGTCCTCGTCGGTCCACAGAGGGACCGCGCGGCCGATGACCGAACTGGCCGGAATGGGGCCGAAGTAGCGCCCGTCAAGACTGTCTGAGACTTCCCAGTTCATGAGAAAGATCTCGCCGCCCGCGACGACGCGGCAGCCCTGCCAGTCGGGCAGCGGGCGGCCGATGCGGTCGCGCTCAAGGGCCATTCCCATCTCCAGTTCATCGACGGTGATGCGGAGGCCGGTGCGGCAGACAGTCTGTCCAGGGAGTCCGAGCACGCGCTTCAGGAGCGGCGTATCGCGCGGCAGATATCCGCCATCGGCAAGGAAGCTGGCGATCGGTTCGGGCGCATCGACCGCGACCAGATCGGTGACCTCCAGACGCCCCGCCGGTTCGACAGAATAGAAGCCGATGGGCGTGCTAGCCGAAGCGTTCCAGATCAGTTTGGTCGGCGCGTCGACCCATGTCGAAACCGCGATGGCGCTGGATGCGATAAACGTGGCCATGGCCCATTTGAGATCGATCATGGCGCGATCCTCCGGCGTTTGAGCCACGCCTGATGCTGGTCGCTTGTGTAACGGCGCGGCTCGGCGCTGGCGGTGAGCCGATTGTGAACGTGGCGCCAGTAGTCGGGGGCCGCATCAGCCGGATCGAGCTTGAGCGCCTCGATATCGTCGATCAGCTGCAGCACCCGTTCGACCTTGGGCCAGTTCTCGATCTTCAGCAGGATTTCGCCGCCGGGACGCACGAAAGGAAGGGTCTGATAAGCCTCGCCCGGTTCGACCGCGCGCACGATGTCGATGCGCGAGATGATCGTGCCGAAGTCGTTGGAAGCCCAACGGACGAAGGCGAAGATCGTGTTCGGCCGGAAGGAAAGGACGCGGCGGCGACGATCAATGATCGTCTCCTGCACGTCCTGGCCGAACCTGATCCAGTATTCGATCTGCTTTTCTACCCAGGTCAGTTCGACATGGGTAAGTCGGTCGGAGGGTACGGTTGGCGGCATCGGGCCGCCGCGCATGCGGGGTGCCGCGATGCCGGTCATGAAAGGTCTCCTGGTGGTTGGGGAAATTCTCGAGCGAGCAGCTCACGCAGCATGTCTGCGACGGTGACGCCGCGCTGAAAGGCGGCGATCTTGATGCGGCCGCGCAGGCTGGGTGTTACATCGATGGTCAGCCGGGCGGTGAAACCGACGTCAGATGATGAAACGGGCGGTGGCTGATTGGCGGCTTTGATCCAGTCGTCGGGATTTGTCGGGCGAGCGGCGAAACCGCGCTTCTGAGGCGGCTTCGTCATGGCGCGAGTCTCCCGACTGTCGCGGCGAAGGCGGCGATCTCGCGGGCGGCCATGCTGTTGTGTTCGGTTTCGAAGACGAGGCGGCCGGACTGCGCCATGTCGGCGAAGGCGACGCGCTGGCCGATGGTGGCCGACAGCAAGGGCGGGTCGTTTTCGGCCAGCGTCTCGGCCGTCTCGCGGGCGATGACAGTGCGGGCGCCGCAGCGGTTGAGCACGAAACGGGCGGCGAGCTGCGGGCGGTAGATGCGCGCCTCGGTGAGCAGCGCCAGCATCTCCGCCGACGCCCAGCCGTCAAATGGCGAGGGCTGCACCGGTATCAGCACCAGATCGGTGGCGAGCAGCGCCGAGCGCATCAGGCCGGCGACACGTGGAGGCCCGTCGATGACGATATGGTCGGCGTCGCGGGCGAGCTCCGGCGCTTCCCGGTGCAGCGTGTCACGTGCTAGGCCGACAACGCCGAAGAGGCGCGGCAGACCCTCGCGGCTGCGCTGCTGCGACCAGTCGAGCGCCGAGCCTTGAGGATCGGCATCGATCAGGATGACGCGTCTGCCCTCGCGCGCCCATTGACCGGCCAGGTGCAGGGCAAGCGTCGTCTTGCCGACGCCGCCCTTCTGGTTGAGGAGGGCGACAATCATTCTGCACCTCCCGGCTCATTGCCGAAGGAGAGCTGCGGAGGGCCAGAAGAAAAGGTGGCCGTAGAACCTGATTTTCGGAAAGCCGGAACAGATGTCGTGTTTTCAAGGCGAGGTCTTTCGACCTCACCGCCGCCGCTGGCGATGTTTTCCACATCGCGCGCGCGCTCTTCAAAGTTAGACTCTTTGTTAGACTCTAAGTTAGGGGCGCAATTTCGTCTTTTATTCCTAGAGCTTATACCCTGTTTGGGTTCCCGATAGCACGAGCCTCCGGTTCCCGATGGCACGATAGGCCGGGTTCCTGATAGCACGACGCTATCCACAGGTTGTCCACAGGGTGGCGCGGGTTCGAAGGCGAGCAGGAGTCTGCCGCCGATTTCGACCTCAAGGAACAGTATGTAGCCGGGCAACGGCTGGCGTCGGACGATGTCGCGCAACTCGAAGGCGAAGCGCTTGAAGGGCGAGAGGCTGCCAGATTTCTGGTAGAGGTGGCGGAAGTCGAAGCGCCAGCCGTTGCGCTGCTTGCCGCCATGTTTGCGCACGATGCGGTAGAGCCAGCGGTCGAGGCCGCCTGTGAGGCCGAAATAGGTCCGGTCAATGGTCAGGACGAGCGCATCGTCGAGGACGGCGCGATAGAACCAGTCCGGCAGTATCAATTCGAGCCCGGCTGGCTTACCTGAGCGATCGGTGCGCTCCTGCCATTCGTTGATCCATGAGAAGCGATGGCGGCGGCCCTCGGCTGGTTGGCGGATCGTCGTGGCGACCGTGGTGGACTGAAGACGATCCAGCGCCGCCTTGAGGCGCTGATAGTCGCGTACGGAGACGCCGCGGCCTATGAAGTTCAGGATTTCATAGGGGGTCGTGGCCATGAGGCGGGAGGTGCGCAGACCTTTGTCGCGCGCCTCGACGATCTGGCTGGCGGCCCAGATCAGGATGTCGGCGTCCCATATCGTGGCCATGCCATGATCGGGCACCGCCTCGACGCGGATCAACACGTCGCCCGAAACGAAGTTGATAGGCGCGGTGCGGTGGGTCTTCGAGAGGGAGAAAAACGGATAGGCCATGAGATCCTGCGCGTCGCGTGGAGCGAAGTCACCGGGGAGCGCGTGGAACAGATCCAGCTGTCCGCGCTCCGGAGAGGGGTGATGTCGCGCCGTCATTGGAGGGACCGCAGCAATCAGCGGGCGTTACGACCGGCGAGAGCCGCTGTGGGCTGGGCCTGTCGTTTAGCGGGGAGAACACTGCCGCGAGGGTCGGAGGTTGAGGTGACAACCCCACGCTCGGCCCAGGCTTCGAGCTCGTCGATCGAATAGACGACGCGGCCTCCGAGCTTGCGATAGGCTGGCCCTGTACCATAGGTACGGTGCTTTTCGAGTGTTCGGGCGGACAGGCTCAGGAAGGCAGCGGCTTCCTTGGTGCGCAGGAAGCGCGGCGGCAACGTCGCGATATGGGTGGTCATGGTGGCCTCCGTGGCTTTCGCGGGGGGCCGCTGGTGATCAGCGGCGAACGAAGGCCACGATGGCGAAGAAGAATCGGCAGGAGGGAGTGGGAACTTGAGGGGGCTAAAATCGCACACCCTTGGTGGGGTCGCCGGCTACGAACGGCGGCGGTGGCGAAGCAGCTTGCGATAGCCGCCATTGATCATCGCGAAACCGTCCTTCACCAGATCAAGCACGACGTCGCGGAGCGCCGAGGTTTTCCAAGGATCGGCAGAGACTCGTTCAACGCCGAAAATCACTTCGGCGATTTCGCGATATTCTGCGTCGTTCAAGCGGCCATCGACAGCGCGCAGCATGTTCTTGAGGCGACGTCGTTGTTGAGCTGTCATGCGGGTATCCTGAGGCACGGACAGCCCATGCAGCCGTCGCCACATGCGCGTGAGGGCCTGGATGCGATCGAGACTATGGGCGTCAATGGGTATGATTGCGGCGATCGGCTGACGTGGTCCGAGTCCGGTTAGTGCGATCAGATGCAGACGGCCGCTTTCAGTGAACAGCGAGATATGGAGACCTTCAGTCGAGGCTTGGCGAAGCTCGGCGTCAAGATCCCCGAGAACAACCGGACTGGTTTGCGCCAGCGTCGGCGCAGGTCCGAGATGCAGTATGCTGGTGTCGGTTTCCGGCGTCCAGAAGACTGGTTGTTGAATGGCGGTCAGACTTGGCTGGGCGGGGAAATCGAAGACCCCAGCGATTACCGATCGCTTCGGTTTCGTTGCCCAGGATCAGGGGCGCATTTATGCTGTCTGCATAGTCACGCTGGTATTCCAGATTTCGGCGTAAGCATTCCCAAGCGAGAGCATCTACATCGGCATTGTCCATATAGTCGTATGGAGTCGATGATCGCCATTCTGTTGTATCGGGCGTCATGATGATCCTCCCCGTGTAGCGAATATGCGCACAGGCTGAATTGATTCCGGGGATTCAATTTGTTGGGAAGGCTTCGGGACGCAACGGGTGTAGCCCGCGGCGCAACACCTCAGTGAGGGCGGCCGCGCCTAAGCTGCCGGTAGCCGTGTTCAGTCATCCAGTGCGCGCGCGCAAGATGGCTGTCATGGACGCGTCGTGCGCGTTCAGGCTCGGTCTTTGGGCAAATCCCGAACAGAATCTCAACGGCTTCCTGCCAGGTTGCACCGTCGGTTTCCGCATCAAGCAACCTCATATAGAGCTTGATATGCTGCCGATCGTAGTCGGTGAGGGACAGGCCATCTGGAGCCTGATCGAGATAGTCAATTTTGAGCATCGAGAGCGCCACTGTGCTCTTTAAGGGAGTCGAAGTTTTGGTTTGGGTTGTACATGGCCGATGTGACCGTTAAGCGTCACTATGTAGGAAGTATAGCCGTGGCAACGGGTACTATTTTCGAAAAGCTTGTTCATTCCCATCGACGATCATCACCCCCTCATTTCGCCCGGAGTTGATGAAGGCGATGCCTTCTGTTTCCAGGGCTCTGCGCACTTGGTCGCTCGTGCTTTCAAACACACGAAGGCCTGTCGCGGATTCCATGCGTTTTAGCGCGGTCAGCGATACCTTGGCCTTGTCAGCGAGCATCTCCTGTGTCCAACCCAGTAATGCGCGCGCGGCCCGTGTTTGTCGGGCGGTGATCATGCATGATCACCTCCCACCGGCACCAACCGTCACGCCAGAACTACGGCTATAATAGTCGGAGTTCCCTGTAATGGCGAGCCAGAATCGACGTTTGAGGCATTTTGACGAATGCAGGCCGAAGCGAGTGATTCGGGTCGGTGTTGGAGCGGTGGCGGTGGGCGTGACGATTTTTGCGCGGGCATGAGAAAGGCCCCGACCTTGCGGTCGGGGCCTTTGTGCCGCGCCTTAGTCGCCGCGGCGACCGTTGGGGCGGGACCAGATGAGGGAGAAGGTTTCGCCTTCTTCGTCATCGAAGAGGTTGGCGTAGATCGGGGCGTTGAAGCTCGGATCATCCAGCTTGAGGCCCAGATAGTCGCGGCCCTCGTTGGAGCGCTTGGACCAGGCGGCGCCGATCTCTGCGCGGCCGACCAGAACCCGGTGGCTGGGGGCGTTCTCGCCGGTGGCGCGCAGGTCGGGAACGATGCGCACGCCCTTGGCCTGGACGCTGAGGGTGACGATTTCGCCGGTGAATTCGTTCGAGCCGGTCTTCTTGAAGGTGCCGATGGTTGCCATTTTAAGTCTCCGTTTTCCGTTTCCGAGCCCGCACCATTGCGGCCTCTATGGCGATCGACCGGCCGGAGACGAACGCTGGCGCACCCC
>WPCJ01016697.1_pt1 | contig 17825 bp, 20 predicted proteins | sample 5399831 | NCBI WGS metagenome assembly WPCJ01 (sample SAMN12869470, study PRJNA574797) | sludge metagenome | isolation source: wastewater treatment of pH10 | place: China:Beijing | collected 2019-05-20 | reverse complement strand
TGCAGGGCGGCCGCGACCGGGGCCATCACCGCCACATCGACATAACGCCCGCCGGCTGCGGCGATCGTTTCCTCCGATGCCCTCTTGGTGGCCGGCGAGCAGGAGTTGCAATCGAGGAAGCAGGCCCCGGCTTCGAGATGGGCGGCTGCCTGAGACGCGGCCTCGTTGGCGCGGTCGGCGGTGACGAGGCTGAATATGTGGCTTGCCCCGGCGAGCGCCGTGGAAAGCTCCTCCACGCAGGCGACGCCGATAGCGGCGCAGGCGCCGGCGATCTCACCGCGCGCGCCATGGTCGTGCAGCTTGATGTCGTAGGCGACCGTCCGCGAACGAAGCGGCTCGTCCCATCCTCGCGCAAAGGCCCGCCCGGCCTCGCCGAACCCGAGGAGTACGATCTTCATCGAAGGGAAAGCGCCCATCCGTCCGCTCCGGCCTTGCCATGTGGACCTGCCTTCTGGTGACAGACAATCATCGCTCACGCCACAGGGAATAGCAAAAACTTATGAGGCAAGCCTCGAAAGCAAATTGGCAAGCGCGGCATGAGTGGCATCATCGGAGGCGGTACATCGGAGGTTTGAATGTCTGACAGAAAAACCGCTCTCGTGGTGAGTGCGCATGCGGCCGATTTCGTGTGGCGGTGCGGGGGAGCGATCGCCCTTCATGCCGAGAAAGGCTATGACGTGACCGTGGTCTGCCTTTCGTTCGGCGAAAGAGGCGAATCCGCCAGGCTGTGGAAGCAGCCGGACATGACGCTGGAAAAGGTCAAGTCGGCGCGGCGGACGGAAGCGGAGAAGGCAGCCGCGGCACTGGGCGTGCACGACCTGATCGCCATGGATCTCGGCGACTATCCGCTGCGCCTGTCCGACGACGACAAGTACCGGCTGGTCGACGTGATCCGCGACGTGCAGCCGGCCTTCATGCTCAGCCATTCCCAATACGATCCCTACAACACCGACCACATGTATGCGACGCAGGTGGCCCTGGAGGTGCGCATGATCGCGCAGGCGTGGGGGCACAAGCCCGGCCAGAAAGTGCTGGGCGCGCCGCAGCTCTACCTGTTCGAGCCGCACCAGACCGAGCAGATGGGCTGGAAGCCGGATGTCTTCCTCGACATCACCGCAGTCTGGGACAAGAAGCGCGCGGCGATCGAATGCATGGAAGGCCAGGAGCATCTGTGGGAGTTCTACACAAGGGTCGCCCAGAACCGGGCCAATCACTTTCAGCGCAATTCCGGCGGGCAGTCCGGCGGACGCGCCGCGAAATATGCAGAAGGTTTCCAGTCGATCTTTCCGCGCACGGTGGATGAATTGTGACCGTTGTGCCGGATGTGCAGATTCGCGGTCAGGCAAGAATCAAGATCAGAGGAGGATGAAATCGATGTCCAGGCCCACGAACCCGTCGTTCGATCTCGCGCATCTGGCGCATGTCGAAATATACACCGACAGATTTAAAGACAGTCTCGATTTCTTCACGAGCGTCTACGGTCTGAAACTGTCGGGTCAGGACGAGGATTCAGCCTATCTCCGGGCCTGGGACGATTACGAGTTCCATTCGCTGAAACTGACGCGCCACCACACCACCGGCGTCGGCCACATCGCCTACCGGGCCGCTTCGCCGGAGGCGCTCGAACGGCGCGTAGAAGCGATCGAAGCGAGCGGATTCAAGGTGATCGGCTGGGTGGACGGCGATCTCGGGCACGGCCGGGCTTTCCGCTTCGAAGACCCGTTCGGTCATGTCTTCGAAATATACTACGATACGAACAGGTTCGAGCCTGCGGGCTCCGACATTCCCGCCCTCAAGAACACCGCGAGCGCCTTCACCGGCGTCGCGCCCCGGCGGATAGACCACCTGAATATCCTGAGCGCCGATGTCACCGAGTTCCGTCGATTCATGGAAACCTGCCTCGGGTCGCGCGTCACGGAGGTCATCCAGCTCGACAACGGCAGGATCGGCGGATGCTGGTTCACGGTGAACAACAAGACATACGACCTCGCCTGCACCGAGGAGCACGGGGGCGGCCATGGCCGCCTGCATCATGTCACCTATGCGACGGACCAGCGCGAGGACATCCTGCGCGCCGCCGACATCTTCCTGCAAAACGGCGTCCATATCGAAACCGGACCGCACAAGCATGCGGTGCAGGGAACGTTCTTCCTCTACGTCTGGGAGCCGGCGGGCAACCGGATGGAACTGGCCAATTCTGGAGCGCGGCTGATCCTCGCCCCGGACTGGGAACCCGTCATCTGGACACAGGCCGAACGGATGAGGGGACAGGCGTGGGGCTTGAAGACCATCGAGTCGTTCCACACCCACGGCACGCCGCCGGTGGCGAGGGAGCATTGACCATGGCGGTCGTGGTGCAGAACGTCGCCCGCGCCGCGCAGGCGGTGATCGACCGGCTGGCGCAAGCGGGCGTCGCCACGATCCATGAGGCGCAGGGGCGGACCGGCATGCTGGCGAGCTACATGCGGCCGATCTATGCCGGCGCGCGGATCGCCGGCTCGGCGGTGACGATTTCCGCTCCGCCCGGCGACAACTGGATGATCCACGTCGCCATCGAACAACTCGGCCGGGGCGACATCCTCGTCCTGGCGCCGACTTCGCCCTGCGACAACGGCTATTTCGGCGATCTGCTGGCGACCTCGGCCATGGCGCGCGGCTGTCGCGGCCTGGTGATCGACGCAGGCGTCCGCGACATACGCGACCTGACCGCCATGGGCTTTCCGGTGTGGTCGCGGGCAGTTTCGGCGCAGGGGACGATGAAGGAAACGCTGGGCTCGGTGAACGTGCCCATCGTCTGCGCCGGCGCCGCGATCGAGGCCGGGGACGTGATCGTCGCCGATGACGACGGCGTATGCGTCGTGCGCCGTGCCGAGGCCGATGCCGTCCTGGCGGCGGCCGAACAGCGGCTCGCGGGCGAAGAGGTCAAGCGCGAGCGCCTTGCGGCGGGAGAACTCGGCCTCGATATCTACGCCATGCGCGACAGGCTCGCCGCCAAGGGCCTGAAATATGTCTGAGGACGGCATTCCCTGCCTGTGGATGCGGGGCGGCACCTCGAAGGGCGCGTATTTTCTGGCACGCGACCTGCCGGGCGAGGCGGCCGCCCGCGACGACCTTCTTCTGCGCATCATGGGCTCGCCCGACCTCAGGCAGATCGACGGGATCGGCGGGGCCGATCCGCTGACCTCGAAGGTGGCGGTCCTTTCCCCCTCGTCGCGGCCCGACGCCGACGTCGACTATCTGTTCCTCCAGGTCGCCGTCGACCGGCCGCTGGTGAGCGAGGCTCAGGGGTGCGGCAATATCCTTGCCGGGGTCGGCCCGGCCGCGATCGAATACGGCCTCGTCGAACCGGCCGGCGACGAGACGGAAATCCGCATCCATATGCTGAATTCCGGTGAGGTGGCGGTGGCGCGGGTGCAGACCCCGGGCGGGCGCGTGCGCTATTCAGGAAACACCGAGATCGCCGGCGTACCGGGCCGGCACGCTGCAATTCCGCTGTTGTTCGTCAACATCGCCGGCTCGATGTGCGGAGCGCTGCTGCCGACAGGCAATGTCGTCGATGTCATCGACGGCGTGGAGGCGACCTTGATCGACAATGGCATGCCTTGCGTCGTCATGCAGGCGGCCGCCTTCGGCCTGACGGGGGCCGAGGGCCGCGACACGCTGGACGCGAACGCCGCGCTCAAGGCCAGGCTGGAAGCGATCCGTCTTCAGGCGGGTCCGATGATGAACCTGGGAAACGTGACCGACGCATCGGTGCCGAAGATGACCCTTGTATCGCGACCGTCGACCGGCGGCGCCATCTCCACGCGCAGCTTCATCCCTCATCGTGTGCATGCCTCGATCGGCGTTTTCGCCGCCATCACCGTCGCGACCGCAACCCGGCTTGGCGGCAGTCCCGCAGCGGCGCTGGTCGTGGCGCCTGCGGATGGGCGATACCTCATCGAGCACCCGATGGGCGCAATGGAGATCCTTCTGGACCTGGCCGAGGACGGGTCGATCAAGGGGGCGGGATCGATCAGGACGGCGCGCAAGCTGTTTGCCGGACGCGTGTTCCCGGGAGACGGCGGGTCGTGAGATGCGCTGGCGCACTGCCGTCGACGGGGCGAGAGCCGGGCTCGACATGATCAAAGTTTGATTCTGCCGCGTAGCTGCAAGCGCGATCGCCGGATGCGCGGGCGTTGATCCATTCGGTCCAGAACGCGCACGTCGGAACCAGCGAGCAGGACATGTGTCCGACCAAGGCCCCGGGCCCTAACGGCTTCCCGGAAAGATAGGCGGGAGGCGTCCTCCGGTATCTCCTCCCTCTATAATCTACCTCTTATATAATCATTCTGCGCAGCATTTTTCGTAATCAGCATAAGATATGCCGAGCTCCCGCATGATATCCACCCACCAGTAAGTCATCCGCGGACGCTGCCGTTCATGTCGGCAGACAACCTACGGGCGTTTTCCGTGGCATCTGGGAGGAAGACCCCATGAGCCGGTTCGTGCTGACCCTGACATGCAGGAACACCACCGGCATCGTGGCTGCCGTGGCGAGCCGGCTCGCCGCCAATGGCGGCGACATCCGCCAGGCACAGCAGTTCGACGACGAGCAGACCGGCAATTTCTTCATGCGCGTCGGCTTCGCCATGCCGGACGGAACCGGGGCCTTCGAAAGGGGATTCACCGAAGAGGTTTCGCGTTTCGGCCTGGCGTGGACGCTGCGGCTGGCCGGGCACAAGCGCAAGGTACTGATCCTGGTGTCGAAATTCGACCACTGCCTGGGCGACCTGCTCTACCGGGCGCGGATCGGCGAATTGAACATGGAATGCGTGGGCATCGTGTCCAACCATCCAGTCTCGGCGCTCAACGTCACCCAGCACAAAGGGATCCCCTATCATCACTTCCCCGTTTCGCGCGAAACCAGGCAGGAGCAGGAGGAGCGCATCAAGGACGTGATCGAGGAGACGGGCGCCGAACTGGTTATCCTCGCCCGCTACATGCAGATCCTTTCCGACGACTTCTCGGCCTATCTGTCGGGGCGCTGCATCAATATCCACCACTCGTTCCTTCCCGGCTTCAAGGGCGCCAGGCCCTACCACCAGGCACATGGGCGCGGCGTGAAGATGATCGGCGCGACGGCCCACTACGTCACCGGGGATCTCGATGAAGGGCCGATCATCAGCCAGGACGTCGAGCACATCACGCACGCCGACACGCCCGACGATCTGGTGCGCAAGGGGCGCGATATCGAACGACGGGTGCTGGCAAGGGCGGTCTGCTTCCACCTCGAGGACCGCGTACTGATCAACAGGCGCAAGACCGTGGTGTTCGCCTGAGGCGATGCCGCAGAGGAGAGGAAGAAGATGCAATCCTTCAATAGCAGGGAAACCGCGGCAAGGCTGCCGGCTTCGGTCGAGGTTACGCCGAAACAGGGGATTGAATCCGCCGAGCTGCCGGGCCTCTTTCCGGCCAGGACGCGCGTCTACATCCCTGACATCGGCACTGAAACCGCGACCATGGTCCGTGCGGCGAAACGGATCGGCGATCTGGGCTATGCCGCGGTGCCGCATTTCGCGGCGCGCCGCCTGACGACCCGGGCGGCGCTGCGTGACCGCATCAAGGCGTTGGCCGAAGAAGCGGGCGTCGGCGATGTGCTGGTCATCGGTGGCGGCCTCGACAGGCCCGCAGGCGATTTCTCATCTTCGATGGAAGTGATCGAAACCGGCCTTTTCAACGCTCATGGCATAGAGGAAATCGCGATCGCGGGACATCCGGAAGGCTGTTCCAGTTTCCCGGATGCCATGGCCGTCGAAGCGCTGCGGCTGAAAGCGGCCTTCCGCGAGCGCACGGATGCGCGATTGCGCATCGTCACCCAGTTCGGCTTCGATGCCGGGCGCATCATCGGCTGGGCGCAGGCTCTGCACGGCCATGCGATCGACCTGCCGGTTCACATCGGTGTGGCCGGCCCGGCCAGGATCACGACACTCGTGAAATACGCTGCGATGTGCGGGGTCGGCAACTCGCTGTCGATCTTCAGGAAACGCGCCGGGGCGCTCACCACGCTCATGACCCGCTTTTCTCCCGAAAGCGTGGTGGAACCCGTCGAGCGGCATGTGGCGACGACAGCCGGTTCGCCGATCGCACAAATCCACGCCTTTCCATTCGGAGGTATCGGCCAGACCGCACAATGGCTGAGAGAGCGGGGAAGCTGGCCTGCCGAGACAGCTATGGAGGCGATCGCGGCAAGCTGAAGACGGCTGTTTCTCCCTGGCGAATGCGCATCGTTCGAGGCGGCGATTCCATCGAGCCGGTTGTCCGATTTCTATCTCAGCCACGCCGGGAAGATGCTCGGAGATGGTGGGCGAGACCGTCGCCTAATTGCCCGGGCTGCGACTGGTGCCGCATATTGCGCTTCACCGTGGAAGACCGCATGGGGCGGAAGCGGTCAGGTTGGTCGCGGTTCGTCAGTTCAGTCGGCAAAGCGCCGCAAGGCCGGTCTTGGAGGTAATCTGACCTTCATGTAGAAGCAGACATCCCGTGCGCCATATGCATTAATCGCGATATGGCTGGACCGGCAAGAGGATCCGCCAGGCAAAGGGATGTGGCGAAACTCAGGTATGAGGACAAATAGCAACGCCGTCTTCTGGTTCGCGATCGGCGCGCTCGCGCTCGGTCTGGTTCTGCTGCTGCTGGGCGGCGACACGAGCACCGTCTTCGGCATGGAGGACGACAGCTTCGCCCGCATGCTCTATCTCGGCGTGCTCGGCGCGGTGATCGCCGCAGGCATCGTCGGCTCCGGAATGCGCTTCCGCCATGTGGCGCGCACCATGGCGATCTGGCTTTTGATCCTGCTCGTGCTGATGGCCGGCTACCAGTACCGCTACGAGTTGCAGGACGTCGCAAGCCGTCTCAGCGCCGGCCTCATTCCCGGCAGTCCCCTGTCCATCACCGATACGGACGGTCGCGCTGCCGTGATGATCGACCGTCGCGCAAACGGCCACTTCGAGGTGCGGGCCGAGATTGACGGCGTCCCCTTGGTGGTCATGATCGATACCGGCGCGACCAGCACTGTCCTGTCATTCGAGGATGCGCGGCGGGCGGGCTATGAACCGGAGACGCTGAGGTTCGAGATTCCGATCATGACGGCGAACGGCCAGGCGAGCGCGGCGCGGGTCGTGGCCGGTGAAATCCGCATCGGGGACATCGTCCGCAGTCGCGTGCCCATGATGGTCGCGCAGAGCGGACGACTTGAACGCAGCCTGCTCGGCATGAATTTCATCGGCACGCTTTCCGGCTTCGACATGCGTGGCGAACGGTTGGTTCTGCGCGACTGATAGGCGGACGGCTCTCGCTATGCCGAAGCCCGCGCGATGTTCTTCGTGAAGGAGAAACGGATCGAGCAAAGGGCTGCTTCTAGCGATAACAAGCTCGCCGGCCGCGACGAGGAGATTCAGCCGCACGAAGTGCCGGAAATCCACATTGCTGGCCGCGTCATGTGGTACGGTCGCACGATCTAGCTGTGAAACCCAAGGAGCGGCAGCCTTCTTGCTCCTTTCCTCGTCAGGTATCCAACGAGTCCCATCGGTCAAAGAGCCGCAAAATTCGTTGACGGAGATCGCTGGAATTATCGCATCCATATGATATGCAATCACTTCTCGATGCGCCTCGTTCCGCGCCTGAGCAGCAACCCATTCGCCCCAAAAGAAATAGCCAGCCCCGGCGATGACAGAAATCGACGCTGTTCCAACGAGAAATTTCAATCCGCGATCCATGCTACATCCCCCCTGACGCGGCGCACACGGTAGGACAATCTTGCGCTGGTTTGAAGTGACGTTATGCGGTGCCGCCGCGCGAGCAGTATCCCATTTGAAATGTCGCGGCGCTTCGCTGGCTTCTGTCGCCTGCCGCCGCTCAAACCCGCAGAACTCTGGGGTTTTCTCGCCTCTTCCCGCTCATTCCCGGATATTCCCGGTTAAGCGCACCTGATCTGTCGCGTTACACTACTCGAGATGCACCGGGCCGTGCTTTGCGCGATTACTCCGCTTCAATGAATCGTCGTGAACGACGCAGTGGAGCAACCTACCCAGTGTCAATTATTACCCAATTTGACACCTAGGAATGTTCATGCGTGCACGATGAAGTACGGCGATTGATTTAACTATCTGAAAATATAGATATTTTTAGTAGCAGAGGGTCGTTGAGGTCAAGTCCCACACTCGACCCTAGGAAAAATCGCCGTGGGTCTTGATGGTAGCGGAGGACCGTTCTCTCCGTTAGCAACACTCCCCCCAATACCCTTTGAAATCACCGCCGCAGCCTAGAAATCACTGGGCTTCGCGGGACATTCCGACAACGCGGGGATGTAGCTTTCCCGAGTAGTACAGGTGAGAGGGGAAACCTTCGAGCGTTCAATGGCTTCGACCCGAGGCCCGCGTTAGATGTAAGCGTCTGGATCGGCTGTCCCCGGCGTGTAAACGAAGGCCCTTGTCGTGAAGGGACACGTAGCGAAGCGGACGCGACATCGCCAATGTCCCCGACCTAATCCGCGCCCCAGAAAGTTTATGCATTACGCATGTGCGCGGCGTGACCGACCAGATCGACCATGGGGAGTGCAGCCGTGATGTTGCCTGCTGTGGGGAGGTTAACCATTCAGCGGGGAAGCCCCCTGGGCCTGCGCCCTGCGCCGCTCCGAACTCGTGGCGCTGGATGTCGAGGACATCGCGTTCACAAGCCAAGGTGCTCTGGTCACAGTCAGGCGCAGTAAGACCGACCAAGAGGGTCGTGGTCAGGAAATCGCGGTGCCGTTCGGGCGTACACGCCATTGCCCCATCGCCGCCCTGAAACACTGGCTAGGGGTTGCGGGGATCGAAACCGGCGCGATCTTCCCCAGCATGGACAAGCACGGCAACATCCTCCCCGAGCGAGTGACCGGCGAAGTCGTAACCGATGTGCTCAAGGCCCGTGTCAGCGCCGCCGGATACGATCCGAGCGGGTTCAGCGCACATTCGCTCAGGTCCGGGTTCCTTACATCCGCCGCGATGGCGGGGGCGACGAGCTTCAAGCTGCGGGAAATCTCGGGCCATCGCAGCGAGGCCGGTCTTGCTCCTTACCTGCGCACCGTCAGCTTGTTCGAGGACTGCGCCTCGGCTCGGGTTCTGTAAAGGAGCTCCGGGAAGGTCTGGCGGTCTACCGCATCAAGTCACCAGTCTTCGGATGGACCTTCCGGTAGTGCGCTTTCGATGGCTTGGCCAGTCCGGGCTTCTTTCGTCCGCCTCGTCGGGTCGCCGCGGCGTAGAAGATCGTGGCGGCGCTCGCGACGATCAACACGACCGCGATCAGCACTATCAAGTTCACCCATCCTGCCGACATCAGTTCCTCCCCGCATCACCCGGTTCTGCGCTTGATTTAATAGCCCAGCCACGCCACGACGAGAACCGCGACGGCAAAGAGGGCGATAAACACGACGCCGAAGACCTTGAAGGCGCGATCATCGTGGTTCGAGACCATCTTGTCGTAGGCTGCGTCGCCCATTTCCTCACGAGCAAGCCGCTCCTGCAACAGGCGTTTCGCCTCGTTGTTCCCATGCTGCATCTGCTTGTAGTATCGGGACATGATCGCTCCACGCTCCTGTCTTGGGGTTCAACGAGCAGGCCGTCAACCGGGATAACTTCAATTAACTAGAGCTATACTCGCAGGAAATGCGGGGCCGCCCAGCAGCTTCAATGGACCGTCCCGCTCATCGCCTTCGTGAAGTTGAAGTGCAGGAAACGGTCATAGAGCGTCGTCTTGCGGTATTGCAGGTCACGAAAGCCGCAGTACCTTTCCGCGCCGGGATGACGCTCGATCATGCCCAGCCACAGAAGCGGGCGCACGAGGCGGGACAGAAGATAGTAGCAGGCGTCCTCCAATGGGCTGAACCGATAGCTGGTGATGATGTCGATGGGCAGGCACCAGCTCGCCAGTTCCGTCATCGGCACCCAGTCATCGAGCCGGTTCTGGATCACCCCGAGGAAATGCACGAAGTCGGGGTCGTCATGGTCGATGGGGAACCGCTCATAGGCTCCATGGTCTAGTGCGAGGAAGTAGGTGTCGAACAGTTCGGCCTGTAGCGCACCATGATCGCCGATCATTGCCTTACCGGCCTTCGTCGGCAGTGCCTTCCCCCTGTAGTGGCGCAGCAGTCGGGCACCGATCATCAATTCGTGCATGATCGCGAGCGGCATGAAGTCCGGCTCGTTGAGCACCTTGTTGACCACATAGAGGCGTTCCGGCTCATGGCCGGGCCACTGGAAGTCTTCCGCAGCCCACGTGACGAACTTTCTGTAGAACGCACCGGACTTGGTGAGAGTGATCCCGCCACCCTCTGCGGCATGGATCAACACCTTCATGCCGTTGATCGCTATCGGACTGCCGGACAGGTCGGACACGCCGAGGCTTTCATTCAGCATGACGAACGGTGCGAGGCGCGATTGTCGGATCATGGTCGGGATGCACCCTCTCGTTGCAGCCCTATCAGGTAGGCAACGACATCGGCCTTCTCATGGTCGAACAGCCGGAAGGTCGTCATAGGAAAATGGTCCTCCTGCATGAATTGCAAGAAATAGGCTTCGTCGCGCCCCTCTCGGCGCACGATGTGCTCGAACGGCGGGGCCATGTCGCGGTCTGGTTTGTCCGCTACGCGCTGATGGCACATGCGGCACCATTCATCGACAATACCAGCGCCGCGAGTGGCGGCATCGTCGGCGAAGGCCGGGACGGAAGCTGCCAGCACCATCGTGGCTGTTGTGATGATCGGCCTGTGCCACATTCCTCTGTCACCTCTCCAACGCTGGGCCAATCGTCGCGCAGACCGGCATGGTGGGGCCGTCATGCTCGACCGGGCTTGGCGGATTTTACAAGCCCCAGCCGTTGCCCTCGTGAAAGCCGTGGCGGGTAGCCGGGGGATTTTCTGATTTTCTGTCCCCGGCAACCGTCAGCAGCTACAGCCCTGCCGTGCCGATGATGTTAGCGAACCTTCGCCAGCATCTGACCCCGCACGTCCTTCCCGTCCACCTGCTTCTCGGCCATGAGGAACAGACCCTTGCTGCCGCTGGCCTTCTCCCAGAGCGCCCCGATGGCGCGTTTCTCGTCGGTGTCGGCAGCATCGGTCAGATGCGCGCCCTTGTACTCGACCACGAGGATGCGACCATCGGTCAGTTCGGCCACGAAATCGGGGTAAAACTTCCCCGAAGCCGTAGGGAGCCAGAACGCGCTGGGGTGGCGTGGTACGTTCCTGATCCAGTGTTTGACCTCAGGCAGGCTGTCCAGCATCTTGGCGCAGTTCAGTTCCTCGCCATCGTCAGCCCCGTCGAATGCTGGTATCTGGTCCCAGCCGGTGAAGTGCTTGGAGAAGCGGTAAGCGCCGCGATAGGTCCGAACCCCGGCGAACATGTCGTCGGCGAACACGAAGCCGTTGTCGAAGGAGATACCCAGTGATCGGGCTATAGGGCATGCCTCCGGTGAAGTAGACGGAACCGCTTTCCGTTTGCGCGCGATGCCGGGCCTGGGGCTGGGCTCAATCACCACATCCGCGTGCAGCCTGATCCGGACGCAAGACCTGCTGACTGACGGTCAGGACGATATTGGGCTCGTCGCCCTTCTGCGCGGGCGTGGGCAAGCCCGGAATCGCGAAGGGCGCGAAGTCGAACTGCATCCCGGAGAGGCGGTCTTTTTGCGCAATGGCGCCCAAGGGGCCATCGACTACACCGACGATACACAGCACCTCTGCTTCACGATCCCCCAGCAGGCGCTTGCGCCGTTCATCAGCGATCTGGATGCCGCCTGCATGCGTACGATCGATGCTCATGCCGGCCCGCTTGCGCTGCTGCTACGCTACGCGCAAATCGTGGTGGCGGACGATGGTGTCACCAGAGAAGCCGGAGCGGCGATTGCCCGGCATGTGCATGACCTTGCCGCCATGGTCATGACTGGATCGCCCGATCTCGCCGTGGCGCTGGCCGATCGAGGTGCGCGCGCGGCGGCCCGCCTCGCCGCGATCAAGTCCGAGATCATCTCGCGGCTTTCTGACAGCACCCTGTCCGTCACCACGGTCGCGGCCAAGTTTGCAATCACGCCGCGTTATGTCGCAAAGCTCTTCGAACAGGATGGAACGAGTTTCACTGCCTTTGTGCTCGAGCGGAGGCTTTCGCTCGCCCGTAGTTTTCTGAACGACCCCGGCTGCGCAGGGCTTTCAATCAGCACAATTGCCCTGACATGCGGCTTTGGCGACATTTCTTATTTCAACAAGTGCTTCCGCCGCCACTATGGCATGACACCTTCGGATGTTCGGCACACCAACAACCGTTCCAGATTGTTTGAATCGTAGCGGGAATAGGGAGACAGCAGCGCATTGGTCGCCGCTCCGTTTTACCTAGCAATGACAGTTTAAGCGTGAAAATCTGCCCAATAGAAAGCCCCCGACAGGAGGGCGGTGTCAAGGCAGGCCATTAGCCGAAAGATAGCCCTTGGCATGGGACTAAATTCCGCTCCCGAATGGTTGGTCAATGCAGGCAAGTGATACCAAAGCGTGGTGTTCAACTCAGGCATCTGCCGCCAACGTGGGGTCGGTTGTTTAATTCCGGACGGAAGCTGACCAGTCTCACTCTGCTGATGCGCAAAATGGCGTGGTAAGCTGGAACGCACCAATTTCGGAAACTTCTGCCAGACCATCGGCGATAAGTTCTTCGCCGATAGCGCGGAACTCCTCATCGCTGAGCGCAAGGCCGTCGAGGATCTCGTTGATGTTTGAGCGATCGAGAACACAACCGGCTTCCTCGATCACGGCAACTGTGCGATCTTTCGGGGTCCCGGCATGTGCGTTGAGGGGTGCGGAAGGGCAATTTGGTGAGGTGAGACGGAACACGCCCATTTCCGAAACATCGGCCAACCCTTCGGTGACAAGTTCCTCGCCGATGACGCGGAACTCATCATCGCTGAGTCCGAGACCGTCGAGGACTTCGTTCACGTTCGAGGCGTCGAGGACACAACCGGCTTCTTCGATCACGGCAACCGTGCGGTTCTTCGGAGTCTCGGCATGAGCGGCGAGGGGCGCAAACATACAGGCTGCGAGCAGGATACGCGAAAGTTTCATCGTCGGGTTCACCTTCCCATGCGCTATGGTTGAAAGGTCTCCACTCGCCGTCACGCGACGGCATTCCCCAACCCTCGTGCCGGAGCCTATAGCACTGCGCTACGCACTCCGCCCCGTTCGTTCAAACGGGCTGAAGCCGGCATGAACTGAAAAGCGCCCCCGGCCACCTTCGGTATCACGGGAAAGCTGCGGGTGGGGTGGTGTCGAGGCAGGCCGTTAGCCGGAAGATTCCCCGTGGCATGGGGTCACGTTCGGCCCCCGGATCGTCGGTCAATGCCGGCAAGTGATACCAAAGCGCCGTGTTCAATTCCGGCATCAGCAGCCAAGGTGGGGCCGGCTGCCCCTGTTGCGGCTGCGCCAAGGTAAAGCCCAGTTCCGCATCCAACGCATAAAAGCGCAGCAGTGACGGCAGTTCATCCATCGGCGCATCCGGCCAACGGGAACGAAAGGCCTGGATGGTGTTTGCCGGACCGGTTGCACGCGCTTCGGACGCGTAGGGATCGCCGACCGGATTTAGCGTTATGTTTCCCTGCGACGCGGCGACGTCGAATACAAACCAATAGTCGCGTTGAGGCGTGGTGAGCCGCAGATAGAGATCCGAGGAAAACCCGGCCCGCGTCCGTGCCGGGACGAGCGTGATGGCATACTCGTCGCCCTCGGTCGCCAATGTATAGACAGCGCGTTCTGCTGGACAGCCCGCCAATGCGATCTCAGATTGGGCCGCCGCTGCCGCGGGGAAGATCAACGCAGCCAACAGAGTGGCGAGATATCGTTTCACAATGCCTCCTATTCGCCGGCCCGGTTCAGCCAGACCACACGCCGCGCGACGACATACTGGCCCTGGGCGGCACCCTCGATCTCAAGGATGGCGTAGATCGTGTCCATATCGACGGGCAGCATGCGCAGCGTCATGTCCATGACCGACCCCGCCATGGCCACATGGCTCTGACCGATGAGACGGGGCAGATCCTCCTGATCGCAGTCTCCGGCCCACGCCAGCACGGCTTCGTCCGGCGTCAGTGCCGGCTCGGGGATCTCGGGATGGTTGGCCTCGATCACCCAACGGCCTTCGTCGGCAAGGGTGATAGCCATCGGCTCGGTCATCTCCGCATGGTCGAGCAGCAGATCCTCGCCCAATACCCAGATCGACATGGTCTCTGTTTCGGGGGAAGGCTCCATAGGGATGACCATCCTGCCGGCATGGACGTAGCCGGACAGGTGGTCAACACGCCAGTCACCCACGAAGTGTTCCCGCAGCCCCTGCCACGTTGCCGGCGAGGACGTTCCGCAAAGGCCCGAAATGTCGCTCGCGCGCTGCGCCAGCGCGGGAACGGCGGCGCAGGACAAAATGGCTGTCAAAACGATGACCGGTCTCATTGGATTTGTCCTCCCTGCCGCAGAACGCTAGTGCCCGGTAGCAGTGATCCGGCCTCCATCCACATCCAGAACCAGCATTTGTCGTTCGCCGGCAGTTCGGCCTGACATCGGGTAGGCCATCAGACCTGCCTCGATCACGCCGGTGAAGTGAAGTGAACCGTCATTGTCGTGGTCGATGTCGAGCATTGCCTGGCCCCCGGCCTCGCTTGACAGTCCAAGAGCGGGATTTCCGTCTTCGTCCTCGAGCCGCAGTTCGAGAAGACTTGTGGTCCCATCGGCCACCATCACCATCAACCGAACGGAACCGATGCCCGATGGCACCTCCTGCGGTTCGGCAAGAATCCGCAGAGAGCCAATGCCTTCGCTCTCGAAATGGTATTCTGACCGCTCGGCGTCGATCCGCCATGAAACAGGCGTCTCTTCCAGAAACCCAGTCATATCCCCACCCGGCTGATCGGCCAACACAGGCGCGGACAGGCAGATCGCAATTAGGGAAGCCGCCGCGGTCCTCACTGCAACTCACCCAATACGGCTTCAAACGTCAGGCTAACGCTGAGAGTATCGTCGGGATCAGGATTTCGAAGGGCAATCCGGTCCACACTGGTTAGAACACCTTCCACCTGGCCCGCGATCGCCAGCACACCGCCTTGGTGCGAGGCGCTCGTAATTGTCAGGGAGAGTTCATCGTCCAGGTCCGCACGGTAAATGCGATACGGATCGGTATCGAGAATTGGGATATCGATTTCTGCGGAAAGGAAGTCACCATCGAGATCGCCGATCCACTCTGCGCCGAGGGATAAGCTGCCCAGGCCGCGCTCCCTCAGTGCCGGTGCTTGAAAATAGATTGAAAAGCTTGAAGACGTGAAGTCGGACTGCTCTATCCAGACCGACAGTTCTATCTCTTCGCCTGCGATCGTCCCTGACGCCGCTCCCCCCGGTTCTGCAGCGATGACGGGTACGGCAAGGGAGAGAAAGCTAAATGCAGCGATGGCTGATCTGAGCATGGTCGTGAGTACTCCCGATTCATTGTAATTGTCGCAGATCATTCACCGAGCGTGATCATCGCGCGTCCGAGAACGCTCTGACTTTGAAGGTCGAGAAACCGCACTTCGTATTGTCCCGGCTCGTCCGGGAGCTTGATTACCGTTTCGGTTTCGTCGCCCACGTGATGGACTGTAATCCAGGTAAAGTCGGGCGCATCAGCTCGTGCCAGCGCCACGCGCCGGTCGGCATCGCCAGCTTCGATTGTCCACGAAACTGTAACGATGTCGCCCGGCCTTGCTGTACCAGGAACCATAAGCCCCGCACCCTCGTCTATCGGCGCATCCGCCGCCAGCACCTCGAGCGGTCGCCGGGCCATGACCCGATCGCCGCGGTCCAAATGGTAGCGGATTTCATAGGCACCAGGCTCCGCGGGTGCAGTGAACGTGGCCTGATCTTCGTCCTGAATACGGCGGTAGCCACTTTGCTCGCCGTCCGGTGTGCCGCCGGGAACGATGGCTATGTAGTCGCGCGGATGTATGGCACCGGTCCAGGATAGCGTGATCTCGGCGCCGGCCCGCGCCCTGTGCGGTCCGTCAAGCGAAACATTACCATCCATCACCTCGACCGGGGTGCGGGCGAGCACGCGATCCCCCGCGTCCAATTGCAGGCGCACCTCATAGAGGCCAGGCTCGGCAGGCGCGCGAAGCTCGCCCTCGCTCCGATCTTGCATGCGATCGTAGTCGGCATAGGTGCCGTCCGCCGAGCCGGCGGGAACGATCGTCACGTAGTCGCGCGGGTGCAGGCCCTCACCCTGCCAGGTGACCGGGAACGCCGAACCGACAACGACCTGGGCCGACGCGGAAACCGTGACCTCTGCATCGACCACCTCGACCGGGGTGCGGGCGAGCACGCGGTCCCCCGCGTCCAATTGCAGGCGCACCTCGTAGAGGCCGGGCTCGGCAGGCGCGCGAAGCTCGCCCTCGCTCCGACCTTGCATGCGATCGTAATCGGCATAGGTTCCGTCCGCCGAGCCGGCGGGAACGATCGTCACGTAGTCGCGCGAGTGCAGGCCCTCACCCTGCCAGGTGACCGGGAAAGCCGACCCGACAACGACCTGAGCCGGCGCGGAGACAGCAACCTCGGCATCGACCACCTCGACCCGGGTGCTGGCGAGCACGCGGTCCCCCACGTCCAATTGCAGGCGCACTTCGTAGAGGCCAGGCTCGGCAGGCGCCCGCAGCTCGCCCTCGCTCCGACCTTGCATGCGATCGTAGTCGGCATAGGTTCCGTCCGCCGAACCGGCGGGAACGATTGTCACGTAGTCGCGCGGGTGCAGGCCCTCGCCCTGCCAGGTGACCGGGAATGCCGACCCGACAACGACCTGGGCGGGTGCGGAGACCGTGACGTCGGCATCAACCACCTCGACCGGGGTGCGGGCGAGCACGCGGTCCCCCGCGTCCAATTGCAGACGCACTTCGTAGAGGCCGGGCTCGGCAGGTGCACGAAGCTCGCCTTCGGTACGGTTCTCCAGCCGGTCATAGTCCGCATAGGCTCCGTCTTCGGCGTCGGCGGGGACAATTGTCACATAATCACGCGGAGCCAGTCCCTCACCTTCCCAGCTTACCGTAAACGCGGAGCCAACCAAGGTTCGTGCTGGGCCGAATACCTGGGCGGCGGGCGGTTGCGACGTGATGGGCGGGAAAATGGCGTGGACATTGCGCGCGCTGTCCAACGCCAAACTGGCCTCGGTCTGCGAGAAGTCGTCCTGCGCCGTCGAATGGACTGTCACGATATAGTCGCCGAACGGCAGATCCGTGGTGAGGGGGTTCGCGGTGCCGGTCTGCACCATGTTGAACGAAGTATCCGATATCTCCCAGATCACCTCGCCGGACAGAAGCGGCAGATCCAGTGGCGCTGCTGGCCGCTCCCAGACGGTCTCGTCGCCGATCTCCTCGCCTCCGAGGTTTGCGGTGAAGGTGAAACTCCCTGAGGCCGGCGCGGCAGTGACCTCGCGCAAGGCTTGGTTGAGTTCCTGGGCATTGTCGGCAGTCAGGAAGCGGCCGCCGGTTTCCTCGGCGATGCATTGCATCTGCAACAGGGCATCGGCTTCGCCCCGCACGTCGAAGCCGATGACATGGGCGGTAAAATCTACGCCCGCTTCTTCCAGTGCGCGGGCGGCGGCGCAGGGATCAGGATTGCAGGTCTCGATCCCATCGGAAACCAGAATCACCGTCGCTGCCTGTTCGGTGTGGCGCAACGCCTGAGCCGCGGTGATGACGGCATCGGTCATCGGGGTCATGCCCCGCGGGTTCAACCCTTCAACGATGCCGGTGATCTCTGCCGCAGTGCC
>WPCJ01040810.1_pt1 | contig 17840 bp, 10 predicted proteins | sample 5399831 | NCBI WGS metagenome assembly WPCJ01 (sample SAMN12869470, study PRJNA574797) | sludge metagenome | isolation source: wastewater treatment of pH10 | place: China:Beijing | collected 2019-05-20 | reverse complement strand
TAAAAAAGGATGGGGATCTTTATGCACTCAATGAAAAGCTCTGGGGAGATGTGGCTGACCTTCTAAGGGAAATAAGGGATGTCGAAAGGCTTCTTGATCCGCGAGTGCCCTATAACTCGATAATATACTACAGGGATAGGGGTGAGGTCATCTATTCCAATAAGTATGATAGTGATTCCGGGGAAAAAACAGGGTTCTCGGTTTTTGAAAAAGAGGGGATTAAGATCCTTTTGCCAACAACCTATTACTACTATTCGGAAAAAGAGCCGGAAAAAGAGCTTACAAAAGAAGATATCTTCCGGCATGCGCTTTATGTTGCGGAAAAAGAGCCTTCAGTCAGGCATTTCATATTCCTTGCACTGTTCTATTGTAAGTTTGAGGGAGAATTAAAGGATATTAAGCACGACATCGTTGAAAACCTGAAACTTGTCCTGCAGGGGGAAAGGGTCAAGGGATATCCTTCTTTTGAAGAAATAAAGGAGAAAGCGGAGATTTATGGAATTGAGATAAAGGAAAGGAAGTAACATGATAGAAAGTGTAGAGGAAATTCAGAAGCTTTTTAAGGAAATTGATAACTTCTTGCCCAGAACTCCTGAAACTGAAAAACTTGCAATTTTTGTTATCGGCGGGACCGTACTTCTGGAACAGGGTCTTAAACCTGCAACAAAAGACATAGACCTCGTAGTTCGAAATGGTCATGAGTTTAAGCTATTTGAAAATACTCTCAATATTCTTGGTTTTAAAAATACAAAACCAACTTCTGAATACATCCATTTAAACATTAGTCAGGTCCTTGAGCGAGAAGATTTCAGAATAGATCTTTTTCAGACAAGTGTCTGCGGAAAGTTTTCGGTCACAGATTCGATGATAGAACGAGGCAGAGAATATTTAGTTCTGGACAAACTTGCTGTTTATCTTTGCTCCAATGAAGATGTTTTCCTGTTCAAGACAATGACCGAAAGGAGCGGGGACATTGAAGACTGTATTTCTCTTGCAAAAAGAGGAGTTGAATGGGAAATAATCCTTGACGAACTTAAAAACCAAATAAAATTAAGTGGACAGAATGTATGGATAACGTGGGTTGGAGAAAGACTTGACATACTTGCAGACGAAGGACTCTATATTCCAATACTTGAGGAAGTGGAAAGACTGAGCGAAGAATATTATGAAATGAATTAAGAAAATACGGGAGTTGAACAGAAAGTTAAACAAAAATTTAATTTTTGATTTAGCATTATGTGGAAATGTTCACATACTTTATATACGAATGTGGCGAAAACTCCACATTAACCGAGAAAAATCAGACACATAATAGCAAATAATTTCCAGTAAAATAAGAAATTATTTAAATTATTCGTATTTTAATAGAAAATACTGGTAAAACTGTTTTTGTTAATTTTGTTACAGCAGATTGAATTATTTTTGCATTTTGGGAAAGCCGTTCGCTTCACAGCGCTTTCGACCGGTGAGAGCCCTGGTAACTGAAAGCCAAATGAACCCCGGTTTCAAGGCACTTATGCACGAAAATATTGGGGACCTGAAGTTTGAGTTTTTGAATCGGTATCATGTAAATAAAGGTAGGCTGCCGTGAATAATAATATTTATAATCTCATCAAATGTATTCACAGAACTGATGGTAGACAAATTGGCTACAGATAAATCCAGTGTGCCTATTGAACACATTTTCCAGATTCACAGATCACCCTGCAAAACCGTCCTTGCAATAACCGGCGGCGGGGCAGAAATTATTGGGGAGCTCCTCCGCCACGGCAGCGGCTCTGCAACTCTACTGGATGCTGTCGTTCCTTACAGCACAGATGCCATGGACCGTTTTCTCGGCAGGAAGCCTGAAAAATACTGCTCTGAAAAAACTGCGAGATTAATGGCAATGGTCGCTTACCAGCGAGCCCTTGAACTGTCTAAAGCAAATGAGTTTGCAGGCCAGGAAATAATAGGGATTGGAGCGACCTGCAAACTAAAAGCAGAAAACGAACGGGAAGGCAGGAAGCACGAAATCCATGTTGCCATCCAGGCAGACTGTAAGACAGGAGTAAGTTCTCTTGAATTGACAGCAGACAGGACAAGGGAAGAGGAAGAAAAGATTGCTGCGCTCCTGATTTTCAATGTACTTGCCCGTCACTGCGGAGTTTATGAGATAGATTTATCGGACGTGATTGAAACAGGGGAAGGAAAAAATGAAGAGGTTATTGAAAAATATGAGTTTGTCTCCAGGCCTGTTGGAGATCTCCTGAAACAGCGGAAGATTAGTCAGGATAATAATTATGAAACCCTGAGCATGGCAAGAATCAATTTAAAAGAACCAGAAGCCTTCGAAGAACCAGGAGAGCCTGAAGAGCCCAAAAAGATCAGGCTTGTGTTCCCCGGATCTTTTGACCCCTGCCATAGAAATCACGTCCTTATGGCAAGACTGGCTTCGGAAAAGCTTGGGGAGCCCGTCCACTTCGAAATTTCGTTGACAAATGTGGACAAGCCTCCCATAGATTTTATTTCACTGAACCAGAGGCTTGATTCTTTAAGGATACACAAAAAAGAAAACTTCATGGGCGGCATTTGTCTGACGAATGCGCCGCTTTTCCTTCAGAAAGCGGACCTTTTCCCGGACAGCACCTTTATCATCGGAGCAGATACTTTTAACAGGCTGTTTGACGCGAAATATTATGGAGGCACAGTCAACATACCTGCCATTTTAAAGCATTTTAAGGAGAAGAATATACGCTTTATGGTATTTCACAGAAAATCAACTGAATTTTGCATCAATCCTGATGTCCCTGAATTTTGCGAGATTGTATCCCTGGATAAATACGAAGATGATGGAACATCTTCTACGGAAATCAGAAGAAAACGTGAAAATGTGTAACGGAAAAACTGTATGAAAATCTAGTCTTATTCCAGAACCAGAATAGGGTTTATTCCAGCATCCATTTCCAGACAGAGTTAATTATTATTCTTTTATTTTCTCCGTCCCTCCCTTCTATTTCCATAACCTCTTCGTCATCCATGGTAAGGATGAGCCCCTCGTTAAGCCCTAATTCTTCCATGGCTTCCATAAGCCCGAGAACCTCCCTTTCCCTTACTGCAGTGCCCCCGAAGCAGAGGCAGACCTGAACTGCAGCCGTAATTTTTTGGCTTTCTTTTTCGGCTATAAGAAAATCACATTCTCTCCTGTTATGTAAATAATAGACCTGTTTTCCCCTTCTGAGAAGCTCAAGGAAGACAAGGTTTTCAAACCTCAGCCCCAGGCTATCAGGATATCTGGGGAATACCGACTTGAAGAAGCCAGTGTCCCCGGCATATACTTTGCACGGGGTATTGCTTTCTCTCTCATCTTCACCTTCTTTCCCGTAATCCGGTTTTTCGGATTTATGCCTGAACATGGGGACCCGGTACAGTAAAAAAGCCTCTTCAAGGTAGTCCAAATAATTTCGGACAGTGGCTTCATCCTTGATTCCGCCTGCCCGTTTCAGAGTGTCAATTGAATATTCCGATGCCATATTCGAGATCAAAAATACTGCAAGCTTTTTCAGCCCTTCAGGGTTCTGAATAGCATGCCTTTCAATAATTTCTTTTTGCAAAGTTTCTTCAAAATACTTCCTGGAAAGCCTGAAATCTCCGCTTTTGATGATCTCCGGAAAGCCGCCGTTTTCAAAATATTGAAGGAACAGGCACAGCATTTCGTCACACCTTGATGGAGTAAGGAAATTGGGTCTTGGTACCCTGAGCCCTTTAAGGGTGAGATATTCTTTAAAGGAAAAAGGCAGCAGCCTGATGATTTTAATCCCATCTGCAAGGCGCGGAGAAATTTCCTTAGATATAATACCGGCGGAAGAAGATGTTACAAATACGCGTGCTCCATCATTTTGAAGGCTGTAAACCCGGTCTCCCCACCCGGGAAGGTAATGGATCTCATCAAGGAAATAAGAAACAGGCACTTCAGGTCTTTCCTTATCATCTATATCTTTTCCTGCAAGTCCTTCCTCATCTTCATGTCCTTTTATGCAATACTCAGCTGCTATTTCCTTGATTTCCTGGAGGGTTTCGGGTTTCAGGTCTCTAAATCTGCTGTCCTCGAAATTGATGTAAACCTTCAAACCCTGCAAAGAGCCTGCAACCTGCCTCAAAAAAGATGTCTTGCCTGTATGAAGAGAGCCGCAGATAAAATTGACCTCACTCCCATCCAGACAGGGAGAAAACGGAATGATACGAGGGATTATGTCCGGGCAATTTTGGAAAAAGGTTTGATTGTCAAGAACCAGGGGAAGGAGTTCAATTCTCTGCATGTGATCATAATAATTTATGAAGTGAAACTATATAGTTATTCTGGCAGATTTGACCTTTTAAATGGACGGACATAAACCGGGCATTTTTATCACCGGGCATTTTTATCGCTAGCATTATTCTTTAGATTTTTATCGTTATATTGTTTTTTAGATTTTTATCGTTATGTTGTTTTTTAGAAATTTTAGCAGGATAGTCATAAAGCATTTCAGTCTTTTTTAGGCTCATATACCGTTTTCTTTTTCCCGCATCTTTTGCATAAGAAATATTTTTCTCTTACATTTGAAGAGTAAATATTCAGCCCTCCACTTCTTTCCCACTTATGAACTCCCAGGAAACACAATATGTTTTTCCGTTGAGTTTTTCCGGAAAATTTATTATTTGTCATATCTTTTATATCTGTTTTATCTGCTATTTGTTATATCTGCTATTTGTTATATCCGCTATTTGTTATATCCATTATATCCGTTATATCTGCTATTTGTACTATCCGTTATATCTGTAATTTGTACTATCTATGCCGCCTGTTAAGCTTATAACAGGTATTTAATACAAATTCAAACTTCACTTTTTTGATTTTTCACATCTACATAAAATTCAGTAAATCCGCAATCCAGACAAACATACACTTTAAATTCGCGCATTGGGCCGGTAAAATAGCATTCACTGTCAGACTCATAACCTATACGTTCTCCAATTATGTGGCCTGGATCGAGATTTTCGCTTCCGCATTTCGGACATTTTCCCTTTTTCATTTTGCATTACTCCACGCATGCTGAAGGATAAAACCTGATAAACAGCTTTCCAGTATAATTAAAAAAATCCATAGAGATTATTCAATTTATTATATATATCCCGAAATGAAAACATATAAAGAAATAAAGATAGATAGTCACCAAATCGGGGAATAAGAAGTTATTGAAAGTGTCGAAGTTATTGAAAGTATCGAATTTATTGAAAACGCCTTTAATACCCTGATTTGATGACTGAAGATTCTATTTTCTTTAATATTCAGTAATCTGTCGGCTAAGCCACTGGCTCAGCCTGTATTACTATCTGCAGCCACAGAAGTTCTGGAAACATTTAAAGAATTTTATCTTAAAGAAACACCATTTTAAGTTAAAGAAACTGTAGCATCCACACATATTATTTCCCTCCACTATTTACTAAACGGTTCTTGATCTTTACATATTAAGAAAGTGGGTTCTTAAGGTTATGCAAGTTTTTTCCTGCTAGATTATCCATTAAACCTAACCCTTTATCGACCCCCAGTCTGGTGTTTTACTCACGGCAACTCTTTTTGAGAAATTTTAGATCGATTTTCATTCAGAAAGGAGCAGATTTAATCGTGGTTGCCAGAGAGTATAAAATAAATAGATATTGATAAATTATATAAATTCACAAGAATAATATTTTCTTATTATTGGTAGACTTGGAAAATCCGCGCAGAAATGCAGCCCGGAATCAAGCTTTCTTTTCCTTTTAATTTAAAAATTATAACACCAGGAAATACCCGGAAATATCAGGATATTGTTATTCAGCATATTTTCCAGGCGGAAATAAAGGTTCAGGCACATCCAGATCCCCTTTCAGAACTGAATCTCATTAATGCTCTCAAATAAGGCTATCTTGCCCGAAGAAGAGAATACAACACTTTTAAGATACATACAATTTAACTTCAGCTTTTCCTGCAGTAATGAAAAAAATTCTTGAAGAGAATTTTTAAAGTAGATTTCTAAGTAAAAAATCCTGTAAAATGACTTAATCATTCCTGAAAAATGAAAGTTTAGTATACCAATTTAATTAGGCAGGTTTAAACATTTTTTAGTTTAAAATATGTGGAATACAGCCAATTTTTAAAGACTTATACAGTAAGCCTGTAAAAAGAGTGTAAAGCCTGAAAAAGAGTGTATTATGACCAGATGTTATCAGTAAAAATAAGCATAAGCCATAAATTCGAAATATAACAACCCCGGGGACGTGTTCATTATATTTTGAAAGGATGGCTATGAGAAGATTTGTTCAGCTCAGGCAGTTCATTCTGCTGAATTTAACTTCAGAAGAACCAGCCAAAAATGCTGAGGGTTGTCTTTGAATAGATCACTGTTACCTTGCTGTAATAGAGACTGAAAAATCCCATTGCATTTTCCTCCTGATTTTATTTGTATATGTCTTTAGTTTATTATCCTGTTTTTTCTGTACATTAGTGGAAAGAATGGAGTTTTTGAGTTAAAATTAGTCATTTAATAGTATAATCACTCCTTACAGTCAAACTCTTTTATCAACCCCCACAATCATATTCTACTCAGTACAATTATTATACATGTTAGTCCGGTTTCACTTCCTGTTTACAGGGAATACAGACTAAACTTTAATTGCCTGAGAGTATAAATAAATATATACTCGCGGGATATATAAAATAAACAGAATTAACGATACTTATCATTAAATAGTCCTTGAGATTTTGGAGAAATAATGCTGTAAATAAATGACTAACTTCTAAATTTAAATTGCCGGTGATAATTTTAACTGTAAATTCCTGAAATAAGTCTTATACTTATCTTTTATACAAAAAAGAGAGAAATAAGGTTTTTAGTGGAAACTGAGGGATTATAAACCCTTTTAACTCAGGCAAAAAACTTTAGAGATTTTAAAATCGGCTGAAACGGCAGATAACCCTTTCTAATTATAAACTATTTCAATTGGTTCTTTTTCTTGAAAAGTCCTTCTTCGTTAAGAAGATTTATAATTAGCTATAATATAAATAAGCATGAATTCTTATTTTATATAACTGCCGTCTCCTGAAGAAAAGCCTTTAAATTCAAATTCCCAACATTCCGATCAATTCTTTAGCCCACTTTAACTTCTTTTTCTTAATCGGATTTACACACGGGTCTTCAAAATCAAACCCTGCAAGCCTGACACTTTTAGCCCTGAAGTTCTGGGCTACAAAAACGCATCGGTCCCCGTCACTGAACCCGCCGAAATTATATACTTTATCGAAGGGCTCTGCCTGGGTGGTCGCAATAAAGCGTTTGAACCTGAGCACATATTTTTCCAGCTTATCCAGGTTGTCTCCGTGGGCGTGGATAAGGACAATAGAGCCCTGCTCACAGGCAACGATCTCTTTTTCTAGATCAGATTCGGAATTGCCGTCCAGGTCAGTACATATGACCTCAGGCACCCGTCCCATGTCCATAAAAGCAGCAGAAGCTCCGTCGGCTGCAATAATAACAAAAGCTGAAAGATCGATTTTTGAAAGTTCAGCCCTCAGCCCGGGAGCATTTCCACAGGCCAGGACTGGCTTTTCCGAAATCACAGCTTCGAGTTCAGAAAGGCTGACAGTATTTTTCACAGTCAGCATGCTGGAAAGGAACATGGCTGCCTTTTCATCGCCTTCGCGGTCGAACCCGAAGTCTTTAAGAATTCTTTCATATATCGGCTCCCAGGCAGCAAAGTCCATATGTATAACTCCTTTCCTGTTTTTCGTTTCTGAGCTTAGATTTCTTTCTTGAGTTATGTTCCTAAATAAATTTCTAAATTATTTCTTTGCAATTCCCATTTTCATGGCAATGCCTTCCACATCCCAGTCCTTTACAAGGTCTCCGGAAACATCGACCCCGCTGCCGATATCAAATACATCGGCTCTAACCTCTTCTGCGATTAGGTCTTTAAGGGTTTCAACGAGCTTCAATACCCTTTCGTCTTCAATCCGGACAGAAACCTGAATGTTTTCGTCCACAACAAGGTCAAGCTCCTTCCTCATGTCCTGTAGCCTGCGGATTACTTCCCTTGCATACCCTTCAGCTTCGAGCTCGGGAGTAAGGTTTGCATCCACATAAACAGGACCAGCATCGGACTCGGCACTGGCTGTTCCTTCAGGCAGGGTCTCTTTGAAGTTTGCCATTTCCGGACTAACCTTAACAGTGCTTCCATCAGCCAGGGTAAGCTCGAATTCGCCTGCTTCGTCAAAGGCTTTCTTTAGAGCAAAGCCGTCAACTTTCTGCAGGGCAGGGACAACCTTTCCGGCGTCCCTCTTGAATACAGGTCCTATCTTTCCGGGGTCAGGAATAACCTCAAGCCCCAGTTCGTCCCAGCTCTTGCCCACGCCTGTGAGCACAATGTCTTTGGAATTTGTCTGGTCCATAAGGACAGAACGCAGCCTTTCGACAGCTCTTGCTGCATCCTCGCTTTCAGGGGAGACAACAATTCTGGAAACGGGCCACCTGAGTTTTCTTCCTGCCTTCTGGCGGGCGTTTGAGGCAGCTTCCACAATTGAGCGTGCGGTATTCATAGCTTCTTCAAGTTCGGTGTCAAGGTAAGCTTCATTGACCTTCGGCCAGTCGCACATATGGACAGATTCGGGAGCTTTCGGGTCCACGTTCCTGATAAGGTTCTGGTACATTTCTTCAGCCAGGTAGGGCATGAAAGGCGAGATCAGTTTTGTAATGGTTACATAGACCTCGTAAAGCACACAGTAAGCTGCAAGCTTGTCAGGGTCGTCAGCCTCGGTCCAGGTTCTCGGGCGGATAAGCTGGATGTACCAGCGCGAGAGGTCTTCGAGAGTAAAATCAAGGATCTCACGGACTGCTTTGTGCAGCAGGTACCCGCTCATGGCTTCGTCCACAGATTTTACCACGGACTGGGCTCTTGAGAGAATCCACCTGTCTTCTTCGCGCAGGGCATCTTTTACGGAATCAAGGCTGACCTGCACGGGGTCAAAGTTGTCAAGTGCCATGTACGGCAGCGGGAACCTGAAAACGTTCCAGAGGATGTTGATAGAACGGTGGACGGTCTCAACTTCTTCCAGATTAAACTTGAGGTCGTCCCAGGGTGCACTTGAGGAGAGCACGTAAGCACGCAGGGTGTCCGCCCCGAACCTGTCTATGATATCCAGAGGTGAAATTACGTTTCCAAGGCTCTTGGACATCTTCTTTCCGCCGGCGTCAAGGGTAAATCCGTGCATGAGCACGCTCTTATAAGGAGCCCTTCCAAAGCCGACCATGCTTGCTCCGAGCTGGGAATAGAACCATCCTCTTGTCTGGTCATGCCCTTCGGTAATAAAGTCAGCAGGCCACCATTCATCAAACTGATCCCGGGTCTGCGGGAACTTGAGGGTTGCCCAGGAAGCTACAGCCGAGTCAAACCAGACGTCAAAGACATCTTCAACACGCTTTTTCTCCCCGCCGCACTCACAGGGCACGGTAACTCTGTCCACATAGGGGCGGTGAAGTTCTATATCGCCGTTTAATCCCGCCTTTTCCAGAAGTTCTGCTTTTGTACCTATTACCTCAAGCTTTCCGCATTTTTTGCATTTCCACACAGGAATTGGAATTCCCCAGTAACGCTGCCTGGAAATGCACCAGTCACGTGCACCCTCAACCCAGGTCCTGAACCTGGCTGAACCTGCCCAGTCAGGGTACCAGTCTACCGCATCAATTTCTTCGAGCATTTTTTCCTTGATCTCGGTAACCTTGAGGAACCACTGCTCAGTTGCAAGGTAGATGATGGGGGTCTTGCAGCGCCAGCAGTGCCCGTACCTGTGTGTGACCGTGCCTTCGGCAAGGAGCCTGTTGCGGGCTTTGAGGTCTTCGATTATAATGGGGTTTGCTTCTTTAACGTTCTTGCCTGCATATTCCCCTGCTTCTTCGGTATATGAACCGTTTGAGCCAACGGGACAGAGGATAGGGAGCTTGTGCTTTGCTCCGAGGTTGAAATCGTCCATACCGTGTCCGGGCGCGATATGTACACAGCCTGTATTTTCCACGGTTACGAAGTCTGCAAGGTAAACACCGTGCTTTATCTCGTTCTGGACAGGCACGAGGTCCCCGACAGGGCTTTCGTATTCGAGCTTTGTTAACTCTTCCCCGAGCATGGTCTCAAGCACTTCAAAGTCCTTATACCTGCCCTGCTTGAGGACGTTTTTAATAAGTTCAGTGGCTGCGATAAGGATTTCTTCCGAGCCGTCCTGCCTGATTGCCCTGAATTTGGAGTACTCGTAAGCAGGGTGAACAGCCACTGCCACGTTTGCAGGGATTGTCCAGGGCGTGGTTGTCCAGATGACTATGAAAGTGTTTTCTTCGCCTTTGACCCTGAATTTGACATAGATTGAAGGGTCAGTCCTTTCAGAATATTCGACCTCGGAGTCTGCAATTGCAGTCTCACAGCGCGGGCACCAGTTTACGGAACGCTTGCCCACTTCAAGGAGATCCTTTTCGCTTGCCTGCTTGAGAGTCCACCAGGCAGCTTCGATATACTCGTCTTTTAAGGTCATATAGGGGTCTGGCCACTGGAGCCATACTCCAAGCCTCTGGAACTGCTCGGTCATTGCCTGCTTCTGCTTGATAGCGAATTCCTTGCATTTTTCAATAAAGTTCTCTACCCCGAAGCTTTCAATGTCCTTTTTGGACTTGAAGCCGAGAACGCCTTCGACCTTAACCTCAATAGGAAGGCCGTGCATGTCCCAGCCAGGGCGCTCAAGAATGTAGCGGTTGTTCATGGAATAATAGCGGAGAATGGAATCTTTAATGATCTTGTTCCAGGCAGTCCCCAGGTGAATATGCCCCGTGGTGTACGGAGGACCGTCAACGAAAAAAAGTCTTTTTCCGGTCTTGCGGTGCTCACGGGTTTTCCGATAGGCATCGCTGTCTTCCCAGAACTGCGTTACTTTTTTTTCTATTTGTTCTGCGTCATATTTGGCAGTGATTTCTTTTATCATATGGGAGTCTCCCTGATGAAAGATAAATTGAGGTAAACCGTCTATTCAATCCTGTTAATTTTTGATAAACTGCTAATAAGTAATTATGACAGGCTGATGATGACAGCATTTATACTCACAGGCTTATATTGACATGACTGCCATTAGCCGGATTTATGAGTGATTTTCAGGTAGATTACTGGTCAGTGAATAATAAATATCTGACTAATAACAAACTTCTGACAGGTAAGGTACCAAATATATTAAAGTATATTTAATGTCCGTTACCAGCCATGTATAATAATTAACTCAGTCAAATATAATTAACTCAGTCAAATATTTGACGTACAAAAATCCTTACCTGAAAAACAAACCTGCGATTTCAGGCAGATAAAAAGGCCTGATGTACACCAAATCAGTTTATTCAGTATTACTGTACTTAATTTAAGCTTTTTGTGACCTCAGAAAAGTTAATCTATTGTTTTCCGAATTTCACATCTCCCGAGCACGTCTCGCCGATTCTCGTCTCGCCCGATTCTCGTCTCGCCCGAGTCCCGCCTCGGGAGGGCGGTGTCCTTTTCGCTCGCTTTGCTCGCTCAAGAGGACCAATTTGGAAGGAGAAAGGACTAATTTGGAAGAAAAAAGGGCTAATTTGGAAGAAGAAACGTGAGGTTCATAAAGGAGTTGGAGGATCTTTATATACTTGACTAGAGAAACCCTCATTTTTCCTGATTGTTCTTTTCCCGCTCGGCGAAAGAGATAGAACTGTTTCAAAAAACAGGATTTGATCTGCCTGCTCTTTTTTTCTTTCTACCCGGGTCTGTATAAAGTCTGTATAAAATGGTTCTTAAAAATATTCCTGAAAGGGCTTTTATTCCTGAAAAAGGATAGAAACATATGCAGATTAAGATACTGGGGTGCGAGTCTTTCGGAGCACGGTCCCTTGCGTGTATTGTGAAGACCGGGGAGAGAAAGATCCTTATCGATCCCGGAGTTGCCCTTGCTCGCCTGCGGTACGGTTTGCTTCCGCACCCTGTGGAGGTGGCAGCTGCCCTCAGGATCAGGGAGAAAATTCTTGCGGAATTCGAGGGCACAACAGACATAGTAATCAGCCATTACCATGGGGACCACATGCCCATGAAAGTCGAAGACCCTTATCAATTGCCAGTGGAAGATCTCCCCGATTTAAAAGGGGTCAGGTTCTGGTGCAAAGGTCCGGGAAATATTTCGGGGTTGTCCCTACAAAGGAGAAAAGAGTTTTTTCGCTATTTAGGGCATTCTCTTCCTGCTTCTGAAGGTGTCAGTTCTGAAGGTGTCAGTTTTTCGCCCGCTGTACCTCACGGGACGAGAGGTAAGGGATTTGGCACGGTGATGATGACCAGGGTCTCTGAAGGAGATAAAGTGTTTGTTCATGGTTCGGATATCCAGCTTCTGGACAGGGAGGTTGTCATGCAGATACTTGCCTGGAAGCCTTCAGTTGTTTTTGTTTCCGGACCTCCTCTCTACCTCTCCCATCATGTCCCAGAAGCTTCTAAAGAGGCGCTCGAAAATGCCCTTCTGCTTGCCGAAAATGCAGGCACCCTTATCCTTGACCACCACCTCCTGAGGTCTCTTGAGGGCTACAGGTGGTTAAAAGACCTCGCAGGAATGGTAAAAAATACAGTTGTATGCGCCGCGGAGTTTATGGGTAAAAAACCTGAATTGCTTGAGGCGCAGAGAAAAAACCTGTATGAAGAAATGCCTGTGCCCCGTGGCTGGCACGAAGCTTATGAAAAGGGTGAAGCGGGTGTTGAGGACTATCTATTGTGAACTATTATCATAAGATCCATTATCACAGGATCCTCTTAAGATATTGAATACATTGACCCTTAAGGTGCTGAATACAATGACCCTTAAGGTGCTGAATACAATGACTCTTCGGGTATTAAATACAATAACTCTTAAGGTGTTCAATATAAAGGCCCTTCAGGTATTGCACTGTCTTTAATGATTCTCGTTTGCGGATAAATCACATTCTCTGCCTGTATCTTAATTCCTTAAACCTTATCCTGAATTCTGTTCCCTCATGCGTATTAAGTTCAATGCTCCCTTCAATCTGGTCCACAAGGTTAATTACAAGCTGCAAGCCCAGAGAATCAGTTTCCCGGAAATCAATTTCTTTAGGGAAGCCTCTGCCGTTATCTCTTACAACAAGTGAGAAACAGTTCCCTTCACGGTTTCTTTCCTCTTCTTTTTTAAGGCAGACGCAAATCTCACCGCTTTCCTTTTTCTGGAATGCATGTTTCAGGGCATTTGAGACAAGTTCATTGATAATAATACCCAGAGGGACAGAAGTGTCCATGCCAAGGAAAATATTATCAACGTCAAGTTTCAGGCTGATATTTTTATCACCCACGGAATAAGCCCCGAAAAGGTAATTTGCAAGGTTCTGGATATAGTCTGAAAAGTCCACGCTTATCATGTCTTCGGACTGGTAGAGCTTTTCGTGGACAAGAGCCATGGATTTGACCCTGTGCTGGCTTTCCCTGAAAGCCTCTATAACCTTTTCGTCGCTGAAATTACCTGATTCGAGATAGAGAAGGGTTGAGATTACCTGGAGGTTGTTTTTAATCCTGTGGTGAATTTCCTTTTTGCGGATTTCTACCATCTGCAAAAGGGCTTCTTCGGCTTTCTTGTGCTCGGTTATGTCGAGGATAATCCCCTGCAGACGGATCTCACCTTTTTCATCTCTCTGAATAAAGGTCCTTTCATCCACCCAGCGTACTTCTCCTGACTTGGTAAGTATTCTGTATTCTGAACTGTAATCTTCACAGCCGAATTCAATATTTCTTGCAAGCTCACGCTCAACTTTCTCAAGGTCTCCGGGATATACTATATTCCCGTAAAGGATTTTTCTTGAAGTAAAGTCTTCCACTTCATATCCGAGCCTTGTAACGTTTTCCGAGACAAATTCTATAGGCCAGCCCTCTTCATACTTCCATAAAAAGACAATAACAGGGCTGCTGTTAATTATGCTCTCAAGCTCTTCTTTTAACCTGTTTGAGTGTTCAAGTTTCCTCGCATATTCGAGAAGAGATTTTTCCGCTTCCCTTCGCTGTGTTGTAACCCTGTCAAGCACCAGGCGCGTCTCTTCAATTCCGTCCGTAAGGAGCTTGAAATCTCCCTGCCCCTTGACCTGGATAGGCCTCTTGAAATTATTATGCTGGAAAGCCTTCAGGACAGCATTAGAGTCATCTATAATCATATTGAGGGTTTCGGAAAACTTATCAAGAGTGTCCTCAAGCTCCCTGAACTCTCCTTGGACATCCACATTAACCCTTTCTTTTAATTCCCCTTTTGCAAGGGCATTTGTGACTCTCATAGTTTCCCTGATAGGGATAACTACAGCATTGAGAATCTCATTCAGGCCTTTGGGTATTTCCTGAAAGTCGATTTCCACATCCGTATCAGCTCTGACTCCGAGTTCCCCTTTTACGGCGTCCTCAGCAATGCTCTTGAAGTCTTTTACGATCCTGTTAATCGGCTCTGTTACGGACCTTGCAATCATATAAGCAAGGGCAGCCATGAAAAGGATCGAAACCGCAGATATGATAAGAAGCCTCTCTCTCAGGTCAGCTACTCCGGCAAGCATTTCTTCTTTAGGAACAACCAGAACAAAAGCAAAGTCCCCGGTCTCTACAGGCTCGTAAAAAAGGATTACGGTTTTTCCTGTTGTGGGGTCTGCGGTCTCAAGGTGTCCACCAATTCCATTTTTTATATCCCGGGAGGCTTTTTTGAGCTCTTCCCCTCCAAAATCATAAAGGTCTTTTTTCCCTATCCAGTCCTTATGTGTAGGATGAGAGAGAATGACCCCGCTGTTGCTTACCATAAAAGCGTATCCGGTGTCAAAAGTCCTGACCTTGCTTACCACCTCATCCACGTATTCCAGTGAAACATCCACCCCTCCAATCCCTGCGAACTCTCCGTCTTTCATGATCGGAGAAACGTAGCTCACCATAAACACCCCTTCATAAAAATAAGGTTCCGTAAGCACGTCTTTTTCCGTAGCTTTCGGAAGCTGGTAGTAGTCCGAGCTGTCGTAATGAAGCAGGGGGGCAACTGAAGCAGTCCCGTTCATTTTATTCCAGTAAGGGACAAACCTGCCGGTTTCATCGTGAGCAGGAGAGTTTGTATATTCGGCATCTTTCCTGTCAAAGGCATCGGGCTCAAAAGCAACATAGGTCCCCAGAAGGTGAGGGTTGTCCCGGAGCAGGTTTTCCAGAATCAGGAGGGCTTCATCCCGGTCTGCGGTTTCATAGCTTTCCATTATTGTTGAAATCGTCCTTGCGATGGCCAGGTTGGCTTTCATATCCGCATCGAACTGATTTGCATAATTGGAAGCCATTTCAACCGACTGCTGGTATGCCAATTTTTCTTCCTGGGTCGTGACAGTGGAAATGATCACAGCTGTGGAGGCTGTAAGGATCAAAAAGACTCCCAGCACCGTGTAAACAATCATTTTCGTTCTTAAGGGGGTGTTGCTAAACATTTTAATCCTCAATATTTTTCCTCTCGTTTTAGCTGCCGAAAGGGGGAAAATAGAGCATTTTTTCACGGGCCCATATTCTGAAAAAAACAGGAACGACCACTTTTAATGATTTAATTTTATAAGAACTTGAAATATTTAAAAACTTCTAAAAAACTTCCTTAAGGGCTAAAAAATTAAATTAAGTAAAATTATGTAAAATTAAGTAAAAATAATGCAGGAGTTTTTCCTGCATTGCCATTCAAAATTTATACTGAGTTTTCACTCACTTATACCGAGTTTTCACTCACTGCAATTTTTTCTTTCCCTGTCTCCGAAGCTCCCTCTTTCTGAGAGTAGAACCACAGGGGGATGTAAAGGGCGAGTACCACGAAACCGACTATTGTGGAAGCCCAGCCCACTTCAAGGCTGTTGAGATAAACAATCCCTATCAGACAGAGAGGCAGGTTAAAGAACCCGAAGAAAGCAGCAACATACTGCCAGCCCCCTGGAGCTTTGAAAGGTCTCTCAAGCGTCGAGAAGCGCGGGTCGAATTTTGCTTTCACGTATGCAAAAAGGCTGATCCCGTTAGCACAGACATATCCTATTGCAGAAGCTGCGAGGATGGCTGCAGGTGTCCCGAGGAAGATGAAACCCATGTTAAAGAGGGCAATAACGATCATTGCATTGACCGGGGTTCCGTAAATGTTCATCTTTCCGAAAAACTTGGGCAGATTTCCTTCTCCAGCCATGGAGTACATGGCCCTTGAAGCTCCCAGGAAAGCAGTCTGGATAATAAGGATCATTGCCGCAATAAGCATGAGGATGGCAAGGGATCCTCCTATTGAACCCAGAGTCATCTGAGCCATGGGAAGCATGGGAGAGAAAGGCTCAGCAAGGATTCCTTCAACACCCAGAGTCCCTGTACAGGCAGCCTGGACAAGGATAAAGGTCACAAGGCAGATAGCTCCGCAGATGAAGAGGGCTTTGGGCACATCGGACCTGGGCTGCTTGTATTCAGGCCCGTAGATAGCCGCAGTTTCCCACGCGCAGGCGCTCCACTGTGCCATTGCAAAAAGCCCGAGAAGGATAAGTATGTGCTGTACATCCCAGCTCCAGTCAGTCGGAAGCCAGGAACCTGTTATATTGCTCATCTCGAAGTGTCCTGTTGCGAAAGGTGCAAGAGAGATAATTATAAGCGGGGCAAGCGAAAGAACCGCAAGGATATACCCAAGCGTTGCGCCTCCTGAAAGCCCGCGGTAGTTTACCAGGATAAGGAACAGAAACACAGTTGCACCGGATACAAGATACATGGCAAGGTCAGGCACTCCTGCAAATGCAGGGATAAGCCCTTTGAGGTAACTTCCGATAAGGATTGAAAAGATAGCAAGCACAGGGTTCCAGGCAAACCAGTAACTCCATGCACTGAAACCTCCAAGTAACTTGCTCTTTTCATATCGTTTATTTTCATCACTCGCTCTAAATACGCTCTGGGCAAATCCAGGAAGTCCGGAGGCCCTTGGAAACATTGTTGCAAGTTCTCCGTAGGCAAAGTTCTGCATGAATCCCTGGAAAACAGAAAGTGCCCAGACAAGGATCGCAAAAGCCCAGACATAGCTTGCAAAGTAACCTATAGAAGGCAGGATCAGCACAGGAACACCGAGAGCAATTGCAAGCCCCTGTTTCCAGTCAATTGTCCGCTGAAGCCCCCCGGATTCGTTATTTTCATCGCTCATTTTACACACTCCTCTACTATTTGTTAGTTTAGCCTGATGATTCGCACAGCTCCTGCAGAAAAATAAGCCTGCAGAACTGCAAGCAGAAAAACGGATACAAATTCGGAAGATATTCAGGAGCCGGAAAGGGAGACTGTTCCGGTTTTTCTGCCGAAGCATCCCCGAAAAATCTCCTCTTTTACTGAAGAATTTCAGGTAAGACAGGCTCCTGATTCTTCTTTTTCTGGCTTTTTTGTGAGAATCCGGTTCTCTTATTCAGTGTGTTTATCTTGTCTGTTTCCTGAATAGATTGCAGGAATTTATCTTTACATCGAGTAGTTTCTCGATATTCATTTTAGCGGCAATTCCCTTTGCAGCACCAGGCACTGAAGTGATCACGCCTATGTCGAGTTCCTCACGGAGTTCGCGCATAACATATTCATCCGCCAGGTCCATGGTTTCTACATTTAGCTTCTTTGCAACGTATTCCTTTGCCTCTTTAATCTTCATGTTCTTTGAGAACTGCATCCTTGCAACAAGGTCTCCTGCTGCTCTCATTCCTGTCATACCTGAAGCCATTATGTGGGAAATCGGCATACCCAGAGGGTCGCCGACCCCGATCTATATG
>WPCJ01013410.1_pt1 | contig 17857 bp, 18 predicted proteins | sample 5399831 | NCBI WGS metagenome assembly WPCJ01 (sample SAMN12869470, study PRJNA574797) | sludge metagenome | isolation source: wastewater treatment of pH10 | place: China:Beijing | collected 2019-05-20 | reverse complement strand
CGTCGCGCTCGGCCGGGCGGCGTCGAACCCCATCATCCTCGCGTCGCTCGCCGGGCTGCTGTTCGCGCTGTTCGACATCCCCGTGCCCGACATCGTGGCCGAACCGGTCGCGATGCTCGGCGCGGCGGCCATTCCGATGGTGCTGCTGAGCTTCGGCATCTCGCTGCGCGGCCAGCGCGCCCTGCAGCGCGGCACCGGTCGCATCGCCGTGTTCACCGCCTCGGCCCTCAAGGTGCTGGCGATGCCGCTCATCGCCTGGGCGATCGCCGCCGCTGTCGGGCTCGGCCCCCACGAGACCTTCGTCGCCGTCACGATCGCCGCGCTGCCCACGGCGCAGAACGTCTACAATTATGCCGCCACGTACCAGCGCGGTGAGATCATGGTGCGCGACACCGTGTTCCTCACCACCTTCGCTTCGCTGCCCGTGATCGCCGGGGTCTCGCTGCTGCTCGGCGGCGGCTGAACGAGTCCGTCGGATCGCCCCCGGTTCGGGCTCCGCTTCAGGGACGAGGATCGGCGCCAGCCGTCGGCAGCCCTTCGCGCCAGGGCGAGAGCACCTCCGCAGCGGCAGGCGGCACGAACATCGCGGCGACCGCGGTCGTGATCGGCACCGAGAGCACGAGACCGATGCTGCCCGCCATCGTGCGCACGATCTCGATCGCGATGTCCTCCTGGGTGAGCAGAGAGAGCACGGGACGGTTGTAGAGGTAGAGCACGATGAGCGTGCTGATCGCGGCACCGGCGTAGGCGAAGAAGACGGTGTACACCGTGGAGGCGATGTGGTCGCGGCCGATGCGCATGGCGCGGCGGTAGATCTCGCGGCGGGTCATCTCCGGAGCCGCGGCGCGCAGCTCCCACACCGAGGAGGCCTGGGTGATCGTGACGTCGTTGAGCACGCCGAGGCCCGCGATCAGGATGGAGCAGGTGAGCAGGCCCCGGAAGTCGATCTCGGCCACCATGCCGGAAAGCATGCCCGACGACTCGTCGCCGAGGCCGCTCAGTCGCGTCACGCGCACCGAAATCCATGAGACGCCCGAGATGATGAGGATGCCGGCCAGCGTGCCGATGAGCGCGGAGGTCGTTCGCAGATTCGGGCCGTGCACGAAGAAGAGGGTGACGAGCATGATGGCGCTCGAGCCGACGAGGCCGATGAGCAGGGCCGGGCCGCCGGCGATGAGCGCCGGCAGCACGAAGCCGAGCAGCACGAAGGCCGCGACGCCGAGCGCGACGAGCGCGAAGAGACCGCGCAACCGGCCCACCGCGACGACCACCCCCGCGAACAGCAGCACGAGGATCGCGAGCGGCAGATGCCGCACGATGCCGCCGACCTCGTAGTCGTTCGCGAGGCGGTAGCCCTGAGCGGCCGTCGTTCCCTCCGACTCGGGGTGCGCTTCCCGGGGGAACGCGGCGAGCTCGACCCGGTCGCCCTCGCTGAGGCCGGAGCCGGCGAGCGAGCCACGCACGGTGAGTTCGACGAGCTGCCCCGCATCCGGCCCGCTGCGCACGCCGACGCTCAGCACACGGCAGGCCGTCTGCGCTCCGGCGACCTCGTGGATCTCTTCGAGGCCCTCCGAGCCGGGCGCACCCGAGCCCCCGGGATCCCCCGTGGCAGGCGCCTCGCATTCCGAGACCGAGAGCACCTCCCCCTGCTCGTAGCCGGCGTCGACGGCCTGGTAGCTGGCGAGCTCTGCGGCCTCGCCGACCTTCGAGTAGTCCGGCCAGAGCCACACCAGCCCCAGCACCGTCGAGACGGCGACGACGACGAGCAGTGCCGCGGTGGAGTAGCGGAGCAGCGGCGAGGTGCGTACGTCGGCCCCGGCCGATGCGAGCGAGTGCGAATGGCCGTGCGCATGCGGAGGCGAAGCGGGGCTCGAGGGCCGCTCGTGAGGGGTGGGCTGCGTCACGCCGCCCTACTCCGCCGTGTCGAAGACCGCGCTCTCGCCCTCGAGGCGCAGAGCCTGGATGAGCTCGGCGGCGTGGTTGGTCGAGAGGATCACCCGGGCGAAGTCGTCGAACTCCGAGATCCAGCCGCGGTCGGCGGCGTCCTGCGGAGCGTCGTCGTCGGGCCGCTCGAAGTCGAGCACGATCGCGGGCCGGCCCGAACGGATCAGCGCGAAATCCCTGCCGCCCAGACCCCGCCAGGTGCCGAAGGCGAGCTTCGTGGGCAGGTGGGCCCCCGGCGAGCGAACGCCTCGCAGCCAGACCCAGGGATCGTCGGTGATGAGCGCCGAGCTGATCGCATCGCGACTCAGCACGACGTCGCGGGTGCGCATCGCGAGTGCGCGCTCGGGTCTGCTGAGCTTGACCACCACCCGATCCGGGAACACCTCGACTCGCGCCATGCCTCTAGTCTGCCGCGAAGCGCGGCCGAGTGCGGCATACTCACCGGGAACTCAGCGAATCGTTACTCGGCCGAGCCCGAGCGGAGGTCTCTCGTGCCGTAGCGGTCAGTCGAGCATGTCGCTCTGATCGATCGCCGACTCGACGGTCTCGATCAGTGCGCGCTTGGCGGCCTCGTTCGAGCCGCGCGGGTTGTGGCGAAGGCCGGCCGCGACCGCCTCCTCATGGGTGTGCGGGCCGACGCAGGCGACGATCGTGTCCACGGGCAGATGCGGGAACTGCGCCGCGACCTCGCGCCCGATGCGGGGGGAGGCGACCAGCAGCGCATTGATGCGGCCCGACTCGACATCTTCGCGGATGTGCGCCGAGACCGGCACGCCGATCGTGCGGAACGCGACGACCTGGGTCACATCGTGGCCGCGATCGATGAGCCCCGAGGTGAGCACGGGCTTCGCGACGTCGGAGCGCAGGGTGAGCACTTTGAGCACCTCGCCGGTGTCGATCTCGGGCCACTGCTCGAGCAGGCCTGCGGTGCTGTTGTTCTCAGGGCCGGGCTTGCGGCTGACCTGGTAGCCGGCGGCGATGAACGCCTGCTCAGTGGCCTCGCCGACGACGGCGACGCGCGTGCGCTCGTGGATCTTCGCCTCGTGATGGGCGAGCACGTCGACGACCGTCGCGCTCGTAGCCGTCATCCAGTCGTAGTAGCCCTCTTCGAGCCGGTGCAGAGCCCCGATCAGGCGATCCTCTTCGCTCGTGTGGGCGAAGTCGACCATCGGCGCGATCACGGTGTTGGCGCCCTGTTCGCGCAGCGCCTGAGCGACGATTTCACCCCAGGTTCCGCCTCTGGGAACGAGCACACGCAGACCGCTCAGTGGCTTCGACTCAGTCGACATAGACCCCACTCACTCATGCGGACATAAAACGGCCAACCCATCGAGACGCGGGTCATCCGTTGACTCCTGGTCTGGCCGGGAAGGCAGCGCCTCCGACGCCCCCTATTCTTACGCCGTTGCTCTCGCAACGCAAAACACAGGGGCGGGAAAGCGAAAACGCAACCGAAACGTGACCCTACGAGGGTCGGGGCCGCGACTTCTCAGTCGAACGCGCGCATCACCTTGTTCGCGACCGCCCATACCGCTACCCCCGCGGCTGCGGCGACGCCGATCACGGCCGCACCGAACAGCAGCGGGTTGTCGCGCTGCTCCTGGGCGAGGCGGCGCTTGGTGCGGGCCACGCTGTCATCGATGCGCTGCGCGTAATCGAGTCGGTCGCGCAACTGGGCGAGCGTGTCGTAGAGCTCGATCCGGGCTCGCTCGGCCGCTGCGATGCCGGCGTCTTCGTGGTGCTCGTTCATCGCCAGTTCCCTCTCTCACCGTGCTGAGGCATGTGCGCGGACGCGTTGAACCGCACCTCGCTCATGGTCTGCAGATCGCCCTCGACCCGCTCGATCGTCGACTCGGGTACGGGCACCCCGCGCTTGATGAGCGCGATGCCCGCGAAGATCGCTCCCGCAGCGAGCAGCAGCAGACCGACGGCGACGACGAGCGCCGAGAGCCAGACCGGCCACACGACCGAGATGCCGGCGATGGCCGCGGTCACGAACGCCGCGATCGCGAAGAACAGGAAGAACAGGGCGATGATGATCGAGAGCAGCCCGATGCCGGCGCGCTTGGCCTTGCTCGTGATCTCGCGCTTGGCGTTCTCGAACTCGGCCTTGACCAGCGTGACGAACTGGTGCGGCAGCCGAGCGAGCAGCTCGAACGTGCCGGCCTGGTCGCCCCGGCGGCTCATGACGAGGCCTTCTTCGAGGCGCCGCCCGAGCTCCGCTTGCTCGAGGCCTTGGGCTTGGGCTTCGTCCGGCCTTCGGTGCTCGCGTCGCTCGACGCCTCGTCGCCATCGCTCTTCGCAGCAGCGGAGTCGGCGGCTGAGGCGCGGCCGCCGCCGGATCCCGCGGGCCGCTCGCCCTGCGCGCCGGCCTTGCTGGCGAAGTTCGCGAAGGCATCGGCCGAGGCACGGCGAACGAAGGCCTTCACCTCGTCGACGCGATCGTCGACGAGACCCTTCACGACGTCGACGCCGCGCTGCACCGGCTCGGTCTGCCACAGCGTCTCCGCGCCACGCTTGATCTGCTCGTAGCGCTCGCGACCGGCTCGGGAGCCGAGCACGTAGCCCACGGCCGCGCCGACGACGAATGCGATCTTGCCTTTCATGATGCCTCCAGACCTCACGGGGTTTCGCAGCGACTACTTCGTACTCTCGTCAAGCCTATCGCGCGCGTTCAGATGGTCATATTCCAATTCCGAGATATTCAGCTCGCGTCGTCGAGACCGAGTAGGCGCCGGCGCAGCCCGACCGCCTGATCCCGCGCCCAGACCAGGGCGGCGCCGAGGTCATCGCCGTGCAATGCCCGGCCCACGGGGAGCAGCGTGTCCCGAGAGAACACGGCGGTCTCGAGAGCGCTCACCGCTCCGTCGCGCTCGACGATGGTGGCGTACGGCGCGGCGACGAGTTCGGCAGCTCGCGGCCGCCAGCCGGCATCGGGCTGCGAGCTTCCGGCGACCGCTTCCGCCAGCGCATCGAGTGCCCCCGCCGGAACCTCGCTCGTTCGGCGATCCGACTCCTCCGCATCGCGAAACGCCTCGGAGCCGAGACGCACGTCCACGGTCGGGCCGCTGCCGTCGACGAGCCGCGCGCTCCAACCGTCGACGCAGACCAGAGCGGAGCGCCCCTCTGCCAGCCACTCCGGCCTCGGGATCTCAATCTCGGCATATACTCGCGATCGCGCGGGCAGCAGATCCACGATGAACTCCGCCATCGGCCCGGGCGTTCTCGGCGAACGGCCTTGATCGAATACCACGGCACGTGCCTCGAGATGCTGCTCCCCCTCAACGACGGCGATCCAGCCCTCGAGCGTCTCCTCGAGCTCGAGCACGGGCGCGTCGAGCAGTTCGACGCCGTAGAGCTCGAGCCTTTTCATGATCGCCAGCCGCATCGCCTGGACTCCTCGAATCGAAGCCACACGCGTTTCACGTGCAACATGCCGTTCGGAGTATGCGAGCACTGCGGAGCTCAGCGCTCCGGCCCGGGAGAGCGCCTCGTTGAGGCCCGGCGCGGCGATCGCCGCATCGACTTCATCCGCGCTGACACCGTACCGGTCGAAGACCTGCGGCTCGACGAGTCGATCGAGCACCGTCGCGCCCATGCGTGTGCGGACGAGACGCCCGAGCGCACGAGTCTTGCCGACCGTGAGCAGCGGCTTCACGCGATCGAGATAGGCGCGAGTCGCAGCCCCGCTTCCGATCAGCGCGATCGCTTCGGACGCCATGGGAACCGCGGGGATGCCGAGCACCTCCGGCTCCGGCTGCGGCAGCCACTCCCCCTTCGGGCCGCGCAACATGGGCGCCGCGGGCGGATGGCGAACCGGCTCGACACCGGGGTTCGGCGGCGCGGCGCCGCCGTCGATCGACTGGGAGATCCTCGTCAGGAATGCGGCGAACACGCCTTCGGGATCGCGCTCCTCCATGGGATCCGTGCCTTCGAGCCCGCTCGGCGAGGCGACGGCGACACGCAGGCCCACCTCGGCCAGGTCGAGTGCGGTCTGCAGGGCCGGGAGGCTCCGGCCGGTGACGAGTGCGTCGATCATGCGTCGTTCCTCGGCGTCGGGTCGGCGGGCGCCGCGGGCTCGCCCGCAGGCGCCAGGGGCGCCGGACGCCGCGACTGCACGAGATCGATTCGAGTACGGCGGCCGTCGAGTCGCGAGAAGTCGCGATCGACCCACCAGCAGAAGAGGGCCAGGCCCACGACCTCGCCGATCAGCATGCCCGGCCCGCCGCTGGTCTCGGTCTGCGCCGTCTGGCCGCCGAAGGCGAAGGCCATGAACCCGAAGGCGACGAGATTGTTCACGACGTGCAGGGAGATCGCGGCCTCGAGGCCGCCCGTGCGCCAGCTCAGCCAGCCCGCGGCGACAGCCATCGCGGTGACCGTCCAGAACCCCCACACGTCGTAGATGTGCGAGAAGCCGAAGAGCAGCGCGGGCAGCAGAATGGGGATCCACGGGCCCCGCAGCAATGAGCCGACCACGCCCCGAGCACGCACGCCGCCCAGCCAGGCGCCGAGGGTCTGCATGAAGAGCCCGCGGTAGACGAGCTCCTCGGCGGTGGCCTGCACCGGCACGAGCAGCAGCACGAGCGCGAGCGACCAGAGAGCGAGGGTCACGTCGATCCGCGGCGCCTGCTCAGCCGCAGCAGCGGCCGCCGGATCCTCGGGCAGCACCATCTGCAAGGCGATCCCGATGCCGTTCATCACGATCAGCACCACGATCGACTGCAGGGCGGTCCGCCAGATCCACCGCCAGCGGATGCGCAGCGCCACCGACCAGCTGCGGCCGAACGGCGTGAGCCCGGTGCTGATCATCGCGAGCCAGACCGCGGGGATCATCAGCGCGATCGAACCAAGCGTCGAGAGGATCGACCAGGGCTTCTGCGTATCGGGCACGATCAGATCGTCGAGCATCTCGAGCGAGAAACCGCCGCCGAAGAGCGCGTAGAGCCCCATCACGACCAGCAGGAACATCACCTGCAGCGTCAGGTAATAGAGCGTCGCCAGCACGAGCGCGAGCAGCGGCTTGAACCACCGGTAGCGCGGGGCGCCGCGGAAGAGCTGATGGTACTCGAGCGGCTCCGTCTGCTCCCAGCGGATCGGCGGGGGCGGCGGCACCGCCCACGCGGGTTGAGCGGGAGGCTGAGGGCCGGTGCCGAGTGTCATGCGGCCATTCTTTCAAATCAAGCTCTGGCGTGGCTGGGCGGTGCGACAGCCCTGCGTCGCCGCATGCCCGGCACCGCGCGAGCGGCCGGAGCGATGCTCCGGCCTTCGCTCACGCGCCCCTGAGCCGCTCGGCCAGGTAGGCGCGCAGCTCGGCGCGGGGCACGCGCTGCTGCTGCATGGTGTCGCGCTCGCGCACGGTGACCGCGTCGTCGTCGAGGGAGTCGAAGTCGACGGTCACGCAGAACGGGGTGCCGATCTCGTCCTGACGGCGGTAGCGGCGGCCGATCGCGCCGGCGTCGTCGAAGTCGATGTTCCAATCCTCGCGCAGCTCCGCGGCGATCTCGCGCGCCAGCGGCGAGAGGCGCTCGTTGCGGCTGAGCGGCAGCACGGCGGCCTTGATGGGGGCGAGGCGCGGGTCGAGGCCGAGCACGGTGCGCGTGTCGGTGCCGCCCTTCGCGTTCGGCACCTGCTCCTCGCGGTACGCGTCGACGAGGAAGGCCATGAGCGAGCGGGTGAGACCGGCGGCGGGCTCGATCACGTACGGCGTGTACCGCTCGTCGTTCGCCTGGTCGTAGAACGAGAGATCCTTGCCCGAGTGCTTCGAGTGGGTCGAGAGGTCGAAGTCGGTGCGGTTCGCGATGCCCTCGAGCTCGCCCCACTCGCTGCCGGTGAAGCCGAAGCGGTACTCGATGTCGGCGGTGCGCTTCGAGTAGTGCGACAGCTTCTCCTTCGGGTGCTCGTAGAAGCGCAGGTTCTCGGCGTCGATGCCGAGGTCGGTGTACCAGCGCATGCGCTCGGCCATCCAGTATTCCTGCCACTCCTCGTCGGTGCCGGGCACGACGAAGAACTCCATCTCCATCTGCTCGAACTCGCGGGTGCGGAAGATGAAGTTGCCGGGGGTGATCTCGTTGCGGAAGCTCTTGCCGATCTGGGCGATGCCGAACGGGGGCTTCATGCGCGCCGACTGCAGCACGTTGGCGAAGTTCACGAAGATGCCCTGCGCGGTCTCGGGACGCAGGTAGTGCAGGCCCGCCTCGTCGTCGACGGGGCCGAGGAAGGTCTTGAGCAGGCCCGAGAAGGCACGGGGCTCGGTCCACTCGCCGCGGGTCCCGCAGTTCGTGCAGACGATCTCGGCGAGGCCGCCCTCGGGGGCGCGGCCCTTCTTCTCCTCGAAGGCCTCGATCAGGTGATCCTCGCGCTGGCGCTTGTGGCAGCTCTTGCACTCGACGAGCGGGTCGCTGAACACCTCGACGTGCCCGGAGGCCTCCCAGACCTGCTTCGGCAGGATGACGCTGGAGTCGATGCCGACGACATCGTCGCGGCGCTGCACCATGGTCTTCCACCACTGGCGCTTGATGTTCTCCTTGAGGGCGGTGCCCAGCGGGCCGTAGTCCCACGCGGAGCGCGAACCGCCGTAGATCTCACCGGCCTGGAAGACGAAGCCGCGGTGGCGGGCGAGGGCGATGACTTTGTCGAGGCGGGACTGTTCGGCCATGTCGAGTTTCACTCCAAGGGGCAAGCGGGGATCTTGGTTCGGGCGCAACGGGGTCGCCCGAGCGCATACCCGGCCAGTCTACTGCCCGTCGACCATTCGCGGCACGGGGCGCAGGGGCCGCTCGCGCAGCTCATCGGGAAGCAGCTCCTGGGGGAACCCTTGGAACGCCACGGGGCGCAGGAACCGCGCGATCGCGGCGGTGCCGACGGACGTGGACGAGCTCGACGTGGAAGCGGGGTAGGGGCCTCCGTGCTGCTGCGCATGAGTCACCGAGACCCCGGTGGGCCACTCGTTCCACAGCACGCGGCCGGCCTTCACGATCAGCGTGTCGACGAGGGCTCGCACTTGGCAGCCAGCCTCGGCATGCACGGCTGCCGTGAGCTGCCCTTCGAGGGCGGCGGCAAGCAGCGGGAGCTGATCCTCGCGCTCGTACTCGACCACGAGCGACGAAGGGCCGAAGCACTCCGCGAGCATGGCGTGCGGGTCGGCGAGCACCGCCTCCGCAGTCGAGATGTACAGGGCCGGCGAGGGCGCCGCACCCTCGGGCTCCGATCCGGAGACGAGCGGGGCTGCCCCGTGGGATCGCAGTTCGTCGACCGAGGACAGGTAGCCCTCGCGGATGCGGTCGTTCAGCATCGGCGCTCCCGCCGGCAGGTCGATTCGGCGGAGCGCCTCGAGGATCCGCGAGCCGCGGGGAACGAAGAGGGCACCGGGCTTGGTGCAGAACTGACCGCTCCCGAGCGTGAACGAGGCGACGAACTGCTCAGCGATCTGCTCGCCCCGTTCGCGATCGGCGGCCTCCGTGACGAAGACCGGGTTGTTGCTCCCGAGTTCCCCGAAGAAGGGGATCGGCTCGGCTCGCGACTGCGCGAGATCGAAGAGCGCTCGGCCTCCCGCGATGGAGCCGGTGAAGCCCGCCGCTTTGATCCTCGGGTCGAGGATCAGGCTCCGGCCCGCCTCGGTGCCGAACACGATCGCGAAGATGCCCTTCGGCGCACCCGCGGCGTGCAGGGCGGTCGAGACGATGCGCGCGGTCTCGGCCGACAACTCGAGATGGCCGCTGTGCGCCTTCACCACGACGGGGCAGCCCGCGGCGAGCGCCGACGCGCTGTCGCCGCCGGCCACCGAGAAGGCGAAGGGGAAGTTGCTCGCGGAGAACACCGCGACGGGGCCCAACGGGAACTGTGTGCGGCGGAGGTCGGGGCGCGGAGCCCCCATGGGCCAGTCGGGGTCGGCGCGATCGATCCTCGCGTCGAGGTAGCGGCCATCGGTCACGACCTCAGCGAAGAGGCGCAGCTGGAAGGTGGTGCGTTTCAGCTCGCCCCGCAGGCGCGGCTCCGGCAGGCTGGTCTCCCGCTGGGCGATCGGCACGAGCAGGTCGGCGGCGGCGTCGAGTGCATCCGCAGCGGCGCGCAGGTATCCGGCGCGCTGCTCCCTCGTGCTCCGCAGCAGCTCCCGGGCCGCGTCCTCGGCGCTCGCGAGGATCGCCTCCATCTGCTCCGGGGTGGTCGTCTCGTAGGGCATGATCCTCATCTCTCTCCGGTCTCGGCGGATGCGCACTGGCGATCCGCGGTGTGCTCCGCGCGGCGTCGCGGCTGATCTCAGGGGCGCAGTTCGGCCTCGAGCAACGCGCGGATGCGCTCGAGACCCTCGGCGAGCTGCGCGTCGTCAAGGGCGTACGAGAAGCGGAGGAAGCCAGGAGCGCCGAAGGCCTCGCCCGGCACCACCGCCACATCGACCCGCTCGAGCAGCATGGTCGAGAGCCGCATCGAGGTGCGGACTTGCTCGCCCTCGAAGACCAGTGCTCCCTGCAGCGCCTCGCGCGCATCGACGAAGAAGTAGAAGGCGCCCTTCGGCCTGGTGACGCTGAAGCCCGGGGTTCGCTCGAGCACCTCGAGCGCGAGCCGCCGACGGCGCTCGAACACGCGCCGCATCGTCTCGGGGAACTCGTCGCCGCCGGCGAGCGCAGCGAGTGCCGCGTGCTGAGCGACGTTCGAGACGTTGCCGGTGGTATGGGACTGGAAGCTCGTGACGGCCTTGGCGATCAGGGGGGTGGAGACGACCCAGCCGAGTCGCCAGCCGGTCAGCACATGGCTCTTCGCCAGCCCGCCCACCATCAGCAGTCGGCCGCGAGGCATGAAGGGCGCGATGGAGGCGAAGACGGCGCCGTCGTAGACGAAGTGGCGGTACATCTCGTCGGTGAGCACCCACAGGTCGGCCGACCGTGCCCATTCCGCGATCTCCCGCAGTTCCTGCTCCGTGTAGACGGAGCCCGTCGGGTTCGAGGGGGAGGTCATGATGAGCAGGCGGGTGCGATCGGTGCGCACGGCCTCGAGCTGTTCCACCGAGACCTTGTACTCGGATTCGGGCGTCGTCGGCACGGCGACGGGAACGCCGCCCGCCAGGGTGACCTGTTCGGGGTAGCTCGTCCAGTACGGGGCGGGGATGATGGCCTCGTCGCCCGGATCGAGCACGGCGGAGAGCGCATTGTAGATGGCCTGCTTGCCGCCGTTCGAGACGACGACCTCACTCGGATCGATGTGCACGCCGGCATAGCGGGTCACCTCTTCGGCGACCGCCTGCCGGAGCGCCGGCAGGCCTGCGGGCGGGGTGTAGTGGTAGGTAGCCGGATCCCCGAGGGCCTCGTGCACCGCGTCGACGACGTGCGGCGGGGTGTCGAAGTCGGGCTCGCCCGCCCCGAAGGCGATCACGGGGCGGCCTTGCGCCCGGTACCGTTTGGCGAGGGCGTCGATGGCTTGAGGCGCCGATTCCGTCAGCCCGCCGAGCAGCGTAGATACCCAGGGCGCTGCCGAGATCCTCGCGCCGTCGGAGACCGAGGCCACGTCCTCTCGCCCGTTGGTGCCGTAGCCCGCCTCCACGGCGGACGTGCCGTTGTCAGTCAATTCCCGCGACCTCCTTCACGTTGCTGCGGTTGCCCGCCCGATTCGACCATTTCTCCACGCGCACGGCGACGAAGGAGAGGATCAGGCAGAGCACGACGTAGATCGAGCCCATCACGATGGCCGAGGGGATGATCGGACTGCCGTACTGGATCTGCGTTCCGTAGAACTTCGCCAGGTAGAGGAGCTCGGGATAGGTGACCATGAAGCCGAGCGCCGTGTCCTTCAGGGCGACCACGAGCTGGGAGATGATGGTCGGCAGCATGTTGCGGATCGCCTGCGGCGCGAGGATGAGCGCGAGGATCTGGCCGTTCCGAAGACCGATCGCCTCACCCGCCTCCCGCTGCCCGGCGGGAAGAGAGTTCAGGCCCGCGCGGAAGATCTCCGCGAAGACCGCGCCGTTGTAGATCATGAGCGAGAGCACGACTGCGAGATAGGGCGTGATGAAGTCGGCGCCGAGCACCGGCAGCCCGTAGTACATCAGCATCATCAGGATGAGCAGGGGCACTCCGCGGAAGATCTCGGTGATCCAGCCGAATACCGTGCGCACGACGCGGTGCTTCGAGATCCGGCCGAGCAGAAGAACGACGCCGAGCAGTAGGCTCAGCACCGCACCGCCTCCGAATGCGCTCAGGGTCGAGACGGTGGTTCGCAGGATCTCCTGCTGCACCATCGGGAAGGTGAATATCTGCCACTTCTGCGCGGAGAACTGCCCTGACACCGCGAACTGGTAGACGATGAAGCCGAGGGCGGCGATGACGACGAGGATCGTGAGCGCGCCCGCGATTCGACTCCGGCGGCGGCCGCGAGGGCCGAGCACGTCGAAGAGTTCCTGAGATGCGTACGACATCAGCGAGCCCACTTTCGTTCGAACCGCCGTTGGAGCGCGGCGAGTGCCAACACGAGGATGAGGAAGAACAGGGCGACCCAGAGCAGTGTGACGAGCATGTTCTCGCCCCGCTCCGACATGTTCGCCGCGATCGCCCCGGCCTGCATGACCGAGAATCCGCTCGCAACCGTGGTGTTCTTCAGCAGCGCGATGAACACGCTCATGAGCGGCGGCACGACGTTGCGGAACGCCTGAGGGATCAGCACCTCGCCGAGCACCTGGGAGAAGTTCAGACCGATGGCGCGGGCCGCCTCGGTCTGGCCCTTGTCGATGGAGTTGATACCCGAGCGGAACACCTCCGCCACATAGCTCGCCGTGTAGAGCACGAGCGCACTGGTCGCGAGTGTCATGTAGTCGAGGGCCGGCAGGCCGAGCTTCGGGTAGCCGAGTGCGAAGAACATCATGAGCAGGGCGAGCGGAGTGTTGCGCACGACGTTGACGTAGACCGTGCCCACCGCGCGCATCGCGGGCGAGGGCGAGATCCTGAGCACGCCGATGACGATGCCGAGGGCCAGCGAGAGCACCGCCGAGATCACGAACATCACGACGGTGTTCCGGAACCCCAGGACGAAGAGATCCAGATTGTCGATGAGCACCTGCATGTGGGTTTCCGTTCCTCACGGCCGATGCGGGAAGCCGTCGGGCCTCCCGCATCGGGGTTGAGATTCAGTAGTCGTTGATCTGCGGCTGCTCGAACGTCGAGCCCGAGGCGCCGAGGTTGGCCTCGAAGATGCCCTCGAGCACGTCGGTGTTCTCGCCGAGCAGCGAGTTGATGTAGTGGCGCAGCGAGTCGTTGCCCTTCGCGATACCGATGCCGAAGCCCTCCTCGGTGAAGCGCTCGCCGACCACCTTCAGCTCACCGGGCACGAGCGTCGTGTATCCGATGAGCAGGGCCTGATCGGTGCTCACCGCGTCGACCTGGCCGCTCGTAAGCGCCTCGACGCACTGCGCCATGTTGTCGAACTCGACGGTCTGCGCGTCGGGGTGGTGCTCCTTGATGTACTGGATCGGGGTCGAACCGGTGATCGAGCAGACCTTGTGCCCGGCGAGATCCGCCTCGCCCTGGATCTCGGTGTTGTCCGCGCGAACCAGGATGCTCTGGCCGTCGGCCATGTAGGGGCCCGCGAAGTCGACGAGCTCCTTGCGCTTGTCCGAGATCGTGTACATGCCGATGATCAGATCGGTGTCGCCGTTCTGCAGCGACTGCTCACGGCTCTGGCTCGGCACCAGCACGAACTCGATATCGTCCTCGGCGAAGCCGAGCTCCGCCGCGATCCAGGTCGAGAGGTCGATGTCGAAGCCGGAGCGCTCGCCCGTCATCGAGTCGCGCATGCCGAAGCCCGGCTGATCCTCCTTGATGCCGATGACGATCCCGCCGGCCTCGGTCGCACGGTCGAAGACCGGGCTGCCCTCGATCTGCACGTTCTCGGCGACGGGAAAGCGCGCTTCGCCCGAGGCGGAGTCGCCGCCTTCGGAGGCTCCGCCGGTCGCGGCGCCTCCCGAGGTGCAGCCGCTCAGCGCGAGGGCCGCGGCGATCGCGACGGTGGCGAATTTCGTAACACTCTTCATCGTGTGTGTCTCCTTGTGGTGTGTCGAATCTCCACGGCCCCTCGGCCGCACGGAGCCTGGATCAGCGCGCGAGGATCTTCTGGAGGAAGTCCCGCGCACGCGAAGTCTTGGGGTGAGAGAAGAACTCCTCGGGCGTCGCCTCTTCGACGACCTGGCCGTCCGCCATGAAGACGATGCGATCGGCCGCCTGCTTGGCGAAGCCCATCTCATGGGTGACCACCACCATCGTCATCCCGGATTCGGCGAGAGCGAGCATCACGTCGAGCACCTCGCTCACCATCTCGGGGTCGAGCGCCGAGGTCGGCTCGTCGAAGAGCATGACCTTCGGATCCATGGCCAGGGCGCGCGCGATGGCCACGCGCTGCTGCTGGCCTCCCGAGAGCTGGGCCGGGAGCTTGTCCTTCTGGTTGAGCACGCCGACGCGCTCGAGCAGTTCGAGCGCACGTTCGCGCGCTCGCGCCTTCGACATCTTGCGAACCTTGACCGGGCCGAGCATCACGTTCTCGAGCACGGTCTTGTGGGCGAAGAGGTTGAACGACTGGAAGACCATGCCGACGTCGGCGCGAAGCGAGGCGAGCGCGCCCCCCTCTTCAGGAAGACGCACCCCGTCGATCAGGATCTCGCCGGAGGTGATGGTCTCGAGCCGGTTGATCGCCCGGCAGAGCGTCGACTTCCCGGCGCCCGAGGGGCCGATGAGGGCGACGATCTCACCCCGATGCACCACCGTGTTGATGTCGCGGAGCACGTGATGCTCGCCGTAGAACTTGTTCACCTGGTCGAGCACCACGAGCGGGTCGTCGCCGATCATGGTGGGGATCGAAACGGTATTTCTGATATCCATCGCTCTCTTTGTCTCCTCGTTCCTCGGGAGTCGTCGCCGTCATGCGGGCGCGCCGTCTCGATCGCGGCGGCACCCGCATGACATGCGCTCAGGGCTTGATGCGCTCGATGAGTGCGCCGAGCTCCGCCGTCTCCTGCTCGCTCAAGTCGGTGAGCGGGGGGCGCACCGAGCCGATGCGGCGGCCGGTCGCGTTGAGACCCGCCTTCACGATCGAGACCGCGTAGCCCTCCTTGCGGTTGCGGATGTCGAGGTAGGGCAGCACGAAGTCGCGGATGCCGCGGAAGACGAAGTCGTGATCGCGCGACCGGACAGCGGCGTAGAACTGCAGCGCGAACTCGGGCACGAAGTTGAACATCGCCGAGGAATAGGTCGTGACGCCGAGCTCGAGGTAGGGCAGTGCGAAGGTCTCGGCGGTCGGGAGGCCTCCGACGTAGATGAGGCGGTCACCGAGCTCGGTGTAGATGCGCGTCATCTGGTCGATGCTGCCGATGCCGTCCTTCAGGCCGATGAGGTTCGGGTTGCCGGAGGCGAGCCGCCCGACAGTGCTCGCCTCGAGCGACATGTTCGCTCGGTTGTAGACGATGATGCCGAGCCCGGTCGACTTGCAGACGGCGTCGATGTACGCGGCCAGCCCGTCCTGCGACGCCTCGGTGAGATACGGGGGGAAGAGCAGCACGCCCGACGCGCCCGCCTGCTCGGCGATGCGCACCTGCGCGATGGCGTTCACGACGGATCCGCCGGCGGCGGAGAGCACGGGCAGATTGCCGTTCACCTCTTCGACAGCGGCGGTGAGCACTCGGGAGATCTCGTCGTTGCTCAGGGAGAAGAACTCTCCGGTGCCTCCGGCCGCGAACAGGCCCGCGACATCGTATCCGTTGAGGTACGCGACATGCTCGCGATACCGCTGCTCGTCGAACTCCAGATCGGAGTCGAATGCGGTCACCGGAAATGAGAGCAGGCCGCTTCCGACCTTTCGCGCGAGATCCTCGGGGCTGTACGCCGTCACAGTCATCGATCCTTCATGTCTGAGCTGATCCGGCAGGGGTATCCTCCCGGGTACTGCCAGGCTAGGAGCCCAGGAATACCCGATCAACTTGACTATTGCATCATTGGATACCTATCAGGCATTCATCCAGGTCAGACTCGATTTCTCGATTCCTTACCGACGTCTGCATGGAGCGATCCCAGCACCTCGAGGGCAGCGGGGAACGCCGGATTGCTGTTGTCGCGGCGCCAGACCGCGAGCAGCCGGGCCGGACGCTCCTCCGCCCCCAGTACCGGCCGGAACACCACGCCGGGCATTCCGAGTCGCGCCGTCGACCTCGGCACGAGCGCGATGCCCTGGTTCGCGGCGACGAGCGCCACCATGCTGTGAATCTGCGTCACCTGCTGGCTCGGCCGCGTGCGCACACCGTCGAGCAGGCGGGCGACGAGGTTGAGGAAGTACTCCGCCTCGTTCGGGTCGTAGCGGAGCACGCGTTCCCCCGCGAGCTCTTCCACGGCGAGCGCCCTCGAAGTCACCGCCAGCGGATGGCGCCGGCCGATCGCCGCCATGAGCGGCTCCTCCAGCACGGGCAGCGAGGCGAGCTCGGGCATGCCCGGATCGGTGCGGACGAAGGCGAGATCGATCGCTCCCTTCAGCACGCTCTGGATCTGATCCCTCGAGACCATCTCGTGCACGGCGACCTCGGCGCCGGGCGAGACGGATTCGAGCCGCTCGAGAATGCTGCCGAGCAGCGCCTGGGTGCCGGAGGCCGTGATCCCGATCCGGAGCAGCCCAGCCGCTCCCGCGGCGATCCGCCGGGCGACCTCCCGCGAAGACTCTGCCATGGTCAGCAGCTTCTCCGCCTCCGCCGCGAAGATCTTGCCCGCGTGCGTGATCTCGACCCGTTTGTGCTTGCGCACGAAGAGCTGGAAGCCGAGCTCCTGCTCGAGCTTCTGGATCTGCCTGCTGAGCGGGGGCTGCGTCATGTTGAGGCGCTCCGCAGCCCTGCCGAAGTGAAGCTCCTCCGCGAGCACGACGAGGCTGCGCAATTGATCGAAGGTGAACATGCTACTTCCCACGCGGCCTAGACGCTCTCGGGCCGGCGCCTCGGGGCCTTGGGCTTCTTCGGCTTCGGCGTCGGCAGCGCCTCAGCGGTCGCGTCGATGAGGCCGGTCAGCCAGTCGCGATCCTCCCAGCGATCGCCCGAGACGCGGAAGTACATCTTCGAGCCGGGGTAGGCGGGCGCCTCTTCGGGCTCGCCGATGTATGCGCGCCCCTCTTCGGTCGGCTTCACGAAAAGCTCGTCATCGCACACGAAGGCGACGGGTTTCTCGTCGTAGTAGAGGCAGTACTCGCCGAACATCTTCCGCGTGCGGATGCCGGGCAGCGCCGCCAACTGGTCGACGAGAAACTCGACCGTCTCCGCTCTGGTGCTCATGCACTCAGCCTACGCCGGGCGGAGGGTCGGCACGCCGCAGCGGACGGGCGATGCTACGGCACGAGGATCAGCTTGCCGGTCGTTTCGCGCCCGGCAAGCGCCCGGTGCGCATCGGCCGCATCCGCGAGAGCGAAGCGCTCGCCGATCCTCGCTCGGAGCGAGCCGTCCTGCAGCGCGCCGAACAGCTCCCGGTACCGCCACTCGCGCTCCTCGGCCGTTCGCATGAAGTGCACGAGCGAGGGCCGCGTCACCGACAGGGATCCGGCGGCGTTGAGCCGCTGCAGGTCGAAGGGAGGCACCTGGCCGCTCGCGCCGCCGAACAGCACGAGCTCCCCGCGCACCCGCAGCGATCGCAGCGATTCGTCGAAGGTGTCCTTGCCGACGCCGTCGTAGACCACCGCGACGCCATCGCCGCCGCTCAGCTCGCGCACCCGATCGGCGAAGCCGTCGTAATCGAACGATTCCGAGGCGCCCGCCTCAAGACTGAGACGCCGCTTCTCGTCGGTCGACGCGGTCGTGAGGACGCGCACCCCGCGGGCGGCGAGCAGCTGGGTGAGCAGCAGGCCGACGCCGCCGGCGCCCGCATGCACGAGCACGGCGTCGCCTGGCTGGGGGTTCGCGGCCGAGGTCGCGAGG
>WPCJ01043053.1_pt1 | contig 17871 bp, 15 predicted proteins | sample 5399831 | NCBI WGS metagenome assembly WPCJ01 (sample SAMN12869470, study PRJNA574797) | sludge metagenome | isolation source: wastewater treatment of pH10 | place: China:Beijing | collected 2019-05-20 | reverse complement strand
TTGCAGGCGGGGCGCTCGTCCTGAACGAGTTGGCCGACACCCGCGCCGATCTTATTGCGCATCTCTTGCCGGCCAATCCCGTCACCCGCTTCGACGCCGCGCAGATCCACGATCATCTCAATCCCGCCACCGTGCCCAGCGTCGTGCTGATGAATCCCCCGTTCTCGGTGATTGCGAACGTCTCGGGCCGGATGGCCGAGGCCGCCTATCGCCATGTCGCCTCGGCGCTGGCGCGTCTGACCGGGGCCGGCGGCTGGTGACGATCACCGGCGCGAATTTCGTCCCCGATGCGCCTGCCTGGCGTGATGCCTTCATCCGGCTTCAGGAACACGGCCGCGTGGTGTTCACCGTCGCCATCAACGGAGCCGTCTACGCCAAGCATGGCACGACCATCGACACCTGGTCTGCCCCCTGAAAAGTGGTCCTCGCTGAAGTAGGCTATTTGCCGTTAGAGAGGACTTTGGAATGCCCCAGAAGAAGCACAAGCCGGAAGAGATGGTCGCGAAGCTTCGCCAGGTCGATGTTCTGCTGTCGCAAGGTCGTTCGGTCGGAGAAGCGGTCCGTTTGATCGGCGTGACGCAGTTTACATATTACCGCTGGCGCAAAGAGTTCGGTGGCCTGAAAGGCGATCAGGTGAAGCGTCTGAAGGAGTTGGAGAAAGAGAACGACCGGCTGCGTAAGGCAGTGTCGGACCTGACACTCGAGAAGCTGATCCTCAAAGAGGCTGCCTCGGGGAACTTCTAAGCTCCGCCCGTCGTCGTCGCTGCGTCGACCATGTCATGGCGAAGTTCTCCGTCTCGGAGCGCTTCGCCTGCACGGTTCTACAATCGCTGGAACCGTTGGTCCGGGCGCAAGGTCTGGCAGAAGCTGTTCGAGGCCTTGCGCTCGGTGTCGCCCGATGAAGACTTTCAGGCCATCGATTCCACGACACCCAAGGCACACCGTTCCGCCGCAGGTGGAAAAGGGGGGCGGATGCGCAGGCGATCGGCCGTTCGCGCGATGGCAGAACCACAAAGATCGATGCGGTCTGCGACAGTGCCGGCAGGGCCATCGCGTTCGAAGTGACGCCCGGCCAACGCGGCGATGTCCGTGTGGCCGCCGCGCTGCCCGGCCCGCTGTCGCCGCCAAGGGCCTGCGCCGCCGATACCGCATATGACGCCGATGGCCTGCGTCAGTTCATGATCGAGCGCGGCACAATCCCGGTCATTCCCAACAACCCAACCCGAAAGCGCCATCATCCGTTCGACACTGCGCTCTACAAGCACAGGAACCTCATCGAACGTATGTTCTGTCGACTGAAGGACTGGCGACGCATCGCAACTCGTTACGATAAGCTCGCCAGAAACTTCCTCTCGCCCGTCTGCATCGCTGCCGCAATCATTTGGTGGACCTGATTGAGTACGGACCTTAGACGCCGACGACACACCATAGGTGGAGGCGGGGGCACCGATTTCCATCACCTCTTCCTTCGAGTGGTGGAGAGCGGTCGTCTCCGATCTCAGCAAAAAAGGGGCTTGAAACAAAAATGCGCCGGACGTCCCGTCCAGCGCATCAGGTCGTCACAGCTGGCCTTCATAGCAGCTGCGGATCGGGGCTCAGGCGAGCGAGATCGCCTCACGCTCCCAGCCCGCCTCGCGCGCGCCCTTGTAGGCGGTCACTTCCACCTCGACGAGGTAGATTTCCGAGGCCAGCGTGCCGGCGGTAATGGTCACGACAGGGTCAATACCGCGGAAGACTTCACCCCAGTAATCGAGCAATTCCGAATGGTGCTCGCGGTTCGGGATGTAAATGCGTGCGCGAACGACATCTTGAAGATTCGCACCGGCAGCCTGAAGCGCCTTGCGGATATTGTGAATGGTCATCTTCAGTTGTTCGAGCGGCTCGCTCGGCATTTCCTTGGTTGCATGATTGCGGCCGGCAGTGTTGGAGACCAGCACCCAATCGCCGACAGTGAGGGCACGGCTGTAGGAGTACTTTTCTTCATAAGGGGAGCCGGACTTGAATTTCTTCAGCATTGTTCTCTCTTCATCGGAAGGATACCGCCACCAGGACACCCGGTGACGGCAGGAAAGTGTGGTCAGCAGCCGTCAGCCGGCGATGTAGACGACCTGAGTTTCGGTGAATTCGTAGAGGCCGTGCTTGCCGTCTGCACCACCGATGCCGGACTTGCGGCGGCCAGCATGGAACCCCTGCATCGCCTCGAAATTCTCGCGGTTGATATAGGTTTCACCGAATTTCAGCTCGCGCGAGGCCTTCAGGGCCGCCGACAGGTCGCGCGTGTAGACCGAAGAGGTCAGGCCATATTCGGAATCATTGGCAAGCGCGATCGCCTCATCAAGGCTGTCGACAGCCTGCACCGGCAGCACCGGGCCGAAGGTTTCACGGCGCATGATGTCCATGTCGGCGGTAGCATCGACCAGCAGCGTCGGCTCGTAGTGGTAGCCTTCACGGCCTTCAGCCTTCCTGCCGCCGGTAACGACGCGAGCTCCCTGCTTGCGGGCGAGTTCGACGGCAGCCGACACCTTGTCGAGACCCGCCTGATTGATCAGCGGTCCCATATCCAGATCGGTCTCAAGCGACGGATTTCCATAGCGGGTCGCTTCAAACAGAACGGTCAGCTTCCCGACCAGAGCATCGTGGACTTCGCGCTCGACATAGACGCGCTCGGCGCAGTTGCAGACCTGGCCGGTGTTGATAACGCGGGAATCGTAGATCGCCTTAGCTGCCAGATCGAGATCAGCATCCTTCAACACGATAGCGGGGGCCTTGCCGCCGAGTTCGAGATTGACGCGCGTCAGGTTCTTGCCGGCCAGTTGCATGATGTGCGAGCCGGTGCCGACCGAACCGGTGAAGGTGATGAGGTCGACGCCCGAATGCGCTGCGAGCGTCTCACCGGTGGTACGGCCACGGCCGCCAATCAGGTTGAACACGCCTTTGGGAAGGCCGCATTCGGCGGCAAGTTCGGCGAAGATGAAGGCGTTGACGGGCGTTTCTTCACTTGGCTTGATGACAATCGTATTGCCGGTAACCAGCGCTGGCGCCAACTTGCGGGCGATGAGGAAGAAGGGAAAATTCCACGGCAGAATGCCGGCGACAACGCCGATCGGCTTGCGCAGCAGCAGCATGGTCTCGTTCGGACGGTCGCTGGTCAGCACCTCGCCCTCGATGCGGCGTGCCCACTCAGCCATGTAGTCGAGATAATCAGCGGTGAAGTCGGCTTCGACCTGCGCCAGACCGCGCACCCTGCCCTGCTCCTGCACGATGATATCGGCGAGTTCGGTGCGGTGCTCGCGCAGCTTCGCGGCAATCTTGCGCAGGAAACCGGCACGCTCGATGGCCGGAAGGCGCTCCCAGCCGTTCTGCGCGGCGCGGGCAGCGGCGACGGCCTGGTCCACCTGTGCGGCGTCGCTTTCGGGAATGCGCGCAATCAACCTCCCGGTCGCCGGGTTGATGACGTCGATCAGTTCGCCGGCGGGTTCGACGAATGCGCCGTCGATATAGGCGCGATAGGTGCGATCGGTGGAGACGAAGGGAGTATTGGCCATGATATGTTCTCCATACGGACGGAAGGATCGTCCTTCCGTGCTTCAGCTATGCAATGGTGATTTCACAGAGTCGGTTCGAGCGAGCAGTTGACGGCGAGTTCCGCCACCACCGCCTCGTTCGGCAGATCGAGGATCAGCGACACGATCTGTGCGATGTCTTCTGGTTGGGTCATCTTGTCAGGCTGCATGGACGTCAGCGCCGGTGCCATGCCGGTGGCGACGAAACCGGGGCAGATGGCGGTGGCGCGGATGCCCTTTTCGAAGCCTTCGTGGCGTATGCCATGGGTCAGCGCCACGGCTGCGAACTTCGACAGTGCATAGCTGCCTGAGGCCGCTGTCTTCACCCGCTTGCCCGACAGCGAGGCAAGGATGATGACACGGCCCCTTCCGCTGGCCGCAAGCGGCTCCCATGCCGCTTTGACCAGCCGGCGTGGCGCGAGAACGTTGATTTCCATCATCTCGCGGATTTCGTCGTCGCTTGCGTCGAGCGCTGACTTGCCCGCCGAAATGCCGGCGCTGGCGACGACGGCGTCGATCCGACCGAATTTCTTCATCGCGCCCGCCACCCATGCCGTTTCACCGGATGGGTCAGTGGCTTCATAATGAAGGCAATGGATGCGACCCCAAGAAAACTCCGCCGCAAAATCCGGCAATTCGCCGCCCCGCACGCCGAACGACAGCGACCAGCCCTGCTCCAGAAGCTTTTGGCCGATGGCGGCGCCGATGCCCCGGCGGCCGCCGGAAATGAGAGCGACCCGTGCTGACATGATCTATCCTTTCGCAGCGTATTTCGGCCGCAAGCGACTGATATCGAAAACCTTTGGGTCAACCTTTGGCGCCGCGCCGGTCACCAGATCCGCCATCAGCTCGCCTGCACCGGGACCGATGCCGAAGCCGTGGCCGGAAAAACCGGATGCAAGATAGAAGCCCGGAACCGGGTGGAAGGCGCTGATGACGGGGATTGCGTCCGGTGTCGCATCCATGACGCCGGCCCATTCGTGAATCACGCGCGCCCTTGCGAAGGCCGGGAAATTACGGGCGATATTGCGCAGCGCTTTCGCGGTGAATCCCGGATAAGGTTTCGGGTCCATTGTCCGGCAGGCCTCGAAGGGGGTCTTCTCGGCTCCCGACCAGCTGCGCTTCTCCTTCAGTTCTCTTAAGAAGCTCGAGTTGAACTGCAAACTCAGCTCACGCCATGTCGTCAGATAGGTCGGTGCGAACTCGAACAGCAGCCGGAAGTGATCGGGGGTTATCGGGGCAAGGTTCTTATTGCGAACGGCGATGGTGAAGCTGCCGTCGAGCCGCTGACGATAGGCGAAGTCGCCCGCCCCGACCGGCATGTCGGTGACGCCGTCGACATTGTCGACCTGCGCCACCGGTCCGATCACCTTGAGCTGTGGAAAATCGAAGCCCATATTGCCGGCAAACAGCCGGGACCAGATGCCCCCGGCCAGCACCACTGCCTGGCAGCTTATCTCGCCGCGCTCGGTGATGACTGAACTGACGGCACCGCCTGAAGTCTCGACCGTGCGCACGGCGCAATTGGTCAGGATCTTCGCACCTTTTTCACGCGCATACCCGGCCATTGCTGGCACGGCGATCCAGGGTTCGGCCCGCCCGTCGCTTGCCGTGTGCAGAACGCCAAGCAGCTCGCCTTGGTTGCCAGGGATTTTTTCCGAGATCTCGGCGGCGCTCAACATGCGCGCATCAAGGCCGTGACTCTTGCCAATCTGCTCCCAGGAAAGCCAGCCCTTCAGGTCGCGGTTCGTATAGGACAGATAGCTGATGCCGGTGCGCCGCCAGCCGGTATCACGGCCGATGCGCTGATTGAGGCGTGACCACATCTCGACGGAATGGATGCAGAGCGGCAATTCGCGCTCGTCGCGGCCCATCTGGCGCGTCCAGCCCCAGTTGCGGCCCGATTGCTCACCCGCGAGCACTCCCTTTTCGCACAGCGCGACCGAAATGCCGCGCTCGGCCAGTTCCAGTGTGGTGGCGACGCCAATGATGCCGCCACCAATGACGACGACCTCAACTTTCTCCGGCAGCTCCGGATCACCCTTAAATGGAGCTACAGGAATGGAAAGGCTGCTCATGATGATACTCTTCCTAGGTTACAGCAGCTGGTTCAGAACCACTCAGGCCCCGGCTCCTGAACGAAATGTCCCGGCCCGACCTCCATGTAGCGGCGGATGGGCGGCTGATAGTCACGCGGGCGAACCGGACTGTTCAGGTCCAGAACCGGCGGCGGATTGCGCTGGCCGCGCAGGGCGGGGTCGGGAACCGGAACTGCATTCAGCAGCCGCTTTGTATAGGGATGGCCCGCATTGCCGAAAATGGCGGCGCGTGGACCGATCTCCACGATCTCGCCCAGATACATCACCGCTACGGTGTGGCTGATGCGCTCAACGACCGCCATGTCGTGGCTGATGAACAGGAAGCCCAGTCCCATCTCCTGCTGGAGATCCATCATCAGATTTACGATCTGGGTCTTCATCGTCACGTCGAGCGCCGAGACGGCTTCGTCGGCGACAATGACGCTCGGCTTCAGCACAAGGGCGCGAGCTACGCAGATGCGCTGCCGCTGACCGCCCGAGAACTCATGTGGATAACGGCTGGCCATGTCAGCCGTAAGCCCGACGCGTTCGAGCAGATTTGCAGCGATCCTAAACTCTTTCTCTTTTCCGGCAAGGCCGTGGATGCGCAGTGGTTCCGTGATCGCCTCACCAACGCGCAGGCGCGGATTGAGGCTCGCATAGGGATCCTGGAAAATCATCTGGATCTCGCGGGCACGCTCAGCCGCGCTGATCGAGCGCAAATCACGCCCGTTCAGCTTCACGCTGCCGCTCTGATACTCATAAAGGCCCGTGACCACACGCCCGGTGGTGGACTTGCCGCAACCGGATTCACCAACGATCGCCAAAGTCTCGCCCCGGCGCAGCGTCAGCGATACGTTCTCCATTGCATGGACGCGCGAGATGACACGTTTGAGCACCGGCGAGCGCTGGTCAAAGCGCTTGATGGCGCTGTCCACCTCAAGCAATGGCGGTTCCTGGGGACGCAGCGTATCGGGGCGCTCCTGCGGCGGCGTCATTTTGCCGGATGAAAGGTCGAAGCTCGGATAGGGAACGGGTGTTGCAGAGCCGTTCATCGAGCCGAGCTTCGGCACGGCCGCCAGGAGTGCGCGCGTATAGGTCTGGGCCGGAGCATCGAAAATCTGCGCTGTCGCGCCCGTCTCGATGACGTCGCCATGATACATCACCAGCGTACGGTCAGCGACCTCGGCAACCACGCCCATATCATGGGTGATAAAGATCACTCCCATGCCGGTTTGGGACTGGAGTTCCTTGATAAGCTCGATCACCTGCGCCTGAATGGTGACGTCCAGAGCTGTGGTCGGCTCATCAGCAATAAGTAAGTCTGGTTTGCAGGCAAGCGCCGCGGCGATCATCACGCGCTGGCGCATACCTCCGGAGAACTGGTGAGGGAAGTTATCGAAACGCGCGCTGGCTGAGGGGATGCGCACCCGGTCCATCATCGCGAGCGCTTCTTTACGCGCCTCGGCAGAGCTTACGTTACGATGAACACGGATGGCTTCGCTGATCTGTGCGCCGATGCTCATCACCGGGTTGAGCGAAGTCATCGGCTCCTGGAAGATCATCGAGATTCTGTCGCCGCGTACTTTCTCCATCTGCTGCTCGGTCAGGTCGAGCAGGTTCTGGCCATGGAACGTCACTTCCCCGCTAACCCGGGTGAGATCGGGCGCCAAAAGCCTGGTCAACGCGAGCGACGTGACAGATTTACCTGAGCCAGATTCACCGACAATAGCAACGGTCTCGCCGGACGACACCGCGAAATTCACGTTGCGGACCACATTGCGCCACTGGCTACCGGTGCGGAACGACACCGAAAGTCCCGATACCTGCAACAATTCGGAACCCACACTCTTCATTGCGTACATCTCCTGCGTGGGTATTTCAGTTACCGGCGCTGCGACGTGGGTCGAGCAGGTGGCGCAAATGGTCACAGAAGCTGTTCAGCAGGATGATCACCACCGTTAGCAGGAGGCATGGGGCCAACAACAGCCATGGCTCATCGAGGAAAGTCGCGCGGGCAGCGCCCACCATCATTCCGAGGGAGGGCTGTGGCGGCAACACGCCAAGACCGAGATAGGATAAACCCGACTCCAATACCACCGACATTGCCACGACGAAGCTGAACTGCACGAAGAGCGGGCCTGCGACAGCCGGAAGGATCGTGCGCCATAAAATGTGGCTCGTCGACGCGCCCATCAGGCGGACGGCGTCGACATAGTCCATCGTACGAACGGTCATCACCGAGGCATGGGCCACACGAGTGAAACTCGGCACGAAGACCAGTGCCAGCACCGGCACCAGCGTCTGCGGTCCCGCACCATACAGCGTGGTCGCCAGCATTGCGAGCAACAGCGGTGGGAAGCACAGGATCACATCCATGATGCGCATTGACAGCGCTTCGGAAAAGCCGCGCGCATAGCCGGCCGCAACGCCGATCGCGGTACCGATTGCAGCGGAGAGCAGCGCCGCCGAGCCCGAGATCAGGATTGCCGAGCGCAACGCAAAGGCAAGCCGCGAGAACACATCGCGACCATATTCATCCTGGCCGAACCAGTGCTGGGTTGACGGTCCGGCAAAGCGGCCGGGAATGTCCATCGCCAGCGGATCGTGCAGCGGCAGGATCGGCGCGAGCAGCGCGCCTGCGACAAGCATGATCAGCAGGATTGCCGAAGGCATGGCGAAGATATGCTTCATTTGCGCACCCGCGGATCAGTCAGGCCGTAGATAATGTCCACCAGCAGGTTGAGGCCGATATAGCATGCGGCGACGACGACGATGACACCGGTGACCACCGGATAGTCGCGGGCGTTGACCCCGCTCACGAGCATTCCCGACAGGCCGGGCCAGTTGAAGACGGTCTCGACCAGTACTGTGCCGGCGAGCAGGCCGCCGAGTTGCAGCGCGAAGACCGTGATGACCGGCATCAGCGCGTTGCGCAGCGCATGACGGATAATCACCCTTCGCGCCGGCACGCCCTTGGCGCGGGCGGTGCGGATAAAATCGAGCGTCAGCACTTCCAGCATCGAAGCACGGGTGATGCGAAAGACTACAGCCGAAAGGCCGATCGCGATGGTCGCCGCCGGCATGATTAGCAGCATCATATGCTTGCCGGGATCCCTGCTGAAGGGAACGAACCCGCCCGCCGGCAGCCAGCCGAGCAGCTGTGCAAACAGGATCACCATCAAGGTGCCGAGAACGAAGATCGGCACCGACTGCGCCGTGCCTGCGACTAGAGTTGCCACCCGGCTGAACACGCTTTTGGGCGTGCGCGCGGCCAGAACGCCGGCAGGCAGGCCGATCAGCAGGCTGATGATGGCCGCAGCGGCGATCAGCTCCAGTGTCCGCGGCAGTCGTCGGGAAATCTCGGCGGCGACAGGGCTGTAATCGACGATGGAAGTCCCAAGATCGAAGCGTGATAGCTCGACCATCTTGTCGAGATACTGTTCGTGAAGGGGGCGGTTCAGCCCAAGCTGCTCGCGCACCATCGTAACCATCGCCGGATCAGGCGCTGCGCCGTCCTGCGCCAGCAGGAGCTCGACCGGATCCCCTGGAACGAAGTTGATCGAAAGAAAGACGAGTGAAACCACGATCCAGAGCATGATCATGCTCTGGATGATGCGGCGCATGAACCATCCCATGCAGCAAGTCCCTTATGCGTTGAGCACCAGGAGGAAGGCCCGAGGATGCCGGGCCTCATAGGCAGATTACCCGAGTGTGATCTGATCGAAGCCTGTCGCCGAATAGACCGCTATCTGGTCCGGCAGCAACGGCAGCTTCTGCACCGACGCGCTGGTGGCGTAGCCCTGCGCACGGTAGGCAACGCCGCAGATCGCGGTGTTGTCGAGCACCAGCTGGTCGGCCTCTTTGTAGATCTCGACGCGCTTTGCTTCTTCCAGCTCCGCCTTGCCGGCCGCATAGAGCTCGCCAAGGCCTTCGATATCGAAGTTGCGGCTGCGCAGATAGGTCGGCGTCAGCGACGGATCGACGATGGTATATGTCGCATCCGGATCGATGATGTCGAGGGAGTTGCCCTGCACGGCAAAGTCCCCAATGCCGTTATTTCCCATCGTGATACGTGTTGCCCAATCCGGCAGCTGCAAATTCACCTTGATGCCAATCTCCGCCAGCTGGCTCTGCACCAGCACTGCCGTGTCGCGATGCATCGAATATTGCGAAGTCGCCAGCAGCGTCACCTCGAAGCCGTCCTCATGGCCAGCCTCCTTCATCAACTGCTTGGCGCGCTCAGGGTCATAGCCCCAGAAATTCGCCTGATCCTTATGGTGGAAAGGCGTGCCGACGGCACGCGGCAAACCGCGCATCTCGGCACCGAAGCCGAAGAATACAGACTGAACGAACTCGTCGCGGCGCAAGCCGAACGCAACTGCCTGGCGCAGCCGCGCATCCTTGAACGGCCCAGTGCCGTTGAAGCTGAGATACATGAAGGGTCCGGCGTCCTTCTTGAAGAGCTTCAGCGCCGGATTGGCCTCGATTGCCGTCATTGCCGACCACGGCACATAGTCGACAAGGTCGACGTCGCCTGCGGTCACTGCTGCAATACGTGCGCTTTCATCAGCATAAGCTGTGACAGCAATGCCGGCAAGCGGCGGCTGACCCTTGAAATAATGCTCGTTCGGCTCAAGATCGATACCAACGCCCTTCTCGGCATAGACGATCCTGTAGGGGCCAGCGCCAATTCCCTGCGGCTCGATATCGGTCGAATCGGCCTTCAGAATGGTAAAGAACGGGAACGCCATCAGGGCGGGTATGGTCGCGACCGTGCCTTCCGTCCGGAGGCGGAAGATCTTGTCGTCGACGATCTCGACATCCTTCACGACTTTGAGCGCATCATACATATAGGCGCCGGAGTCTTCCTTGGCGATTGCTGTGAAATTCCACTTCACGTCGGCAGACGTCACCGGACTGCCATCGTGGAATTTTACGTCGCGCAGCTTAAATTCCCAGGCATCGGGCTCAACCGCCGACCAGCTCTCGACCAGTTCGCCAACCAGATTACCCTGCTCGTCGTAATTGATGAGACTGCGGTTGACCAAAGAGAACAGAAGATGGCCGGACCAGCCGATGTTCACCCAGGGACGGAAATGCGGCGGATATGTCGACAGACCGATGCGCAAAGTCTGCGAAGACTGAGCCGTTGCGAATCTTCCGCCAAGCAGGGTGGCTGCTCCAGCGGCAGTTGCCAGTTGCAAAAGGTGTCGTCTGGAAAGATGCATGGGCCCCTCGAGAATTTCCGCAGCGTGGCCTAAGGCTCGCCACGGCCTTGATGATAGGTGCCTTGAGCACCTGGACGTTAGCCGTAACGTTAGAAACGACGCCGGGGCGAGGTCAAGACAATTCCATTAATTGTGATTATTTTTCTATTTTATTCCATTAATCGGAATAAACTCCAGTCTGCGCCCTATCGGGAGCCATGAAAACCCGGCAAAGCCGTCTTCTATTCCGATATTCGGTTTTTTTATAATATTTTGTTTCCATATCAAGAATATGATTGACAGCCGGGGCAGCTTGAGGCGTTCTTGGCCACACGAGCGAGGCGGCGTTATTGGCCATGCCCACGTGGTTGCGGCGCCTCACCCACCAGCCAAAACACACTTAAGGGACATCACATGGCCTGGCGCATCGGCGTGGACTCTGGCGGCACTTTCACAGACGTCTGCCTTTTCAACGACTTCACCGGCGACGTAACAATCTGGAAAGTGTCATCGACACCGGACGATCCGTCCCGCGGCATTACTCAGGGCGTCACCGACAGCCTGGGGCAGGTAAATGCCGATACAAGCGACGTCAATTTCCTCGGTCATGGCACGACGGTTGCCACTAACGCCCTGATCCAGGGCCGCGGTGTAAAGACCGGCCTCATCACCACCGCCGGCTTTCGCGATTTGCTCGAAATCGGCCGCCAGAAGCGGCCTGACCTCTACGACCTCCAGGCTGACAAGCCGGAAACCCTTGTCACACGCGATCTGCGCATAGGGGTTGCCGAGCGCATGACCCATGAGGGCAAGATCGAGGAAGCGCTGGATGAGGACGCTTTCCGTGACGCCGTGCGCGAACTGAAGGCTCAGGACGTCAGATCCGTCGCGGTTTCCTTCCTTTACAGCTTCCTCAACGACGCCCATGAGCGCCGTGCAGCGGAGATCATCCAGGAGGAGTTTCCCGAGGCCTTCACCGCTATTTCTTCCTCGATCGCCCCGGAATTCCGCGAATATGAGCGGCTGTCGACAACCGTCGTCAACGCCTATCTCGGTCCGGTCATGCAGGGTTATGTCCGTGCGCTGAAGCGCAAGCTACAGGATATCGGCCTCAAAGCTCCACCGCAGCTGACCCAGTCGAATGGGGGTGTCATTGCCTTCGACACGGCGGCCGACAATCCGGTCCGCACCGTACTGTCCGGCCCTTCGACCGGCGTCGTCGCGGCGCAGGCCATCGGCGCGATGACCGGGATCGAGAATCTCATCACCTTCGACATGGGCGGCACGTCTTCGGATGTGGCGCTTTTGTCGGAGGGCCGTTGCCGCGTTGTCAACGAGGCGGTCGTCCACGGCTACCCGCTCAAGGTACCGATGCTCGACATTCATACGGTCGGCGCGGGCGGCGGATCGATCGCCTATGTAGACAATGGCGGCCTGCTCAAGGTCGGCCCCCGCTCGGCCGGCGCGAATCCCGGTCCCGCCTGCTATTGCCTCGGCAACACCGAGCCGACGGTGACCGACGCCAATGTAGTGCTACAGACGCAGAACCCCGAATATCTGCTCAACGGCCGCATGAAGATCGACCGCGAGCGCTCGGTCGAAGCGGTGAAGTCGCTTGCTGACCGGCTGGGCCTCAGCGTTCTGGAAGCGGCCAACGGCATCCTCGAAATCGTCGTCGCCAACATGGCAAAGGCCATTCGCGTCATCTCGGTGCAGAGCGGCCATGATCCGCGCGACTATACCCTAGTCGCGTTCGGCGGGGCCGGCCCGGTGCAGGCTGCCCGTCTTGCGCGAGAGCTTGGCATGACCCGGGTTCTTGTCCCCCGCACTCCGGGCGTCCTTTGCGCGCTGGGACTTCTGATGACCGACCTGCGCAGCGACTTCTCCGCAACCAGCCTCACCCGGCTGGACAAGGCGGCAGAGACCGATATCGCCGCGATCTATGATGACCTTACCACCCGCGCCGCCGAGTGGTTCGAAGCCGAACAGATCGGCGATTCCGCCCGCAGGATCGAGCGCAGCGTCGACGTGCGCTATGCTGGCCAGAACTACGAAATTTCGGTACCGGTAGCTGACGGGCCGATTACGGCCGAGATCTTCAGGGCGATCGAGGATGGATTTACCGCCGCTCATCGCCAACTCTACGGCTTCATTGCCCAGGGCGAGCCGATCCAGTTGGTCACCTTCCGTGTCGCAGCAAGCGGCCTTGTGCCGAAGGCCGAGTTCCAGCCGCAAACACTTGAAGGTGCCGATGCGTCTGCCGCCATCACCGGCACACGTCCGGTCTGGATGGTTGAGATCCGCGATTTCATCGAAACCAGCCTCTACAACCGCGACCTGCTCAGGCCCGGCAATGTCATCGAAGGCCCGGCGATCATCGACCAGATGGACTCCACCACCGTTGTGCCGCCTGGCCATACGGCAACAGTTGACGCCTATTTCAACCTCATCCTCCAGGCGAAGTCATGAACCAGATCACCCCCGTCACCGCATCGAGCAAGCTGAATCCCATCACCGTGGAGGTCATTAGTTCTGCCTTTGCATCCACCGTCGAGGAAATGGGCGAGGCGTTGGTGCGCGCCTCATACTCCACCAATATCAAGGAGCGGCGAGACTGCTCGACGGCCCTGTTCGACGCCACCGGGCGGATGCTGTGCCAAGCCGAGCATATCCCGATGCATCTGGGCAGCTTCATAGGCTTCATCCCCTATATCCTCCAGCACGTGGATGAGGCGACGATCGCCCCCGGCGATATCTTCATCGGCAACGACGCCTATGAAGGTGGTGGCACCCACCTGCCCGACATCGTGCTGGCCGAGCCGATCTTCTACGAGGAAAAACTGGTCGGCTGGGCGATCAACACCGCCCACCATTCCGACTTCGCCGATCGCGGCCATGCCCATATTTACCAGGAAGGCCTGCGTATTCCGCCGATCCGCCTCTATCGCAAGGGCGAATTGCAGGACGACATCCAGAAGCTGTTCCTGCTCAACTGCCAAGTTCCCCACGAGCGCATCTCGGACCTGCGCGCGCAGGTCGCGGCCAACCGCCTTGGTGTGCTGCGCATGCAGGAATTGTGCCGCAAATATGGCGTCGCAACGGTTCTCGCTGCGGGCGACGAGTTGATGGATTACGCTGAACGCAAGATGCGGGCCGGCATCGCCGAGATCCCCGACGGCGTCTATAGGTTCTCGGATATTTTTGACAGCGAAGCCCTGCCCGAGCCGATGACCCTCTCCGTCACGATCGAGGTCAAGGGCGATGGAATCGCGCTCGACTTCATCAGCCCGCCACAGGTTCGCGCCGGCCTCAACGTCGTCTATACGGCGCTGCTCGCCACTGTCTATTATGCAGTCAAGACTGTCGTCGACCCGACCGTGCTGCCAAATGCCGGCCTTGCGCGACCAATCACGGTCACCACCGAGGAAGGCACGCTGCTGCGCTGTTCCCACCCGGCTGCCGTCGACGGACGCATCACTGCCTGCCAGCGCGTCGTTGACCTGATCCACGGCGCTTTTGCGCAGGTTGTGCCGCACCGCGTCACCGCCGCCTCCAACGGCGCGGTCAGCGTCGCCCACTTCGACGGTCGCCGCGACGACGGCTCGATCTGGGTCTATCTGGAGACGATCGGCGGCGGTTTCGGCGCCCGCCACAACAAGGACGGCCTCGATGGCGTCCACTGCCACATGACCAACACCTCGAACCTGCCGGTGGAGGCGCTGGAGAACGAATACCCGATCACATTGCGTCGGTACGAACTTGTCGACGGCTCCGGCGGCGAAGGCGAGTTCATCGGCGGCATGGGCCTGCGCCGTGTCTATCGAGCCGAAAAGACCTGCCGGGTGCAGGTGATGGGCGCGCGTCTGCAGTCGCAGCCTTGGGGTCTTGAAGGCGGCCAGCCAGGCGCATCTGGCTATTTCACCCTCAATGGCGAGCGCTCCGGCTTCGAGCGCACGGCTGTAGAGTTGCAGCCGGGAGACGTGCTAGAGATTGTCACTCCCGGCGCAGGCGGCTACGGCAACCCGGCCAAGCGCCTTCCGGAGTGGCGCATAAGGGATCGCCGCGAAAAAAGGATTGCCTAACCTCTTATGACATAGAAATCTCTTCCGTCCCGCGACTGCGGGGCGGATTATTGCATAAGGGAGTCAGCAGCCCGTTGGCCAGACAGTCTTCTTCAAATGCCGGACGCGCGGCGGAACTCTTGATTCTGTTGTCACAGGCAGGCGCAAAAGGCATGTCGCTTGGTGATCTTGCCGAGGCGGCCGGCGACGCCCGCTCCAGCGTCCATCGTGCGCTGGTCGCGCTGGCGGATTACGGCCTCGTTGTGCAGAACGGCAATCGCGGCCGTTACCGACTCGGCCCGGGCACCTATGGCTTGGCTCTGCGCACGCCCTCGGTCAATGAGGTGGTGGATGTCTATCGTCCTGCCCTCATCGAAATCACCGCACGCAGCATGCTGTCAAGCTTCCTGATGGTCCGCAGCGGCCTCGACATGATCTGCGTCGATTCGCAGGTCGGCCAGATCGTCGCGCAGCCGCTTGTCTCTGGCATCGGCGGGCGCATTCCGCTCGGTGTCGGCGTTTCCGGCTCATGTCTCCTTGGCATGATGGACGAGCGTGCACGCAAGCGTTGCCTCGAGCAACTTGCCGGCAAGTTACTGGAATGGGAAGTTGCCATCGACAAAATCGAGTCCGAGATGGCTTGCCTGCGCAGTCGTGGCTATGTCGCAGGCTATCGCAGCACGCGCGGTTTTGAGAGCCTGACCCTGGCGCTTCCGCTGATGAACGAGAACTGGAGCGGGCTCGAAGTCGCGCTCTCCGTGCTGGCGCCGATGAACATGCTTGATGAGGCAGCACAAGAAGCCATGGTCCGCGATATGTGGAAGACGATCCGCGACGCCGAGGCAAGCCTGACCGAAGCAAAGTGAGGCTGAGCTTGCGCGGACAGATTCGCACCAGACGAGTTCCGGAGTTCAAGCACTACCCACGCGGGTTCTTCCATATCGACATCGCCGAGGTTCAAACTGCTGAAGACAAGCTATATTTGTTCGCGGGCATGAACCATACGGGAAAGTGGAGCGGGTGAACCGCACCACCAGGGAAACGACCGACTGCGACAGCGCCGAGCTTACCTGGCGTACTTCATGCCGGCCCAGAATTTCGCGCCCAGGGTCAAAACTCTCAACGGCCTGACGTCTTACGAATGACATCCCCAACGTCTGGACCTCAGAGCCGGATCGGTTCCTCCGATCCCCCATCCATCAGAGGCCGGGACTATGCACTTCTTCCGTCCCACGGCATCAGGCCGACCGGCGATTTTCCGGAATAATTGGCGTAGACGGTCTTCTTGTGCAGATAGGAGTCCAGCCCGTGGATGCCATCATCGCCTCCGGGTCCGGAACTGCGATAGCCGGTGTGATAGCCCTGCACCGCTTCGGGACCGATCCGATTGATATAGACCTCGCCGAAGCGCACATCCTGCACAGCCTGCATAATACGGGCGAAGTCATTAGTGAACAGGTAGGCCGACAGGCCATAGACGCTGTCATTGGCGATATCGAGAGCCTCGTCGAAACCGGACACTTTCATCACCGGAACAACCGGGCCGAAGATTTCATCACGCATGATAGCCATGTCCGGCGTGATGTTGCCCAGCACAGTCGGCAGCAACCAGTTGCCGCCCTCCACCGGAGCCTTTTGCGGACGTCCGCCGCGAAGCAGCGGCTCAGCACCCGCAGCAATAGCTGCCTCGGTAATGCGCTCAACCTTTTCCAGTTCAGCTGCGGACACCTTCGGTCCGATATCGGTGCTGTCCAGCATTGGATCGCCGACATTAAGAGCTTTCGTGGCGGCAACGAAACGCCCGACGAATTCATCATATATCTTTTCATGAACGAGCATGCGCTCGTTGCAGATGCAGACCTGACCGCAATTCATGAAACGCGAGGTCACGGCCGAGGGAATCGCCAAATCGAGATCGGCATCGTCCATGACGATCAGCGGTGCCTTGCCGCCAAGCTCAAGAGAAACCGGAACCAGATTGGTCGCAGCCGAGGCCATGATGCGCTTTCCGGTTGGAACCGATCCGGTCATCGTGATGAGATTGACCAACGGGTTGGAGGTGAGGGCCGACCCGACTACAGCACCCGAACCGGTCACGATGTTGACGACACCGGCCGGCACGCCGGCTTCCTCAAGAAGCCGCGCGATATAAAGCGCCGACAGCGGAGTTTCCTCATGCGGCTTCAGAACGACTGCATTGCCGGCAATCAGCGCCGGCGCAACCTTGCGGCTCACCAGTGCCGCCGGATAGTTCCACGGAATTATAGCGGCGACAACGCCAACCGGAACACGCTGAATCCAGATCTGCTCACCAGGCGCGTCAGAAGGGAAAATCTCTCCCTGAATACGACGGGCGAATTCGGCGTAGTAGGTGAAAAACTCGGCCGCACCACCAGCTTCGCCCCGAGCCTCGGAAATGGTCTTCCCCTGTTCCCGCACGATCAGTTCGGCCAGCGGCTTTGCATGATTGCGGATCAGAGCCGCTGCCCGGTGCATCACCTGCGCGCGCTGCACAGGCGAGCGGGCCGCCCATTCCGGCTGTGCCCGCCGCGCCGCTTCGATCGCTGCTGCTGTCTGGTCCGCAGTCGCTTCGGGAACCTCCGTGATCACCTTGCCGTCGGTCGGGCTGACAACCGGCCGCGTGCCGGCGTTTCCGGCAACCCACTGGCCGCCAATCCACATTTTGCTGAAATCAGTCATATTCTCACTCCACTCCTCACGCCCGGCCGGCAGGCTCGGAAAGCTGCAATGCGTAGTCCACTGCCTCGACGAGACTTGTCGCGTCCGCCACACCCTTGCCCGCAATGTCGAAAGCCGTGCCATGGTCGACGGATGTGCGGATAATCGGCAAACCTAGGGTGACGTTGACGCCGTTGAGTGCAGTCCATTTTCCAGTTTCGGGATCCACGGAGAAGCCCAGCAATTTCACCGGGATATGCCCCTGATCGTGATACATCGC
>WPCJ01331402.1_pt1 | contig 17875 bp, 14 predicted proteins | sample 5399831 | NCBI WGS metagenome assembly WPCJ01 (sample SAMN12869470, study PRJNA574797) | sludge metagenome | isolation source: wastewater treatment of pH10 | place: China:Beijing | collected 2019-05-20 | reverse complement strand
AGGGGCTGACCACGGCGATCATCGTCGATCAGGAGCGACTCGGCGCGAATCCGCGCTCGACCGTCGGAACGGTCACCGATGCCAACGCGATGCTGCGCATCCTGTTCAGCAAGCTCGGGCAGCCCTACATCGGCGGACCGACGGCCTTCTCTTTCAACATCCCGACGCAGAAGGCCAGCGGCGTCATGACCGGTCCCGGCGGCGAGAAGAAGATCGTGAAGGATGCGATCTATCTGGGCGGCATGTGTCCGCGTTGCGAGGGGAGGGGAGCGGTGTCGGACCTCGATCTCACGCAGATCGTCGACGAGTCCAAGTCGCTCGATGAGGGCGCCATCATGGTCCCCGGCTACACCGCCGACGGGTGGATGGTGAAGGGCTTCTCCCAGTCGGGGTTCTATCCGTCCGACAAACCGATCTCGGAGTTCACGGACAAGCAGCGGCATCTGTTCCTCTACGGCGAGGTCACGAAGGTGAAGATCTCGGAGATCAACATGACCTACGAAGGTCTGATCCCCAAGATCACCAAAGCGATGCTCTCGAAGGATCTCGACGCACTCCAGCCGCACATCCGAGCCTTCGTCGAACGCGTCGCCACCTTCGCTGTCTGCCCGGAGTGCGACGGCACGCGGCTCACTGAAGGTGCGCGCTCTTCGAAGATCGAGGGCGTCAGCATCGCGGATGCGTGCCGAATGCAGGTGACCGACCTGGCTGAGTGGGTGCGCGGCCTCGATCTTCCCGGCGCCGGACCGCTGTTGCAGGCGCTCAGCGCCAACCTGGACGCGTTCGTGACGCTGGGACTGGGATACCTCAGCCTCGAGCGGCCGTCGGGCACGCTGTCCGGGGGAGAGGCGCAACGCATCAAGATGCTGCGGCACCTCGGCTCTTCGCTCACGGACATCACTTACGTGTTCGACGAGCCGACGATCGGCCTGCACCCGCACGACATCCAGCGGATGAACGGCCTGCTGCTGCAACTGCGCGACAAGGGGAACACCGTTCTCGTCGTCGAGCACAAGCCTGAGACCATCGCGATCGGCGATCACGTCGTGGATCTGGGGCCGGGAGCCGGCAGCGCGGGCGGAGAGATCTGCTACGAGGGCTCGGTCGAGGGGCTGAAAGCGAGCGGAACGAAGACCGGAGATCATCTCGAAGACCGCGCGACGTTGAAGGACGAGGTGCGAACGGGGTCGGGAACGATCGAAGTACGCGGCGCATCGGCCAACAATCTGCAGGACGTCGATGTCGACATCCCTACCGGAGTCCTCACCGTCGTGACCGGTGTCGCCGGGTCGGGCAAGAGCTCACTCATCCATGGATCGGTGTCCAATCAGGATGGCGTCGTCGCGATCGACCAGGCCGCCATCAAGGGGTCCCGCCGCAGCAACCCTGCCACCTACACAGGACTCCTCGAACCGATCCGGAAGGCGTTCGCGAAAGCGAACGGCGTGAAGCCGGCGCTGTTCAGCGCGAACTCGGAAGGCGCGTGTCCGTCATGCAAGGGGGCGGGCGTCATCATCACCGAACTCGGTTTCATGGACACGATCGAGACGCCGTGCGAGGACTGCGGAGGTAAGCGCTTCCAGGCGGGCGTGCTGGAGTACAAGCTCGCGGGCAAGGACATCACCGAGGTCCTCGATCTGCCGGTCGCCGAGGCCCGGCTCTTCTTCGGCGACGGCGAGGCGAAGCTGCCCGCCGCAGCGGCGATCCTCGGTCGCATGGAAGACGTGGGACTCGGATATCTGTCGCTCGGGCAACCGCTGTCGACGCTGTCAGGCGGCGAACGCCAGCGTCTCAAGCTCGCGATCCAGATGGGGGAGAAGGGCGACGTCTACGTGCTCGACGAGCCCACGACAGGTTTGCACCTCGCGGATGTCGACAAGATCCTGGACCTGCTGGATCGACTCGTCGACGCGGGGAAGACCGTGATCGTGATCGAACACCATCAAGCGGTCATGGCGCACGCGGACTGGATCATCGATATCGGCCCGGGGGCCGGTCATGACGGCGGGAAGATCGTCTTCGAAGGAACGCCGAGAGATTTGGTATCCCAAAAGTCGACGCTCACGGGGGAGCACCTCGCGGAGTACGTCGGAGCGTGAGTCGGACAGGGGGACAGTCCGCCCGGCGTTGCGCCCCGCTTTGTCGCGGTCTCAGTCCCGGCGAGCGATGATCGTGTAGGTGCACGGCAGTTTGTCGCGCTCTGCATCGGGCCAGGCATAGCCGCCGGGAACCTCCACCATGCGGTCACTGAAGCGCCACGGCAGGGTTCGGCCTTCGTCGAAGTGGATGAGTCGGAGACCAGCGCGCAGCAGAGCACCGAGGATCTCGGACAAGGGGTGCGGCCACTCGTACGTGCGCGTGTGAGCGAGGCGCCCCTCACCGACGTAGGTGCTGTCGTCGTCCCACTGCTGCGCATGCCCGGTCGCGAAGTAGGAATAGCGTGTGGTGAGCTCTACAGCGTTCTCATCGAGTGCGTAGAGCGCGGGGTGGCCGTCACGGATGAAGAACATGCCGCCCGGCCGCAGCAGTGCGACGATCTGGGCGGCCCAGCGGTTCAGATCGCTGAGCCAGGTGATCGTGCCGATGCTCGTGTAGACGACATCGAAGTCGCCGTCGACTGCGGCACGCGCATCGAGAACGTCGGTCTCCACCCAGGTGGCATCGATACCCAGGCGCGCAGCAAGCTGATCGGCAGCACGGAGCGCGGACGGCGAGAAGTCGACACCGGTGACTGTGGCGCCCGCGCGAGCCAGCGAGACCGTGTCGGTGCCGATGTGACACTGCAGATGGCACAGGTCGAGCCCGAAGAGCGAACCCGACGGAAGGAACGACTTCATCGCGTCCAGATCGTCGCGCACGACGTCGCTGAGATGAGCCGGGTCGTCGAACGCGTCGAGACCGTACGCTTCTTCGTGCACAGGCACGCGATCCTCCCAGTTCTCCTGGTTCGCCAGCCGCGCAGATTCCCAGTCGATGTCGACGTTGTTCCCGTTCACGCAGCGAGCCTATCGAGCACCCCGCTCTAGTTCGAGCGATATCCGATAATGCACATTATGTCAGATCAAGAACGACATCGTGTCATCCTTCGAATCCCCTGGTCTGCCGCAACTCCCCTTTGGTGGACTGGGCCAGATCGAGATCGAGATCGAGGCTAGCTGGAGCTACCGTCTGGAGCAAGCTCAAAGCGTCGAGACCTGGCGGCACCACTCTGAGCCCTCGAATTTGCCAGGGTTTGCGGACAAAGGCGATCTCATATCTTCGGCATCATCAGGGGCGAGGTGGCATTCACGTGCGAGTGGCATAAGGCTGAGCTCTGTCAGTCGTAAGCCGTGAGAGAGACTGTCTGCCATGCTATCGAGATGACAGGCAACTGCGCGGTGTTCTTGCTCTGGTCCGAGTGCACGGCTGGTGGAATTTCCATCGGTTCGTTCGCCGAGTTGCTCACCGTCCTCGTCACGACTCTCGCGCTCATTGCAGCCGCGTATGCCGGGTACCAGGCGAAGATCGCGGCGACTAGCGCCCGCATACAGGCAAAGGCAGCCATCGCTGCGTTGAACCTGGACATCAGTACGCGCGAGAGGGCGCAAGCCAGATTGGTCTATGCGGAGCAGACGACTGCGGCCGAGTTTCGCATGCCGAAGGTATTCCGAAAGTTGGACTTCGACCTGGCGACCTTCACTTGGGACGTCGAGGCCTTTAGTAGTTACAGACCGACAATTATCTGGGGAGAGCCAAGCCAGGCCAGGCATCTCGAACACGATTCCGTGATCGCAGACGTCACCGTTCACAATGACAGCGCCGAGATGATCTCGCGCGTGTACCTCTACTTCGAGAACATGGAAGCCGACGAGAAATACGACTCACGAATGCATGTCCGATCCGTAGAGACTGCCATCGCCACCGCACTCTCTCCGGGTGAGGCCGTGGGCGGCCGGATCATGATCCCTCTACCGGGACCTTGGCCAGATGGGTTCTCAGCGGCCGAAGCCATCTCCGGGTGGGTCCCGGTTATCGAGTTCCGGGACGCCTCCGGCGTCTGGTGGCTTCGGCGTGGGGCGGATCGCATACGCAAGATCGCCCGTCACCCCGACGAGCTGCCCCGGCGCAAGCCAGGACCGACTCCGCTACTACCGGAGCCCGAGATCGAGCCGATGAAGCACTAGTCGGCGGCATGCAAGCGGAGCACGAGCGCACGCTGACAAAGTTGCTGAGGCGATGCTGCGTGCATCTCGGACCGGCCATCCACCGTCTAGGTGTGCCTGCTAAGGCGCCCGTATCGCAGTTACACGGCGGCCCGCTACAGTGATTGGCGTGGCGAACGAGACTGTGACGGTGACGCCTCCAGTTAACCGTCCTGGCCGCAACCCATTGGGTGAGGCCGCATTCGCGGTCGCGCTTCTCGGCTTCGCCCTGAACATCTGGGCCGGACTCCTGCTGCTTGGCTGGCTTGTGGCTCCCATTGGTGCCATCCTTGGTATCCAGGCGTCGGTCAGACCACGGAATTGTTCGCGGGTGTTCGCGGTAGGAGCGCTGATTGTCACTGTCGCGTCAATTTTTGCCGAGATCGCGATGTACCGCGACGTGGTCGCTCCGTATATGTCCACGTAAGAGTCCCGCTTGCGCCATGTCCGTCCGCCTCTCCCCTCAGATGCGGCAGTGGCGAGGTCGACATGGAGAACCACCGGTCTCTCAGTCGCTCGCATTTGCGTTCGCGCAACCTACGCTGTAGGAGAATACGAGACCGCACCGACGGCACTAGCCAGGGAGATCGCATGATGGTGGGACCCAACCATCGCCAGCAGAAGGTACTCGATGGGTTGGCGCAGCGCAGCGCCCTACATGCTGGGCTCTATGCATTCGTCCTGCGTGAGCTTGGAACTGAGGCCGTCCCAGAAACGCGATCGGCAAGGGTCGCTGTCATCTGCCACTGCGCGCGGGAGTTGATGTTAGGCGCGTTGGATATTTTGGTCGACACACCGGAACCGCGGCCCAATCCGTCGTCCGGCTCGCTCGCTAGAAGCCTCACTTCGGTCCTGGCCGCCAATGGGAACCCCGACCTTCGGGTGGACCAGGATCTGATTCCGCTCCCGCGAGCTGTCGCAACGGCAATTGCCGACCTGGTTGACGCGAGCAGTCGAGAGGTCGGGCGGAATCAGCGGAATGCCGCCGCACTCGTGACCGGGAACGCGGAACACTCGCACTCGTCGATTACTGAGTGGTCAGACACCTACAGCTTCTTCGTGAAGTGGGCTCATGTTGATCAGCACCATTCCGGTTCCCTCCCCGACGACGGCCTGTTGGCCATGCACCTCCAAGTTGTTGAAGACGTAGTTGAAGTTCGGATGAGCCAGTTCTTTGACAACCTTTCAGCCGTCGAGGACCTTCTCGCTGTAGCGAATAGAACGGACGACGGACTGCCATGAGCGGCTTCAACACTCCAAGCAGTGAGCAGGTGAGGGAAGCCCTGCGCCGCATCCCCACACCTCAGCTGCGCCGCGCGTTCTACGAAGGCCTAAAGAACCCGCTCTGGCTCGACCTGCTGCATCAGGAGGGCGCGTTCTCTGATCCGCCGCCCCGCGTAATGATGCCCGACGGATCCACCGGCGATCCTTACTGGCCCGAGATCGAGTATGTCGTTCGAGTAGCAGGCGAGGCTCCGGCGGCTGCCGTCGACATCTTTCTCGCACTGAAGGAGAGCGAAAACGCGTGGGTCCGGCGCGCTCTCTTCGCTGCCGGCGCCACCATGCCTGCTTCGGAAGCGGCACGCCTCAAGCCTGTTCTGCAGTCTTGGCTTACCACCGGGTTCGGCTGGCGAACCGATCCGCGGGCGATGGTCGACTACGCGGTCAACCTCATCGCTGGCGGAGAGCGCAAGACTGGCGAGTGGGTAGCGAATGTCCTGTTTCGCCCGTCTGCTCCCGAGGGGGCCTCGACGCCCGAGTTGGTCCTGGAAGACTACTGGTACGAGACGGGACTCCCGCGCATCGTCGAGGCGTTGGGTCCGGAGGGGTTCAAGTACATCCTTGGATGGCTGGTGGCGTACAAGACTGCTGGTGGCCGATCGGAGACCTGGTCCTTTACCCGTCCGAGGATCGGTGAGCGCCGACGTGAACCACATGGCGATGTCGAGGATGCGCTCATCGACGCGACGCGGGACTTAGCGGTACTTCGCATGAAAACGGATCCCCGAGGTACTGCCTTCTTGCTGAGCCGAATGAACCTGGTACTGACTCGACGTATCGCCCTGTACGCCGCCGCGAAGGCTCTCGCCGACGGCGGCGCTGAGGCAGCGCCCGAATTGCTCTTGGCGTCGACCGAATTGCTTTTCGATGCTTGGTCGGACGACGAGCAAGTTCGAGTGGAGTTTGGCGCGCTAGCTCGCGAGGTCGCGCTTCGGGACCCATCTGCGCTAGATCCTTTAGCCGATTTCATCTCGGCGATGTCCTCGAAGAACGCCGCCGAACTCAGTGAGCAGCTGAGTAGTGACGAGGACGCGCTCCCCGCGGATGTCGAAGCGCGAGTCGTCGAGTACGCCGAAAGAAGAGAGCACCTCTGGCTTGCTTCCGTTGGTATCGATGTCCTTCCTGAACAGCTCGCTCGACGACTCGGTGACCTCGATGAGCGTCTAGGGGTCATCGAAGATCCGAATCAGTTGCCTTTCACGACGATGAGTTGGTCCGGCCCGAACAGCCCTGTCTCTCAGGACGAAATGGCTTCGATGAGTCCGACTGAACTTATCGCCCACCTCGAGTCATGGCACGACACCGGCGACGGCTGGGGACCTGAACCGTCGCATGAGGGGCAAGGGCGCGAACTGCAATATTTCATTGGCGCTCGTCCGGAGGCACTGAGTGGAATCTCTAACCTCGTCGCGAGGCTGCGGCCAACATATCTTCGAGCGCTTCTTCGCGCGTGGGCAACCGCCTTCGGAGCGAACCTGGCTCTCGATTGGGACCAAGTTGCCGACACTGTTCGCGATGTTCTCCGTCACCGAGACGAGCTGGACTTCCCTCGCGAAGGCGGCGATATGGACGACGACCCGGACTTCACATGGGCAAAGCGAGCTGCGTTCAGCTTGCTCACCACTCTTGTCAGAAAGACTGTACCGGCCCGGGTTCCAGCCGCGGTCCTCGAACCGCTTGCTGATACGTTGCTGGAGTCTGCGTCAAGCGAGGCAGTGTGGATCGACTATTCGGGCGGGGACCACACGGGAGAAACTGACCCGCTCACACTGTCGCTGAGTTGGCAATGGCCCATAGCCATTCGCGGGGTGGCAACCCTTGTCGAGTACGGCCCGGACGCGAGCTGGAGTGAGCGTGCACGGTCGACGTTCTTGACCGAGCTCGAGCGAAGCGATCCGGCCGGCGCCTCTCGAGCCGTCATCGGCGAGAGCTTCGGACGTCTGCTCAATGCAGACGACGGATGGACCTCAGCGCATGTCGCAGACTGGTTTGGCGGTATCGACGGAATCGACAGAGGTCAGCAGATTGCCCTCACCACCGCTATCTCTGTTCATCACTACCACCGCACGCTATACGAACTATTCTCGCCCGCACTTCTTGCTGCCATGTCGCTGCAGGACTCAATCGCTGACGGTTGGCAGCGCCACAACTCAAGTCCGATTCAGCGGATCGGCGAATGGGCGGTCAAGGCGCTCATCTTTGGACACGCAGATTGGAGCGATCCGGTCGTCACCATGTTCTTCACGGAAGTTGACGCTAGCGAGCGGGGTGCCGCCCTTGGTCATGTCGCCTGGGAGCTTGGAAACGCAACGACAGTCGATAGTGACATTGTCGAACGGTTCGCTGCCGTATGGGACTCTCGGATCGCCCACGTCGAATCCTTCCCCGCCGATGCAGAAGAGGTACGTGAGTTCCACTCGGTAGTGCGCAGCGACAAGTACGGTTCTCACTGGTGGCTTCCGCGCCTGAAGCGAGCGCTTGAGTTGAACCCCGAGCTCTCAAAGGAGCGGTTCAGCATCAGCTCTTCTATGACGTCCGCTACAGACGCGGACCCCCGAGTCGCATTCGAGGTCCTCGAACTCTTGCTCGATACTCCGGATCTCCAGGGGGCCGCGACGTGGGATATGTCCGGGCACGCAGTGCCGTTGGTCCTCGCACGAGCGCTTGAGTCCGGGGACGAACAACTGGTTAGGAAGGCTACTGCTTTCATGAACGCTTTGGGCGAGGCTGGCTACCTCAATCTGGCGCGCCAAGTGCGAGAGATACGAGATCGCACGACTCCGCCCGTCGGCGTTGACGCACCTCCACCTGAGCGGAGCGAGTAGCCCTAGGCTCTTGATGGGAGTGAGAATACGCCGGTGGGGAATATGCCGTCAGAACAGTAAACTGAGTCAGGCCCTTTCGCCGCGAGGTGCTGCACGACCCCGATCGGCGCCGGCGATCCCGGGACGCGAGCACGCTGATCATCGGTGCAGCCAGACAGGCGTTGAACCTCGGATATGACGTCATCCTTGACGGGATCTTCAATCTCCGCGACTATTCCGACGTCTTCGAACGCTTGCAGCATCTCGATGGCAGCCCCTCCCCTGGTTCGAAGAGACGCGACTGGGCCGCGAGGTGTCGACCGACGAACTGGTGTCATCGATCCTACAGAACCTCGGGCGTCCGGGGCTACACAACCCGACGAGCGAAAGCGCGTAGTCCGAAGTCGGCATCGACGAATGAACCTCGGCGATAGGCTCCGATCGTGGACAGAGTGAAAGATGACGTGTATGGGTTCCTGGTGGCGGCGTCACGCGCCGATGAACTCGTGCGCTTGGACGAGATCATCCGTGAAGCGCTGCCTGGGGTGGACCGTGTGCTGTGGCGAGGCAAGATGTGGGGCGGCACGGAACAGGCGATCGTGGGCTACGGCACGATCGCTCAGCCCCGCCCTCGGGGCGGGAGCGTCGACTGGTTCCTCGTGGGGCTCGCGGAGCAGAAGAGCCACTTGTCGGTCTACGTGAACGCGGCTGAGAACGGCGAGTACCTCGTGCGTGCGCGCGCTCATCAGCTCGGGAAGGTCAAGGTCGGCGCTGCGGCGATCACCTTCCGGTCGGTCGACGACCTTGACCTCGCGGAGTTCCGCTCGTTGCTCCAAAAGGCGCGGGAGCTCGAACTTCCCGGATAGTACGTCCCCGTATCGCTTCGTAGCGCCTGGGCCGCGGTGAGATGAGAGCCACGGCGGGGACTCTCCTACTGTGTGGACCAGACGCCGAGTTCGTTGCCCGTCGGGTCTGCGAAGTGGAGGCGTCGTCCACCGGGGAACTCGTACGGTGCCTGGAGGATCGTGCCGCCGGCCTTCTCGATCGCAGCTTGCGTGGCGTCGAGGTCTTCGGAGTAGAGGAGCACGAGAGGACCGCCGACCGGCCCCGGCTCATCCGCGAGCATCAGCCCACCGGATTCATTGCCGTCGTCGCGCGGTGAAACAATCCCTGCGTATCCGGGGCCGTAGTCGTGGAAGCCCCAACCGAACGCCTCACGGAAGAAGTCCTTGGACTTCTCCAGATCGGTGACGACGAGCTCGATGTAGTCGAGTGAGTGGTGCAGAGGTGAACCTGTCATGACGCCACCGTAGCCACCGTCACCGACAACGCTCCGCGGGCACTGAAGCCCGGTGGCAGAGGAGTAGCGTTGAGGCGTGCCGCCGGTCTCCCCCTCCCCCATGTCGACGCCGGGGTTGCGCGCATGGATCATCTGGTCGGTCGGTGTCGCGGCCTACGTCCTCGCCATCACGAATCGCACCTCCCTCGGCGCGGTCGGCGTCGAAGCGGCGGACCGGTTCCAGGCGGATGCGTCGACGCTGGCACTGTTCGCCGTGGTGCAGCTCGCCGTCTACGGCGGAATGCAGATTCCTGTCGGGGTGCTCCTCGATCGCTTCGGATCACGACCGATCATGACGGTCGGCATGCTGCTCATGGCGGCTGGTCAGCTGACGATGGCGCTGTCTCCGAACATCGGGATCGCGATCTGCGCGCGTGTGCTGCTCGGCGCCGGCGACGCTGCGATCTTCCCCGCCGTGCTTCGACTCGTCGCGACCTGGTTCCCCGCGCAGCGTGGACCGCTGATGGTGCAGTTCACCGGAATCATCGGCCAGGCCGGCCAGCTGATCGCGCTGGTCCCGCTTGCAGCGCTGCTCCACGCGACGACCTGGAGCATCACGTTCGGAAGCATTGCGGGACTCGGTCTGCTGTTCGCGATCCTCGTGGCGCTGGTCATCCGCAACCATCCCCCGGAGCAGGGCGCGGACGTCACCGTCAACACGGATACGGGTGTGGTCCGCGTCGTCACGTCTGCGATAGATACCGGTGTCGGCATACGCGCGGCGTGGGCTCATCCCGGCACCAGGCTCGCCTTCTGGTCGCACTTCACCACTCCCTTTGCGGGTACTGCTTTCGTGCTGCTGTGGGGAATGCCGTTCCTCACCGCCGGCGAGGGTCTCGACACAGCGCACGCGGCGGGCATCATCTCCGTATATGTCGTTGCGGGAATGTTTCTCGGGCCGATCATCGGCGACCTCTCCCGCCGACACCCGAATCACCGCTCGCTCGCGCTCGTGCTCCCCGCCGTCGGCGTGCAGATGGCAGCGTGGATCGCTGTCATCGCTCTCCCCGGAACGGCCCCGATCTGGCTCCTCTACGTGCTGGCGATCGCTCTCGCCACTGGTGGCCCCGCTTCGATGATCGCCTTCGACCACGCTCGGACGCACAACCCGAGTCATCGTCTGAGCACCGCGACCGGCGTCACGAACGCGGGTGGCTTCATCGCCGCATTGATCGCGATCTTCCTCATCGGACTCGCGCTCGACCTGCAGGGCGCGGGGACCCCCGAGACCTATTCGCTGGAGGCCTTCAGGATCGCCTTCCTCATGCCCATCCCGCTGTGGATCCTCGGGGTGACCTTCATCCTGATCGAACGCAAACGCACTCGGATCCGGATCGGCCTCGATCCGGAACGTCGGCGCTGAGGGACGCTCAGCGGAGCAGGTGCTGGAGCGTCTCCACGATCAACTCGACGCTGACGCGCTCCGGCACCTCCGCATCGCCTGCTTCGAACTCCGCGAGTTCGATCCCCCGCACGGAGTCCGGCGGTAGCGCAGCGAAGATCGCGGCGATCTGGTGAGGCAGCAGTCCTCCCCCGACGCGGTATGCGGCAGGGATGTAGCCAGGTTCGAGGACGTCCCAATCGACGTGGATCCACACCGGGCGACCCGCAACCGACTCGAGGACGCGCTCGGGCGTGCTCTCCGACGGGGGGATGACGGTGACGCCGGCATCGGCGAGCAGCCGCTCCTCAGCGGTGTCGATGTCCCGGCCGCCGACCACCACCACTTTTCTCGGATCGAGGCCCGCCCCGTGTCCGCTGTCCCAGAGCCCACACGCAGCGGCCAGGACCATACCTCCCAGATACCCGGAATCGGTCGTATCGGGTGTGTTGAAGTCGCCGTGCGCGTCGATCCAGAGCACGACTGCCTCGGGGTGATGCGCGGCCGCCGTCGGCAACGTGCCGAGGCTCGCCGCGCAGGTGTTGGTGATCAGGAGAGGCGTCGTGCCATCCGCGATGGCGTCGCTCACCGCGGTGCGCAGCCCTCTCAACGTCGTCTCCGCTTCGGGAAGTGCGACGGACCAATCATCGATCTCGCTCGGTGTCGGCGTGCCGATGATCAGCGGGTCGACAGCGAGAAGTGACGACACCGCTTCGCCCACGCGTCGTGCGCCCGCGAGCGCCCCATCGGTACGATCGGCGACGCGGCCCTGGGAGACGATGAGCGAGTATTCCGATGCCATGGAACCAGCTTTCCACCCGTGCTGCTCCCCGCCAAACCGTCGGACAGCGAGACTTCCCTCTCGGACTCCGGCGACGGCGAGAGAGACGTCACCGCCGACGCGGCGTCCAACCCGACGGAAGCGGCCCGTCCTGCACAGCACGCTCGCGGTCGGCTCGGGCCGACCACCCCTGTGCCTGTTCGAGCGTGTCGAACGCCCCTCGAGCAAGCCGGAGGCCGACGTCTTCGTGATGCATCCGCGGCGCTCCTCCTCGGCGGACCGAGGCGCGGACACTCCATGCATCGTCAGCGAATCCGCCCCCGCGGAACACCCGGTAGTCGTCGTAGCGGGCAGGATCCAGGAGGTCCCAGCACCACTCCCATACGTTGCCGAGGGTGTCGAAGAGGCCGTGGAGGTTCGGGAGCTTCCCCCCGACATCTTGCGGAGACGAGACGCCGTCCGTGCTCGTCCACGCCGCGTCGGCCAGAGGCGCATAGTGCGGCCCGGTCGACCCCGCGCGACACGCGAACTCCCATTCCGCCTCGGTGGGCAGTCGGTAGCCGTCGGCCGTCGTGTCCCAGGCGACCTCCTCGCCGTCGAACAGATAGACCCGGTCCAACCCTTCCCACTCGGAGGCGGCGTTGCAGAAGTGGACGGCGCGCAACCAGCTCAGGTCGGCTGCGGGGCGTCGCGGGTGGCGCATCGGAATGCCCAGTACCTCGGTGAGCTGCGCCTCGGTCACCGGGTACACGCCGATCTCGTATGGCTCAAGCGTCACCTCACGCTGCTCGCCGCGTCGCGCATCGCGGAGGGTCACGACCCCGGCGGGGATTCGCGCGAGCTCGATGTCGGTCACTCCGTGTCTCTCCGCGGCATCACGACGGGACCCGTTCGACCCAGGCCGGGTATTTCGCCGCACGACCGTCGCCCGACGAGGTGCGCGTCACTCGTCGGCGCACCCAGGGCCCGACGAACTCGCGGTAGTACGCGAGGCCCGATGGTCCTGCACCCATGCGATCGGTCGGCGCCCACCAGGTCTCCGGAGGCTCGAACCCGAGCGCGTGGAGCACCCTGGCAGCGACACGGTGATGGCCGGCCGCGTTCATGTGCAGACGATCGTCGGCCCAGTACGCGCCGCGAGAGAGTTCGCGATCGGGCCAGTTGAGCGCCCGGATGACGTCGGGGCGTCCTTCGATGCGTCGGAGCACCGCCTCGGAGAGCAGGTCTCCCCTGCGCTGGACGAGGGAACCCATCGGCAGCTGCCCGCTCGGGTTCGCACCGGAGAGCAGGATCATGGTCACGCCCTCCTCCTCGCAGCGACGCAGCACCCGGCTGAAGGCGTCGGCGATGTGCTCGACGTCGGTGCGCGGTCGCAGCATGTCGTTGCCACCGCCGTTGAAGGAGAGGTGGGTCGGGCGCAGCGCGAGCGCCGGTTCCAACTGCTGCTCCACGATCGGCCAAGCCAGCTTGCCCCGGATCGCGAGGTTCGCATACTGGATCGGGTGTCCGGCCGCATCGGCCCATCCTTGAGCTGCGAGGTCCGCCCAACCGCGCTCCCGCCCATCCGGAAGGACGTCACCGACCCCCTCTGTGAAGGAGTCGCCGATCGCCACGAACCGCACATCTGCCATCGTCCCAGCCTATTGCGGGTCGACGACACCAGGGATCAGCGATCGTCGAGCGATCGCCCGCGTCGATCGACGAGCCCCCAGGCGGCGGCGGCAGCTCCGAGGAAGCATGCCCCGAAGACCGCGAACAGCAGCGGCGCTCCCCCGGCGACCAGCAGCACGGGAACGGACAGCGGAGCCACGATCGACGCGATACGGCCCACTCCGGCAGCCCAGCCCGCTCCGGTCCCCCGCAGCGACGTCGGATAGATCTCGGGCGTCACGGCGTAGAGCGCACCCCACGCACCGAGGTTGAAGAACGACAGCGCCATGCCCGCCGCGATGATCGCACCCTCTGTCGTCGCGGTGCCGAAGATCACGGCGGAGACCGCCGAGCCGAGAAGGAACACCGACAGCGTCACACGGCGCCCCCACACCTCGATCAACCACGCGGCGACGGCATAGCCCGGAAGCTGCGCCAACGTGATGATCAACGTAAAACCGAATGAACGCACCAGATCGAACCCGGCGTCGACGAGGATGCTCGGGATCCAGATGAACGCTCCGTAGTAGGCGAAGTTCACCCCCAGCCACACCACCCACAGGCACAGAGTGCGCAGCCGGAACTCCGGGTTCCAGAGTGTTGCCAGCCGCGCCCTCGCCGTGACCGCGATCGCACGGGAGGCGGGTTCCTTCCGGATCGCGGGTGCGACTTCCACACCGGCATCGGTCTCGAACGCCGACACGATGCGGTCTGCCTCCGCGATGCGTCCTCGTGAGGCGAGCCAGCGAGGTGACTCCGGCATGCGCCAACGTACGAAGAGTGCGTACGCCGCGGGGATCGCGCCCAGCGCGAACGCCCAGCGCCAGCCGTCGTCCGAAGCCGGGATGACCAGGAAGCCGATCACCGCGGCGGCGGTCCATCCGAGCGCCCAGAAGGCCTCCAGCACCACGATCAGGCGGCCACGGATCCGCGCGGGTGCGAACTCGCTCACATAGGTCGACGCCACCGGGAGCTCTGCGCCGAGGCCGAGTCCCACCAGGAACCGCAGGACCAGGAGCGCCGCCAGTCCTCCCACCAGGGCGCTGGCACCGGTCGCGATGCCGTACACGAGCAGCGTGAGGGCGAAGACCTGCCGCCGGCCGAAACGATCGGCGAGGAGCCCGCCGAGTGTGGCCCCGACTGCCATGCCGATGAATCCGACCGAGGCGATCCAGCCGGCCTCGCCTTTCGTCAGCCCCCACTGCTGCGTGAGCGCGGCGAGGATGAACGAGATGAGGCCGACATCCATCGCGTCCAGCGCCCAACCGACCCCGGACCCTGTCAGCAGGCGGAGGTGTCGACGTGTGAACGGCAGGACGTCCAGGCGCTCAGCCAGCGATGAGCGGCCCGGCAGGGCGGAGTTGGCCATGTTCTTCATCGTAGAGCCGAGCGCCCGACGTCCTGCGCGTGATGTCGTCAGTCCTGCGCGTCGAGGATCCGCTTCACGCGCGGGATCACTTCGGTCCCGTACAGCTCGATGCTGCGCATCATCGACTCATGCGACAGGGTGCCGGTGGCGTACTTCAGGTCGAACCGCCCGAGACCGAGCATCGTGATCGTGTCTGCGATCTTCGCGGCGACACGGTCCGGTGAACCCGCGTAGATCGCGCCTTCCGGCCCGACGTCGTTCTGGAAGCGCGCGCGACTGTACGCCGGCCAGCCGCGCTCCCGGCCGATGGTGTTGTTCATCGCTTCGAACCCGGAGTAGGCCGCGTCCCAGGCTTCCGCATCCGTCTCGGCGATGTGGCCGGGCGAATGCACCGAGACAGGGTGCGAGGTGGTTCCGAAAGACGCGACAGAGCGGTGGTACAGATCGACGAAGGGCTTGAACCGTGCCGCCGGCCCCCCGATGATGGCGAGCATCAGACCCAGACCGTGACGCGCGACCCGTACGACGGACTCCGGGCTGCCACCCACCCCCACCCAGGTACGAAGACCCTTCTCGGTCTTGGGGAACACGTTCGCATTCTCCAGCGAGGCGCGCATGGTACCCGACCATGTCACGGGCTCTTCCTTGAGGAGTTCGACGAACAGCTCGAGCTTCTGCTCGAACAGCGCGTCGTAGTCCCGCAGGTCGTAGCCGAAGAGCGGAAAGGACTCGATGAAGGAGCCGCGGCCGAGGACGACCTCGGCTCGGCCGTTCGAGAGGGCGTCCAAGGTCGAGAAGCGCTCGAACACGCGGACCGGATCATCCGAAGACAGCACCGTCACCGCCGTGCCGAGGCGGATGTGTTCGGTGCGCGCAGCGATAGCGGCGAGCACCATCTCCGGCGCGGACACCGCGAACTCTTCGCGGTGGTGCTCCCCCACCCCGAAGAAGTCCACCCCGACCGTGTCTGCGAGTTCAGCCTGCTCCACGACGTTGCGGATCGTCTGCGCCCCGGTCAGGAGCTTCCCGCCCGCGTCCCTCGTGATGTCGCCGAAGGTGTCCAGTCCGAATTCGATGCCCATGTCATCCCTCTCTATTCAGGTGAATGAACACTCGTAGACCGGATCCCATTCCCGTCAGCGTGGGAGCAGAGCGCTGCGCAGCGTGTCGAGGCCGACGCCGCCCAGGTCGAGCGCCTTCTTGTGGAAGTCCTTGAACGAGAAGGCATCTCCCTCGGCGGCACGGACTCCGTCGCGCACCTGCTCCCAGATGCGCTGGCCGACCTTGTACGACGGCGCCTGTCCCGGCCAGCCGAGGTAGCGGTTCACCTCGAACTGCACGAACTGATCCGACATGTTCACGTTCTGGCGCATGAAGTCGAGTGCGTACTCCGCGTCCCACACTCCGGTGCCGTCGAGACGCGGCTTGCCCAGGTGCACACCGATGTCGAGGACGACGCGGGCGGCCCGCATCCGCTGTCCGTCGAGCATGCCGAGCCGGTCGGCGGGGTCGTCCAGGTAGCCGAGCTGCTCCATCAGACGCTCCGCGTACAGAGCCCAGCCCTCGGCATGACCCGAGGTTCCCGCGAGCAGCCGACGCCAGGAGTTGAGCTCGGCCCGGTTGTACACCGCCTGAGCGATCTGCAGATGGTGACCCGGGACGCCCTCATGGAAGACCGTGGTGAGCTCCCGCCACGTGTCGAACTCCGTGACGCCCTCGGGGACGGACCACCACATACGACCGGGACGTGAGAAGTCGTCGGTCGGGCCGGTGTAGTAGATCCCGCCCTCCTGCGTGGGGGCGATCATGCACTCGAGCGTGCGAATGGCTTCGGGGATGTCGAAATGCGAGACGCCGAGTTCAGCGACCGCGCGGTCGCTCGTCTCCTGCATCCACTTCTGGAGAGCGTCGGTGCCGACGAGCTTGCGCGCGGGGTCGGCTTCCAGGTGGGCGACCGCTTCCTCGACGGACGCACCGGGGAGGATCTCGTTCGCGATCGCGGTCTGCTCCTCGACCATGCGCGCGAGTTCTTCACGCCCCCACTCGTAGGTCTCGTCGAGATCGATGGTCGCCCCGAGGAAGCGACGCGAGTTGAGCGCATAGAGGTCACGACCCACCGCGTCGTCGTCGCCTGCGGCAGGAGCGAGCTCCTCCGCGAGGAAACGGCGCAGCTCGTCATAGGCGACACGGGCCGAGGCCGAATTGTCGGCGAGAGTGCGGGCGAGAGACGCGGGCAGCTGCCCCTCCTCGGGGTCCGCGTTCGCGACGAATGCGGCGAAGAAGCCGTCATCGGCGGTGTAGCGGTCGATCTGCGTCGCCACCTCGGTCACCTGCCTGCGCGCCGGCACGATGCCTTCAGCGATACCCGTCCTGAGGGTCTCGACGTAGCCGCGAAGGGCATCGGGCACCGCGGCGAGGCGGGTCGCGATCACGTCCCAGTCCTGCACCGTCGCCGTGGGCATCAGGTCGAACGCCGCGCGCACATCCTGTGCGGCAGAAGCGATCACGTTGAGATCGCGCAGGTGCCACTTCGCGTCGTGCAGCTCGAGGTCGAGCCGGAGCTCGGCACCGAGGTCGGTCTTCGTCACCTCGTCGATCGCGTCCACGGGCTCGAGCGCGGAGAGCTTGTCCAACGTCGCACGCGTCGCCGCAGCGATCTCCTCATGCCCGGCGGGGCTCAGGTCGCCGAAGCGGTCGTTCACCTCGTCGCGCCCGATGTAGGTGCCGAGAGTGGGTGCCAGAACCGCGATCGTGTCGACCCATTCATCGGCGACGGCGTCGATGGCGGAAGGGGTGCGGGGAGCTGAAGTCATAACTGCCAGCCTAGCCCCGGCCCCTCCCACGGCGGAGGTCAGTGCGCGGCTTCGTTCCAGTCACGGCCGCGGCCGACCTGAACATCGAGCGGCACCGACAACTGTGCGGCATCACCCATTCGAGCGCGGACGATCTGCTCCGTGGCATCCCACTCCCCCGGGGCGACCTCGACGACGAGTTCGTCATGGATCTGGAGCAGCACGCGCGAGGACAGCTGCTGGGAGCGAAGGTCGTCGTGGATGTGGAGCAGCGCGATCTTCATGATGTCGGCGGCG